>ERZ1026780.135-NODE-135-length-63482-cov-8.969634_pt1 | contig 63482 bp, 44 predicted proteins | sample MGYA00380126_ERZ1026780 | MGnify/ENA primary metagenome ERZ1026780 (study PRJEB33269, sample SAMEA4719762) | human gut metagenome | biome: human-associated habitat; feature: organic feature; material: feces | place: Cameroon | collected 2013-10 ... | reverse complement strand
CAAATTATTTCAGCAAATTATTTCAGCAAATTATTTCAGCAAATTATTTCAGCAAATTATTTCAGCAAATTATTTCAGCAAATTATTTCAGCAATTTATTTCTGAGACCACTAAGCTTGGGTGAGAGGGGATGAAGAAAAGGATGGGATGCAAGGCGCTCAGTGCAGCCAAATACCGCAGCAACCTAGTGGTTGTGAGGATTTTGGCAAGCTGAGCAACGCGGCAGGCCGCCTTTTCTTCATTCCCGTCAATGATTATGAGTGTGACCAGGAATAGCAGTACTCGCGGAGGCCAACTTAACCTGATGGGTGCCACGAACGACAACCTCCTCGCCGCCCCGCAGCCCCGTCAAAATCTCCACTCGCTGCCCATTGCTGTGCCCGATTGTAACTTCCTGGCGTTTGAATATTTCCTCCTCAAGCCGCACAAAAACAGCAAAAACGCCCTGGTCTTCGGACAGCGCTCCGACAGGAAGACTCAAAGCATCCTCCCGGCTGTCGCTCAGCAGCCAAACTTCTGCAAACGAGCCCGGAATGAATCCTCCGCGATTTTCAAATTCAAATGTCACCGGGATATAGGCGGAACCCTCAGAAGCCACTCTGCCACAAGAGACTAGGTGTCCTTTGAGGGCCTTGACATTATAGACCTCGGAGTCATACGCCGCTTGAAAATTGGCGTCGTGGATTTTGCCGAGATCTTTGAAATGACCCTCCGGAAGGTCTGAAACCAATTGCATCTTGTTGTTGCTGACGAGTTTGGCAACAATCTGCCCGACGCTGACATATTCGCCCTGTCCCACAAGAATCCTGCTCACATATCCGGCAGCCTTGCTCTTGAGGCTCACTCCCTGCTCAGAAAGGTTTGCCGCCTGTCCTTCATAGGAGGCTTTGGCTGTCTCATAGTTCAATTTTGCCTGTTCGAAATCTTTTTCTGAAATGATTTTGTCTGCAACAAGTTTCTCTGCCCTATGAAACTCTTTTTCAGCAGTTTCAAATATGGCTTTAGCTTTCACGACAGGGTCTCCGTCCTGGAGGTGCCGTGCGCTGACCGAAGCGATTTTTTCGCCCTTTGCAATATACGTTCCCTCTGATATTGAGGGATTTGAGTAGTAGAGTACTCCGGATGTTGTGGCAACGATGTTCTCCTCACTGCCCTGAAGGTTGCGGAATTGTCCGCCGGTGTGGATGACTCCTCGAAATGGGGCCGGTGTGACTATTTCTGTTTCAAGTCCGACCGCCTCTGCCTGAGCCTTGCTGAACTTGATTTCTCCGGCGTGCAGCCCTTCATCGTGTCCGTGAGCGTCGTGAGAGTGGGCACTATGATTATGCTCGTGCTCAGAATGATTGTGGGCTTCGTGTAAATGGGCGTCGTGACTGTGCCCTTCGTGTGAATGTCCTTCGTGTGAATGTGTGCAGGACTCCGAGTGAGTATGTCCCGCCGCCGAACTGTCGGTTGCTCCATTCTTGGATTTGCAGCCCACAATACAAAGGACCGCAAAGAAAAGAACGGTGATAATGTTCTTCTTCATATATATAGTATATTTTTGTGATTCAATTATTTGCCGGTGGCTGAAAAGTCCCGAAGGGACCGCGCCTCAGGTGCGAGATTCCCCTGTCAGAATTGCGCTGACATCATCAGGAAACAGGAATATATTCCCGATGCTTCAGGCACGGAAGAATGGGGGAGCGCGAAGGGAGAATGTCCCGTCGACATTTGCTGATTTGTAAAGACAAGGCGGGAGGTCCCCGAAATCGTGCTCCTCGTCGTTGACTGCGATGTCATCGGCAAGATAGGCGATGACAACGGCTATGAAAAATTGCACAGGCTGCGGAAGCAGGTGCATCTGATAATTTTCTGTTCGAGAATTGAGAAAAGCCTCATCTTCAATGCAATATGACCGGTCGTCGTTATGTCCTGAGCCGTCACCGCAATGCCCTTCTTTCCCGTCACAAAGTCCGGAATTGCCGTCGCAGTGCCAATGATGGGCCGCTGCCGTGCAGGAATCTGCTTCTCCCAAAACATCTGCGACATCAGTCCCATGTGAATCGGAGCAGGAATAATGCTCGTCCGCAAGGCACATAAACCCGTTATGATGATGGTGGGGCACGAAAGAAACCGCCAACAGTGCAATCACTGCGACAGCAACCATCAAAGCAGACCAAGCCCTTTTCGTCATATCCCCGGTTCAAGTAAAACGCCCCTCCTCAATATCCAATCTCCCCAAGTATGCAAACTTACATAAAAATTACGAGAATGTAATAACAACTCAATGAAAATCCGCACATTTCATCCCGACATCAATAAGTTTTGTCGTGTTTTATTCTCAGGAATATCCTGTGGCGGCTTCTGCGTGACCTTTCGCAACCTCTGGCTCAATTACATCTTCTCCTGTAACGCCACCCTACTACGCTACCACGCCTCATGATGCTCAACATTCTTTGCAAATTTATAAGCAAGTGACCGAAAAATCTCAGCCAAAATGCGACTTTTTCTTTGATTTTGGCTGAGATTTCTTTTTGTTTTACATTTAATCATTTGTCAAATAATAGGATAACTAAATTTGTTGTATATAAGTAATCTTAGCCAAAATGCGACTTTTTCTTCGGTTTTGGCTTAGATTTTTGGAAATTCCGCAGCGGAAGACTATATTTGCAGAAAAGAACGACAGCTATGAATACAGCAAACATCATCGGCAGAAAGCGGGAACTGGAGACAATTGATAGATTGTACCGTTCGGACAAGTCTGAATTTCTGGCCATATATGGCCGTCGCCGTGTCGGCAAGTCATATCTTATAGATGAGGCATTTCGTGGTGAACTGGCTTTTTCCGTAGTCGGGACATTCCGGAAATGTGAGGATGGGGAAGAGCCGATGTACAAAAGGACACAGCTCAGGCATTTCTATCATAGCCTGCTGGATTATGGACTGGACGCTTCCTATAAGGAACCAGAGAATTGGCTTGACGCTTTCGACCTTCTAAAAAAACTGCTCGCGTTGAACGGACGCAGCCGGAAAATCATATTCATAGATGAACTTCCGTGGCTTGCCGGACCGAAATCGTCTGAACTTGTTGAGGAACTAGGCTATTTCTGGAACAGCTGGGCAGCGAAACAAAGGAATATCTTTCTGATAGTCTGCGGCTCGGCTACGAGCTGGATGCTGGACAATGTCATAAGGGATTACGGCGGTCTCCACGGCCGGCTTACCGAGAAAATATACCTTGCCCCGTTCAGCCTTCGGGAGTCGAGGAGGTATTATGCCAGCCGTGGCTTTATGATGTCCGATTACGAGATAGCCCTGAGCTATATGGCTATCGGAGGCATACCATATTATATGGATCGCCTTCGTCCGGATATGACTTTGAACCAGAACATCAACGAGTTTTATTTCCGAAACACGTCGATTGATCAGGAATTTCGTGATGTATATACGGGCTTGTTCCAATCGGCGGACAGATATATCGACATAGTTAGGGCGCTTGGAGGAAAATTTTATGGTATGACGAGAAATGAACTTCTCGCGGACACGAAGCTTAAGGGCGGCGGGACATTTACCAGGATGCTCGAAAACTTGCAGGAATGTGGAATTATACGCTCTTTCTCCCGTTACGGCAAGAGGCGGAAGGAGACGGTCTATCAGTTGTGCGATTTCTTCACTTTGTTCTATCTCAATTTCGTGGGACACAAAAAGCAGCGGCGGGACTGGACTTATTTCCAGCGGTCGCACGAATATGAGAGTTGGAGCGGCCGTACATTCGAGCTTTTGTGCTCGCGCCACATTGAACAGATTCGCGATGCCCTGCGGATAAAGTCAATCGGTCAGGACTATAGTTGGAGCGGACAATGTCCGGACGGCAGGAATGTTCAGGTGGATATGGTCATATCGTCACCGGATGAGCGCACGGACTATCTCTGTGAAATGAAGTTTTCTGAAAGTCGCTATTACATAACAGCCGATTACGAGAAGAAGCTGCTGGACAAACTTGATGCATTCCGCAACTCGAAGAATCACAGGCCTTCTCATTCTCTTTTGATGGTTATGATAACTTCGATGGGACTCGGCGAGTCGGTTCACAACCGCCTCGTGAATGCCGAGGTGACCTTGTCTGAACTTTTCAGTTTCTAAGAGAAATGTTGAAGTCTGTCAGAGCGCCGCGACAAGATGCCTTATGCTGTCGAGGCGGGACATAAATGACTTGTCGCTCCGTATTTTCTGCATATTGAATTTGTGCTGCAGTGTCAGGAGCGAGTCTGCTGGAATGTCAAGCGCGGCCTCGAAGAGCATTGCCGTAGATTCAGTAATGCTGCGTCGTCCGTTCAGTATGTCATTAAGAATGTTATATGACATACCCATCTGAGCCGCCAGTTCTTTTTGGGAAATTCTCCTGTATTCAATCTCTTCTTTCAGAACCTCACCCGGATGAGTAGCCCTAAATCCGTACATTTTCGTCGTCATAAGCATAATCATTTATAGTGATTCGACAATTCCAATATGTTGCATACAGTCACAACAATCTCAGCTTCTACTCGTTTTGTCTGAAATTCAATGCGATATTGGTCATTAACCCTGACTGATTCTATTCCTGACTTATCGCCGACAAGTTTCTCGTAATTCAGAGAATGGTATCTGTATAAATCTTCCACAGTCGACAAGGACTCCAACAAATCGATGGTTTTGACATATTTTGCAATAATCTGAGGCTGAAAGCGGTGTTTCTTGTCACTGCTTTTCCCCTTGATGTAGAGGTCTTCCAGATATTGTTTGTCAAAACGAATTTCCATTGTTCAAATCCTTATGGAGTGCAAAGATATAAAAGATTTTATACAATACACAAAAAATGTGGAGTGTCTCTAACAAAAATGGGGTTGTGGCCACAACTGAAATCGTTTATAATACAAATATTCCCTAATCTATTGCCCTAATTTCGATGTTGCTTACTTCAAGAAAACAAAGAAGACGGCGAGGATGAGGCAGCAGAATGCTACGAGGTGGTTCCACTGGAGCGCTTGGCCTTTGAAGAAAACAGTTACTATGACAGTGAAGACCGTAAGCGAGATGACTTCCTGGATAACTTTGAGTTGTATCAGGTTGAACGGTCCGCCGTTACCATCGAATCCGATTCGGTTGGCGGGGACCTGTGCGCAGTATTCGAAAAACGCCACGCCCCAAGAAAACAGGATTACCAGAATCAGTGGCCATCCGGTGGAAATCTTCATTTCCTGAAGTTTCAAATGTCCGTACCAGGCAAATGTCATAAAAACATTTGAGCAGACAAGCAGAAGAATTGTATAGAGAACTTTCATAATCAAGATATTCCAATTGTTTGTATATTACATTTTTAAGCAGTTTTCCTGTGATGTGTAGTCAGCAAATCTTTGCAAATGTAAAAATTTGTTGTGTATGAACAATAAAATGTAGAAAACCCCGCCGAGCGTTTTTTGTAAGAGAAACTCTATCACAATTGACGGGTGGAAAGAAATATTGTCAAACTGTCAGAGCGAGGATGAACGTAAGAAAACGGCGGGACTCATACGTCCACAATCGTCCATCAACTTGCGGTACTACAAATCAAGACTTTCGGGATGCAATAAGAAATCGAAAAGACCAATGGTGAGTTGCTGATATCAGCCTTTCAAGATATTGATTTCTTGCTATATACATATGCTATCTAAAATTTCTGACATTTATGACGAAAGTTTGACATAGCAAATATAGCTATTTTATTCTATTGATGAAAGATAAAATCGCCCATCTCCGTATCCTGTGCAATTAGGTCGAATGATGGAGAAGGCCAGGTATTATGAACAGGAAGGAGCATTCGACGCAGCTGCATCCATTGCGTAATCCTTTTTGTCGGAAAGCATTACACCGATGATCGTGTGTATGAATGTGAGAGTTACGATGGATATGATTTCGCGACAGCGAGTGCAGCAGATATTGCCGTATTTGTTATGCTGTCTACTGCCACGCAATTTTGATAGATATGGATTTTCCAGTATTATTTTACTCGTATTGGTATTGCTAATATTACAAATGGGGATATCCCCATCCATGAATCTAGTGAGCATTCTTTTAGAGTTATATAAACTTTGTTTAGAAAAATATCTGAAATAATTGTTGAATCCATCTCGTCCTTATTCGGAAAAACAAGTGATGCAGAAACAAAAGAACCGGAATTATCGTATGCAATATTGAAAATGACAAAGTCTTGACTGAACTCAGAACACAAGTCTCTCAAAATAATATTATTCTCATTTTCAATAAATTGGTTTAGCATTTTCTTTTGTAATTCTTTATATTCTTTTCCGTCTTTTGTCATAGGAATGTTCCTCTGACATTCTGCAATGCTGTAATTTCGATTAGTATCCACTATATGTATAGAATGCTTTTCTCTTATAAAAACTGCTTTATCTTCGCGGAGAAAAGGGTTTGCTCCACGAAAAAAAAGAGATGTCAAGCATATAGATAATAGTGTTAGTATCAATTTTGCTTTCATAATATACATAATCCCATATGGAGAAAAACAAACTATCTGCATACGACAACGCTACAGACAAATCTCCTCTCACTTAAATTTTTATAATTGAGCCAATTAACATCATCTTTTAAGATATTTGCCTATACCGGCAAAACATATTCAGCAAAATACATAATACTAAATCAATATACTATCTATCATAAATGAGTTTTTCACTTTTTTCAACGATATTCTTATTCGATGCGATACCCCATATCCAATATAAGAAACATCATATTCATATTTATCGATTTGTTGTATGTTAAGCGTATACAGCCATATAAAATCAAAATCACTGTTATCTATCAAAGGATCATAATAGAGCAAGCCATCTCCAAATGAATTATGTTTCATTTGTTCATACTGTTCATTTGCTTGATTTGTAAAATATTGCGTTCGTTGATATTCAAGTTTTATATCAATATTTTCAGACAGATTGCAGTAAGTATCCAAATATTGTTTATAAAAAGTAACTACAAACAAATAACCATCATTATCATCTACACTATTGTTTATTCCACATAAGGGACTATCCACAGAATAATCATACCACGGAGGTGTTATGTAGTCTATAAATTCCCGATTATCTACTGTTGTCAACTTTACTGGGATTGATATTTTAGTTTTCACATCAGACTCTTTCCAAAAATAAACAACTAAATACCAATCATTTCCAATATCTTCAACACTTAGAGTTTTTATTGCACACTCATTCACATCCTGAGAATGGATAATTGCGTCACAATCAATAACTTCTGAAACTCTTTGCATTTTCTGCATCAATGAAAGTTGCATATATTGTTCACACAATTCTACATTTGCACTATCATGTCCAGTTAACATGTTTTGCATATAAGCCTTATAGAAATTCTCCAAAAAAAGGGGAGAAGCATAAAAACTTAAATTAAGAAAAAAAAGAAAAAATATGAGGTAAATTCGTTTCATTGTATATTTAAATCTGTTCGATAACTGTGAATTTACAGGTTCTCCTTCAGGAATAAAACAGACTCGCTTAGGTCGATGATGATGGTAAAATGCCGCCATATTTCATTTCCTGCGACAGCTATATACTCATCGCTTGCCATCGCGCCTGCTTTGTCCGTGCTGTACCGGGCTTTACCTTGAGACAACAGGACACTGTCCGCAGTCACTTTATCGACAGCAAACTCATAACCGCCTGATTCTCCGCCCACGCCACCATGCTTGTAGTAGAATGGATTCTTTTCCTGAATCTTATCCAATCCATATTTAGCAGCGGCCTTGCTGGTGAATTCGAGGCCCTTTCCTGAGCCGGTATCCAGCAGTGCCTTGCCGGAAATAACTTTACTCGGAATAACTGTGACATCAATGGGAACTAAAATCTTTCCGGGATGGTTCGAATCAGTCTCTATCGGTATGCGAGAAAATCCCTCTGTCTGAGCCAAGGCGAGTTTATCTGACAATGTTAATTTTTCATTCTTATAATCAATGACAATAATCTTTCCTCTCAAATCTTTAAGGCCGAAGATTCCATCGGCCGTGTCACCAAGGATGGCACGCAAATCAATAACAGGAACCATCTGGGGAGAGTATTGCCTTCCATTCATCGAGACATTGACGCCGGAGAAGATAAGCGTCGTTTTCTTGGCTTCATTTCCTGCTCCCAGCACCATCGCTTTGCCCATCCGTGCATACTTGATTCCGCTTTCAGAAAGCCAGGTACTGTCCAGATATACATCGGAGGAACCAGTATCGAAAACCAGCCTTGCAGGCTTACCGTTCACTTCTGCATTCAGATAGATGTGATTGAAAACAAACTCAAAGTTATGCTCCTGGGCGTGGAGACGTGCACCAAGAAGCAGCATTAACGAAAACGAAAAAAAGTGTTTCATATCCGAGGATGCGAGCAAATTACGGTTTATATGTCGACAAATATACTAAAGTCTTTTATATAGACAACGAGTAGGAAGAAAACAACTTCGTTTTCCTCGTTGTTTTCTCCAGAATTGTCGTATCCTTTATTGAGTTTGCTGCCACTTTCCCGTTTACAGAATAATCATGTCAATATCCGGAATATGTTGCATGAATGAAGAAAGTATATTTAGCTGCCACAGGCAAAACCTAGTATAGGGATATTTTTCCTTGATGGTTTGTAAATGTTCCTGATATCATTGCCAATAGCCTGCAAAAATACGTTAAGTTTGGCAATATTGTAATATATTGCCGTATTTAACGAAAAATCAAAGAAAACATTTTTGCTGAATACCTGTTGGAAACAAATTTTGTTGAATATTTCATACCAAGAAGATTATTGACCGCTTATTCCCTTCTGAACGATGAGATAGAACAAATAATTGACGACTCGCGCTCAAAAGCTATGCGAAGCGTTGACTTCTGCCGAGTGCAGATGTACTGGGCTATCGGCAAGCGCATCTCAGAAAGGGAGCAGCAGGGCAAGGAGCGCGCGGACTACGGCAAGTACATCATCCGTAATTTGTCGAAAGAAATTGGACCTCTGTATGGCAGTGGATTCGGAGTGAGGCAACTGGAATTGAGCCGTCAGTTTTACCGGACTTACCCGAATGCGAATACACTGTGTTCGCAATTGAACTGGTCGCAGTATAAACTGCTTATAGCCATTCCTGATCCTGAAAAACGAGAATCCTACCATAGGCATACTACTCTGCACCGAGAAGAATGACACGGCGGTGCGTCTTACACTGCCGGCGGACAACAAGACCATACTTTCGAGCAAGTATCAACTGTTTCTCCCGACGGAGGAGCAGCTCCGGGCGGAGGTTGAGAAACAGAAACAGATCTTCCTGTAGCAGCACGAGGCTCAAAACAGAAAGGAGGAATAAAATATGAATACGCTAAAGATACGATTCAAAGGTTTCGACGGGAAGTGGAAGAAGGTGAAACCGTCCCCAATAGTCAACTTTTAGCACTAACTCGTATCGCGTCGGTGCTAAAAGTTCGCGGCGCCCCAAAGGCCTATCAACTAAAATAGTCAGAAAAAATAAAAATCCCCCAAATCAGTTTGTAGAATCACTCCGGCTGCCTCCGCCACCGAGGGCACGGTAGAGGTTAATGACTGCTGTGGCCTTTTCCAGCCGGTCTGCCGACCGTCCTGTTTCTGCTCCAAGAAGAGACTGTTGTGCTGTGAGCACTTCCAGGTAGGTGGTTGAGGTGTAGCGCATAAGCATCTCGGTGTTCTCGAGGGCTGACGACAGCGACTCAATCTGGCGGTTGCGCCATTGCTCCTTGACAATCGCTTTTTGGTAGAGTGAGAGGGCGGTGTTGACCTCGGCTCCGGCATTAAGGATGGTCTGGACGAGGCTCAGGCGGGCTTGCTCCATCTGCGACTTGGAAATGCGCAGTTGGCCGCGCAGGGCTCCTCCGTGGAAAACCGGTTGGAAGAGCGAGGCTGCGGCGCCGAGAACAAGACCTGTCGGATTCATAATTGAACCGCTGAGATTGTTTGTCCAGCCGGCCTGACCGGAAAGGCTGATTGAGGGCAGAAGTGCGGCCTTCGCCACATTGACACCGTAGTAGGCGGATGCAAGCGCATTCTCCGCAGAGCGGATGTCCGGGCGGCGTTCGAGCAGACTGGCCGGGACACCTGTCTTCAGTTCTGAAGGAAATTCTGAATCTTCAAACTTACCCCGTGCTATATGCTGCGGAGTTTCGCCCAGAAGGGCACATAGACCGTTCTCAATCTCTGTGATTGACTGGGCGATGCTTTCTGCTGAGGCTGCTGCCGTACACAATGCTCCTTCCATCTGTGAGACAGCCACCTGATTTGCCATACCTGCTGCCATCATCGCTTTAAGCACCTCGACGCTGCTTGCGTATTTCTCCACTGTCTCGCGGGTGTAGGCGAGTTGCTCGTCAAGCATCAGAAGAGTGTAGTATTGTGTGGCAATCCCGGCGATTAGTCCCGTGCGTACAGCGAGTGCATAGTCACCTGCCATATCGTAGTTGACCTTTGCCTGACGCTTGCGGTTGGTCAGTTTGCCGAAGATGTCAACTTCCCAGCTTGCGGTGAAAGGGACTGTCCAATTCCAGGATGCTCCGGTGTTGATGCCGCCATCGAGAAAGCTGCTGTTGAAGTTCCCGACAGAGCCCTGCGGGGCAAATCCTATGGTCGGGATGTAGGCGAGGCGGGCCATACGGAGCCCCTCATAAGCCTGCTCGACGCTGAGCTGTGCCTTCTTAAGGTCTGTGTTATTGTCGAGAGCCGTCTGAATGAGACTCTGCAACTGCGGGTCGGTGAAGAGTTCCCGCCAACCGAGACTCGCGAGTGAAGTCGTGTCAGTGACGACCTCTCCGAAGAGCGTGGAGTCGGCAACGACATTTTCCGGACGTTCATATTTCTTGTATATTCCGCAACTGACGCTCATCATCAGTGCAGCAAAATATAATATTATCTTTTTCATATATTACAATCTTTCTATGTTGTCGATCTCACCCTTGCGACGCTTCATTTCCCTGACGTCCTCTATCTCTTCGGATATTGACGAATCCGCTGATTTTTCGAACTTTATCGGCTTTATGCGTTCCTCAAGATTCTCGAAAGTCACGAAAAGCGACGGTACGAGGAAGAGGAGAATCAGCGTACCCATGAGCATACCGCCTACAGCACCTGTTCCAAGGGCGGAGTTTCCGTTCGCTCCCACACCACTCGCAAACATCATCGGTATCATTCCGAAGACCATCGTGAGGGCGGTCATAAGGATAGGGCGGAGACGGACTTTTGCCGCTCCGATTGCCGCCTGTTTCACGCTCATTCCGGCCTTGCGCCTTGAGGATGCGTACTCGGTGATGAGAATGGCAGTCTTGGCGAGCAGACCGATGAGCATAATGACTCCCGTCTGAAGGTAGATGTTGTTCTCAAGCCCAAACAGTTTCGCAAAGAGGAAACTTCCCATAACTCCGCATGGAACCGAAACGATTACGGCGAGAGGAATGAGCAAGCTTTCATAGAATGCACAGAGTATCAGGTAGATGAGTACGATGCAGATGAGGTAGATGTAGAGCGAGTTGCTTGAGCTGCGTTCCTCCTCGCGGGCAAGTCCCGAAAATTCAAATCCGTAGTTTCTCGGCAGAGTCTGTGCGGCGACCTCCTTGACGGCGCGGATTGCGTCTCCGGAAGAATACCCGTCGGTGGCGGAGCCGTTCACCGCGATGGCATTGTACATATTAAACCTCGTAAGCGTTTGAGGACCATAGACTTTTGTGAGTTTGACAAACTGGCTCAGCGGAGCCATCTCACCGCTGTTTACGCGCACCATTGTCGCGTCAAGCGTCTGCGGAGTCATTCTGTACTTCGGGTCGGCCTGAATCATCACGCGGTAGACACGTGAGAAACGGTTGATATTGGAGATATACTGACCTCCGTAATATCCCGCGACGGTCGAGAGCACTGTGGCAGGGGAGACACCGGCAATCTTGCACTTTGCCGGGTCGACATCGACCAGATACTGTGGGAAACTAGGGTTGAATGAACTGTAGGCCTCTGCGATTTCCGGTCTCTTGCGAAGCTCTGAGAGGAAGTCCTGCGAGACATTGAAGAATGTGTTCACATCGCCGCCTGTCTTGTCCTGGAGGTACATCTCGAATCCGTTAGTCATTCCGTAGCCATTAATCATAGGCGGCGCCATAGGGATAATCGTCGCTTCCTTTATATCCGCGGTGCGCTCCATAATCTTCCCAATCACAGCGTTCACATCGTGTGCCTTGCCCTTTCGTTTCGACCAGTCGGTGAGTTTTATCGTGAGGCTTGCGTATGATGAACCGGAACCGGATATTAGTCCATATCCCGAAACTGTCGATGTGATTTCGATTTCCGGAATATCCTTTATCCTGTCGTATGCCTTCATCAGAACGTCGTTCGTGCTTTGGAGCGATGTTCCCGGAGCCATCTGCAGTTCGACCATAATGTTGCCCATATCCTCGTTAGGCACGAGTCCTGTCTTTGTCGTTGACATAAGCCAGACGAGAAGGACTATGCAGCCGGCGACAATCGTCCAGACAAGATAGCTTCGTTTGATGAAGAACTTGACTCCGTTCTTATATTTGTCGACAATCTTCTCAAAAACCGTAGTGAACTTTTTTCTGAACCTTGCGGAGAATGAATCGACCTCTTCGCCGTCTTTATTGATGTAAGGCTTCAGGAGTATGGCGCAGAGGGCAGGGGCGAGGGTGAGGGCGTTGATTGCCGAGATGCCGACAGCCACAGCCATTGTAATTCCGAACTGAGTGTAGAAAACTCCGGAAGTGCCGCCCATCATTGAGACGGGGATGAAAACTGCCATAAACACGAGCGTGGAGGTGAGAATCGCCGATGTGATGCCGCCCATTGCGTCTTTTGTGGCTTGTAGCGACGATGTGTAGCCGATTTCGAGTTTTGCCTGCACCGCTTCCACAACGACAATCGCATTGTCGACCACCGTACCGATGGCGAGCACGAGCGCAAAGAGCGTGAGCAGGTTGATTGTGAAGCCGGCTACTGCCATAAATGCGAATGTACCGATGATTGCGACAAAAATGGAAACCGTCGGGATGAGCGTCGCGCGGAAGTCCTGGAGGAAGAAATATACGACGAGCACCACGAGCAGGATTGCGAGAAGCAGAGATTTGATGACCTCCTTGATGGATGCGTAGAGGAAGTCGTTGACGCTCAGCATAGAGTCAATCATCAGACCTTCCGGCATAGTCTCGCGTGCCTCATCGATGAGTGCGTCGATGTCGTTCACGACCTGGGTGGCGTTGGAGCCTGCCACCTGGAACACCATCATCTCCACTCCCGGATGTCCGTCGGTGGTTGATATATATCCATACGACTCTGTTCCGAGTTCGATGTGAGCGACGTCCTTAAGTCTGAGAACCTCTCCTGTAGGGAGGGCGTTGATGACCATTTCACCAAATTCCTCAGGAGTCTGCTTTCTTCCGGAATATTTCATTATATATTCGAAAGAAGACCCGGAACTCTCTCCAAATGAACCTGTTGCGGATTCAATGTTCTGCTCGGAGAGCACTCCTATTATGTCGCTCGGAATCAGGTGGTAGTGCGCCATTGCCGCCGGGTTGAACCAAACTCGCATAGCGTATTTGTCTGACAGCAGAACGACGCTGCCCACTCCCTTGATTCGCTTGAGTTGAGGCTCGATGTTGAGGTCTGCATAGTTGGCGAGGAACTTTGTGTCGTAGCCGCTCTCAGGCGTGGCGTGCAGGTCGAGGACCTTAATCATACTGTTCTGCCTTTTCACGGTAGTGACGCCAATCTGGTTGACCTCTGCCGGAAGCGAGCCTGTTGCCTGCGAAATCCTGTTCTGGACGTTCACCGCTGCCATATCCGGGTCGGTACCCTGACGGAAATAGACCATAATCTCGACGCTTCCGGAGTTGGTCGCAGTGGATGACATATAGTCCATATTCTCAACGCCGTTGATGGCCTCCTCAATCGGTGAGATGACAGATTTCTGCACGGTCTCCGCGCTTGCTCCAGGGTAGGATGTCATCACCATAATGGTAGGCGGCGCAATGTCCGGGAACTGCTCGACCGGAAGTGTCTTCACAGCGATGAGGCCGGCAAGAACAATGACGGTTGAAATGACCGCCGACAGCACCGGCCGCTCAATAAATGTCTTTATATTCATCTTGTTATTCTCCTTTGATTATTTCACCATCGTGAATTAGTCCTACGCCTTCGCTAACAATAGTGTCGCCTTCAGAAAGTCCCGCCTTCACGACATAAGACTTCCCGTCATCGGAAAGTTTTACAGAAAGTTTTGCCATAACAGCCTTGCCTTCAACGACTTTCCAAGCACATACAAGGTCTTGAATCTCAAATGTGGCACTGCAGGGGATGACCACTGCGCCTTTGAGAGCCGTCTCCAGGACAACCCTTCCGGAAGCTCCGCTGTGAAGAATGCCGCCCTTGTTTGGGAACACCGCCCTCACCGAAACGCTTGCCGTGTTGGGGTCGATTACACCGCTGATAGACTCAATCTTTCCGGTCTGTGGATATGTGCTGCCGTCCGCAAGGAGGAGACTGACCTCCGGAAGACCGGCAATGACCTCATCCATACTGCCGTGCTGCGCTGTGAGCTCAAGGAGTTTTGTCTCTGACAGAGAATAATATACATACATTTGTGAGTTGTCGGAAACCGTCGTGAGCGGAATCGCAATGCTTGGCGAAACGAGTGCACCTTCCCTGAATGGGAGCGTGCCTACGACTCCGTCAGCAGGACTGAGGACCAGAGTGTAGCTCATATTGTTTTCTGCGTTCACGAGTTGTGCCTTTGCCTGTGCAAGACCGGCATTTGCAGTGAGCAGCTGGTTTTTTGCAGTGAGCAGGTCAAATTCGGAAATCACATTCTTTGCGTAGAGCTCGACGCGGCTGTTATAGACAAGTTGCGCAGTCGCAACTCCTGCCTCTGCCGACTCGACATTTGCCTGTGCCATCTGGAGAGCGGCTTTGAACGGCACCTGGTCTATGGTAAACAGAGACTGTCCCTTGCGAACCTTCTGACCTTCTTTTACATTCACTTTTGAAATTGTTCCGGAAACCTGTGGACGGATTTCGATGTCCTGACGTCCTTGAATAGTCGCCGGATATTGTTCCGAAAGAACGACATCCGACGTCGTCACCTCCATTGTCGGAAATTCATTTTCCTGCGCTCCGTTGCCCGCGCTGCCGTTTTTGCAGCCTGCAACAGACAAAAGGCAGCCCAATGCCGCCACAAATACACTACTGCTTTTCATCATTATATAATTAACATATTTTCAGAAATCGGGCGCAAAGGTACGGCAAAACCCAGTGTTTAAGAATACCAAAATTTCGTAAGAATTGTTCAAAATCGGAACAAAATCTCTAACTTTGTTTTTGAAATAACATAACAATTTATCAGATTCAAAAACGGTTTCGGGAATATGAAAAAGTTGAAGGAATATATAGAGGACTCTTTGGCAGACAGTGAAGATTTTTGGGTGCGTGAACTCAAATCCGAAGAACTGACATCGGAGCCCATCCGCTTGAACTATACGATGATAGCTCTATGTATAAATGGTAACGCAGTCTTCAGTATAGATACGAAAGATTATGACGTCGTTGTCGGAAGCGAGGCCTTTCTTCTATATGACACTGTGTTTTCCATAAGACATACAAGCCCGGATTTTGTCGTGCGAGTGTTCGTTTTTTCAAGGGCAATTTCTTATCAGGCATTTATGCGCTTCGATTCCATATTTTTCAACCGTCTCTATGAAAACCCTATCTATCAGCACCGCAACATTGAGGCGGCCACAACCCTTGCCTATTACACCATTCTGAGCAGCATACAATCCGACCTTCACAACCGCTACAGCAGCCTCATCGCGATGAACCTCTTGCGGGGATTCAGCCTTGATGTTTATGACAAGGTTCAGCGTTATGCCGACGAGCTGAAATCCGGTCCGAGTTTGCGCAGGGAGGAACTTTATGGACGCTTTATGAACCTCGTTAATTCCGAATGTCGGCGTCATCGAGATGTCGCGTGGTATGCCGATCGTCTCTGCATCACTCCGCGCTACCTTGCCGGCATCACCCAGGCCGTGTCCGGGGACTCTCCGAAGGAACTCATTGACTATGTGACTGTTCAAGAAATAAAAATTCTGTTGACATTCTCCGAGATGCCGCTTGGGGAAATCGCAGACCGTCTCAACTTTCCGGACCAGTCCTACCTCGGCCGCTATTTCCGTCGTCAGACCGGAATGTCCCTGTCCGACTACCGCCGCAGCCTTCAGGACTTGTAAAACTATAACAAAAAAGGTTTCGAAATGAATCGAAACCTTTTTGTGGTACTGGGTAGGAGAATCGAACTCCTATTGCAAGATTGAGAATCTTGAGTACTAACCGTTATACGAACCCAGCATTTCTCGTTTGGGATTGCAAAGGTAGACAAAAAATTTTTTCCTGCAAACTTTTTCTGCACCCAAACGAAAATTTTTCAAATTTTTCTGCGCGGAATCATCAGCGTTTTCCGTAGGTCCGGACACGCGAGTCGGATATGACCCCGCTCCAGTTCAGTCCAAATGCGAAATCGTAGTGGTTGCCGTCTGAGTCGCGGTAGCATTCCATGTCGAAAGGAACGTCCTCACACTGCTCCTCGACTGTCTTCATGCCGGAGGGGAGCTGCATCGGAAGGAGACCGTAAGGCTCGAAACGGCCGCTGATTATGTCCAAAAGAGCGTTGTTCGACACACCGAAGGCCAGCAGTAGGGCGTCTGCGGCAGGCTCAATCTCTGCCGGCACGAACGGACGGTCGCAGGAGACGACCACAATCACAGGCTTGTCTCCCATTGCCGCCTTGGTGTCAAGCACGAGGCGCATGTCCCCCTCGTTTGACGTGGTCTCGGTGAATCCTCTGTAGGAGCGGTTGTCGGAAACCTCAGTGGGGTCACCTCCTGCGATGCTCTTTTCCCGTGCGAACTCTGCCGTGTATGGGGAATATTGCAGACTTATCGGCTGGTAGTGTCCGTCGGGGTGTTCCTTGTTCGGGAGAATGTATCCCCAATGCCCGATCGGGCTCTTGATTGCCACGAGGGCGAAGTCGGCCTCTTCCGGAGTGGCTGCAATGTCGAAATACTTGCCCAGCAGCTGCTCTCCGAACGGATATTCATCGTAGGGGAGGGTAGGTTGCTGCCAGTGCGTCAGACCGGCTGCCACGTGCCTCATCGGCTGCCATACCTTTGCCCTTTCCTTCTGAGGAAGGGCACTGGCGTGGTTCTTCAGCATGACGACGGACTTAAGCTGCGCCTCATACCCGGCGGCTACATATTCCCGACATCCGACCACTTCCGCCGCTCTCTGCGGGTCGACATACGGATTCTCGAAATTGCCGACTCTGAAAATGTTGGTAAGAAGCCTCACTGCCGACAACTCGAAACGCTCCCGTGCGCTCTCCTTCCCGTATTTTTCTTCCCAAAGCCTGTATGCCTCAAGGCTTATTGAGTTGTCCGCCGCGCCACCGAGCTGATCCACTCCGGCTTCGAAGCATTTCAGCCGCCTTTCTGCCGGGGACTGCGTCTCCATTCCCCACGGCGTGCCTCTGTGCTCATAGACCTTGCTATAGTCATTGACGATTCCCCAGTCCGTGCAGACAACCCCCTCGTAGCGGTACTTGTCCCGGAGGAGTTCCTGAATTATGTAGTGGCTGAAGCCGTTCCCGACATTCTCTCCGGAAGGGTCCTGGTCGTAGGAAATCGTGTAATATGGCATCACTGCAGACGCCATCCTTGTGCCACCGCGGAGCTTGAACGCCCCGTCGATGAACGGAATGAGGTTCTGCGCGAAATTGTCTCCGGGATAGACGGCATACTTGCCTGTCCCGAAATGCGCGTCACGTCCGCTCTCGCCGGTTCCTCCGCCCGGCCAGTGCTTGACCATGCAGTTGACAGAACCTCTGCCCCAGCCGTCCTTAGCCCCTTCAGTGGTCTGGAATGCGTCGCAGTACTCGCGCACAATGTCACGGTTGAGTTCCGGACTTTCGCTGAAAGTTCCATAGAAACGCCTCCAACGAGGGTCGGTAGAGAGGTCAGCTTGCGGAGAGAGGGCTGTGGTGATGCCGAGGGCGCGGTATTCCGAGGAAACAATCTCCCCGTGCCTGCGGGAAATCGCGGGGTCAAAAGTCGCCGCCATTCCCACCTCACGCGGCCAGAGTGAAATCTTGCTCGTCCCGTCCGGGTCGAACTCTCCGTCAGGTTCCGGCTTGTAGGTGTTGGTGTTTGCCTGCCCGTTGGTGTAGTTCCTCGGGTCGGTGGAATTGTTGGATGGGATGCCGAACGGCTCTGCCTCACAAAATGCCTGCACCAGGTTCGACCATTCTGCCCCGGTCGCGGCGTCGGCGATGTTCCTCACCAGCATGTGACGGATATAGTCGTCCCTGAGGTAGCCTGTCTGCTTCGGAGTCAGTTCGGCTGTCATGGCATCGACGGCACTGGAGTAGAGCATCAGTCCGCAGATGCGTTCGATCGGCATCTTTGACGCCAAATCCTTTGCCCTCTCTGCCACTGGCTTGCGCCAGTCTTCATAAACGTCAAGTTCCCCGTCCTTGTCAAGATCCTTGAAAGCGAATCCGTCAATGTTCAGAATTCTTACTCCCGAATCCTCGTTGTAGCCAAGTTCAGGTCCCCGTGTCTGGGAAACTATAGTGTATCCGTCGTGGTGAATGATGTTTATCTCGTTTTTTGCGCATCCTGCTGCGGCAATGGCGATTACGCCCAATATAAATGCTTTCTTTTCCATACTCGGTAAATCATTTTGTCTGACGAAACAGACTTTCCTGACGCAGCAAGGCGCGGAGTCCGTTGAATGTTGCGTTGTCAAAATTTGAAACTTGGGATATGTCCACGAGGGATTCAACCCCAGAGAGTCCTTCGCGAAGGGCAGGTTCCAAGAATCGGAAGGAGCGGGAAATCTGACCTCCGAAAAGAAGGCATTCGATTTCATATTCCTTGAGAATAGGGGATATTGTCCGGGCAATCGTGCTTCCAATGCTTCTGAATGTCTCAAGTGCAGCCTTGTCTCCGCCTGACGCAAATTCTGCGATATCCTTGACCGTGGCCGCTCCCTGTCCGCCGAGAGCCTTAAATGTGCCGAGAAACCCCCGTTTTGAGGCATAATCTTCGAGAATGCCGTCGCGATAGGGGAGACCGAATATGCTGACGAGCGGCGAACCTGTCGCCTTTTTGAGGATACGCCCGTCTATGGACATCGCGAATCCAAGTCCCGTTCCGAGTGCCACGAGAGCCACACGAGAGTACCCGCGCCCGTTGCCGTAGAACATCTCTCCGGCGAGCATCACGTTCACGTCGTGGGTGAAGAGTAGCCTGACGCAAGAAGGCACGCCTGCCACCTCTCGGAAACTCATTCCATAGACGGCGGAGAACTTGTGCTTCATTAAGAATATGCCTCTTTCGTAGTCGAACGGCCCCGGGATTGCCACGGCAATTTCGCAGTCTCGCTGCCTGTTTCCGCTTGCTGTCTCTGCGTCATTCACGCAAGAATCTTCATTGCAGAAAGCTCCAACAGCTTCCGCGAAGGATGATGAGATCTCTTCGCGAGAGCCGTCGGAGCGGATTGGTATCTCTCGTCCGTCGGAGCACTTTATGAAAGTGCCCCCAACGTCGAGAAGAAGGGTTTTCATAGGCATCGTGTTAAAGAATAACATCTTGATAGCCGTCCCGCAACATGGTCTTGTGTACCATCACCGGTTCCTTCCCGAGGTTCTCGATGACATATTCCCCCATATCGGCAGGCACACAGACTATGTCAAGGTAGTCCATGTCGTAGAACCTTTCCGGATGTTCCTTACTGCGCACACGGACATGGTCTCCATCGACAAGCGCGAGCACATGGAAACGCTCTCCGTGGGTGTCCTGCTGGCATTCGGTCTCGAATTCGAGGCGGCGAAGGCTGAAATAAAGTTGCTCGTTCTCTCCTAGAATCATCTCTTTCCAGCCCTCTCCGCAGGCCGCTACACGAGGTTTCTGTACGATGTAGTCCGGGCTCTGAGGGTCGTGAATCACGGATGCACGGCGGTGCTGCGCAACATTCTCCTCGCCGAGGCGGGTGTGAATCGGGCGCTGTTTTCCGTCAAAGTCGAGGCGAAGATAGTCGTACATCTTGTAGGTGTAGGAGCCGATTGTGAGCGAGCCGATTTCCAAAATCACCTGGTTGCGGCCGCTGGAGTGGATTGTGCCGGCTGGAAGCATCACCTGAAGACCCGGCTTCGACTCCTCGTAATTCACATATTTCATGTAGTCGCACGGCTTGTGTTCCGTGTCGGCGGCCTCAATGTCTTTGAAGAACTGCGGGATGTCAGCGTCGTCACGGAAGCCGATGAAAGTCTTCGCATCGTGCCCCGTCACGCAGACGTAGTAGCTCTCGTCCTGACGCCCGAACTCTCCGTAGTGCTCGCGGTTGTAGGCAGAGCCGGAGTGGCATTGGATGGACATATTGCCGGTGGAGTGGTAGCTGTCATCGTAGTTGAAGCGTATCGGGAAGTAGCCGTGGAACTTCTCCACAGCGTCCCTGCTCATAAGGCGCTCGCCCTCCCTGCAGACAAAGGTGCAGAAGTTGATGTCAAGTTTTTCGCAGCCGGCCTCCACCACGACGCTGACCTCCATCGGGATGAAGTCGAACACCCAGGCGGCGTTGCGCATCTTCTCCGGAAGGTTGCGATGGTTTTTCATGTAGGAGCCTCCCCATACGCCTTCAATGTAGCATGGCTTCGCGCGGAATGGGTATTTCACGAGTTGCGCGCAGATGTCCGCGAATGCTTCATAAGGCAGCATCTGAATGTTCTGCGGATCGTCGCTGAGGAACCAGAAGTCCGGGACGTTGTTTCGTAAAAGTTCGCGGCGGCTGCACACTGCCATCTCGAAGTCGCAGTAGTAGCAGCGGCGGATGACGCGGTTGATTATGTCGGGGCGCTTCTTTCCGATGTTGACGTATTCTCCCCGACGAATCCTGAGTATGGATGTCTTCGGAGTGATGTCGAAGAAACATTTCGTGTCATAGAGAGCTCTGAAGCGAGGAATCAGCACTCCATAGCCAAACACGGCGACAACCTTTCCGGCTCCTTCCCCGAGCGCTGAAACCTTTTTCTCGAACGCCTGTGTCTTCTCCTCGTCAAGCATACCCTCGTATCCGCCCTTGTATATCTTTCCATATAGCAACGTCGGGTCAATCTTCTTGTCCCAAATGAGCATTGGGTCTATCATCGCGTCGATTTCCTTCCCGCTCTTGAAGCATTCCGCATTGGCATCGACAGACTCGAACTCAATTCCGGCCGCCGCACATTCCCGCGCGAGCAGATTGAGGAAGACGGTCCAGTCCACCGTAGTGTATCCGTCGAATGCGACCACCTGATTCTTCTTCCGTGCCTTTTCGATGATCGGGGCGGCAAACTTCTTCGCCACGTTCGGGGTGCCTCCTCCGACTATTGATGAAACTGTCTTTTCTGAAAGTTCCGGACGGTTCACCGGCTTGGGGTCATCGAACGGAAACGGATTGTACATGAAACTCATATATTCCTGTATTTTAATGTGTTAAATATTGCTTTGAATGATATATCCTTATGATTCCGAAATATTTTGGTGGAGCATGACTATCGTATGTCGTAGAACTCAAATCCCATGATTTCGGCGAACTCTCCGAGTTCCTTGCGATAGTCTCCGTCGGTAATCGCGTAGTGCTGCGTCACCCCTATCTTCAGCAGTTGGGCAAAGAGTTCTTTGACAGGAACCTGCGGACGGAAAATGCTGTGGGAATAGGTCGCCAATATGTGCTCGCCCGGCAGCGACTCGGCCATGAAGCAGACCATCTTGTAGCGCCCGTCTTCCTCGAAGATGCCCGTCACGGTCTTCATGCCAGGGCTGAAGCGGTACCATCCGAAAGGAGCACCGGCGTACTTGTAGTTCGTCTTTGCAAAGCGAACATCTCTGGCTATCAGCACGTTGTCCTGCCATTTCGGGTCGGTGTGATCGTTGGGACCGGCATGACCTCCGGCAAAGGTGCCGAAGTCGTCTTCGATGTGGAACGGTTCAATGAAGTTCACATGTCCTCCGGAAATCAGCTTGAGAACGTATGTCGCGAGACCGGCTCCGGTGTCTGCCTCAGGCACGAGGACGGAGAGGCTTTCGTTGAACCAGTCGTGGTAGAACCCTGCCCTGCACCCGCTGACCTTGAATGTAGACGGGTCTATGTCGTTATAGACCAACAGGTCTATGTCCCTCTCCTGCGCCATTTTCTTCAGCGCGAGCGAAGCTCTGACGCAGCCCAGAAACTTGTCCTGCTCCACGTCGTCCATCATGCGGTAGCGCGCGGTGAGGCTGTCGGCATATTCCTTCACTTCTTCATCAGTCAGTGAATCAAGTATTTCCTTATAGTCCGACGACGGAAGATAGTGGATTTCGGGACCTATTTTCGTGAACAAGTCATAATTGTCGATGTAGGTGGACCACATCGCCTCGTTCATGTTTGCCATAAGCCCGACGTTCGACTTGCGGAGCACTGCCCTCGTGTAGGCGGCGCGGGAGAATGAACGTATCTCGTCCGTAATCTCTTCCCTTGTGCCCATGACAACCTTTACGCCCTTCCTCGGCACCCGACGTATGGAGCCTGATGCTTCGAGAGAGCCAACGAGCGTGCCGCTGCAGAGATATTCAATGAAATCATCCTCGTCCAGCGTAGTCTCGAACGACATCCTCTTCTTCGCCACGTTTGTGAAGAGAATCGGAATGTTGGGGCAGTCGCGCAGGAAGCGTATCCATGCGAAATCCTCACTCCACGAAAGAAATTCCGCGATTATGAAATCGACCTTGGCGTTATAGAACTCGTCCATAGCCCTTTCCGCATCCTCCCTCTCATACACTATCCCCGGGAAAGTGACGTCGAGGAAATCGAGGGACGCGAGAATCTGTTCGGCGACGACGGCCTTTTTCTGCCCGTATGAGCCCTTTTTCGGGCCGGAAAGGTTCTTGAACCTCGGTGAGGCAACGAGCAGCAGTCCTGCCCGCGGCTTCCTTATCTTTTCTGAAACGTTCATCTTGTTTTGCTTACTTTTTCAAGTTTCGCAAGTATTATAACTTATCGCGAATGTTTAACTTATCTAATTTATCAAAATCTCAACCCCCGCGATTATGCCTGCCCTCTGTTTCTGTCGTAGTCCTTCTGATAGCGTCTGAATGCCACAGCCATCATCACGACTCCGCAAACGATCCAGATGACCGCGAGAATAGGGAAGGTCGCCTGCAGGCTGCCGAGGCTGTCCTTCAATGCTCCGAGAACGAGGGGAGCGAGCGCACCGACGGCAAATCCGGTTGTAATCATCGCGCTTGAGCATGATGCGTGCAGGTGCGGCGGTGTCACGTCATAGAGCACAGAGTATGTGTTGGCGTCGAACATCGCGCGGAAGAATCCCCATACGGCAAAGCAGAGGTAGAGCACCCACAGAGTGCTGACATGGCCGATTACGAAGAGTGGAACGGCTCCGAGGAGGAGTCCGGCAGCCTGAAGCAACATTCTGTGTTTCGGGGAGCGTGCCGCGAGCCTGTCAGAAAGTGAACCGGAGAGCAGTACGCCTACGAATGCCGCGACATAAGTCCAGAACATCGAGTTGAATCCTGCCGATGCTTGGCTGAGCCCGCATTCGTCCTGAAGGTATGCCGGCATCCAGGTCATATAGCCGGTAATCACGAAGATGAGTCCGGAGAACCCGAAGGTGAGGCAGGCTGCGGTAGGGTTTGTGAAAACTGTTTTGAAACCGTCCAATATGCCCGGCTTGTTTCCCTCTATGGCCTTTTTCTCCTCATCGTTGAGCGGTTTGTCCTTGAGCCTGAGCACCATGAGTATTCCCCAAACGATGCCGGCCGCGCCGAAGAAGATGAAGGAGTATTTCCATCCCTCTCCGGGGTGCAGCGCATCGAACCTGTCGGCAATCAGTCCGGCGAGCCATCCCGCCAGAATTACACCTATATAATATGCCGTCTGATGAATCGACATTGCCCTTGCGCGTGTGTCCGTGTGATACTGCCCGAGCAGCGAATAGTTGGCGGGGCCGAAAAACGCCTCTCCTCCTCCCGTTGCTACGCTGCGCATAAGCACGAGCATGAATACGCTGTTAGCCACTCCTGTGAACATAGTCGCCGCGCTCCAGAAGAGGATTGAGATGGTCACCACCCATTTGCGGCTGAAACGGTCTCCAGCCCAACCTCCGAGCGGCACCATGAAGGCGTAGAACAAGTTGAACAGCGTCGCGATCAGTCCCACGGAAGTGTCGGTTAGACCAAGGGCCTCGCGTATTGACGGGAGCACGGTGTTGAACACCTGTCGGTCTCCCTGATTCAGCAGATAGGCCATCCACAATAGGAGCAGAACCTCCCATTTGACCCATCCGGCTTCTTTTCTTGCAGTGTTTTCTTTCATTTGATGTGGTATTTCGTTCCGTCGCGGCGTCGATTTGCCGGTCCGCGGACGGTTAAGTTCTGCAAAATTACAAAACTTTTTCAAAATACCACACTATACTACACCTAATTTTCAACATATTTTCCGTATCAGATTTATTTTGTACTTTTGTACTCTCTTGTGGCGATAGGCGAAACTTTTGTGAGCCCTTTGCTGCCTGCATGTGGGAAAGATATGGATCAGAATGTCGCAGTAGGTGTGTTCGATTCGGGAGTCGGTGGACTTTCGGTGCTTCGGGAACTTGAAAAGGCAGTCCCGGAGGCTCGTTTCGTATATTATGCCGACACTGCCCATTGCCCATACGGAGAGAAGTCCGCGGAATATGTTCTCGGACGTTCCCGGGAGATTACCGAGATTCTCATTCGAAAAGGAGTTCGCGTGATTGTAATTGCTTGCAACACTGCGACATCGGCCGCAATCGCAACGCTGCGACAGGAGTATGGGACAGCCCCTTCGGCGAGGGTTCTCGAACTTACCGATGACCGACTCGACCACATCCCGTTCATCGGAATGGAACCGGCCGTGAAGCCGGCTGCGCTTGCCACCAGGACAGGTGTCGTCGGGGTTCTTGCCACGGCGGGAACGTTGCGCGGAAGCAAGTACATCGACATGAAGGACCGCTGGTCTGACGGCATTGAAATTGTTGAGTCCGTAGGACGCGGTTTCGTGGAGCTTGTCGAGGGCAGCGGGCTGGCGGACAGGTACAAGAAAGGATGCCTGTTCCTAAGCAGCGTGGGAGAATGCTCCGGAAATGCCGCCACGGGTGAGACCTTGGCAGTCAATGGACTACAACAGCCGGGAGAAAAGACCGAAGTGAAGCCTGTGGCCGCTGCGTGGAACGAGAGACTTGCGGAGGATATTGTCCGGAAGAGTCTTGCGCCTCTTGTTGAGGCCGGAGCGGACACTATTGTGCTTGGCTGCACCCACTACCCGTTCCTGCTTCCGGTGCTGGAGAATGTCGCGGAGGAACTGCTGGCGGAACATCCGCTGACGGGGCGTGACGGTTCTGAGGTGGAGCGCATCCGCTTTATTGATCCGGCACCGGCAGTAGCTCATCGGCTGATTGATATTTTGGATCGGTGAAGTGAATCGGGAAAATCCTTTCACATGGAGGTAAAGTGCAGAATGCTTTTACAGAAATGACTAAAGTTTAAAATATTATAAGACAATGGAATTTAAATATGCACCTATGTTTCAGCTTGGCGAGGACAAGACTGAATACTACAAGATTCCGGGTTCGGAAAAGCTCGTGTCTACGGCAGAGTTTGAAGGAAAGAAGATTCTCAAGGTCACTCCAGAGGCTCTTACCCTCATGACAAACACGGCGTTCAGGGATGTGAGCTTCCTCCTCCGCCGCTCGCACAATGAGCAGGTGGCCAAGATTCTCTCAGATCCGGAGGCATCGGCAAACGACAAATATGTTGCGCTGACTTTCCTTCGCAATGCCGAGGTTGCCTCAAAGGGAAAACTTCCTCTCTGTCAGGACACCGGAACGGCCATCGTCCACGGCGAAAAGGGCCAGCAGGTTTGGACCGGCTTTGAGGATGAGGAGGCTATTTCGCTCGGAGTCTACAAGACCTACACTGAAGAGAATCTCCGCTATTCCCAGAACGCTCCTCTCGACATGTACAACGAGGTGAACACCAAGTGCAACCTCCCTGCGCAGATTGACATCGAGGCCACCCATGGCGACGAATACCGTTTCCTGATGGTCACAAAGGGCGGTGGCTCAGCGAACAAGACATATCTCTATCAGGAGACCAAGGCCCGCATTCAGAACCCCGGCACGCTCATCCCGTTCCTCGTATCCAAGATGAGAAGCCTCGGAACGGCCGCATGTCCTCCGTACCACATCGCCTTCGTGATTGGCGGCACTTCTGCGGAGAAGAATCTTCTCACAGTTAAACTCGCCTCCACCCACTACTACGACTCTCTTCCGACCACCGGAGACGAGACAGGCCGCGCTTTCCGCGACACCGACCTTGAAGCACAGCTTCTTGAAGAAGCTCACAAAATCGGTCTCGGTGCTCAGTTCGGCGGCAAGTATATGGCACACGATGTCAGGGTGATCCGCCTTCCCCGCCACGGCGCAAGCTGTCCTATAGGCCTGGGAGTCAGCTGCTCCGCCGACCGCAACATAAAGGCAAAAATCAATGCCGACGGAATCTGGATTGAGAAGATGGATGACAAGCCTTACGAGCTTATTCCGGAGGAACTCCGCAATGCCGGTGAGGGAGATGCAGTGAAGATTGATCTTGACAGGCCTATGACAGAGATTCTTGCCGAGCTCACGAAATATCCTGTTTCAACTCGTCTCAGCCTTAACGGAACAATCATCGTCGCCCGAGACATCGCCCATGCGAAAATCAAGGCGCGCCTTGATGCCGGAGAGCCGATGCCTCAGTATCTCAAGGACCATCCGGTCTACTATGCCGGCCCTGCCAAAACTCCTGCCGGAATGCCATGCGGCTCCCTCGGCCCTACGACCGCCGGACGTATGGACCCGTATGTCGATGAGTTCCAGGAGCATGGCGGTTCTATGATTATGCTCGCAAAAGGCAACAGAAGTCAGGTTGTGACCGATGCCTGCAAGAAGCACGGCGGATTCTACCTCGGCTCAATCGGAGGTCCTGCCGCAATTCTTGCCCAGGACAACATCAAGAGCATCGAATGCGTCGAGTTCCCTGAACTCGGAATGGAAGCCGTCTGGAAAATCCGCGTGGAGAACTTCCCTGCATTCATCCTCGTGGATGACAAGGGCAACAACTTCTTCAGCCCGTTCGGACTGTAGTGCTGTCTCAGTGTGTCTCGCCGAGAATCTTGGCGACACGGGCCGGATTCTGCACGGCACCGGTCATAGGGGTGTTCCTGTCAAAGGTACGTAGAACCTCCATATCGTCGTCTGTCAACTTGAAGTCGAAGATGTCCATATTTTCGGCAATTCTCTCTGTGTGCACGGACTTTGGAATGAGTATAACGCCTTCCTGATGGAGAAAACGGAGGGTTACCTGCCGAGGCGATTTCCCGTATTTCGCGGCCATTGCCGTCAGTCTGCTGTCCTCATAGAGCTGCGGCATCTTGTCTCGGACAAACGGTCCGTAGCCCATGTGCGCGATTCCGTAGCGGCGCATCCACTCCCTGCATTCCTGCTGCTGGCTTATTAGGCTGGTCTCTATCTGGTTCACCGCAGGGACAATCCTGTTGAACTTCACGAGATCGACGATCTGTGCCGCGCTGAAGTTCGACACTCCGATTGCTCTCGTCAGCTTTCCTTCATCATAGATTTCCTCCAACTCCCTCCAAGCCTTGTAGTAGTTTCCGAACGGCCAGTGCAGCAGCACGAGGTCTGCCTGCTCCAGTCCCAGCCTTTCAAGCGAGTGCATTACGGCACTTCTTGTGTCCTCGTAGTCGTCGAACCAGACTTTTGTCACGATGAAAATGTCCTCGCGCCTGAGTCCCTCTCTGAAAAGACTGTCAAGTGCACGGCCGATAATTTCCTCATTGCAGTATATCCGGGCCGTGTCAATCATTTTGTAGCCGCACTCTACCGCTGCTCTGACAGCCTCAGAGCATTCCCTCTCGTCCGTCGAATGAAACGTCCCGAGTCCAAAATCCGGCATCATCACTCCGTTGTTCAGTCTGATCATATTCATGATGTTCAAAATTTTCAGAACGAGGCCCGGCGGGTCATCCGGAAGTCGCAGTGGCGCTTGGCGAGGGAGCGTTCGAGAATCATCTCGCCGGCGAGGCGGCCCATCTGGGCGAAGTCAGTGGAGACTGTAGTGAGGCCGTTGAGGATAATCTCGCAGAGGGGAGACTCATTGTAGGAAATCAGACCTATGTCCTTGCCTACCTCAAGTTTCTTCTCCCGTGCAATGCGGACAAGCTCTATGAGGTCGAAGTCGTACTGGCCTGTCAGAAGCAGATAGACCTCACCCTTGTGCACCATATCACGGCTCACCTTGTCCGCGAATCTGACCTTTATGCCGTTCTCATTGCAAAACCGCTCTACTCCCATACGGATGGATTTTGAATAGAGACTTGACGGGAGGGTTATCACATTGAGTTGCTTATAGCCCCTCAGCGTGTCCAGTCCCTCCGAGAGTCCCTTCGCCGTGTCGTTTTCCCAGTCCTGATAGACGGCTCCGAAATTCCCGTGAATCTCCCTCATCCAGTTGTCGAGCATAAGCAGTTTGCGGTTCGGAATCTTCCCGAGAAGGGCGCATACCCTCTTCTGCGTGGCCCGGTCGAGCGGGAAATGCGGAGTTATGACATAGTAGTCGAAATTGTCGAGGTTTTCGTGGATGAAATATTCGAGCATATCGACATTCTGCTCATGCAGGCGTATGGTGATTTCCGCATGGTTGTCGAGCGTCTCCAGCATTGAACTGAAAAGTATCTGTTTGTATGTGCTGAGCTTGTCGAATATCGCCAGCACTTTCAGTTTCTTTGTTCCTCCATCTGCCTTGACATAGAATCCCTTTCCCTGCTTCGATTCAATCTTTCCCTCGTCCCGCAGCACGAGATATGCCTTTTTCGTCGTTTCTTTCGAGATTTCGAGCTTCTCCGCGAGTTCGTTCATTGACGGGAGTACATCCCCCTCCTTCAGCGTACCCGCCTCAATCATGGAGTCTATCGCGCTGACAATCTGTCGATATACGGGAACCAGCGAATTTTTGTCGATGCGTATGGTGCTTTTCATGGTGGATATGTTGTTGGCTATGCTTAACTTTGCTCTGTTGTGGTGTGCGAGTTCTGCAAAATTACAAAATTTATGTGAATTACGAGGTTATATGAAAGAGGGTGAACAAAAAGTGTTTTGTTCACCCTCTTTCGGACTTCCTAACTCTCCCGCAGACTAACGTCTACGACCCCTATAGTGTATTTTGCGCCCCCCCCATGACGCGATCCCTTCGGGACTGTTGAGTAAGCCTCGGTATAATCATTTGACCATTTTACTTTAGTTTCTGGCCCTGGGCTAGTTTGTTTCCTCCGCCGTCTGTCACATCGGTAGGGATGCTTGCTTTGCATATAGCACCTCCCGGAATGGTGTTTGCCTCAGTGAAATCGCAGTCCTTGAGTGTCAACTTTCCCTTTGAATATACTCTGATGAGTCCTTCGCCTGTGACCGTGTTGTTTGAAAATACGCATCTTTCAAATGTAGCATTTGCAGACGTGCTGGATGTTGAGCCAATTCGCATTATTCCATTTCCAACCTTATAATTGTTGTTGAATCGGCAGTTTACGCAATAGACATTTTTTGACGCGCCAATCAATAGGCAAGTGCCTGCGTATACATCAAATTCTTTTTCTAGTACCCATTGATATGTGTCATTGAATCCGACACCATCAAAAAGTGTTTCTGTCCCAGTTGCAGTGCCGTTGTAAACGAAGAGTCGCGCGTTGTCTTTCTCTCCGCTCCTGTCTTTTCCGACGAAAGCAGTTGCGTGTTTGTTAATGTCGCGGTCTGTTGTCGTTACACCGGTCAGATTTGTCGGATAACCACCATAAATCTTAAATCTTGTGTTGTCCTTTAATGGTATGGTGCCCGTTGACGGCTTTATATCTCCTTCAGAAATAAATATCACATGGTCAGTCAGAGCTGTTCCCTGAAGTTTACTTATAAGAGTCTGGAACGACCATGCGTTCTCCCACGAAAGCCCCTGTTTGTCTCCCGCTCCGTCCTTGGTGACAAACCTCTTGTTAGCGAACGGTGTGCTGCGAAGTTCACCGAGGTTCTTGATTGTCTTTCTCGGGGCGTCAAGGACATTGCTGGAAATGTTCTCGGCAAGGAGCGTGTTGTCTGCGGAGTAAATCTGCATCGAGAGTCCTGTCGTCTTTGCCGGAAGGATTGCTGCGTAGTATGTGCCATGGCCGCTTACGGAAACTTCCACATTAGGCTGGTAGTCAGGAACATCCTCTGAAACAGTGTAGGAGGCATCAAGAATGCTCGCGGATATGTTGACCTTGCCGTTGAGCGGAGCTCCGTTGCCTCCGATGAAGACCTTCGCGGCATTAGTATTCGCGTCCGCCACCTTGAACTTGAGTAGCGCACAGACATTCTTCAGGGCAATGGAGTTGTCCTCTCCGATTTCTCCGGCCTCAATTGAGGCATGCTCTAACTTACCGTCCTGCACCTGCGGAACAGTGACGGAAAACTTTCCGCCGTTCGTCAGCTCCGTTGCAATGTCGGATGGATATACCGCCCATTTGAGTGCCTTGCCGGCAGGGACGGTCGCCTTGAATGTCGCCGTATTTCCGCCGTCCTTCAGGTCTGCTTCCGAGAGGGCTTCCGTGATGAAGTCTGAGCCGTCTTCGCAGACGAGCTTCAGTTTGTCTCCTTTGGCCCAGCTGACGCTGCCGGTTTCATCAAGAGTGGTTTTGGTCGAGACTACGGCGGTCGCGCCGTTTTCCTGAGCCGCTGCGCCCGTCTCCGTCATCTCCGGGTGTGTGGCAGTCAGCGTTATTGTCGTGTATTCGGGAACGGACTCTTCCGGTGCGGCCGGTGTTTCCGTGATTTCCTTCGCGCAGGAAGCGAGCGCGAGTCCTGCGGCAAAAAACAGGGTAAACTGCGAAATGCGGGACCTTTTCATTGTGTTATTCATTATATTGTTCATTTTTTTCGATTTTTTACGATTGCTTCATCGTCGGTTACCATGTGAATGTCTCGCCGTCGATTGTATAGCTGTCGTTGGTGATTTCATGCGGCGTTGCGGTGCTCGTGGCAAAACCGGTCTCTCCAGAAATTGTCAGAATCGCCAGAACGGGCGACCTGTACCCGTCAGTGCTCTGGGGGGGGGTATCAGTTCTGATAGTGTTTTGTTTCATAATTTCTGATTTTATGATATTATTTATGTCGTCGGTATGTTCTCGATACTTTGGTGTGGTGTAGTTGGGTGCAAAGGTATTCTATATTTTCAAAATTCAAAATAGTTTTGGAATTTTTTTTCAACTTTTCGCGCATCCGTGCCGTGTCGGCTGCAAAAAATCAAAATATTTTTGGAAAATAAAGGAAGAAAATTTTATCTTTGCAAAAGATTACACCACACTACACCACACCTCAAATAGACGGAGGCTTTTAAACCACAGAAAAACGGGATAGAGTGTAAGAAAGTAATCCCTTCCGACACATATCTTTAACATAGATGTGAGATCGGACATAGACCATATAAGAAGAGGATATTTCCTGAAAATTTTGTAAATACATAATTTATTATGACACTGAACATTTTGACATCATCCCTGCGGGCTTTCGTCGTCGCTTCCGCGCTTCTTTCCGCGTTCTCTTCCTGCGCCAAGGCCGAGACTCCGAACGGCTCGTCCACGGCTGACAACGGCTACATCGTCGTGACCGAATACGGAATCAGCAATGACGGTAGCGAAATAGGCAAAGAACTCAACCGTCTCGTAAAGGACGCCTACGGCAGCACGCTCTATTTCCCGGCCGGAACATATAAACTCACCGAACCGATTAAGACCCCTTACGACTATGCCAAGAATGTGAATCTCGTCTTTGACAAAAATGCCCACATCACCTCTGACAAGCCTCTGGAGGCTCTTCTGATGATAGGCTTCACGGAAATGAAGACAAAGGATGCGGGGCTGAGGCAGTTCTCTTATGTCGAAGGAGGCCATTTCGACGCCACGAACACTAAGAGGGGCATCTGGGTGAACGGACTCAAGCAACTGGTCACTCTGCGGGAACTTTCGGTCTATTATTGCAAGGGGCGTCACATTGAAATCAGCTGCAGCAGCGACTTCAAGGGTACTGGCAGCAGCGACACGAAACTGGACAACGTCAGCGTTCAGGGACTCTCGTCCAACGACGACAATTATGGAATATACATCGGGCAGCGTTGCGGCGACTGCAAGATTTCCGACACCTTCGTCTATGGAACCCGTTGCGGGCTCTACACTGAAGGGGCGGGTCATATCATCAACAACTTCCACATACTCACCTGGAGAGTGGGCGACGGCCAGACCGGAGACTTCGCGGAGACGGTGGGCGTGAAGATTGCCCGTCAGGGGTTCTATCAGTTCAGTCAGGTCTATTTCGACACGACCAACCGCGATTTTGTCATTGACGGCGACATTGACGTGAACCTCGTGATTGACAAGTGCATAAGCCATTCCTATATAGAGAATTTCGGACGAAGCTTCATCTCTTGGGGCACGGGCAGCGGAAAACTTGAGGCAAAGGTCACTAACTGCATCTTCAATCTTGACTACAAACCGTCCGGCTTCAAGATTTTTGACATTCCCGAAGACTTGATACTCAAGGACTACGACTCGAAGATAACATTCCATGACAACATCGTCCGCTCCGGAGTGAAACTGAACCCTTACGACCTGTCCCTGATGATGAAGTTCGACGGGAGGAATGCGGAATATGCCTTCTCTTTTCCGCTGCCAATCCCTGCTTCGGGACTAGTTGTGGGGGCTGTGGCTCCGTCCGCTTCTGCCAACAGCCTACGCGTTGTGCATGGTGACGGCGGTTGTACCGACCTTGTCATCGGAACTGACGGAACAGTGAAGAAGAACGAGTCAAGCGTCGGCGCTTCATGCAGCGTTTCCGTTATCGGGAAAGACGGCTGGTCGGTTCTCGTTCTGAAGCCGACGGGCGGCGCGAAGACTCTGCTTCCGGAGGTAATCGACCTTGTCGGCAACAGCACCTTCCTTTCAACTCCGTCAAAGGACAAACTGTTCACCCTGTCTGATTATGGCCTTTAGGGTATTGTACTAAAGTTTCGTGCATTACCAAGATTTCCTGTCATGAAGCGAATCAAATGCCTTTTACATTCATTTGCCGCGTTCCTGTTCACGGGAATTGCCGCCAGCCTTTTCGTGCAGACCTTTGCGTCCTGCTCTAACGACCCTCTCCTCGTCAATCCTGAGGGCTTTGCGGGCAGCATCGGCGGCAAGGAGACTGGTCTTTGGACAATTTCCAACGAAGATATGGTCCTCCAGGCGACAAACTACGGCGGCAGGGTCGTGTCGCTTTGGGTGCCAAAGGGAAACGGCGAAATGGTGGACGTCGTTCTCGGACATGGGACTTTGGACGAATATGTGAACTACCGGCGCGAGAGGTTTCTCGGCGCTGTGGTGGGACCGGTCGCCAACCGCATAGTCGGCGCGTCCTATTCCCACGGTGGCAGGACATACCGGCTTTCCGCCAACCACAACGGCACAGGCACTCTTCACGGCGGCCTCAAGGGACTGGACTCGGTTGTGTGGGACTTTGTCTCGCAGACCGACAGTTCGCTGACTTTCCATTGTCTCCATCCGGACGGAGCGGAGGGATTCCCGGGGAACCTGGACATCCTTATGACATACACGCTTACCTCAGATTGCACGTGGAAGATAGACTATCTGGCGACGACTGATGCCGTCCGTCCGGTCAATATCTCCAACCATCCCTACTTCAATCTCGGGGGAGAGGGCAGCGGCACTTGCGGAGACTATGTTCTTTGGGTGAATGCAGACTCTTTTCTCGGAACGGACGGTCCGGATGTTATTGAAATTCCGATTCCCGTGGAGGGGACTGCGTTCGACTACCGCACTCCACACCTTGTCAGCGACGCACTGGAAAGCGCTGACCCGCAGATTGTCCGGAGCAACGGTGGCTTTGACCACAATTTCTGCATAAACGGTGAGGGAATGCGCGAGGCCGCCTCGCTTTACAATCCTTCAAACGGAATCCTCCTCTCGGTGTGGACGGACCAGCCGGGCCTGCAGCTCTACAGCGGACAGTGGTGGACCGGCGAGGAACGTGGCAAGAACGGAAAGTCTCTCGATCGCTTCGGCTCGTTCACCTTCGAGACCCAGAATTGGCCGGACGCTCCGAACAAACCGTCTTTTCCCAATCCTTTCCTTGAACCCGGCGAAACCTACACACATCACTGTGAGTACCGCTTTAGGATTATGGAATGAGTTTATAATCTAAATGGTTGATTATTATGAATATACGTAAAATCTTTATTGCATCGGCCGTCCTTGCCACGGCGCTTGTGTCATGCCGGAAGGAAGCTCCCGTAGAGAAACTCTCCACGGACAAGACCGTCGTCACGGCAGTTGCAGAGGGGGGACGACTGGCCGTCGAAGTCTATGCCTCAGGGGCGTGGACCGCGGAATTTGCGGAGGATACCGACTGGGTGCAGCTTGAAGGCGCGTCCGGAGACGGTGACGGCGAGATAGTTCTGGTGTTTGCCCCGAACGACAATCTCTACCGTTTTACGAAACTCATCCTGTCTCTTTCAGGAAGTGAACTCAGCGTGGAGATTGAGGTGAATCAGGAGTCGGTGAAGGGTTCTCCCGTGCTGAACCTGTTTCCGCCGGACGTGATTTATCCGGCCGCAGGAGGAGACTTCGGAATCCCTTACAGCGCCAATGTGCCGCTTTCGCAGCTATCGGCCGACTGTGCGGCTGACTGGGTGGGCGCGTTGTCAGTTGCTGAAAATGACGTCATCTTTACCCTTTCAGCCAATCCGGACGAGGCACGCCGCACGGCAGAAATATGGTTTGTCTGCACGGACGCACAGGGTAAGACATACAGGACCCGTTGCACAATCACTCAAGAGGCCAAAGGCGACAGGACGGGTTTTGAGGGAGAGACCGGAAATGACAATTATATTGTTGATGACGACAAATATAAATGGTAGTTTTGAGTGTCTCAAAAATACATCTCAAAACAAAAAATCAAAACTATCGGTTATTTAATGATTATGAAACTTAATTTGAAACTGGCGGCGTTCGCGCTGCTTGCAGTCATGCCTCTGACCTTACGGGCGGAGACAGGCGGCGGGAACTTCGCGGCATCCTCAGGGACGGCCGCCGGGAAGACGCAGGCGGATGTGACCGTTTCCGTACGCGGAACCGTGCGCGACGCTTCCGGAGTGCCGCTGCCCGGAGTGGTGGTCCTTATCAAGGACAGGCCGTCGTCCGGAGTGATGACGGATGCCGACGGGGCTTTCTTCATTACGGTTCCGAAGGGAGCGACGCTGGTCTTCACCTGTATGGGCTACAAGACCATTGAACTTCTGGCATCGGAGACTGCGATGGCGGTCAGCCTTGAGGAGGAGCGGCTCGAAATTGAGGAGACCGTGGTCGTGGGCTACGGCGTGCAGCGGCGAGAGAGCGTCGTCGGGGCAATCACCAATGTGAAGGCCGAAGATATTGCCGGCACTGGAACGAGCCTGCTGAACAACGCGCTTGCGGGAAAGGTTCCGGGACTGCTCGTCTATTCGCAGAGCGGAGCTCCGGGAGAGAGCGACGCGACGCTGATGATTCGCGGACTTTCCAGCTGGAACGGTAGCGAGCCGCTCGTGATGGTCGATGGCATAGAGCGTCCGATGAACTCTATTTCACCTTCGGATGTGGCCAGCGTGTCTGTTCTGAAGGATGCGTCCGCCACAGCGGTCTATGGTGCGAAGGGCGCAAACGGAGTGATACTCGTCACGACCAAGACAGGCGCGAAGGGTGCTCCGAAGTTTTCCGTCAATGTGAATCAGGGCTTCAACACGCCGCTCTTCATTCCCTCGCACGTGGATGCCGCGACAGTGGCGAGTATGGCCAACATAGCACTTAAAAACACCGGCTCTTTCGGTTCCATATTCTCGGACGAGGTGATACGCAAATACGCCGATCAGTCCGAGCCCCTGCGCTATCCGGACGTTGATTGGTACGGACTCCTTCTGCGCGACTTCGCCTTGAGCACTGACGCCGACCTCACCATGTCCGGAGGTACGGAAAAGATCAAGTACTATCTCGGTGTGGGCTATGTCCACGACGGTTCGATAATCCGTGAAATCACAGATGGCACTAACTACAGCAGCGACAGGATTTCCTACCGCATGAACATGGACTGGAACGTCACCCGTTCGACCCTCCTTTCTCTGAAGGTCGGAGGCGTCACGAACATGGAGAAGCGGCTTTCGACCGCATGGAACTCTTCTACCGTGTTCAGCACTATCTATCAGGCCCCGACCATCTCCTATCCGGCCTACTATCCCGAATGGGCGCTTGAGCAGTTTCCGGACGTAAACTACCCGGGACTAAAGGGAATGCGCCTCGGAGGCAACCAGGGACACGCCTACACGAACCCCTACAGCATGCTTGCCGACCCGGACTATCAGCAGACGATGAGCAACCGTCTCATGACGGACATAATCCTCAAACAGGACCTAGACTTCATCACAAAGGGCCTGTCTGTAACAGGAAAGTTCGGACTCACATCGACATATTCACGAATCTCGAAGAAAGTCAAGGCTTATATGGCGCAGTATAATATCGACTGGAATATGTACGACGCGGGTTCAGACGACATCTGGGTTCCTGTGGGCGCTGCGTCGGACTTTGTCTATAGTCCTAACCCATACGCCGTTACGCAGGACAACTCCGCGACCAACGTGACCTATATCACCTATCTTGAGGCTTCGCTGAACTACAGCCGCAAGTTCGCGGACGCTCACAATGTCACCGCACTCGCGCTCTATAACCAGCGCCAGTACAACAACGGTGCGGCCTTCCCCAAGCGCAACCAGTCTTTCGTGGCGAGGGCGACCTACGACTACAAGGGACGCTACCTCTTCGAGGCTAACCTCGGAATCACCGGCAGCGAGCAGTTCTCGCCAAAGTATCGTTACGGCATCTTCCCTTCCGTCGCCGTCGGTTATGTGATGTCGAAGGAACGGTTCTGGAAAGAGGCAATGCCGTGGTGGAGCCTGATGAAGTTCCGCTACTCCAACGGCCTTGTCGGAAGCGACAGCTCATCGAGCAACTGGCTCTACTACTCTTCGTGGACGAAGAACAGCTACGGCTACATCGTGGAGGACGCCGCCGCCAACCTTGACGCCCGTTGGGAAACCGCGCACAAGCAGGATATAGGCGTCGAGATGGGATGGCTCAATGACAGGCTCAGGCTTGAAGTCGATCTGTACGACGAGAAGAGGAGCGATATGCTTATGGCTCCGGTTGTGACCCCTTTCGTCGGCGTGAAATACAAGGATGTGAACACCGGTGCGCTGAAAAAGCACGGGTTTGAGGTCGAGATTAACTGGAAGGACAGGACGGCCGGAGGTTTCGCCTACAATGTCGGGGCGATGATAGGGTTGAGCGAGAACCGGATAACGAGTTATGGGGACGCTCCGTATGCTCCTGAATATCAGAAATATACCGGAACTCCGCTAAACTCTGCGAGAACCGGCAGCACTCTTGTCGATGACCGCTATTTCAATTCGATTGATGAGATTCACGGCTACCCGCTCTACACTTCCGAATGGACCAACGTCGTTCCCGGCGTGTATAAGTTCCTGGACTATACCGCCGACGGAAGCATAGCCCAGAATGACCTCCACACGCTCAGAGGCTCTACCTACGCTCCGGGAGTATATTCCTTCAATTTTGGCTTCAACTGGAAGGGACTCTCTTTCAGGACGCTCTGCACAGGGACGATAGGCAAGTACATAAACTACAGACGCGCCGCCATAATACCTTTCTATTCAGGTGATTATGTCGTCCACGCCTCCCACCTTGACTACTGGACTCCTCAGCACCGCAATTCTTCCGTCCCGGCACTTTCGCTTTCGGACGAGATGTATTCGTGGGCCGGAGGAACTTCTGCGTGGCCGGGATATGACCTTGCTCTTGACGGCTACACATGGAAGAAGTCGGACTATCTGACAGTCAAGGAGATGTCCCTTTCCTACACCTTCGACGGAAAGAAACTTCGCCGGGCGCTCGGAGTCCGCTCGCTTTCCGTTGGCGTGATATGCAACAATCTCCTTACTTTCACAAGTCTTATGGAGCAGGATCCACAGAGGCTCACGACCGCCGAGAACTACTACCCGACGATGAGAATTGTGAAACTCAACCTTAACCTGTCATTCTGATATGCACATGAAGAAGATAAGACATATATTCAGCGTGTCGGCACTTGCGCTTGCTATCGGCGGCTGCGGCTACCTTGACGTCGATCCCGAACTCGGACTCGACGACAGCGAGGTATTCGGCACCTATTCCAATTTCCGCTCCTATTTCGACTGGCTCTACGCCTCCGGAAACGGAACCAACAAGGAGAACATACTCTATGCGTTCCCGATGTATTCGGACTTCCTCCAGAAGTATTCATTCTCGTGGTACAACACCACGGACATGGCGGACGCCGGAAGAATGGGCGTGACGCAGCAGTACTTCAAGCAAGGGACTATGACTCAGGACTTTCTGAAGGCGGTGACCTTCGATTCGGGAAGTGCCGACAAACCGTTGGCCAAGGCAATGTTCGCGACCATTCGCCGCTGCAACACGACCATAGCCAAGATAGACCTCTGCGCAGATGCCACGCCTAAGCAGCGCGCCGACCTGCTCGGCCAGGCCTACGCCATACGCGGCTTTTGCTACTTCTCTCTCTGCCGTTTCTTCGGCGGAATGCCCTATATGGACCATGCGCTTGAGGCCGAGGAGTCATGGGACCTTCCGAGACTCTCATCACATGAGACATTTGTCCGGGCAGCGGAGGATTTGCGTAAGGGCTACGAGCTTCTTAAGGAGGCCGGCTATATGAGGAGGAACTCTCCGGCAGATCTGGCGAGCGCTACTCTCGACCAGATTGGAGGTGCGGCTGCAGCGGCGCTGTATGCGAGGTCACTGCTCTATGCCGCAAGTCCTCTGAGCAACGAGAGGGGAGAGGAAGACTGGAAGGACGCGGCGTCGGCCTGTGCACTCGCGTTGCAGGAGGCCCTTGACGCGGAGTTTTCGCTCACTCCTGCAGCAAGTTACACGACCAACTTCCTGAGCCAAAGGACGACCAATGAGAACATCTGGGTCTATGCTCTCCAGACTAAGGACAATCATGCGAACCTGAGCAGCATCATGGCCTACCCGCAGTCGGCTGCCACTTCCGGCTCTTCTGGAGTCTGCCCGACGCAGAACTTTGTGGACCGCTACGAGACCAAATGGGGCGAGCCGCTGCTCACGGAGGCTGACAGGGCTGAGGCTGCCGCTGCCGGGCACTATAGCGAACAGACGCCCTACCGTGACCGCGACCCTCGTCTGGAACTTACCATTGTCCATGACGGACAGGCCAACAGCAATGCGGCGGAAGGGAAAATCAGCATATACTACGACCCTTCCTCCAAGTCCTGGCCGACGACCCGTCTGAACGGAGTGAACCTCACCTTCGGCATTGACTGGGGCACGAGGGACAACGACACATACGCCTATTCCAACACCGGCTACTACTGCCGCAAGTACTGGAACGGAGTGCTTGGACTCAAGCAGCAGAGCAACCACTATCACGAAGACCCGATAGTCCGTCTTGCCGAGCTCTATTTAAACTATGCAGAGGCGGTGAACGAGGCCTACGGTCCGTCAGGAAAGGCCGGGACTGTCGGTCTTACGGCGGTCGAGGCTCTGAATGCCGTCCGCAGCCGCATCGGGATGCCGAATGTGGCGTCGAAATACACCGCGGACAAGGAGAGCCTGCGCGAGCGCATACGCAACGAGCGCTGCGTGGAACTTGCCTTCGAGGGACACCACTACTACCACGACATACGCCGTTGGAAGATTGCCCCTCAGACCATGGGAACGACACTCTACGGAATGTATGTCGAAAAGACGGCTGTGAGTCCTGAGCATCCTGAGGGAAGGATTTACACCCGCAAGGCGCTGCCTAACAACCGTCAGTGCGTGTGGAAGGACTATATGTACTATCTTCCTTTCCCCGATTCTGAGGCGTTTAAGATGAAGAACTTTGTAAACTGGAGCTGGAAATGATGAAAAGAGATATTATGATTGCGGCGCTTTCTCTCCTGCCGTGCCTGACCCTCATGCGAAGCCTTCCGGCAGTGGCTGCAGAGCCGCAGGGGCATTCTGACGGGAAGGCGAATTACAACAGCCTGCTGTGGAAACGGGACAGCGTTGTCGTGATGCCATGGAACGGTCGCGCCACATGGACTGAATCTACGGGGAATTTCATCTCCGTCTCCGGCGATGCGCTCGAAGGCAGGATGCAGGGCGACCTGATGAACAGACTCACCGGCACAGTCCCGGGACTTGAGATTATTGAGAAGGCCGGTTTTGCGCTGCCTAACTACCAGTACCGCTCGCTGGATTCGGACCAGTTCAGCGTCAGGATGAGAGGACGGGGCAATGTGATGTGCATCGTGAACGACGCCTGCATTCCTTTCGGACAGTTGCAGCTCGATCCGAACCAGATTGAGTCTATGACCTTCCTGACGGATGTTGCCGACCGTGCCCGCTACGGCGTGCTCGCCTCGGACGGTGCCATTCTCATAAAGACCCGCTCCGGCAGCTACGACACTCCGATGCGCATCAGCGTGAATGCGGAGAGCGGAGTCAGCTTCACGGACAGGGTCTCGGAGTGGGTGAACGGAGAGGACTATGCGCGGCTGAACAACGCTGCGAGGGAAGAGGGAGGCTATGAGCAACTCTACAGCCAACTCGCCATAAAGAACTTCGCAAACCGCGACCCATATAGCTCCGAATACCCGAATGTGGATTACAAGTCGCTGATGTTCAGGAATTTTCTTCCTGTTTCAAGTGCCGGGCTGAACATCTTCGGAGGCACATCCGGTGTCCGTTACAATTTTTCTCTTAACGGACTTTATTCCGGAGACCTGATAAAGAGTCCCAATGCCGTGGACTACAGCCGTTTCAATTTTACAGCGGGCCTCGGCGTGAAGGTCGGGAAATGGATGGAGGTCTCGGTCGATTTTTCCTCTATGCTCTATTTCCGGCGTTCCGGAAGGACGTCCTGGTACGACTACAGGACGGTTCCGGCTGTGGCATATCCGCTTGAACTCGAACTTCCGGACGGAGCAGGCACAGCCTACGGGGTGAGCAAGTCCTGGACGCAGAACTACTATGCCCTCATGAAGGAGGGAGGCTTCCGGACCAACAGAATGCGTTCCGGCCTTATGGACGTCGCGCTCGACGTGGATTTCTCGTGGCTTCTCAAGGGACTTAAGTCCCGCACCTGGCTCGCCGCTTCCAACTTTGCGCAGACGACTGTAGGAAAGAACGACGACTACATTGCCTGGTACTGGTCGTCCGATGCCGGCATTCAGGAACAGTCGTCACACAAGGGAGCCAAGGCTTCCGGCAAATCCACTCTCTCCAACTACACCTGGCAGTCTCTGTCGATGTATGAGAGACTTTCCTACGACGGCTCTTTCGGAGACCACCTCGTGAGTGCAGGAGCGACTTTCTCGATTAACAGCGCTTCGAGCAAGGGCGAGTCGCAGAACCAGAGGCAGATGTATGTCGTTGCAGATGCAAAGTATTCATACGCAGGTAGATATGTCGCCGAATTCGTTGCCCAGTACGCCGGCTCGTCCCGCTACGAGAGAGGAAACCGTTTCGCATTCTTCCCTTCAGCCGGACTCGCTTGGGTGGCATCTAACGAAGCTTTCCTCAAGGATGTCAGGTGGATTGATCGACTGAAGATTCATGCCCAGACAGGCCTGACCGGCCAGTTTGATGTATTCGGAACACCATATCAGTATCGTTCCAACTACTCCTACAACGGAGACATGTGGTACGGCCCGATTTCCGACCAGCCTTCGTGGTTCGGCACCAACCGCTGGATTTCCTACAAGACGACGATAAACCGTCTTGCCAACCACGATCTCGGCTGGCCTAAGGTGTTTCAGACCGACCTCGGGCTGGACTTCGACTTTCTTGGACTCTTTTCATTCAGGATGAACGCATATTACAAGAAAATATATGACTCGATAGTGAACATATCCTCCACGATTCCGGGAGTATATGGACTTAACGGCATCGCGCTTATGGACAACTACACCGCGCAGAGCCTTCGGGGAATGGATATCACTCTCGGATATTCACAGACTTTCGGAGACTTTCGCCTCGGGGCATCGTTCAGCGCGACGACGTATAAGGCGATATACGAGCGGATGACGGACGACGACTGGCTCTACGAATATCAGAAGAAGACCGGTACTCCGGTGGATGCATACTGGGGCTACCGCTGCATCGGGAAATATGAGGACGAGGATCAGTTGTCTTCCGTTCCGGCTATTTCCACTGCGGTGAAGGTCGGTGACCTTATGTATGAAGACGTGAACGGAGACGGACGGATTGACGATAACGACAAGGTGATTCTCGGGAACACGGCTCCGCGCCTGAGCTATGCGCTTAACCTCAGTTTCGGATGGAAAGACCTTGAACTGAACATCGTGGGAACCGGCCGCGCGGGGCTCAAGACAGCGATGACAAATAGCTATTTCTGGAACGGCTGGGGCGACGGGAACTATTCCGCTTTCGTCCGCGACAACATCGGCGGTGACTATCCGCGTCTTGACTATGTGCATTCGGACCAGAATTTCGTCGGTTCGGACTTTTGGCTCCGCAACGGTGCGTGGTTCAAGATTCAGAGCGCCGAGCTTTCCTACAATCTCCGTCTGCGCCGGGTGTCATGGATTAAGGGCGTGAAGTTCTCGGTCAAGGGGCAGAATCTCCTGACGCTCTCGGGAATAAGGGACGTGGATCCGGAGTGCATCGATGCGGGCGTCGCTTCCTACCCTCTGCTGCGTTCGGTCACCGGCGGCATAAAGCTGAATTTCTGACGCAATGTCCTTTTTCGCCGATATGATATAATCCTTTCAACCCAGACCTTTCAACTCAGACAAAAATGAAACTCACGAAAATCATAGCCGTTCTTCTTCCGTGTCTCGTGGCTGCGGGATGCAGTTTTCTCGACCCGCTTCCGGACGGTAGCTACAACGACGACAACTACGACGAGAACGCCAAGTTGCTGCGGGGATATGTTGATAAGATTTACAACGACTTCATCCCGACCCTCTATGCGACCAACTACCTTCTTGGCATTTCCGCTGCAACGGACGATGCCGTGTATCGTTCTGAGGCGGCCGCATGGCGCAAGTTCTCGAACGGGACGGCGCTGATGTCAGGCAATCCTTTCACTTCCAAATGGAATACGGACTATGCCGCAATCAACTACGCCAACCTTTTCCTTAAGGACCGTGCCGGAATCAGCGCACGCTATCTGATTGACCTTGAGGCTGATGCTGCCTACCGCAAGACTATGCAGGGCAGTGCGTTCGGACTGCGCGCATGGTATGGCTTCGACCTTCTTCGCACTTTCGCGGGAAAGGGAACCGACGGGAATATGCTAGGCGTGCCGATTGTGACCGAACCGACCTCTACCGACAAAATCGATGTCGAGAGCATCCGTAGGGCAGGGGTGGATGAGTGCGTGAAACAAATTCTTGACGACTGCGACTCCGCATACTTCTATCTTCCGGACTCCAACCGCGACTATCTAGGCGATCCGGCTCAGAACCTGCCCGTGACAGGCTCCGTGCGCTACAAGACTCTCGACCGTGTCTGCATCGACGCCATCCGCGCAATGGTTTGGCTATTTTGGGCAAGTCCGGCGTTCAATCCGGAGGGCGATGTGCAGAGGTATGAGAACGCCGCCCTATATGCCTCCCGCGTCATGAAGCACAAGATTGAGAGGGAAGGCTCGCTCACGGGAGGTTTCAACCCGCTGTCGGGATTCAAATGGTACGACTGCAACAGCGCCGAGATTGTCTGGCCATCCAATTTCTCGAAGGCCACCGACACCGAGAAGTGCTGCTATCCGCTCGGCTTCGGCGGACAGTCCAACATCGTGCCGACGCAGGACCTTGTGGATGCTTTCCCGATGGCGAACGGCTACCCGATAACGGACTCCCGCAGCGGCTATGACCCGCAGAAGCCTTACGAAGGACGTGATCCTCGTTTTTATGCCGCGATTTACTATAACGGCTCGTCTGTCAATCGCCTGTCAAACGGCGCGAAGATGTATACTTTCAAGACAGAGACAGACGGCGCTGACGCTCCGGGCGGGACGATGACTTCGCCCACCGGCTACTACATCCGTAAGTTCCTCTACCGTGGGTGGAATTCCTACGACCAGACGGTTCAGCCCGGCTACCGCTGCGTCCACCTGCTGAGCTGGACACAGATGTGTCTGATTTTTGCTGAGGCGGCCAACGAAGTCGTGGGACCTGATGAAAGTTCGACTTTCGGCTATTCCGCAAAGCAGGCTCTCGCATGGCTGCGCGCACGAAAGACCACTGAGGACGCTGAAGGGCTCGGAGCGGCTGGAGACCCCTATCTTGACGAGTGCGCTTCTTCTGGGAAGGATGTGTTCGCGGCTCTGGTTCGGAACGAATGGAGGGTCGAAACCTGCTTCGAGGGAGAGCGGTACTATAGTCTCAGACGCTGGGCCACTTCCGTCTCCGACCTCAATGCTCCTATTCATGGGGTGAAGATAACGAGAGGATATTCAGGAGAGGAAGTCTTTGATTATGATGAGGTTGTAGAAAATCTTGCCTATCCCTCCCTTTGGGCTCCGCTGCCTTATATGGAGGTGCGCCGCTGTCCGAATCTTGTTCAGAACGAGGGATGGGAAAGTTGGAGATAGATTTGTTTTTATGGAAATTGAGAAGATGAAGAAGATTTTTGCATTGTCCGCCGTCTGCTGTGTCCTCGCCACGGGATGCTACGGTGACTACACGATGGATTACGAATACACGGGGGTATATTCCGCCTACCAGTACGACCTGCGCACGTTCGTGGTCGGGGAAGGGATGAAGTTCGACTTTACGGTGGCTCTCGGTGGAGTGGTGGACAACGACCGCGACAGAGCCGTTGAGGTCGAATCTGACGATGCGCTGCTTTCAACGGACCTTTCCGTCTTTTCGGAGTCGGACGGGACTCCGTCGTTCACCGCGCTTGACGGTCTGAAGGGTATGGGCAGGCTGGGCGCATTGAGCCAGTCTTATGTGAGCGACGCCTTTGCCTCCGTGACGGCGATAAGCCCGCTTCCGGCCGGGTATTATGAACTTGACGGCATTGATGGGCTGACCATACGCAAGGGACGGCACACCGCCGCAGTGACCGTACATGCCACTGACGAAATTCTTTCGGACCCCAAGGCATTCACGCCGTATTATGCGCTGGGCTTCAGAATTGTCAATGCCGATGCGGACGTCCTTGTGAAGGAAAAAAGTTTCGAGGTCATAGCCGTGAAATGTGAGAACCGTTTTTACGGAAACTGGTATCACGGCGGTCGGACGGTTGTGCGTTCTGACGCGACGGGGGAGGTGGTCTCCACGGATGAGTATGAACTCACGCTTCCGCAGGCTGACTCGAAGGTCTATAGGCTCACGACTGTAGATGCTGTTTCTGTCAAGACCGACCGAATGAGTGGTCGCACGGGCTCACTGCTCCTGACTTTCGATGGCGACGACATCACAGTCTCTCCTGCCGACGGCTCCGACATCATAATAAACCCGATTCAGGGCCACCCGAGCCGCTTCAACGGAGCGAAACTCCTTCAAGATAGGGAAATTTCCCTGAACTATTGCTACAGCAATGGTGACGGAACCACGACTTATGTCTATGATGTGCTGAAGTTCCGTAACAGGGTCAGGGATGGAATTAACGAGTGGCAGTCGGAGACAGAATGAAATATATAATATTATGAGATACAGAATTTTAGCTATTACAGCGGCGCTGTTCGCCCTCTCTTGGACGACGGGATATGCACGAGAGAAGGAAAATTTGAGGCTGACGGGAACTTTCGGCGATTCTATGGAGAATGTCGGCGGATGCTCGGTCAGCGAGACCGACGGAAGTTTTGACATAGTCTCAAAGCAGTGGAAAGCAGGGATTATGCTCCGTGGAAAATGGGATTTGAGGGAATATAAATCGATAAGGCTGACGGTGGAGAACCGCAGCGATGTGACCGCTCTCTATCTTGTATGCGATATGTTTGACTCGCGCCGCAAGTCTGAATTCCGTGACAGGGCGAATAGGGCCGTTGCAGGAGTCTACGAGGCGGTGGGGGATGTCCCGACTGGTTCCAAGATGACGGTCGAGTTTCCTCTGAGCCCGGATATGCCGCATCCGGAGGTGAATGGCGCATTCCGTCTCATGCACGGCACTCCATATTCCCGTGAACTCGGGCTGTTCTCCTATGATATTGACCTTTCGGACGTTCATACCATTGTCATAGCCGGTGTGAACCTTCTTCCTGGAGTGGAGTTCACGGTTTCCGACGTGGAACTTATCCGCGGAAAGCGTGTTGCCCCTAAGACAATGCAGTTGGACTCGGCGGCATTCTTCCCGTTTGTGGATGCCTACGGCCAGTACAAATACAGGGACTGGCCTGGTAAGGTGCACTCGGACAGGGATCTGAAGCGGGCGAGACTTGCGGAGGAAAAGGATCTCGCGGCGCATCCGGGACCTGACGATTGGGACATTTACGGAGGGTGGAAAGGTGGCCCGAGATATGAGGCGACGGGGCAGTTCTATGTGAAGAAGATTGACGGGAAATGGTGGATGATAGACCCGGAGGGTTATCTCTACTGGTCGCATGGAGTAGTGCGTGTGACGACCTCCTCGGCGGTGACTCCGCTCGATGGCCGCAGGTTCTATTTTTCCGGTCTGCCAGATGATGAGTCCGACCCGTTCCACCGCTTCTATTTCACCCACGACAACCTCCTGCACCCGTACTACACGGCGCGCGGCATTCACGAGACCTACGATTTTTCTTCCGCTAATGCGTACCGCAAGTACGGCGAGGACTATAAGGCTGTTTTCGCCGACCTTGCCCACCGCAGGTTGCGCAGCTGGGGAATGAACACGATGGCAAATTCTTCCGACCCGTCAATCTGCGCCATGGACAGGACCGTCTATAACGAGAGGGTCGATTTGGGTGCTCCTGTCGCAGGCTGTCCTAAGTGGCCTGTACTTGAAGGCTCCGGGGGCTGGTGGCCTTTTATTGACCCGTTCGACAACTTGTTCCCGATGTGCGTTCGTGCCCATCTTGAAGCCAAGCGGGCACAACTCGAGGACTCATGGTGCCAGGGTTTCTATGTCGACAATGAAATCAACTGGGGCGCTCAGACAATGCTGGCGGGCCTTGCGCTTAAGGCTTCGCCGAAGCAGGCGAGCAAACTGGTGCTGATTGACCATCTTATGGACAAATACTCTAGCGTGGAGGCACTCAACAAGGCATGGGGAACGGCGTTCGAGGACTGGAACGCTCTTGTTGCCAACCGTAAGGCCCTCCCTTCCGCTGCGAATGCCGACCTTTCGCAGCTGTCGCTGCTGATTGTACGTCAATATTTCAAGACAGTGCGGGAGGTGTTCAAACAGGTGGCTCCTAACAAACTCTATATGGGCTGCCGTTTCGCGGGAGCTCCGGAGTTCGTGGTGAGGATTGCGGCCGAGTATGTTGATGTGATGAGCTACAATAACTACACCTACACCCGCGAGACCTTTTCTCTGCCAAAGGGGATTGACCTGCCGGTCATGTATGGAGAGTTCCATTTCGGCGCTCTTGACCGCGGCCTGTTCCACACGGGCCAGGTGGCCACCTTCAGCCAGAAGAACCGTGCAAGGGCCTACAGCGATTTCGTGCGCTCGTGCCTGAAAAATCCGTGCATAATCGGCACAAATTGGCATCAGTTCTCAGACCAGCCGTGCACAGGGCGCTTTGACGGCGAGGATTTCCAGGTGGGCCTGACGGACTGCTGTGACACCCCTTATCCGGAGACGATTGCCGCGCTGCGCGAGGTCGGCTACAATATGTATGAAATCAGATACGGAAAAGCCGAGTGAACTCTCCTTCGGAAGCAATGAGTGAAAATTGAAATTTTTTAACGAAACTTGCACCATGAATATTCAGAATATACTTGTGACGTCGATGATTTTTGTCCGTCTGGCCCTCTCCTGCGGTGTCTCCGGCTCATACGAACCGGAAAGGCCCGCCAAGCCTGACAAACCGGGAACCGACGAGACTGTCGAGTCTGCGCTTGCCCTGCCGCACATAATGAGCGACGGTATGGTTCTCCAGCAGGAGTCTGAGGTGTCAATCTATGGAACGGATGACAGGGGGGTGAAAGTCACCGTGTCGCCCTCATGGACCGACCGCAGTTTTGAGGCTGTCACTGGGAGCGACGGAAGATGGATTGCCAAGGTCAAGACTCCAAAGGGCTCAGACAAGGCATATACGATAAGAATCACGGATAGCAATAAGGGGGAGAAAGTTATCAACGACGTTCTTGTCGGAGAGGTCTGGCTATGCAGCGGGCAGTCCAATATGGAGCATCCGATGAAAGGCTTTTCCTCCTCGGAACCTGTACAGGATTCGGAAAAGGAACTTTCCGACGCTGCATATCCGCAGTTTCGCTACTTCAAGGTGCCGCAGGCTGTTTCCCGCACTGCGAAGTACGACACCGGAGAATCTTCATGGGCGGAATGTTCTCGGGACAACGCCAAGAATTTCGAGGCCATAGCCTTTTTCTTCGGACGGAGGATTCACAAGGCGACAGGCGTTCCGGTCGGAATCATCGGCTGTGCCTACGGCGGAACACGCATCGAGGGCTGGATGCCGCCAGAGTCGTTCACAAAGCTCGCCAAAAACGAGTATATGGACTCCGACAAACTCTCGGCAGGGGAAAATAGTCCGAGTGCCCCGTCCAACTGCTGGAACGCGATGTTGCTCCCTGTGTTGGACTACGGTTTTAAGGGAATCCTCTGGTTCCAGGGCGAGAGCAACTGCAACTATTACTGGTCCTATTCACATCTGCTTCAGGTGATGGTAGCCGACTGGAGGGAGCGCAAGGGTGACGGTTCGGCGCGGATTCCGTTCTATTTTGCTCAGCTGGCTCCGTGGGTGAACAATCGCCCGATTTCAAACGGAGGCTCGGAACTTCTCCGTAATGCGCAGATGACTGCCTTCAAGACCATTCCCAATTGCGGAATCATAGGCCTTGGTGACGTGGGCAGCGAAAGCACCATTCATTTCCCGAACAAGAAAGTTCCTGCTGAACGTTTCGCTCTATGGGCGTTGTATAATGAATATGGGGATAAGTCCGTAAATCCTATGGGACCTGCGTTCGAGTCCATGAAGGCCGAGGGCGGCAAGTTGTTCGTAAGTGTCTCCAACGCTTCGGGGCTTCATATCGCGGATGGCATCGGCGACATCCCATACGCCGAAATTTCCGGTGACGGCAAGACCTTTGTCCCGGCCACCGTGCGCATACTGTCAGACGGAGTCCTCGAATTTTCTTCTCCTCAGGTGTCTTCCCCGACCTCGGCTCGCTACTGTTTCAGCGGCTGGCACGCCGGCTCCGTCTTCAACTCCGCCGGCCTCCCGCTCTTCCCGTTCCGCGCCTCGCTGTAGAGGGCGGGCTGTCCATTTTTAAGAAGAGGTGTTCATATTTTTCCAAAATATGGGTCATTATATTGGTCTTGGATAAATAATCATAGACTATTTGTCCAAAACTAATAATTTTTATATCTTTGCGGAAAAATAAGGCAATATGAAAATCGTAGGAAGAAAATCGGAAATCGCTGAATTGGAGCGTATCTATAGTGACGGTCGTCCTGAATTTGTGGTCTTGTACGGAAGAAGGCGTGTCGGAAAGACGTTTCTCGTTAATGAGCTATTCCGAGACAGAATAGTATTTTCGCACACAGCATTGTCTCCTGTTGAGATTGAAGGCAAGGAGCTCATGAAGATGCAGCTTCAGAACTTTGTACATTCATTGGTGCGGGCCGGGATGGAAGTGACGGAAATGCCGTCGAACTGGCTTGATGCGTTTTTTCTTCTCGAAAATTTTCTTGAGAGCCGTCCAGGCGATAAAAGGCAATTGGTATTCATTGATGAACTTCCGTGGCTTGATACTCCTCGTTCCGGATTCGTGACTGCGTTTGAGGCATTTTGGAACGGATGGGGAGCGAAACGCGACAATCTTATGCTTGTTGTGTGTGGTTCTGCGGTTTCGTGGATTTCAGATGAACTGGTGAATGGGAAAGGCGGTCTTTTCGACAGGCTGACGGCGGAAATCAAACTGCAGCCGTTCACCTTGCGCGAATGTGAAGATTTCTACCGTTCCAGAGGCATTGAAATGGATCGCTATGACATTGTTCAGAGTTATATGATTTTCGGGGGAATACCATATTATATGAATCTCTTCACGCAGGGGAGAAGCCTTGCTCAGAATGTGGATGCGTTGCTATTCGCCAATAAGGGGAAACTTTCGCTTGAATATGACCGTCTGTTCGCTTCTATTTTCAAGAACCCTGATGAGGCGGAGAAAGTGATGAATCTGCTTTCTGGGAAAAGGATAGGATACACCCGTGAAGAAATATTGAATAAAACCGGCATCGCGGGCGGAGGTGGCTTCTCCAAACTTCTTCGCGCACTTGCAGAAAGTGATTTCATTGCGAAGTTCCGCTATTTCGGCGAGCCTGAAAAATGCGTCCGTTACCGGATTACAGACAATTTCTGCTTGTTTTACAGGCATTTCATTGCTTGCAACAGGACGGACGATGCGGAATATTGGCAGCATAATCAGAACAGCCCGTCAATTGCTTCGTGGCGCGGATTCGCGTTTGAGAATGTATGTTTTCAGCATATATTTCAGATAAAGTCGGCTCTTGGTATCTCGGGAGTCCGTACTGAGACATACTCGTGGCGAGGGATGGAGAGCCAGATAGATATGTTGATAGACAGGGCCGACAGACTTATAAATCTTTGTGAATGCAAGTTTTCGTCGAGCGATTTCATCATTGACAAGGAATATGACCGAAAACTGCGTGAGCGTCAGACATCGTTTATTGCTGAGACTAAGACCCGAAAACCGACCTTGATGACTCTTGTCACGACTTTCGGCCTTAAGCGGAATGAGTATTCAGGCCGTTTTCAGAATGTCATCACGTCCGACGACCTCTTTGCCCACTAATCGTCACGCCTTATATAACCGAACCTTTTCGATAAGCGAGAGCAGAACCAAGCTCGCTTGAGTTATGCCGAGCGTAGAAAAGTGGCGTATGAAATACGAACTCTAATCGAATGCGGCTCAGAACGAGTCACGCCTGGTCATGCGGAAGTCGCAGTGTACCTTCGTCAGATTTCTCTCCAGAATCATGTCCCCGATGAGGCGTCCCATCTGTATGAAGTCTGTCGATACCGTGGTGAGCCCGTTTAGGATTATTTCGCTTATGGGGGACTCGTTGTAGGAAATTATTGCAATGTCCTTCCCGACCGTAAGCCCCTTCTTCTTTATGAGCCTTGCCAATTCTATCAGTCCGAAGTCGTACTGTCCGCTCAGGAGCAGGTAGGCCTCGCCCTTACGGACATTCTCCGGAATCACGACGTCCGAATAGGTTACGCGGATTCCGTTGTCTCGGCAGAACCTTTCCACACCCGTCCTGATGGGCCGGGCATAGAGACTTGAGGGCAAGGTTATGACATTGAGTCTGTTGTAGTTCCGGAAAGTGTCAAGTCCGTCTCCGAGCCCCTGTATGATGTCGTTCTCCCAGTCTTGATAAACAGCCCCATAGTTCCCCTGTATGCTCCTTATCCAGTTGTCCGTCATGATGAGTTTCCTGTTCGGCACCCTTTTTAGCAGAGTCCGTACCTTTTCCTGAGTGGCAGCGTCCAGCGGGAAATGTGGCGCTATGACATAGTAGTCAAAGTTGTCGAGGTTCTCGTTGAGGAAATACTCCAGAATCTCAACATTCTGCTCATGCAGCAGAATCGTTATTTCCGCGTGTCCGTCAAGCTTTTCTGTCATAGAGTCGAAAAGAAGCTGCTTGTAGGTGCTGAGTTTGTCGAACAGAGCCAGAACCTTGAGCTTGTGCGCCTCTCCGTTTTTCTTGACGAAGAACCCCTTCCCCTGGTGAGGTTCCACGAATCCCTTGTCTCTCAGTATCGTATAGGCCTTCTTCACGGTCTCCTTCGAAATTTCATGCTCATCCGCCAACTCGTTCATCGACGGCAGCATTTCCCCGTTCTCAAGTTCGCCTGCGTCAATCATCGCGCTGATTTTCATCACAATCTGACGATATACCGGCGTCAGTGAATTTTTGTCTATGTCGATGGATTTTTTCATAAATATTTAGGAAAAATGTTTGGATTTGTCAATAATATACCATCTTTGCACTACAGCACACCGCAGTTGAGCTATAGTCTACTTGACTGTGGTATGTATCAAGCTACTGCAAAGGTAAGAAACTGTTTAAAATAACTGAACAAAAAAAATAAGCAGTTCCTTTCCTGTTCCATAAAAACCATAACGGTTTTATGGTAATGGGATATTTTTTCGTAATTTTGCACAGATGGGGCGATATGCCCTGAAGATTACATAAACTGATATTCTTATGACACTGATTAAATCCATTTCAGGCATTCGCGGGACTATAGGTGGTGCCCCGGGCGGCGCTCTCACCCCGATTGACATCGTAAAGTTTACATACGCATATTGCGAGAAACTTCGTGAGCGCAGGCCTAAACCATCCGGCGAACGCTATAAAGTCGTGGTTGGAAAGGATGCTCGGCTTAGTGGCGAGATGGTGGAGGACATCGTTTGCGGGACATTGATTTCCTGCGGTGTTGATGTCGTGAAGGCTGGGTTTGCATCGACTCCGACGACAGAGATGGCGGTGACGTTCTCCAAGGCTGATGGAGGAATCATCCTCACGGCCTCTCATAACCCGAAACAGTGGAACGCCCTCAAACTTCTCAATGAGAAGGGTGAATTCCTCAATGCCGCTGAAGGTGCTGCGATACTCGAATGCGCTGATAAGGAAGACTTTGACTTCGCCCCTGTGGAGGAACTCGGAACTGTGGAGGAGCATGATTTCACAGACGAACACCTTGATGCGGTGCTTGCACTCCCGGCAGTTGACGTCGAAGCGGTGCGTGGGGCCGGATTCAAGGTCGTGCTTGATGCTGTTAACTCTGTGGGCGGAATCATCATGCCGCGTCTGCTGAAAAGGCTCGGCGTGGAATGCGTAGGACTCAACTGCAACCCTACCGGAGACTTCGCTCATAATCCTGAGCCGCTTCCGGCAAACCTCGTGCAGCTCTGCGAGACTGTTGTGAAGGAAAAAGCGGATTTGGGTGTGTCTGTCGACCCTGACGTTGACCGTCTTGCCCTCATCTGCGAGGATGGGAAGCCTTTCGGGGAGGAATATACTCTCGTAAGCGTTGCGGACTATCTCCTCGGACGTGCCTATAATGAGGCTCTCGAAAGCGGTAAGTCACTTGATGAGGTCTGCGCTCCATATCGGATGACCACCGCATCAAACCTCTCGTCTTCCCGCGCCCTGCGTGACGTGACGGAGAAATTCGGCGGCGAGTATTTCGCGGCTGCAGTCGGCGAGGTGAATGTGACGACAAAGATGAAGGAGTGCGGCGCGCTCATCGGCGGCGAGGGCAATGGAGGCGTGATTTACCCTGCCCTCCACTATGGACGTGACGCGATGGTCGGCGTGGCTCTCTTCCTCACAAACCTGGCCCATAAGCAGATGAAGGTGTCGCAGCTTCTCAAGACCTACCCTCAGTATGTCATTACGAAGAACCGCATCGACCTTTCTGACAAGGCTCTGATTGATAAGATTTTGTCTGAGATGCAGAAGATTTATGCCAACGAGAACGTGAACACGATAGACGGCGTGAAGATTTCGTTCGAGGACAAGAAACAGTGGGTTCACCTGCGTCGTTCCAACACGGAACCGATTATCCGCATCTACGCCGAAGCTGCCACAAAAGAGGAGGCTGACGCTCTTGCAAACGAGGTAATAGGCATCGCTCAAAAAATCATCGGCCAGTAATTAAATTATGTTTTCATTCAGAACCACACCCCTTCAGGAACAGCTCGACAAGGCACTCGTCGATGGCAAGGTTGGTTGTTTCTGCACCCAGAACTGCTGGGACACGGCAAGCGGCCAGTATATGTATGACATTTTCCGTCAGCGTGGCAACCTTCAGACGGTGTTCTCGCCACGCGACACGGAACTCACCCCACTCACGAACCATATCGAGTTCACGCCCGACGAACTTCTCGGACTCAACGCGGTCGTTGTCGAGATACAGGATGTCGGTGTTCGCTATTTCAACTACACGAAGGATGTGATGGCCCTAATGGAAACTCTATGCGACCTCGGCGACAACGCCCCGTCTCTCTACATTGTGGATCACGTCAACCCTGCGGGCCGCGTTGTGGAAGGTTCCATGCCTCAAGGCGACTGTGAACCGCACACTCCGAAGATACCACATCGCCACGGACTCTCACTCGGTGAACTCGCCCTGCTCTATCACGCGGAACTCGGCGCAAAGTATGCCCTGCACGTGATTTCAGCGAACGCGTCAGATTCCACGAAGACTCTTCTCCCATGGGCGATTGCTCCCTGCTCGGACATTCCCGGCATGTTCACTTGTGACATGTACAGCGGAGGCGGTCTTTGGAACAATACCAATGTCTCCGCCGGCATAGGCACGGCTCGTCCCTACGAGTACATTGGAGCACCTTTCATCAAGACGGCTTCCGTCGTGCAGACCGGCGTCATCCCGCCCCCGTCAGCAGATGGAGTGATGATGCGCCCGTGCTCGTTCACACCGGCCTGCGGACGCTACGAAGGAAAGAAATGCTACGGCTACCAGATTATGCTGCAGCCAGGCATCGAATACCATTCACTCCTTCACACCATCTATCTGATGCGCTACATGCACCAGACCTTCCCCGATTTCAAACTTGATTCGACGTTTTCTCTAAAGCTCTCTGACCCTGTCATCCTCTCCTGCATTCAGGGTTCTACTGACCCTCTTGAAATGCGCGAGCACGTCAAGTCAGAAGAGCAGAAATGGATTCGCAAGGCCAAGAAATACCTCCTTTATGAAGATCAGCCCTACCGGGTGAAGTAATCGGTCTTAATGCTCATTTACAGGACATTATGTCCAAAATCATCGTGTCGGTGCTTTGCATTCCGACTGAGCCGATGCGGCCGAGGTTGCGTATGGTCTTCTCGATGTCGTCCTCGATGATGCCGTCGTTGGAGGAGATGCAGATGTCGTCGAGCGCAAGCACTGCCGACTGTATCGCTCCCGAAACACCTGAAGCCACTTTCATCGCGCAGCCTACCTTCGCGCCGTCGCAGACCATTCCGGTGATGTTTCCAATCATATTTTTGATGGCGTTGCAGACTTGGGCAAGAGTCCCGTCGTGGAGATAGACCAGTCCGCAGGCAGAACCGGTGGAGGCAATCACGCAGCCGCACAATGCAGAGAGTTTGCCCAGATAGCCTTTGATGTGTATTGCCACCAGATGGCTGAGCACCAGGGCTCGGGCGAGTCTTTCGTCAGAGACCTTGTAGTGCAGGGCGAAGGCTATAACCGGCATAGTCACGGTGATACCCTGGTTGCCGCTGCCCGAATTGCTCATCGCGGGGAGTGTGCATCCCGCCATTCTGGCATCTGAGGCTGCTGCCGTGAGCGACATCGCATAGCTGAGGAAATCCTTTCCGAAAACGGGAGTAAATCTTGTGTCTGCGATGGTTTTTCCCACCTTCAGCCCGTAGTTGCCCCTGAGACCTTCTTCTGCGAGGCGAAGATTCATCTGTCTCGACTCAAGAATAAAGCGTATGTCGTCGAACGCGACGTTTTTCGCGAATTCATATATTTCCGAAACGGAAAGGTGATAGTCCAGCGTCGTCTTTTCTTCCGCACCGCCAGCGACCTCCGAAGAACAGGATGCACCATCGAAAATTTGCGCATCATATCCGGTTTCCACAATCCTGTCGTGTGAATCTTCAATGGCAGTAGTTGCGCAGTGCCGTTCTCCGTCAATTTCGGCGCTTACGGCAGCCTTGACATATAGTTTGTGACCGTTTTCCGGAGCCATCTTAATGGAGATACGTCCCTCTGATACCATCTTCTTTGCCTTCTCAACAGCAACCGGGCACAGTTCGTTGAGCACTTCAAGACCATATTCGGATTTTCCGCAAACGGCTCCAAGTGCTGCCGCGATGTGCAGACCGACCATTCCCGTGCCCGGAATTCCGACGCCCATACCATTCTTCAAGATGTTCCCACTGACTTCCACCTTGATTTCCAGCCTGTCACAGGGACGCTTTTCAAGATTGCTGCAAGAGACCAAAATCTCCGCGGCTTTTGCCGTGGCAAGAGCCACCGCGATTGGTTCCGTGCATCCGAGCGCAGGTTTCACCTCCTTGTGAAGCAGTTCAATAATCTCTTGTTCTCGTGCGGTCATAATCGAAATTTATTTTTTTAGATAGTCCAGGCAATACTCAAAGACATGCTCCATTTCTTTTTCATCCCTCACCGCTTCAATCGGAAATCCGATGCAAATGCATTTGTATGTTCCGCTGTCAAAGGCAGTTCCTGCCGATATTCCTGTGTCTTTGTAGCGGATTACGGTTTTCCCGCGATTGTCCGAAGGTACGATTCCGTCAGGGTTTTCGACACTGTAGCAGTCCGGGTTGAGACTGTTGTGGAAACTTCCGGTGCTGTTGCGCTGTCCCGGCGCCACCCATCTGTACTCTCCACTCCGGCTTGCGTGAGAGTTCATAGCCTTGTAGCCAAGCACTTCCGCAGCGAATGTGGCTGCCTTTTTCCTGTAGGCGAGTTCCTCCTTGTCGTCGGAAAGAAGGTCGATGTAGATGCTTTCACTGATGTCTGTGCCGATATTTGCTCCCGAAACAATCAGCGAACCTCCTGCAAGGGCGTATTCCCTCAGAGCTTCCTGCAACTGCTCCGGAAAGACGGCAAATCGGGAACTGACTTTTCCCGTTCCTCGTGGTGTCGTTGCCTGTTTTCCGCAGATAAGGTCGAGAATAGGGTAGTCTGTGGCCAATTTGGGGACATTCTCCGAAACTGTTTTTCCCTCTGAGTTCACTCTTTCAAAAGCCTCCGCACTCATAGACACGAATCCGTATCCGAGCTTCATAAGTGCCTTTCCATGCCGGGCAGGGTAGTCAAACGTATTGCCGGCGAGGACCGATGCAGCCATGTCAGTGTAGGATGCCCCGAATCCCGGCGCATCGTCATCCTTCCATTCCAAGCCTTTCCTGAATTGATAGGTCTCGCCTATGTAGTTGATTCTCTGCACATAGCCTACGCCGCCTCCGTTTCTGTTGTCAAAGCCGGCATATTCCGAAGTGTCGAAATATGAAGGGGCGGCAACTCTTGTGAAGTTGTTGACTATAAGTATGTTGCCAGATGTCTTTCGCTCTGGCAGGCCGACTGAAAGAATCTCAGAGGGGAATGACTTGCCGCCGTCGTTGTAGGCGCTTACCCGAAAGCTGTAGATGTGTCCCTTCTCCAATTTTACGGAACATGAAACCCGTCCGTCTTCCGATGTCTTGAAAGATTTGAGTGGTATTCCTTCGTCAAATGCCCCGTCGTCCGTACGTTTGGAAAGAATGTATCCCTTTGGGCTTGCCGTGGGTTCGAGCCGGTCTTCTGTCGGAAGCCAGCTGAGAGTCACCGAATATTCTTTGTCGCCGACGGCATCGAGTTCTGTGGCGAAAGAGTGCACCGGGAGCGGCTGTACGGCGTACGGACACCCATAGCGGTTACTGAGATATTTCAGCATGCCCTTGTAGACGGAACGCGAGACCAAAAAACGGAAAGAAGGGTCGAGTCCGAACTTCATGTCGTTGAAGTTTTGGTGGGAGAGAAGTTCGAGAATCATTGCCGGTGAAGTCGGCGTTCTGGACTCGAGGTAGGAGCGATCCTTTGTTCCGCGTCTTGTCCAGTCCGGGTCGTAGGTGGAGCGTATGTCGGCGACAATCTGCGACTGCACGATGTCTGCATATTCCCTGCTTGTGAGTCTTCTTTCCCCGGAGGGGAGTTCGGTCTTTCCTTCGGAGACGGAGGTGTAAATGGTGAGAGTGCCCACCGTAGTATCTCTGGCCGCGATTCCTGCATCGGTATGGAACGCAAAGGACAGGTCAATCGGGATGCCGAGACCGTCAGCTTTCCTGTTCATCCGCGAGCCGCCGCTGATCCAATCGACCCAAGTTCCGCGGCACATATAGTCGTCCCCGTAGTCGTTATTGCCCTCGTTTTGACTCCATACTATTTCCGGCGCCCCATACCATTGGAGGCTGTACCGCGCACCCTCGGCATAGCGCGGCATTCCGGAGACTTCTGTCCTGCCTTCCAGGCGCATTGTTTCCACCCCCTGTTTCTGTGGCCTTTGTATGACGGACTTTCCGCGTGCGATGTTGCCCATTCCACCTCCGAAGCGTACTGCATCGGCGCAGATGATCTCTTTGCTACCGGATGCACTTCCGTCAAGAATCACACATCCGTCCTTTCCCTTATCGAAAGGGAAAGTCCCGAGATAAATCCAAGTTCCTCCGCCAATCCGCTGATTGACAAGGAATTCTGTCGTGCCTCCACTGTGTATGATGGTGTAGCGGGCCGATTCGGTGCTCTCCGGCAGACTCCGGTAGGCGACATAGACTGCATACTCACCTTTTTCTTTAATGTGCGGTCTCCATACGACTTTCGGAGTCATACCTCTTTTGGACTTGTGGCCGCATTCTGCGCAAATAAATGTCCCGGCAAAGAACGGGTTGAGATTGTCCGGAATGATCTCGTGCGTGTCCGCAAACCCGGGCCCACTCATTTTCCAGTCGCCTTCAGCACGAAAGTCTCCGCTGCCCCTGGATGTCTCCGCAATGTCGTTGTCGATGATGTATTCGTCAGCATTGAGGTCTCTTTCGCGAGGGAGCATCACATACGCTCCGGCGTTCTCCAGCATAGGAACGAGAAAGGGCAGCACGAAACTCTGCGTGAACATGTCTTCCACTGTCTGGAAGAGACACGCCCGCTGCCATTCCCAACGGTCGAGCGACTGCTCATAGTAGTAGCCGTGACTTTGCCATAGTGCTATATTTCTGTGCTCTAGGCCCTTGCTGAATTTTATTGATGACGCGCGGCGCACAATATCCTTTTCTCTCGCGGCCGGATCGACGACCCTGTTGAGACTCTTTGTCGGGAAACCTCTGTAAGTGAGCTTTGGCGTCACGAACTCTTTCAACGGGCTGCGCTTAGAGAAAATTTCTCCTATGCTCCAGTTGGAATACTTTTTCGGGAAACAGCTCTTCATCTCCTTGCGGAACCACTCCACGTCCTCCTCATGCCAGGGATAGTCTCCGAGCGACTGGTCGAAATAGAAATCGAGCTTCTTTCCCCTCTTGAGAACTTTCCGTATGCTCAGCTTGTCTCCGCTGACGCCGGTCCTTTTCTTCAGGTGTACGGTGAGAGTATCGCAGCAGCGGCTGAACTCGTCGCGGCTCTGGGCCGAAAGTTCGGATGACATACAGACCGAAAGGCTAAAAGCCATGAGGATACAGAAAATCATCAGCGACTTATTCTCTCCGTCGCCATGTTTCCTCTTATGCCGGAGCATCAGAAACTTCACGGCGAGCACGCCTATCATCCCGACAGCTGCACCAGCAATCCCAGCAACTGCATCCCACAAATCCTCGCCCCGGTATCCGGTCTGTCCTTGGATCAGCTCAATCATCGAAGCCACAGCCACCGCCACAACAACCATCCGAGCCGAAAACACCAAAGTCTTTCTCATCTCCCACTCCGACGAAGCAAAAGCGAGATAAATCAAAGGCACAAACGGCAGGAACATCAGAAAATGCACATCCTTGTCCGTAAGATGCAGCAACTGAGACTGCTCCTGAATGAACTCCGGGTCAAATTTCGCAAAACAAAGCACTCCTACCGCCACAGCATAAAGCAGGGTGACAATTTTAAAGACAATATGTATTTCCCCTTTCATTCTTGAAATCCGAATGCAACGAAGCAATCGAAGCCCCATCTTGGACTGTGAGTCGCAGAAGTGGTGTGAGTGCAAGGCGCAGGCGGATTTCAACCCGGAGCAACCTGTCGGTTGTGAGGATTTGAAATCCGAATGCAACGCGGCAATCACGCCGCTTCTGCGGCTCACAACTGTTGCATATCGTTCAGCTTCTTATAATAACCATTCAACCTAATCAACTCCTCATGCCGTCCCCGCTCCACAACCCGTCCGTCCTGCATCACGCAAATCTCGTCCGCATTCTTAATCGTCGACAACCTATGCGCGATAGCAATCGTAGTGCGTGAACTCATAAGTCTGTCGAGAGCCTCCTGAACCAGTTTCTCGGACTCAGTGTCAAGCGCCGAAGTCGCCTCGTCCAAAATCAGAATCGGCGGGTTCTTGAGAATAGCGCGCGCAATGCTGATTCGCTGTCTTTGACCACCCGAAAGCATCCTTCCGCCGTCGCCGATGTTGGTCTCGTAGCCTTTCTCCTTCTCCATAATAAAGTCGTGGGCATTGGCAATCTTCGCCGCTGCAACCACCTGCTCCATCGTGGCATTCTCCACTCCAAAGGCTATGTTGTTGAAAATCGTATCGTTGAAAAGGATCGCCTCCTGGTTCACGTTTCCGATGAGGCTGCGCAGTCCGTGGATGGAAAGATTGCGAATGTCCACCCCGTCAATCGAAATGGAGCCGCTCTCCACATCGTGATACCTCGGAATAAGATCCACCAAAGTAGATTTTCCCGACCCCGACTGTCCCACGAGCGCAATGGTCTTGCCCTTAGGAATTGTGACATTGATGTCCTCAAGCACTTCCTTCTCTCCGTTGTAGGAGAAGAACACGTTCTTCACTTCAATCTTGTCGTTAAATCCAGTCACCTGCACCGGAGCCGCGATTTCCTTAATATTATTCTCCGCCTTGAGAATCTTGTCCACCCTCTCCATTGAAGCGAGTCCGCGAGGGATGTTGTAGCTTGCCCTTGAGAGATCCTTGATAGGCTGGAGTACGCTGTAGAGAATGACCATGTAGAAGATGAACGTCGGTGCGTCAAATGCGTCGTTCCCGTTGAGAATCAGCGTCCCTCCGAACCAGAGTACGATCATGATCATGATGGTGCCGAGAAATTCGCTGACCGGATGCGCTGAAGCCTGCCTGATGGCGACCTTGTTCACAAGACGTTTGTGTTCGTCAGCCGTCCTGCGGAACCGCCGCTTCATCTTCTCCTCGGCATTGAACGCCTTGATAATGCGCAGTCCGCTCAGAGTCTCCTCCACCTGCGACATGGTGTCGCTCCATTTATCCTGAGCTTCCAGTGAGTCCCTTTTCAGTCTCTTTCCGAGCGCGCCCATTCCCCATGCCATTGCAGGCACAACCAAAAGTGTGAAAAGCGTCAGCTGCCAACTGGTGAAAAGCAGGGTTCCGAAATAGAACAGAATCAAAATCGGATTCTTGATGAGCATATCCAGCGAACTGGTGATGGAGTTCTCGACCTCGTTCACGTCGCCGCTCATCCTCGCGATGATGTCACCCTTCCTTTCCTGCGAGAAAAAGCCGAGCGGTAGCGAGAGCACCTTGTTGTAGACCTGCACCCTGATATCACGCACGATTCCCGTCCTCATCGGTATCATAACAGCCGACGAGCCGAAGTAGCACCCTGTCTTGAGTGCGGTCATCACTCCGAGGAAAAGTCCCAGCAGGAGCAGCGTCATCGAAGGCCCGAAGGTTGTGATGAGCGAAGACATATAATAGTATATGTTATTGAGCAGCATCTCCTTAAACGAAGCGCCGCTGTCCCAGGGAATGAATGTGTAGACCTCACTCTCGAGGTTGAAGATCATCTTCAGAATCGGGATTATCAGTGTGAACGAGAATATGTTGAACACCGCCGAGAGTATGTTTAGAATCACTGAGCCTGCAAGATACTGTTTATAAGGCCCAACGAATCGTCGTATAACCTGTAAAAATTCCTTCATCTATCAAATTTGTGTATATATGTTTCTATTTCCACTCATCGGGACCATCCTGTCAAATCCCAAAATCCGCAGGCATATAATCCCGAAAAACTCACAAAGATACACAAATTTCCCAATATATATTTTGAAGATTGAGGCCTAGTTGTCGGCTTGAGTCACTGTTTTCCATCCTTCCGGAATGCCGAGTGCGCCAGTCACATTCCAAGTCGCATTTTGGCTTTTGACAAATGTTCCGGAAGCCGCCACACCGCTGAGCCAGTCTCTTGTTGTTTCTTCTGACGGCTCGGTTGTGAACAACGCTTTGACATATCTGAGCTTACTACAACCTTTGAACATAAGAACATAGCAATGGTCCACAAGTTCTTTTGCCGGAAGCTCAGGTGCCGATGTGAGATTTGTGCACCCTTGGAACATTTTTGTGTAACAGCGTTCTGCCAGGGTCGTCGCAGGGAGCTTAGGTGCAGATGTAAGCCAGGTGCATCCGTTGAACATTTCAAAGTAGCAGTAATCTTTCAGTTTAGTAGCCGGAAGTTCCGGTGCGGATGTAAGATGTGTACATCCGTCGAACATAGACATATAGCAGCCAAGAACCATACTTGTAGCCGGGAGTTCAGGCGCGGATTTCAGAGAGGAACATCCTTTGAACATATCCTCATAACAATATAGTGTCAATGTTGTTTCCGGGAGCTCCGGCGCAGATAGCAGGCTTGTGCATCCTTCAAATAAAGCTTTAAATGCATATCCCTGAAGTGGAGTAGAGAAATTCTTGTCTAACAATGACATAATATTCCCTTGCGCACTGATGGGACCGGAAATCTCGAAACGATAGTAATTACTGTTATTTTTACTGAAGTTATAGTTTTTCTTCACGGCTCTAAACAGTAAAAACGTACCGTCAGCCAAAGCAATCTTTTCTCCTATGATATATGGATTCCACTGTGACTCATCAGTACTATATTCCAATGAGATTTCATACGGAGTCCCCACTTTTGTGAGACATACAGTGGATTCCCCGGAAGAAATGAACGTAAGACCTTTGTAGTTTACCGTAGGGACAGGGGCAGATGGAGTCTCCGGCTTGTTGGAAGCATCCTTATTACAGGCAGAAAACCCAGCAAGCATAACGAAAGCGACAATAAGATAGAATACCTTTTTCATATTTATCAATACTCTTTAAGTGAAAAAACAAAACTGCAATGAGCTCAATCCCGAAAACCATAGATTCGCGGAGCGACTCACTTAGCAAAACTTCATATCGCAAACCTTAGATTTGCAGAGTGGTTCTGCTGCGCCAAGGTATGCAGCGCAAA
>ERZ1026780.134-NODE-134-length-63531-cov-30.695680_pt1 | contig 63531 bp, 51 predicted proteins | sample MGYA00380126_ERZ1026780 | MGnify/ENA primary metagenome ERZ1026780 (study PRJEB33269, sample SAMEA4719762) | human gut metagenome | biome: human-associated habitat; feature: organic feature; material: feces | place: Cameroon | collected 2013-10 ... | reverse complement strand
TATTTTATTAATAATATTATTTAAGTATTCATTACGAATATCAAATTTCATATAACTCCTTTATTATTCTTTATAAAATTATATTATTATTACTATTAAGTTGTGATTTTGTGAAAATTTAAAAAAAGTTAGATAAAAACTACACTTTTAATTCACATTATCATTTGAAATTTTCTTGTTTAACATTATATAATCATCACGATATTCTGTTGTTGACGTGTTTTCAATAATACTTAAACGTTTACTAACAGAAGAGTGATCTTTAAATTTAAATAAACGGGCAATTTCTTTTTGATTTAATTGTAGTTTTTTACTTAAAAATAAAATAATAAAATCTCCAGCTAGTTTATATTTATCACGAGTACCTGTTTTTAAAACTAATTTAGGTGCTACATCAAAATAATCACAAACTATATCTATTATATCATTCTTCCCTAATTTTGAGGTCTTAACTACTTCATTAATAAAATCAATTGCCATATCTTCGGTTACTTTATTAGTTTTATAAGCAACTAAGAATAAACTTAAGTTAAGAATAAACCCAATTAATTCACGAGGATTATTAAAGTTTTGACAAATCAAATCAACTGCTTTTGGATCAAAAGTTACTTCTTTTAATGTTTTAGAACATTGATATTCAAAGATTTGACAACGTGTATCTAAATCAGGTTTATTCATTGTAATCATAATTCCATTTTTAATCCGTGTGGTAACACGACTCGGTAATACTAAACGTTCTAATGGGGTATCTGAACACAAGACAACTAATTTTCCACTAGTTAACATATAATCATAGATATTAAAGAAAGTATCTAGAGAATTTTCTTTTTCAACCATCCATTGAAAATCATCGATAATTAAAATATCTACAGAACGATATTTAGTATAAAAAGAATTGATATTCCCACTATCACTTTTAAATGAATCTACATAATCCTGAACAAAGCTATTTCCTGTTGCATAAAGGATTTTTAAATCATCATAAGTATTAAAAATCTCATTTCCAAAGGCGTTAACAATATGGGTTTTTCCATATCCACTCGGTCCATATATAAAGAAGCTATTAGCAATCTTAATTGGATCATTTAAATTTTTAATTAATTCATGACAGGTATTGGTTAATAAAAAATTATCATTACTACTAAAATAATTTTCAAAAGTAAAAAATTGATTTAAAGCAGTTTGTGAATAACGGTTATTGGTTTTAATGAACTTCTCTTTTTTCTTAGAATCAGTAGATTGATCAACTAATTCAAAAGTCCATAAATCCCATTTTCTCCCACCAATAGATTTCTTAATTACATCAATTAAAATATTAAATAAACGAAACTCATTCATTTTTAAATAATGGATTGATAAAGAATCAGCAGAAATCTCCATTTTTTTATCTTGCATGTATTCTTTCACATCTAATGATTCAAAGATCAAATCAGCTGTATCATTAGGTACTAATTGTGAAAAACGTTGATGAATATCATGCCATTTAATTGAATCAATCATGACACTCCTTACACAAAGTATAACAAAAATTCACAAGATGTGAATAAAAAATTCACTTTTTCACAAAAAGAAATCACATTAAAAATTGGAAATATTTCCAAGGAAATAATCAACAATTTTTCCACTTTTTTGGTATAATAAAGTGAAGGAGTTGAATGGAAAAAAATACAAGTGCTTATAGTGGAAAAGATATTGATGTACTAGAAGGATTAGAAGCCGTACGTCAACGTCCAGGAATGTATATTGGTAGCACCAATGAGAAAGGATTACACCACTTAGTTTGGGAAATAGTTGATAATGCCATCGATGAAGCATTAGCTGGTTTTGCTGATGAAATTATCGTAGAAATCAACAAAGATGAAAGTGTTAGTGTAACAGATAATGGACGTGGGATTCCAACTGATATTCACGAAAAAACTAAAATTTCAACATTACAAACAATTATGACAGTCCTTCATGCTGGAGGAAAATTTGGAGGTGGAGTTTATAAAAACTCTGGAGGTTTACACGGTGTAGGAGCTAGTGTAGTTAATGCCTTAAGTACCAAGACAAGTGTAGAAGTGTATCGAGATGGACAAATCTTTACCCAAAGCTATGAGCGCGGAGTTCCAACAACTGAAGTCGAAGTAATAGGAACAGCAGATAAACAAGGAACAAAAGTTACTTTTTTACCAGATCCAGAAATTTTTACTGAAACAACAATTATTAAATACCACACGCTAGAAGAACGTTTACGTGAATTAGCGTATTTAAATAAAAATATTAAAATTGTTTTAGAAGATCACCGTTCAGGACAAAAAGATATCTTCCACTTTGAAGGTGGAATTAAAGACTATGTTACACATTTAAATGGTGATAAAGAAAGCATTTTATCAAAACCTTTTGATACAGAAGGAGAAGATCACGACATCATTGTTGATGTTGCTTTTACGTATAATAAGACTTATGCAACAAAAATCTATTCGTTTGTTAATAACATAAATACTGAAGAAGGTGGAACACACGAAGAAGGATTTAGAGCGGTACTTACAAGAGTTATTCAAAAATATGCTAAAGATAATAACTTAATTAAAAATGAAACAATCTTGGGAGAAGATGTTCGTGAAGGATTAATTGCCATTGTTTCAATTAAACACCCTAATCCACAATTTGAAGGGCAAACAAAAACAAAATTAGGAAACAGTGATGGGCGTAGTGCGGTTACTAGTGTTATGAGTGAGAAATTATCACGTTTCATGTTGGAAAATCCACAAGATGCGAAGTTAATAGTGGAAAAAGCCCTAACAGCATCGCGAGCACGAAATGCCGCTAAAAAAGCACGTGAGCTTACAAGAAGTAAATCCACATTTGAATCAACAAGCTTACCAGGAAAATTAGCAGATTGTTCTAGCAAAGATCCAGATATTTGTGAATTATATATAGTCGAAGGGGATAGTGCCGGAGGAAGTGCCAAACAAGGACGAGACCGTCACTACCAAGCCATCTTACCATTACGTGGTAAAGTATTAAATGTTGAAAAAGCAACACAAGATAAAATTTTAGCAAATGCAGAGATAGCCGCAATGGCGACGGCCATTGGTACAGGTTTAGGTAAAAACTTTAATAATGAAAAATTACGTTATAATAAAATTATTATAATGACAGATGCCGATGTCGATGGAGCCCACATTAGAACATTGTTATTAACATTCTTCTATCGTTTTATGAATGAATTAATTTTAAATGGAAATGTTTATATAGCGCAACCACCTCTTTATAAAATTAGTAGTGGAAAACGTATTGAGTATGCTTATACAGATCAAGAAAAAGATAATATCGTAGCACAAATAGGAAATAATCCAAATATTCAACGTTACAAAGGGTTAGGAGAAATGAATCCAGAACAACTTTGGGAAACAACAATGGATCCAGAAGTTAGAACATTAATAAAAATAACCGAAGAAGATGCACAACAAGCAAATGCTGTCTTTGAAGTATTGATGGGAGAGGATACAGCTCCTCGTAAAGAATTTATTCAAACACACGCAACATATGCACAAATTGATGCATAGAAGGGAGAGTCATGAGTCACAAAATTAAAGATAAAAACATTGTCGATGAAATGAATACGTCATTTCTTGATTATGCGATGAGTGTAATTGTTGCTCGTGCACTTCCTGATGTGCGCGATGGTTTAAAACCAGTACAACGTCGTATTTTATATGCCATGAATGATTTAGGTAACTATGCTGATAAACCTTATAAAAAATCAGCAAGAATTGTAGGGGATGTAATCGGTAAGTACCACCCACATGGTGATAGTAGTGTTTATATGGCGATGGTAAGAATGGCCCAAGACTTTTCTTATCGTATGCCATTAGTAGATGGTCACGGTAACTTTGGTAGTATTGACGGTGATGGGGCAGCAGCGATGCGTTATACTGAAGCCCGTATGTCGAAACTATCAATGGAATTATTAAAAGACATTAAAAAAGATACAGTAGACTTTCAAGAAAACTATGATGGAACAGAATTAGAACCACAAGTTTTACCAGCCCATGTCCCAAACTTATTAATAAACGGTGCTAATGGGATTGCGGTAGGGATGGCAACAAATATTCCACCACATAATTTAGGTGAAGTTATTAGTGCAACAATTGCCTTAATTGAGGATCAAGAAATTAGCGATGAAGAATTATGGAAACATCTACCTGGACCAGACTTTCCATTAGGTGGATTAATTCTTGGTGATAGTGGAATTAAAAAAGCATACAAAACAGGACACGGCCGAGTAGTCGTTCGTTCTAAATATGACTTAATTGAAGATAGTAAATATCCTACAATTATTGTTAAAGAAATTCCATATCAAGTTAATAAAGCTCAATTAGTAGAAAGAATTGCTGAATGTGTTAAAAATAAAGTAATTGAAGGAATTAGAGATTTACGCGATGAATCAGATAAAGATGGAATTAGAATTGTGATTGAATTAAAACAAAATACAAATCCACAAGTAATCTTAAATTCATTATTTAAACACACAGCATTAGAAACATCAATCTCAATTAATATGCTGGCATTAAACAAAGGTGTTCCACAAGTAATGAACTTACGTGAAATCTTACAAGCATATATTGATCACCAAGTTGATGTATTAGTTAGAAAATTAAACTTTGAACTTAAAAAAGCACAAGAACGTGCCCACATTTTAAATGGGTTAGTAATTGCTGTAAATAATATTGATGAAGTAGTAAACATTATTCGTCATTCAAAAACAACGGATTTAGCCAAAGAAAAATTAATTGATAAATTTAAATTGTCAGAAGAACAAGCTAAAGCAATTCTAGATATGCAACTAAAACGTTTAACTGGATTAGAAAGTGATAAACTTCGTGAAGAGTTAAGCGATTTAGAACAAACGATTGCAGAAATTGAAGCAACATTAGCTAGTCAAGAAAAAATCAATAAATGTATTATTGATGATTTAACTAATATTAAAGAAAGTTATAAATCACCGCGCCGTACAGAAATTTTAGCAGGAAGTTTTGATCAAAATGTTGATGATGAAGATTTAATCGCTGAAACCGATATTATTATTACATTAACAAAATCAGGATACATCAAACGTGTTGGTTCACAAAATTATAAAACACAAGGACGTGGAGGAACAGGTATAAAAGCGATGTCAACTAATGATACCGATAGTGTTGAACGTATTATTACTACAACAACGCATACTGATGTATTGTTCTTTACGCAAAGCGGTAAAGTGTATAAACAACGTGCCCACCGCATTCCAGAAGGAAGTCGACAATCGAAAGGAATTCCGCTAGTTAATATTATTGATGTTGATGGTGAAGATTTAATTACTAATATTTTACCAATCAAAAACTACGATTCAGGATACTTATTGTTTATTACTAAAAAAGGTAAGATTAAAAAATCAAAACTTGATGAATATGTTAATATCAACAAAAATGGTAAACGCGCAATTAAATTAGAAGAAAACGATACAATCGTATCAGTAATGCCTGTTAGTGACAACGATAAAATAATTGCTGCTAGCAAAAACGGAAAAGCGATCCACGTCGAAATTGATAATATTAGATGTCAAGGACGTGTTTCAAGCGGAGTTAGATTATTAAAATTAGAAAACGACGATGAAATGATTGACTTCTGTCCGACAAGTCCTAATACCATTGCCTTTACTTTAACAACAAACGGTTATGGTAAAGCAACAACAACTAATGAATATCGTATTCAAGGACGTGGTGGAAAAGGAATTAAGAATGTTAACATTACTGAGAAAAATGGACCAGTAGTAGCATTCTGTACGATTGAACAAGACCAATTAGATCAATTTGATTTATTAATCATTACAAAATTAGGAAAAATGATTAGAATGGCTGCTAATAGCATTAAAGTGGCAGGACGTGCCACTCAAGGGATTAGAATGATGCGTCTTAAAGGTGAAGATAGTGTAGCTAAATGTGAATTAGTAGAAAAACAAGAAGAGAGTGAATATGCAAGTGAAGAATAAAAAAAGTTTATTCTTCACTTTCTTCCTAATTATTAGCGCCCTTTTTCTAGCTCCAACCAACAAAGCTGTAGATAATATTGCAATTTTCGGGACATCAGGGATAGCTGTTGATCGTGACACTGGAGCAATTTATTGTTCAAGAAATATTGACCAAGAAGTAGGGTTAGCATCTGTTTCTAAATTCTTTGTTATTGATTATTTCTTAGATCATATGGCAGAGAAGAACTTAACGTTAGAGACACCGGTTACAATTTCTGAAAACGTTGGTACGATAAAAAATCGTTATAACGATGCTTCAGGACTGTACTTACCAATAGGAGAAGAAGTAAGTGTTAATAAATTAATCGAATTAGCCCTAGTCTTTTCCGACAACGGAGCAACAGTCCAATTAGCCGAAGCATTATCAGGAACTGAAGCGCAGTTTGTAAAAGAAATTAATCAATCATTCATTGATCAAGGATACAGCCATACAAAATTCATAAATGCTAGTGGTTTAGATGAAGGCGATGAGAAAAACCTAATAGGAAATGTCTCAACTGCACGAGAAGTGGCAAGAATGACTATCAACGTTTTAGAACAACACCAAGATATCCTAAATTATACTCAAGAAACAGAAGTAGAATTTGATGGCGACACTTTTAAATCATTTAATGAAATGTTACCCGGTGGTGTGCAAGAATATCCAGGAATTAAAGGATTGAAAACCGGAAGTAGTGATTTAGCCGGATTTAATTTCTTAGCGTATTGTGAACAAGAAAATAAAAAAACAATTACCTTTATTGCTGATGCCAAAGACGCATATGGTGAACGAAACCGTGCTGCCCGCTTTACAGAAACAGCAAAAATGCTTAGCTTTAGCAAAGGTATAGAATTAGAAACGATTCTTGGAACAGATTATCGAGTTAAAGTAGATGTAAAAAACAATGGATTAGGAACAGACAACTTCTTTCCAAAAAGAAATTTAGCGGTAGTTAAAGGAGCTAATACTAGCCTAGTATTTGATTCAATTGCTTATAATCCACAGTATTTTACAAATAATTCCCTAACAAAATCGATTCCCCAAGGCGAAACAGTAGCGACACTAAAAGTAACACCGACTAGCGGTAGTGAAGATTTATCCGTATATTATAAAGACGGAACAATTGATGTTGAATTAATCAATACAGGAAAAACAAGTAAAGAAAACATTTTCTTTCAATTAATCTATGCAATTCCAAGATTCTTTGTAGGAATATTTAATTATATTTAAGGAGCATGATGGCAAAAAAATTCTATATAACAACCCCAATCTATTATCCATCAGGAGATCTACATTTAGGTCATGTTTATAGTACTGTTAGTGCCGATACTTTAAAAAGAATAAAACAACAACAAGGATATGAAGTTTTATTCTTAACAGGAACAGATGAACACGGTGAAAAGATTCAAGAAAAAGCCGAAAGCTTAAATGTTGAACCGCAAGTATATGTCGACCAAATGGCAGACAAAATCCAAGACCTATGGCACTTAATGGATGTTCAATATGATATTTTTTCTAGAACAACTAATATGTTTCACGTGAAACAAGTCCAAAAATACTTCAAACAATTACAAGACAATGGCGATATATATCTTGGAAGTTATGAAGGATTATATTGTGTTTCATGTGAAACATATGTAACTAATTCCCAAGCAGTTGATGGTAAATGTTGTCCAGATTGTGGTAAAGAATTAAAAACAGTAACAGAAGAAACATATATGTTTAAGTGTTCTAAATATGCTGATCATGTAAAAGAAATGCTTGAAAATGATGAGATTCTAATAGAACCAGCATCGCGCAAAAACGAATTAATTAATAGTTTTTTTGTAAATGGAATTCCTGACCTTGCTATTTCACGTACTAACTTTAAATGGGGAATTCCGGTACCGGGCGATGATAATCATGTTATCTATGTGTGGTTAGACGCCCTAACTAACTATATTACTATGTTAGAAGAACGCAGCGATATGGACTATTGGCCAGCAGATGTTCAATTGTTAGGAAAAGAAATTATTCGCTTCCACGCGATTTATTGGCCTATGATTTTATTAGCACTAGGATTACCAATGCCGAAAAAACTTTTCGCCCACGGATGGTTATTGATGGATGGTGAAAAGATGTCAAAAAGCAAGAAAAACGTTATTTATCCGCAATTTTTAGTAGAAAATTATGGGTTAGATGCGGTTCGTTATTTCTTGTTAAGAGAAATTCCGTTTGGAAATGATGGTGTATTCACGCCTAAAGCGTTTGTTCAAAGATTTAATGCGGATTTAGCTAATGAGTTAGGAAACTTGGTTTCTCGTAGTATAAGTATGGCGAATAAATACTTTGAGGGACAAGTTACTGATAAAGGTGTTAATGATCAAAACATTAGTGATTTAAACGAAGCATACGACAAGTTAGTTGTTTCACGTGAAACATTTATTGATAACTTGGAGTTTTCAAAAGATCTAGAAGCAATTTGGAACTTTATTCATTTAACTAATAAATTTATTGATTTAACTACGCCTTGGGTTTTAGCTAAAGAAGAAAGTGAACAAGATCATTTAAATACAGTATTATATACTTTATTATTAAATGTAAAACGTATAGGACACTTAGTTTATCCATATATGCCACAATCTGGAAGTTATATTGATGAAAATGTAGTATTAGATAATAATATTATTTCAGTACCAGCTGATCCTAAAATACTATTCTCTCGATTAGATGAGGAAGTTGAAGTAGAACGTATCTACGACAACATGAAATAAATGATTGATACCCATATTCATATTACAGACAAACAATATAATGAAGATCGAGACGAAGTATTAACAACCGCTAAAAACGAAGGTGTAGAAACGTTTATGGCGATTGGATGCGACAAGCAAGAAATAACCAATACATTAGCATTCGTTAAGTCGCATCCCGAATTTTATGCTGCTATTGGTTATCATCCAATAGAATTTGAAAGTGTAACTGATGATGATTTGAGAACATTATATGAACAACTACAAGAAGATAATGTTGTGGCGATTGGTGAAATAGGTTTAGACTATTATTGGTATCCAGAAAACAAAGAAGAACAAGAAGTATTACTAAGAAAACAATTAGATATCGCTAAAGTGCTTAATTTGCCAATTGTAATTCATGCTCGAGAAGCGCTAGACGATACATATAATGTATTAAAAGATTATCCTGGATTAACGGGAACTATCCACTCATTTTCAGGTAATGGTGAACAAGCACTGAAATTTATAGAACTAGGTTTTGTCGTAGGATTGACCGGTCCAATCACCTTTAAAAATGGAGATAATCAAAAAGATGTGGCAAAAAAAGTACCATTAGATAAGCTTTTAATAGAAACAGATGGTCCATACTTAACTCCAGTGCCGCATCGTGGTAAACGTAATCGTCCAGAACACATATATTATGTAGCTCAAGAGATTGCTAATCAAAAAGGAATAACTGTTGAAGAAGTGTTAGAAGCTACAACAAGTAATTTTAAACGAGTATTTTTAGGAGAATAATGTTGATTAAGCCTCATGAATATCATAAAGATGTAAGTTTCATCAATTGGCAAAAACTATATAATCAAGGGAAAAGAGTCGCTGTATTTGATATTGATAATACTCTAGATTTACCTGATAAAGAAACCATAGTTAGTCCTAAACTTAAAGTATATATTAATAAAGTAGAAACAATTGGTTTTGAAGTATACTTTATGTCTAATAATCATGAGGATCGGGTTGTTAGTTTTACTAAAAACTTCTCTAATAAATATTCGTATGATTCTAATAAACCATTTCAAAAATCTTATAAAACATTATTAAAAGATATAGATAATAAAACAATAGTGTTTGTTGGGGATAAAATTGTAACAGACATAATTGGTGGTAATCTGTTTAAAGGTTATACAATTTTAGTAGATCCGTTGACTAAAAAGAAGAAATATTGGTACACAAAATTCATGAATAGTGTTGAAGCTGCGTTTATGTGGATGACAGGTTTTAAAAGAGGAAGATACTATGAATAAGCGCTGTAGTGGTTGCGGAATTAAATTGCAAAGTAACTATAAAAATAACCCCGGTTATATTACAAATATTGAAAACTCCTTTTGTGACCGATGTTATCAGTTAAAACACTTTAACAAACAATACAAAGATACGTTAACTGATCAAGATTACATTAATGCTGTCAAAGAAGCAATAAAAGATTGTGCAACTATTATGTTGGTCGTAGATGTATGTAACCTTCATGCAAGTTGTCCACCAATGATGGAAGAACTATTAAACAACAAAGAAGTGATTTTATTAGTAAATAAAGTTGACATTTTTCCCCAAATTGTACGCCCAATCAAAATTATTAATTGGATCGAAAATAATTATAATTTAAATTTTAAAGATATTATCTTAGTGTCGGCGAAAAAGAAATTTAATATTGATGAAGTTATTTATTCTTTACATGAAGAAAATATTAAAAGAATTCCAATTGTTGGAATGACCAATGTTGGTAAAACCAGTATAGTTAATAGTTTAATTAAAAGTAAAGATGGTAAAGCACAAACAACAAGCATAGAATCACCATTTAGTGGAACTACTTTAGGCAATATAGAATTTGAAGTCGATGGTATTACCTTTATTGATACTCCAGGAATTATCAACAAAGGTAACCTACAAAATTACTTAACTAAGGAATCATTAAATAAACTATATCCTAAAAAAGAATATAAACAACAAATATATCAACTTAACCCAGGAAATAGTTTAATTATCAGTAGTGTCTTTTCTTTAACGCTATTGGAACCAGCTAAAACTAGTTGTTCGATATTTATCAATGATGTGATTAAGATCCATCGTTGTAATGCAGACAACTTAGTATCCCTATTAAATAACCACCAATTCGGTGATTTCTTAACTTTACCAAATAAAAACGAAGCAGATAACTTTGGCAGCAATATAACCAAGGAAATAATAATAAGACCGAATTCTATGTTGATGGTTGATGGATTGTGTTGGATGACATTTAATAATAAAGAAAATATTAAATTACAAGTATCATGCTTATCACCAATTACATGGGCAGTAGCGCCATCGATATTTAAGGAGTAATATGCTAAATAACAAACAACGACAACAACTTCGAAAAGAAGCACACAACATAAAAGCCAAAAGTCAAATTGGATCAAAAGGATTAACTGATGATGTGATTAAAAGTATAGGCGAAATGTTTAACACACAAGAGTTAATTAAAATTAAAGTTAATCGCCAAGATCAAGAAGATAAAAATATTGTTCGTACTTATGCTGATGAATTAGCTTCATCACTAAAAGCAGAAATTGTGTATGTCGTGGGAACAACAATTATACTTTATAAATATAATGCAAAATTACATTAAAGAACGATTACAACAAAAAGTTACTCCACGACTATATCAACACATAATGGGTGTAAGTGATACAGCTAAAGCATTAGCTGCCCATTATGGTGTTGATGAAGAACAATGTTATTTAGCAGGACTGATGCATGATTATGCAAAACAAGATCATTTGACTTATGACATGATTAAAAAACAAGATCAATATCCTTATCTAGAAACAGCACCAGCTGTTTGGCATGGATATGTTGCAAGCTATATTGCTAATGATCAATTTAATATTAATAACCAAGAAACATTAGATGCAATTAAATTTCACACTACTAGTAATAGAAACTTAAGTGATATAGGAAAAGTGTTATATATTGCTGATACGATTGAACCTAATCGTGAATTTCCCGAAATAGAAATGTTACGAAAATTTGAACCAAATCTAGAAGAACACTATCAAAAAGTATTGCTACATAGTGTAAAATATTTAGAAGAAAAAGGAATAGAAATTGGTCCTTTAACAAAATTAGCGATTGATGAAGTAAATAATAAATAAGATACTAAAGGAGCTAAGATGATTGACGATAAAATAATTGGATTATCGAATAAAGAAGTAGAAGAACAACGTAAATTAGGTAATGTTAATACATACAAGAACACTACTTCTAAAAGTTATAAAGATATTATAACTTCAAACTTATTTACTTTATTTAATTTTATTAATGTCATCTTAGCTGGTTTGGTAATCTTAACAGGACAATTAAAAAATTTATTGTTTATTACGATTGTTTTTTGGAATATTATTATTGGGATAGTCCAAGAAATAAGATCAAAACGAGTGCTTGATAAATTATCAATATTAAATGCCGATACTTATGATGTTGTTCGTGACCAGCAACTAGAATATGTCCATAATGATAATATTGTCTTAGGTGATGTCATTTTAATTCATGCTGGGCAACAAGCTCCATGTGATTGTCGTGTTATTAGTGGAGATATTGAAGTCAATGAATCGCTTATTTCCGGTGAGAGTGATATTATTAAAAAACAACAAAATAATGAATTGTGTTCAGGAAGTATAGTTGTAAGTGGGCAAGCATATGTAAAAGTATTAGCTGTTGGTAAAGAAGCTTATGTGAATAAAATATTAAAAGATGTTAAAGTAGCTAAAAAACAAAAATCTGAGTTGATGGATAGCCTAAATAAAATTTTAAAAATAATAGGAATTATCATTATTCCAATTGGTGCGTTATTATTTGCTAAACAATACTTTTTAAGTGGTGTTGATTGGCGTAGTGCTATAACTTCAACGGTTGCTGCTTTAATTGGAATGATACCAGAAGGAATTATACTTCTTACAAGTATTACACTTGCTTTAGGAACAATTAGATTAGCCAAACAACAAACATTAGTTAGAGAATTATATTGTATCGAAGCACTAGCCCGAGTTGATACACTATGTTGTGATAAAACCGGAACAATTACTGAAGGTAATATGCAAGTTGTGAGTGTGGTAGGGCAACAAGCAACAGAAATAGAGATTGCCAAAGTTTTAAATTTCATGTTTAATCATTTAACTGACAATAATGCCACAGCCCAAGCGTTACGAAAATATGCTAGTAATGTAGAAGCTAATAATTTAGGTGAAGTTGATAATGTCTTACCGTTTTCTTCTAGTCGAAAATGTAGTGCAATCCATGTAAAAGGGTTAGGAACTTTTTATATAGGAGCATATAACTTTGTTTTAAAAAATCCTAATCAATCTTTAGTTGATGCAATAACGCTTCAAACAAAACAAGGACGAAGAGTAATCGTTTTATGTTTTAGTAAAGATGATATTAGTGATAATATCATTGATCAACAAAAAACGATTTTAGGTTATGTTGCGCTAACCGATCCTGTTAGAAGCGAAGCAAAACAAACTTTAGAATATTTCTACAAACAAGGTGTAGATGTTAAAGTTATTAGTGGTGATGATGTAAATACTGTTGCACAAATTGCAAAAGAAGCCAATGTCAAAGGTGCTGATAAGTTTGTAGATGCTTCAACTTTAAAAACCGATGAAGATATTTATCGTGCTGTAGCAGAGTATAGTGTATTTGGGAGGGTAACTCCTGAACAAAAACAAGTAATGGTCAAATCGTTACAACAACAAGGGCACACAACTGCCATGACTGGAGATGGTGTTAATGATGTATTAGCACTTAAAGCAGCTGACTGTTCAATTGCGATGGGTAATGGTAGTGAAGCAAGTAAGAATGTTGCTAACTTAGTTCTATTAGATTCTAACTTTGCCCACATGCCAACAATTGTTAATGAAGGTAGAAGGGTTATCAATAACATTAGACGTTCTACTTCATTATTCTTAGTAAAAACTGTGTTCTCGGTTTTACTATCAATAATGGCAATTTTTGCCTTACGTCAATATCCTTTCCAACCGATCCAATTATCAATCATTTCAGGATTAGCTATTGGGATGCCGGCTTATTTACTAGCATTAGAAAATAATCCGCAACCAATTGTAAAAGACTTTACTAAGTCGGTGATGAAGCAAGCTATTCCAGGTGGTGTAAGTGCTGTGCTTTTAATCGTTATTTTTGATATAATTAAGTCAATAATAAATATTAACTTTGATCATTTAACAATCTCAACAATTTGTATGTGGATTTTAGCTGGATGTATATTTAATGTTTTGTATCAAGTATCTAAACCATTAGATTCAGCTAGAAGTTGGATTATAATTGTTTTTGGATCAATGTTTGTATTGCTAATGATATTTGGACCAATCTTATTTACTAACCAAGCAACTATTGCTAAATTAGATTTAACTGGTTGGATCTTTGTTGCTTGTTTATTAGCATCAATTATTCCCCTTCAAGCAATACTTAGAAAATTAATATATCGATAGGAGTTTTATGTTTTCAAGAATTAGTGTATGGCGACCAACACTATTTACTTCAATTGTTTATTTTGTAATTGGATGTCTTATGTTGTTTATGCCAGGATTAGTAGCAACATACTTTTTAAAAGTAGTTGGGATTGCCGGTTTATTATATGGAGCATACACATTATTAATGTATTTTAAAAAAGATGATGATGACGATAATGATCGCCATCTAAGTGATATGATTGTAGCCGTAATTGTATTAATTATTTCTGCGGCGTTAATTATTATTCCTAATGAAGCAATGAAATTTGTTATTGCTGTAGCAGGAATTTTCTTAATCCTAGATGGATTAATAAAAATACCTTCAGCACTTAACACTTTAAAATATATTAAAGGAAGCGTTACTGTAGTTTCACTTAGTGTGGGAGTTCCTATTTTTTTAGGAATTGTATTTATGTTCTTACCATTACAAACTTATGAAGTAATTGCGATGGTATTTGGAGCAGGACTAATTATTATTAGTATTTTAGATTTAGTAAGTTTATATTATTTAAACAAATTATTAAAAGCCAACAAATAATAGGAGAGATATGGAAAAATTGACTTTAATTACAGACAACATAAGTAACTTTTTGTATACTTATATTTTAATTATATTACTTATAGCAGCAGGTTTATATTTTACGTTTCGTACAAAGTTTGTGCAAATAACATTATTAAAAGATGGGTTTAAACAATTATTAGCCAAAAAAGATGGTAAAGAAGGGGGAATTTCTTCTTTTCAATCGTTAATGATTTCAACAGCTTCCCGCGTGGGAACAGGTAACATTGCTGGGGTTGCTGTGGCAATTACAATCGGAGGACCAGGAGCAGTTTTCTGGATGTGGTTAATTGCTTTAATTGGAGCTGCTTCTGCGTTTGTTGAATCAACATTAGCTCAAGTATATAAAGAAAAAGATGGTGACTCATTTAGAGGTGGACCAGCTTATTATATTGAAAAAGCTTTAAAAGCAAGATGGTTGGGAATTATTTTTGCAATCCTATTAATTTTATGTTTTGCATTTGGTTTTAATGCATTACAATCATTTAATATTGCTGATAGTTTAAAACCGTTTTTACCAACAGGAATTGATAGTACAACAATCAACTTTATGATAGGAGCTACATTAGCTGTTCTTACCGGATTAATTATTTTTGGGGGAATTCACCGTATTGGAGTTATTTCTTCAGTAGTAGTGCCAATTATGGCAGCACTGTATATTGCTTTAGGGTTATTTGTTATTGTTAAAAACATTAGTATGGTGCCAGGTGTAATTGGTGATATTTTTTCTCAAGCATTTAGTTTCCAAGCTGGAGCTGGAGGTGCTGCTGGGGCAGCAATTATGTATGGGGTTAAACGCGGACTTTTCTCTAACGAAGCAGGAATGGGATCAAGTCCTAATGCAGCAGCAGTAGCTGATGTAAGTCACCCAGTTAAACAAGGTTTAGCCCAAGTTATTTCAGTGTTTATTGATACTTTATTAATTTGTACTGCCACTGCTGTATTTATCTTACTAGCAAAAGATGCAACTGGTGAAGGAATCGGAAGAGTACAATCAGCATTCCTATTAGAGTTTGGACATGTTGGAATCTTCTTTATTACAGCAGCAATTTTATTATTTGCCTTTACATCAATTATTGGTAACTATTCTTATGCTGAAAGTAACTTTAAATTTATCTTTGAAAACAATAAATTAGGATTAATTGTTTTCCGCTTAATATGTTTAGTTCCATTAGTATTAGGAGCAATGGCTAATTTACAAATTGCTTGGAACCTAGCAGACATTTTAATGGGACTTATGGCACTTGTTAATATTATCGCAATCATGTTACTTGGAAAAGTAGCGTTTAAATGTTTAGAAGATTATCGTAAACAAAAACGTGAAGGTAAAGATCCGGTCTTTAAAGCTAGTGAAGTTGGTATTAAAGATACGGAATGTTGGAATTAATTGATAAAAAGGGTTATAATATACATAGAGACATAGAGGAGGAAAATTATGGATCAATATAATAATTATGGTCAACCAATGTATGAAATGCCGCATCAAACAATTACTAAATCAGGAGTAATTGCAAAATCATTAATTGGATTGTCAATTGTATCGGCAATTACATTTACTTATTTTGTAACAGGGTTTAGTATTTCAATGAATCAACCATTTATTGGATTATTGTTACTATTAATTTTAGTGTGGTTTGTTGCACCGTTTTGTGCTAACAAAACAAGAACAACAACAGGAATTACGCAAGTTTTATTTTGGTTAGGAAACATTGTTATTGAAGGTGTTTTCTTAGGAGAAGTTTGTAATAGCTTACTAGCTTATGGAATCGTTGCAACTAATGGAGCTATGTTAGAAAGTTTAGGTTCAATTATTGGATTAGCATTGCTTATTGTAATTTCTTTAGCTTTAGCAGGAATTGCCTTAATTCCAATGTTACTTAAACATTTTGATGCTTCATTAAAATATGGAACGATTATTTTACGTTTAGCTATCTTTACATCAACCTTCATGTGTGCATTCTTCTTAATTGGATTTTTATTAAGTTTCTTTGGTATGCCAGGACTACTTAACATTTATTATGATGTTATGTTAGGATTTAATCCTGTTGCAATTGGTATTTCACTATTATTTGTGGTATTTTCATTTGTTTTATATCTTAGAGCTTTAATGCAAGTAGCTGCGATGAAAAATGCCGATAAAGGTGAAGAATATTTTGCTTCAATCTTAATTATTAGTTGTTTAACAGATATCTTCTATTATGTATTAAGATTAATTATGTTAATCTTTGGTTCTAATAGTGATGATTAATTAAAAATGTATCCTATTATTAGGATACATTTTCTTTATATATAGTTGAGGTTAATAATTTAAAATGTTATAATTGTATATATCTAAAGGAGTCTGATGAAACGTAATCAAACACGTAGTGTCATGGTAGGAGATATCCAAATCGGTGGTAATGATAATGTTGTAATTCAATCAATGACAACAACAAAACCATCTGATGTTGACAAAACTGTTGAACAAATTAACCGTTTAGTAGAAGCTGGTTGTCAAATTGTTCGTGTTAGTTGTCCAACTATAGAAGATGCGAAAGCAATTAAAGAAATTAAAAAGCAAGTTAGTTGTCCAATTGTAGCAGATATTCATTTTAACTATTTAATTGCTCTAGAAGCAATTGAAGCGGGTGTTGATAAAATTAGAATTAATCCCGGAAATATAGGAAATGATGAAAGAATCGAAGCAGTTGTTAAGGCTTGTAAAGAAAAACGTATTCCAATTAGAATTGGGGTTAATGCGGGTAGTTTAGAAAAACACATTTTAGAAAAATATGGATATCCGACTTGGGAAGGAATGATAGAAAGTGCTAAATATCACGTTGATCTTTTAGAAAAATTAGACTTTCATGATATTGTTATTTCCTTAAAAGCAAGTAGCTTAGATATGGCGATTAAAGCTTATGAAGAAGCTAGTGAAATGTTTGATTACCCGCTTCATGTTGGAATTACCGAATCAGGAACTGGTTTTGGTGGAACAATTAAAAGTAGTATAGGAATTGGAATATTATTAAATCAAGGGATTGGTAATACCATTCGTGTAAGTATTAGTGAAGATCCTGTTGAAGAAATTAAAGTGGCGCGAGAAATTTTAAAAGATTTAAATTTAATTACTGATATGCCAACTTTAATTTCTTGTCCAACATGTGGTCGTATTGCTGTCGACATGTTTCCAATTGTTCATGAAATTGAAGACTTCTTGCAAACCATCAAAGCACCAATTAAAGTATCAGTACTAGGTTGTGCTGTTAATGGTCCGGGCGAAGCCAAAGAAGCTGATATAGGAATTGCTTGTGCACGCGGAGAAGGTTTATTATTTAGACATGGTGTACAAATCGAAAAAGTCAAAGAAGAACTGTTAGTAGATCGACTAAAAGCTGAAATTAAAATCCTAGAACAAGAGTACTTAGAAAATAAAAAGTAATTTATTATAAGAAAATAATTATTTACACACATAAGGAGCCTGATGAGAAAACTTCGATCAATTTTAATTGATGATATTTCAAAAAGTAATTTGGATCAAGAAATCACGATTGCTGGATGGGTTAAAAATCATCGTGATTTTGGTAAATTTACTTTTATCGATGTACGTGATTTTTCGGGAGTGTTTCAAGTAGTTGTTGATGAAGCTAGTGAGTTTTATCAACAAGCTAAAAAATTACATCGCGAAGATTGTATTAGTGTAACAGGAATTGTTAGAAAACGTAGTAATCCTAATGATAAAATTAAAAATGGAGATTTAGAGTTAAGTTTAACTAATTTAGAAGTAGTAAATGCCGCTAAACCGGTACCATTTAATATTGAAGATGATGTAGAAAGTAGTGAAGATACACGTCTTTCATATCGTTATCTAGACTTGCGTCGTGATGTAATGCAAAACAATTTACGTGTTCGTCACCAAATTACAAAAAGTATCAGAAACTTTTTAGACGAACAACGTTTTTGTGAAATTGAAACGCCAATGCTTAGTAAATCAACACCAGAAGGAGCACGCGATTACGTAGTTCCTTCTCGTGTTAATAAACATCAATTCTTTGCTCTTCCCCAATCACCACAAATTTATAAAAACTTATTAATGATTGGGGGAATTGAACGATACTACCAAATTGTAAAATGTTTTCGAGATGAAGACTTACGAAAAGATCGTCAACCTGAATTTACACAAATAGATTTAGAAATGTCATTTATGGATGAAGTAGAAATCCAAAACTTAGTTGAAAAAATGATTAAACAAGTAATGTTGGATGTAAAAGGAATTAACATTACAGATGACTTTGCCCACATTACATATCAAGAAGCAATGGATTTATATGGTTGTGATAAACCCGATACTCGTTATGAAATGTTAATTCAAGATGTAACTAACATTGTTAAAGATTCGAGTTTAAACGTCTTTAGTCAAGCACCAATGGTGCGTTGTTTGGTAATTGATCAAGCTGATCAATTTAGTCGTAAAACGATCGATAGTTTAGAACAAACAGCAAAACAAAATCATGCTAAAGGTTTAGCATGGATGAAATTTACGGATAATGAATTTAATGGTGGAGTTAGTAAAAACTTAGAACCAGAAATTTTAAGTGCATTACAAACACAATTAAAAATTACCAATAATCAATTAATTGTGTTTGTTGCAGATGAGTGGGATGTTGTTTGTTCTTCTTTAGGTGCAATTAGAACAACTGTTGCTGAAATGCAACAATTAGCTGACCCAAATCAATTTAATTTTTTATGGATAACAGACTGGCCAATGTTTGAATATGATCAAGAATTAGATCGTTTATTTGCGATGCACCACCCATTTACAATGCCAGTTGGCGAACAATTTAGTGACAAAGCGATTGAGACTAAAGCTAATGCGTATGATATTGTTTTAAATGGATATGAATTAGGTGGTGGAAGCATTCGTATTAATAATCCCCAATTACAACAACAAATGTTTAATTTGTTATCTATGGATGATCAAGAAGTTCAAAATAAATTTGGCTTCTTCATTGAAGCATACCAATATGGAGCACCATACCATGGTGGGTTAGCAATTGGTTTAGATCGTTTTAGTATGTTACTTACAAATAGCGAAAGCATTAGAGATGTAATTGCTTTTCCTAAAAACAATAAAGCTCAAGACTTAATGATGGAAGCACCTAATACAATTAGTAGCGAACAGTTACAAGAATTACACATCAAGTTAGATGAGGAGTAAGATGAAACAAGATCAATCAGTCAAGATTTATATGGATAATCAGCAAGAGCTGAAAGGAAACATTATTATCATTCATGGAATGCAAGAAGATAGTTCGCGTTATGTAGATGTTGCGAACTATCTAACTAAAGCTGGATATGGAGTATTAACTTTTGATGTATTAGGACATGGTCCTTATGCAGAAAAACTAGGAGTTATTGACCACGAAGATGGATTCAACGCCATCTTAAATCAAGTGTCAAGTTATATAGATAAATTAAAAACAGAATATCCTGATACACGTATTATCATTATGGGACATTCAATGGGAAGTTTAATTGCAAGAGCTGTATTAATGCGTCATCAAGAAGATATTAGTCAAGCCATCTTAGTTGGTACACCTCCACCAAAAGTGGAAACGCCTGTTGGTAAAGCATTAGCTAATATGTTAATTAACTTTAAGGGTGATGAAGCATATTCTAGTATGTTTGAAAACTTAGTCTTTGGTAAAGCTGATAAAAAATTCCCAGATTTAACTTGGTTAAGTAAAAACCAAGATAATGTAAAAGCGTATAAAGAAAACGATAATTTTGGTTTCCGCTTCACAATTGGTGCGTATCGTGATTTATTTAATCTAGTAATAGATTTAAAAAATAAAGAACACCATGCTACTAATGAACAATTACCAATTAAGTTTTATGTTGGTAGTGATGATCCAATTGTTGAAGGAGAAAAAGGTCTACAACGTTCTATTCAAGCATTACGTAAAATTGGCTTTAAAAACATTAGTTTTATGAGTTATCCAGAACTTCGTCATGAAATTTTAAATGAAGATTGTAAGTATGAAATCTTAGATAATATGATTGATTATTTAAATAACTATAACTAAATATTAAGTCTACTTATTAAAAAGTAGACTTTTTTAATAAAAAATTTATTTAAAAAGATAACACTTGTAAACAAAAAGAGTTATAATATTTTCGTAAAATAAAAAAAGGAGATGATATTATGTGTACAGGAGTTAGATTTGTAGACAATAATAATAATTTATACTTTGGACGTAACTTAGATGTAGAACAATCTTACGGAGAAAAAGTAATGGTTACTCCAAGAAACTACCACATCCCAATGAAACACGTTGAAGATATTACTACTTCAAAAGCGTTTATGGGAATGGGAATTACTGCCGGTGATTATCCATTATACTTTGATGTGGCTAATGAAAACGGATTAGCAATAGCTAACTTAAATTTCCCAACTCAAAAAATTGATGGGAAAATCGTTGAAGGGTTAGAATTATTTCACTACGACAAAGAAGTAGCTGAGGGTAAAACTAACGTTACAAGTTATGAGTTCATGCTTTGGATCTTAGAAAACTTTGATACAGTTGAACAAATTAAAGCTTTCGATTTAGAAACAAACTTACACTTTGTAGATACTCCATTAAACGAACAAATGGGGACTGAACCTGCTCACTGGTTAATTAGTGACGAAAAAGCTAGTATTGTTGTTGAACCAATGCGTGCTGGAGTTAAAGTATATGACAACCCAGTAGGTGTTTTAACAAATGGACCAACTTTTGATTGGCACCTAACAAACTTAAACGTATACTTAGGTTTAACTAGTGAAAGCCGTAAGCCAGTTAAGTGGGGTGAAAAACAATTACACTATATAGGTGTAGGTAATGGTACATTCGGTATGCCTGGTGACTGGAATCCAACTTCACGTTTCGTTAAAGTTGCTTTCGTAAACAGCTTCTTCCCAACTCAAGAAGGGGAAGCTGCAAACGTTCGTCGTTTATTACAAACATTAAGATCTGTAGCAATGCCTTTAGGTGTCGTAGATGAAGAAAGTACTATTTATAGTTCTTGTTACTCTCACGCTACTCAAACTTACTACTATGATTCTGTTCATGATTTCAAAGTACACAGTCACACAATGACTGAAGCTGAAAAAACAGCAAGTAGCATTACATTATTTGATTAATGGCATAAAGAAACAACCGTAAGGTTGTTTTTTTATTTTTAAGGTATAAAATTAACCACAGTTGGATTAACAGTTTGTTGTCAATTTTGATTTCGTTTCTCCCCTACCGACTAATTCAAAAATTCTTTGCATATTTAAAACAAAAAGAGTTATAATATATATGTTGTGGATAATAGTAATCATTTTGCAAAACACACAACGAAATTAAAAAAGTATATTAGAAAGGATGATTATGTTAAAAGGAATGAGCCAAAAACAACGTATTATCTTATTTGGATGTTTCATGCTCCAAGCAGTCCCTTATGTGTTAGCTGCTTTCGTGCCACCATTATATTTTGCACCAATTACGCGTGTATATCCAAATGGTATCGCTGGTTTTACTGAGTTTAACTTAACATTATATCTTACAATTGGAGCAGTATCTTCTGCATTAGTATCTCCAATTGTAGGTAAATTTTTCGGAAAAGCAAATACAAAAATGTTAATGTATGGAGGACTAGCAGTTTCTGTCGTTGGGATGATTGTTCAAGCTACAGCAGTAAACGTTTATATATTCTGGTTAGCTAACATACTGATTCAATGTGGATGTATTGTTTTCATTGGATTAGCAATACCTTACTTGATAGGAAGCTGGTTTGATGATAGTATACGTTCATCAGTAATGGGAATAGCGTATGCCGGAGGAAGTTTTGGTAACGTCTTCTCAATGTTTATATTTACTAGTTTATTTCAGAAAGTAGATTCACCTCAAAGTTTACACAAAGTCTTCTGGATTATTGCAATTGCATTTGCAGTCGTTGCACTTTTAGTTATTACTTTCTGTATTAAAGATAACAAAGAAGATCAAACTCCAAAACAAGATATTGATGAACAAAAGGTTGAATCAAATAAAGCAGATGCTAACATTAAAGGATGTGGATTTGCCCACACTAAATCTATGAGCCAATTCTGGATCATGGGTGTAGCGCTGTTAATCATCGGATTAAACATTGCTGCTCAATCTGGACTATTCAACAAGTTCTTGACTGATATGGAAGTTAGCAAAGATGTTCTTAAAATTGTAGGATCTGTATTTGCGATTGCATGTGTATTTGGTAACGTAGTTGGGGGAGTATTTTTCTCTAAATTAGGTACTTTCAAAGCATTAGCAATTGGTGGAGGATTCCAAATTATCTCTGCAATTTCAATGTTAATTATTGCATTTCTAGGAAAAGGTAATGATATTAATAACTATTTACCATTTTTATGGGCAGTATTATACGGATTAAGTACATTTACATTTACTTCAGGACCAAGTATAATAATCCAATCTTTATTCGGAACAAAAGACTTCGGGCAAACTGTTGGTATCTTCAACATCTTCTTCGCAGTAGGATACGCTGTTGGTGCACCCGTATATGCGTTTGTAAAAGAAACATTTGATGTGAAAGTTGCATGGATTTCAGTAGTTGCTTTCGTGGTAATCGGATACTTAACAATGTTATTTAATGTTAAAATCGTAGAACCACAAAAATTAGCTCAAAAATAATTTTTGTTATAAAAAGTAGAACTTAATGTTCTACTTTTTTTATTGTCTTTTTTGTGTTATAATACTAAGGTAATAGGAGAAAGTTATGGCTAATTATGATGGTAGTAATATTAAAATCTTAGAAGGACTTGATGCAGTAAGAAAACGTCCAGGAATGTATATTGGTAGTACTGATTATCGTGGGTTACACCATTTAGTTTGGGAAATTATTGATAATGCAATGGATGAAGCGCTAAATGGTTATGGTGAACAGATTGACGTTACAATTAATGATGATCAATCTATTACGATTCGTGATTATGGGCGAGGAGTGCCGGTTGATATGCACGAATCAGGAATTCCAACAACCGAAGTTATCTTTACCAAACTTCACGCCGGTGGTAAGTTTGATGCTAATAGTTATAAAAAAAGTGGAGGATTACATGGTGTTGGTAGTAGTGTAACTAATGCTTTAAGTACTAAATTAATATTACATATTTGGCGTGATGGTTATGAATGGGAACAAACCTTTAGTGAGGGGGGAGAAAAACATACATCACTTAAAAAAGGGAAGAAAACTAAAGAAACAGGTACTAGTGTAACTTTTTATCCTGATCCTAATATCTTTGATACTACAGATTTTAATTTTAAAATGATTGCCACAAGAATGCGCGAGAGCGCCTTCTTAAATAGTGGGTTAAAATTAACCTTAACAGATTTACGTACCGATAGCCATGAAGAATTCTGTTATCAAGATGGAATTAAAGCCTTTATTGATTATTTAACTCAAGAGAAAAAACATATTTCTAAACCAATCTTGATCAAAAACAGTGATGATAGTGAAATTCAAGTTGAGATTGGTTTAGAATACAATGAAACATATAATGAAGATATTATCTCGTTCGTTAACTGTGTAAGAACACCAGATGGTGGAACACATGAAGCTGGATTTAAATCAGGTTTAACTAAAACGATTAATGAGTATGCACGTAAAAATAATTTATTAAAAGCGAAAGATAAAAACTTTGAAGGGGCAGATGTTCGTGAAGGATTAACATGTATTATTAGTGTTAAAATTCCCGAAAATATCTTACAATTCGAAGGACAAACTAAATCTAAATTAGGAACACCGGAAGCTAAAGCGGCTGTTGAAAATATTATTGTGAGTCAATTAGGTTTATACTTTGATCAAAACAAAACTGAAGCAACTAAAATTATTAACAAAGCCATTACTTCAAGAAATGCGCGAATGGCAGCGAAAAAAGCTAGAAGTGAAGTAAGAAAAGGTAAAAATAAAAAAGAATTATTATTAAGCGGAAAACTTACACCAGCCCAAACGAAAAAAGTAGAAGAACGAGAATTGTTCTTAGTCGAAGGGGATAGTGCTGGAGGAAGCGCTAAACAAGGGCGTAATCGTAAATATCAAGCCATCTTGCCACTACGTGGTAAGGTAGTTAATACTGAAAAAGCTAAAATTGAAGATATTTATAAAAACGAAGAATTATCAACAATTGTTAATATCTTAGGAACTGGTATTGGTAGTGAGTTTGATATAAAAAATTTAAAATATGGAAAAATAGTAATTATGACCGATGCCGATACTGATGGAAGCCACATTCAAATACTATTATTAACATTCTTCTATCGTTATCTTCGTCCACTTATTGAAGAAGGGCACATTTTTATAGCACAACCACCGCTATATAAAATTGCAACTTTAGATAATAAAGATGTTAAATATGCTTGGAATGAACAAGAATTGAATAAAATTACTAAAGCAATGAAGAAAAAACATTATGTACAACGTTATAAAGGGTTAGGAGAAATGGATGCTAGCCAACTATGGGAAACAACAATGGATCCTGAACGCCGCCAATTGATCCAATTAAAAATTGATGATATAGTAACAGCTGAAAAAGAAGTTACCACGTTAATGGGTAATGATGTAGAACGTCGTCGTGATTGGATTGAAACTAATATTGACTTTAACGCGGTTGATTAAATAATGCTGAAAAATACAAGGATTATCCCTTGTGTTTTTTAATTTTTCTAATCTCCATTATTACAGATCATCACCTATTTTTTGGTATAATATTATAAGTAGTAGGAGAGTATGGAAAACCAAGAATATCAGTTTAGTGTAGAAGGTTTTAGTGGTCCGTTTGACCTCCTTTTGCAACTAGCAAAACAACATGAAATTGAGATTACTGAAATTAGTTTAGATCAACTAATTGATCAGTATATAACATTTATTGAAAAAGTCCAAGAACAAGGACTTGATATTCGTAGTGGTTATTTAGAAATGGCTGCTGAATTACTTAGACTTAAATCAGCATCTATTCTAAATTATAATGCTAATTTAAAATTAGAGTTAGAAGAAGAGGATATTGCTCTAGATCGTCAAGAAATGATTAAACGAATTCTTGAATATAAACGTTATAAAGAAGTTATTGGGGATTTAAATCATTTAATTGATAACCGTAGCAATTTTTTAACTCGTCCGCAAGATAAATTACTTGAGTATCGTGATGATAACTTTAAAAATAATTTCGATGTTGAAAAATTTTATTTAGCAACGCAAAATTATTTACGTCACTTCTTAGAAAAAGATGAAGAAAAAACAATTAGTGTTAAAGAATTAAATGTTGAAGACTATATGACTTATTTAAAAGCGATAGCAGCACCATTTAGTTTTGATGATTTAATTGGTAAAATCACTAAGCACCAATTTATTACATTATTTTTAGCAATATTAGAATGTTTAAAATTAGGTTATATTAGTGTTGATGTAAATGATCAATATATAATTACTATTTATCCAGGAGATAACAATGAATAAATTACAAGCAATTGAAGGGTTATTATTTTTAAGTGGAGAAAAAGGGATCACTAGTGGTGAATTGATTATGTTACTTAATATTAGTGAAGATGAGGTTAATCAACTAGTTGAAGAACTTAAATGTAAATATGAAGAAACTTATTCAGCATTAACGATTATTGAAACCGCTAAAAATTATAAGTTTGTTACAACTAAAGATAATTATGAAATCTATCAACAATATGCTAATATGGAATTTACTGATCGGTTAAGTACTTCAGCCTTAGAAACGTTAGCAATTATTGCGTATAATCAACCAGTAACAAGATTCATGGTTGAAGAAACGCGGGGAGTGATGACATCACACCACTTTAAAACACTACTTAATAAAGATTTAATTAAAGTAGTTGGAAAAAGTGATGAAATTGGTAAACCTAATTTATATGGAACTACGCCGGAGTTTTTAGACTTTTTAGGAATTAATAATTTAGATGAATTACCGCCACTTAATACTTATGTGTTAGATGATAAGTTAACACAAGATGAATTATTTGGTGAAGAAGAAGACTTTAAAGCAATTAGAAAAAGATTACTTAGTGAAGATAACTTTATTAATGAGTATGAAGAACAAGATTTTAGTGCCATTGATGATATTGAAGTTAAAGATGTAATTATTCCGCAAGCTGAAAGTCAAATAGAAGAAAGTGAAGATGAGTTTGACGGTGAATAATTTAGAACGATTACAAAAAGTTATTGCCCACAACTCTGAGTATTCACGAAGAAAAGCTGAAGAATTAATTAGTCAAGGAAAAGTAAGTGTTAATGGTAAGATTGTAACTGAGTTGGGAACTAAAGTCAGTAGTGAAGATGAAATATTAGTTGATGGTAATGTTATTTATCAACAAGAAAAGGAATACTACTTGTTAAATAAACCAATTAGAGTAGTTTCTACTTGTAGTGATGAAAAAGAAAGAACAACGGTAATTGATTTAATTCCAAGCAGTGTTAGATTATATCCGGTTGGTCGACTTGATTATTATACGTCAGGACTAATTATATTAACTAATGATGGAGAATTAGCTAATGGACTTATGCATCCCAAAAAAGAAGTTAAAAAAACTTATCGAGTTTCATTTGCTGGGGAATTTAATCCCGATAAATTAAAAAAATTACGTTATGGTGTTGACATTGGTGGCTACATTACAACTAAAGCCGATGTCAAACTGTTAAGTTATGATCAAAAAATTAAAAGTGGACGACTATTAATAACTATTCACGAAGGGAAAAACCAACAAATTAGAAAAATGATCGAAGCTGTTGGTTGTCGTGTAAAAACATTAAAACGAGTAGGTTATGCTTTCTTTGAATTAAATCAAGAAGCTTTAAGTGCCGGTGAATACCGTGCCCTTAAACCAAAAGAAGTAAAACAACTATATCATTTAATTAAGTAGGAGTGTTATGATTCAATTGGTGTTAATATTGTTACTAGCAATTGTTATTCCCCCACTAATTGTGAGGGTACTTGCTCATCTAAAAACACCAATTGTTATCAATAAACCACTCCGTTTTTATTTATTCTCAACGTCACTACTATTACTTTCACTACGTGGAAGTAATGTAATTGAATTTGTAAAAGATGGAAATGATTTGATTGCCCAACTTACAGATAAGTTTTGGTGGGCAATTATTAATTTAATAATTACTGCCCTAATCATTGCTTTTATTTCGCTTTTTATTCACCGTCACCTAATCTTTAAGCAGCCAAATAAAAAGCCGAAAAAAAGATATTTGATTATTGCTAGTATTAGCTTACTAATCTCTTTTAGTTTGATTGCGGCAAGAAGTTACATAACTCAAAACTTTGGACAAGTTACAATGGGGCAATTAATTTTTAACTTAATTGCGCCAATCCAAGGAGTAAGTCACAGTCAAGTAGCGATGGCACTACTTAATCCAGTCAGTAATGTAGCATTACTGTTTGTCTTAGTAATGGCATTGTTAGATTTAAAAGAAGATGTTTATTTTCATGATATTAAAATAGTTATAGTTAATGATTGGCGCAAACTTTGGTGTTGTGGTGGATTATTAATTTTAGTTTTATCAAGTATGAGATTTTTCACAACATTTGGTTTAGGTAGTTTTATTAGTCAATCACTAACACCTTCTAGTTTTATTCAAGACCATTATATTGATCCAAATAATGTTAATATCAATGTTAACAACCACCACAACCTAATTCATATTTATATGGAAAGTGGTGAAAACACTTTTTCTGATCAAGAGCATGGTGGTTATTTCAAAGACAATGCTATGCCTGATTTAACAGCATTAAGTAGCGAAGGAATTAGTTTTACTAATAATAGTGATCCTAGTCAATTGGGTGGAGCTATTTGTTTAGATGGAAGTAACTGGACGATTGCAGGAATGGTTAGTATGGAAACAGGTGTGCCACTAAAAGTCCAAAAACTAAATCGTAATGATGTTGGTAAAGAAGGCACTTTTCTTCCAGGAATAGTTGCTTCAGGAAATATCCTTGAAGCAGCAGGATATAAAAACTACTTTATGATGGGTTCTGACCAAAAATTTGCTGGACGTGGTGCATTCTTTACAACACACGGTAATTACCAAATCTATGACATTAACGATGCTAAAGAAGAACAACTTCTTCCTCAAGACTACAATGTTAACTGGGGAATGGAAGATGAGAAGTTATTTGAATTAGCCAAACCAAAATTAAATAAATTATCTAACACTAACCAACCATTTAATTTTGGTTTAATTACAACCGATACTCATGCACCAGACGGATATTATGATCCAAATCAACCAAAAGTATTTGAGGAAGATTATTTAAATGCTGTTTATTATGGACAACTTCAAATTGCTAACTTTGTTCGTTGGTGTCAACAACAACCATGGTATGAAAATACTACTATTGTGATAACAGGTGATCATATTAGTATGAATGATTCTGTGATGAGCAAAACGAACGACAAATATCAAAGAACAATTTATAATGTGTTTTTAAATCCAAGTGTAGAACCAAATACCGGTTCAACACTTAACCGTAGTTATACTGAACTAGATTATTTTCCGACCATTTTAGCAAGTATTGGTTTTGGTGTTGAAGGTGACAAACTAGGATTAGGAACTAACTTATTTAGTAGACAACCAACCCTTGCTGAAGAAATGGGAATAACTAAATTAAGTCAGGCTCTAGGATGCTTTTCAGAATTCTATTTAAATAATTTTGTCCGCCCTAAAGAACCTGTAGTTTATAATCAAGCGAGGTTAATTTATGGTTAGATTGGCAAGTAGTGAAGCAATCAAAAATGCTAAACATAAAATGAAAAAAAGTTTAGGGCAAAACTTTTTAAATAATGATGAAATTGTTAGTGATATTCAAGCAAGTGTCAATCCTAATCAACCAATTATGGAAATTGGGCCAGGAATTGGTGCACTAACCCAAAAACTTTTAGAGTTAGAACAAAAAGTTTTATGTGTTGAATTAGATGACAGTCTAATTCAACCATTAATGAAAACTTTTGGTAACAACCCGCAATTTAGTTTATGGCACCAAGATTGTTTAGATATTAGTTTAGAACAATTACAACAACACTTTGATAATCAACAAATTAGTGTTGTAGCAAATATTCCATACTATATAACAACACCAATCATCAAAAAAATTGTTGATGATTGGAGTAGCGTGGTGGATGAAGCAATTCTGATGGTTCAAGAAGAAGTAGCTAAAAGAATATGTGCTAGTCCGTGTTCAAAAGCATACGGTTCACTTTCGGTTTATGTGCAAACCAAATGTGAAGTAAAGTACCTATTTAAAGTTGGGAAAGAGAATTTTGTGCCTCAACCAAAAGTTGATAGCGCAATTATTAAAATTGTAAAAGACAATCGCTATCAACTAGATTGGACAGATTATTCAAACTTTTTACAAAATTGTTTTAGTCAAAAAAGAAAAACTTTAATTAATAATTTAGCAACTAGTTATAATATAGCTAAACCAAAAGTAGCAAAGTGGTTAGATGCTTTTGGTTTAACTAAAACAATTAGAGCTGAAGAAATTAGTGTTGAACAGTTTGTGATATTATATAATAACTTAAAGGAGTTACATGAGTAAAATGGTATTTGTAACAGGAGGAGTATTATCTAGCTTAGGTAAAGGAATAATAGCTAGTAGTATTGCTCGTCTGTTAAAAGATAATGGTCTAAAAATCAATATGATGAAACTAGATCCATATTTAAATGTAGATCCAGGAACAATGTCACCAATTGAACATGGTGAGGTTTTTGTAACTTATGATGGTGGGGAAACAGATCTTGATTTAGGTCATTATGAACGTTTTTTATCACAAGCTTTAAGTAAAAAATCAAGTGTTAGTTCAGGACAAATTTATCAATCAGTAATTGATCAAGAACGTCAAGGGGCGTTTTTAGGAAAAACTGTCCAAGTCATTCCGCACATTACTGATGAGATTAAAAAAAGAATAGTTGATAATGCTAAAGATTATGATTTAGTGTTTGTGGAACTAGGTGGTACTGTTGGTGATATTGAATCACTACCATTTTTAGAAGCAATTAGACAACTCCAATTTGAACATAAATGTTATTTTATTCATGGAGCATATGTACCATTTCTACGTAGTAGTAATGAATTAAAAACAAAACCAGTACAACACTCAGTTAGAGAATTACAAAGCTTAGGGATTAGACCTAATATGATTGTAACGCGTAATGAAGTGCCACTAACCGAAAGTGCAATGAATAAAATAGCTAATTTATGTGGTGTTGAATTAGAGAATGTGATTCAAGCAATTGATGTTGATAGTGTTTATAAAATTCCATTAATTCTTCATGATCAACATGTTGATGAAATTGTTGCCAAATATTTTGGCTTACAATTAAATAATAATGATCATGAAGAATTAAGAACAATTATTGATAAAATGAATAATGTGAAACAAGTATGTAAAATCGCTATTGTCGGAAAATATACGCAATTAGCTGATGCTTATAAATCAGTAATTGAAGCAATTAAGCATGCTTGTATTGCTAACCAAGTAAAAGATGAGATTGATTTAATAGATAGTAATGAAATAGATGTTAATCAATTAAGAAACTATGATGGAGTCATTGTTGCTGGTGGTTTTGGTAATAGTGGAATAGAAGGAAAAATTCAAGCTATTACGTATGTGCGCGAAAACAACATTCCATTTTTAGGAATTTGTTTGGGAATGCAACTAGCGTGTGTAGAGTATGCTAATAACGTATGTAATTTAAATGTTGTTCATGGTGAATTTAATGATGGAGATAAAATCATTGATATTATGGAAGATCAAGATTTAAATCAATTAGGTGGAACTCTTCGTTTAGGAAACTATCCTTGTAGTTTAGCTAAAGGAAGTTTAGCACACAAAGTTTATCAACAAGACGAAATTCAAGAGCGTCATCGTCATCGTTATGAATTTAATAATGAGTATAGAAATATTTTAGAACAAAATGGATTAGTATTTAGTGGTATCAATAAAGAACGTAATTTAGTTGAGATGATTGAATTGCCTAGCCACAAATTCTTTATTGCTAGTCAATTCCACCCAGAATTTAGTAGTCAACTAACTAATCCTAACCCGCTGTTTGTGGAATTGGTAAAAGCGAGTATTAATAAGTAAGGAGTAATAATGTATGTATTATTAGGAACTAAAGGGATGCTTGGTAGTGATGTTAAGCAAGCATTAATTGATCATAATATTGAGTTTGTTGCCTACGATTATCCTGAGATCGATGTAACTAAAATTGAAACAATGGAAGATAAAATTGTTGAGGGTGTTGATGTAGTAATCAATTGTACAGCATACACTGCTGTAGATTTAGCAGAAAGTAACGAAGAAACTTGTCGAGCAATTAACGCCATTGGACCAAAAAACATTGCAACTCTTTGCCAAAAGGTAGAGGCTAAGTTAGTTCATGTTTCAACTGACTTTGTGTTCTCAGGAGATAAAAAAGGAGCATATGTTGAAACAGACACACCTAATCCTTGTTCAGTTTATGGAAAAACTAAACAAGAAGGGGAAGAGTATGTAATGGAAATTATGGATAAATATTTCATTTTACGTACAGCCTACCTGTTTGGTTTAAATGGAAACAACTTTATCGAAACAATGATTAAGTTAAGTGATAAAGAAGTACTTACAGTAATTAATGATCAAGTTGGTAGTCCAACTAACACGAAAGACTTGGCCGAAGCTATCGTGTTAGTTAGTCAAACAGATGATTATGGAATTTATCATGCAACTAGTGAAGGACAAGCTAGTTGGTATGAATTTGCTAAATACGTTTTTGAAAAAATGAATTTAGAAGTTAATTTACAACCATGTAGTACAGAAGAATATCCAACCCCTGCTAAGCGTCCTCACAACTCGGTGTTAGAAAACACTCACTTTAAACAAAACGGTGTATACACCTTCCCTGATTGGCACATTGCTGTTGATAAATATTTAGAGTTACGCAATGAGCAATAAGATTAAGTATTTAGTGTTGTTACATAATACTAAGATTGTTGATAGTGCGGCTTATCAATGTGTTAAAGATAATGATGTAATTATTTTTGATAATAGTGATGAACAAGCAATCATTGATTTCAACAAAGACTTTGTTGACAATCACCAATCAATTTATATGGGAGACGGACAAAATCTAGGAAATTATAAAGCTTATAATCAAGTTTTTGATCACATGCAAAACTACTTTCCAGATCAACATCTAGTAATACTAGATAGTGATAGTAAAATTGATGGTGATTATCAACAAGTTGATATTGATCACGACCAACCTTGTATATATTTACCTAAAATTTATTCAGTTAGACAAAAATTTGTAGTCTTCCCTCATTACTATCGAGGATTATTTATGACAATCGCTCGACCATTAAAAAAGGTAAGAAAAATTGAAGCTATAAATTCAGGGATGTTGTTTAATAACTTATTTATTAAGAATTATCGCTATGATGAGAAGTTTCAAGCATATTGTGGTGATTTTGCCTTAATGGATTATGTTGTGAAAAACGATATAGCTTATCAACAAATTGATGTTACAATTAAACAAGACTTTTTTGTTCATAATTTAGAATATACTGATAAAACTTATGACCGGCTTAAATTAAGAATGAAAGATTATCGTAAATATAAACCACCATTTATGTTTTTCTTCTTTAGAATATTTTCCCCAATCTATAATGCAATTCGTTTTCGTAAATTAAAAATGTTAAAATTAATTTTTGAATAGTTTCATAGTTAATGTTTTTATATTTGTTATAATATTGGTAGGGTTATATGAAAAAGATAATTTTAATATAAGGAGAATTTATGAGTAATATTCCAACACCACATATTGGTGAAAGTGATAAAAATAAAATTGCCAAAACAGTAATTATGCCCGGAGATCCACTTCGTGCTAAATATATAGCTGAAACATATTTAACTGATTATGAATGTATTAATAGTGTAAGAAACATGTTAGGTTATACAGGTTATTATAAAGGGAAAAAAGTAACAGTTATGGGTTCAGGGATGGGAATGCCAAGTATTGGTATTTATTCTTATGAATTATTTGATTTCTATGATGTAGAGCGGATTATCCGTGTTGGTAGTGCTGGAGCTTATAGTGCAGATATTAATTTATATGATGTAGTAATTGCTAGTCAAGCGTATAGTGAATCTTCTTTTGCTAAAGTAGCTTTAGGATGTGATGACAATGTTTTATCAGGAAATGATAAATTAAATCAAGAACTTGTTAAAAGTGCACAAAGTTTAGGTTATGATTATCATTTAAGTCCAATTCATTCAAGCGATGTCTTTTATCGTTTAAATTTTGATGATTATAAAATGATCAATGAAGAACATGGGTGTATTTGTGTGGAAATGGAATCGTTTGCGCTTTTTGCTAATGCTAAACGTTTAGGAAAAGAAGCTGCCTGTATTCTAACTATTTCTGATAATTTAGTTACACATGAATTAACAACTAGTAAAGAGCGTCAAGTTGGATTTAATAAAATGATGGAAATTGCACTTGGCGCAGTTAAGGAATAAACCAGGGTTAAACCCTGGGTTATTTTTATTTTATTTCTAAATTAAACTAGGTAATTGTTATAATAAAGATGCAAGAAATTATGAAAAAATTAATGTTATTATTCTTATCAATTTTGGCGATTAGTGGTTGTCGCCAAAACAATATTATTAGTATGGGAGGAAGTAGTTCAATCCTTCCTTTAGCTAAAGAAATTAAAGATGATTATCAAGCTGAAGTGCCGGGAATGCAAATTAATTATGATGGACCCGGTTCTTCTAAAGGAATTGAAGGAATTAAAAATGGTATTTACCAATTTGGTTTTTTATCTAGAGAAGTAAAAGATAATGAAAAAACACCAGATATGGTAATTCAAACAATTGCTTTAGATGGAATTGTGATTGTTGTTAATAATCACAATCCAATTACTAATTTAAATAGTGAACAAATAAAAGATATTTATCAAGGGAATATTACTAACTGGAAAGAAGTTGGTGGTAATGACCAAGTAATTTCTTTAATTGCTCGTGACAATGCGAGTGGAACACGTAATGCTTTTGATGATATTTTAGGGATTGATAATGTTAGTGAAAATGCTCTACTTTATGATTCTAATGGAGCAGTATCCCAAGCTGTTGAACAAAATCCTGCAGCGATTGGATATGTATCGTTTGACACGTTAGCGCGTAATCCGCACTTAGTTAATCCGCTAAGTGTTGATGGCGTAAGTGCAACAAGCACTAATGTGCAAAACAATACTTATAAATTGTATCGTCCATTTATTATGGTTTATTATCCAGAAAAATTAACGGCAAATAGTCAATCATTTTTAAAGTGGTTAGAAGATAATTTAAATCGACTAGTGCAAGAAGCTGGCTTTATAGTTGTTGGAGGAGAAAATGAAACAACAGCGTCGTGATCGTTTTTTTAAATACTTTTTTGCAACCTTTGCTTGGTTTGCAATAGTAATCTTATTTATTATTACGCTCTTTATTTTTGTGGAAGGGATTAAACCATTTATGCCTAACAATCCTAATGGTACAATTAGTTTTATTGATTTTATTACAGGAATGAAATGGGATCCACAACATAAAGTGTTTGGGATTGGTTATATGATAATAGCAACCCTATTATCAACATTATTAGCTATTATTTTAGCAGTACCGCTATCAATCTTATCAGCAACAGCTATTTGTGAACTTTTACCGGCTAAATTACGTACATTGGCAACGAGTATTATTGAACTGCTAGCTAGTATTCCTTCAATTATTTATGGAATTTTTGGTTTAGGAATAATCGTTCCGATTATAGCTAAACTACCATTTAATTATTATCCGCAAGGGAACTCACTTTTAGCTGTTAGTATCGTATTGGCAATCATGATTATTCCAACCATAACAGCGATGAGCATTAATAGTATTAAAGCTGTTCCTAAATATTATAAAGAAGCGTCATTAGGTCTTGGTGCAACAAAAATGCAAACGTTAGTTAAAATTATTTTACCTGCAGCTAAAAGTGGAATCTTGGCTGGTGTGGTGTTAGGAGTAGGACGAGCAATTGGTGAGACGATGGCAATTGTCTTAGTTGCTGGAAATGTTAGTGGTGGGTGGATTCAATCAATCTTTAGTCCAATTCGACCACTAACTACTAATATTGCGGTCGATATGTCTTATGCAACCGGACTTCATAAAGAAGTATTGTTTTCAACTGCATTAGTTTTATTTACATTTGTATTTATATTAAATTTAATTATGCAACGTATTTTAAAGAAAGGTAAATAATGCAACGATTTAAGGATAATACATTAAAGAGTTTAATGTATGGTTCTATTATTATTACATTACTTATCTTATTATTAATAATAGGATTTGTTATTAAAAATGGTGCTAGTAAAATCGATTTAGATTTTATTAGTCAAAAAAGTAATAATGATAGTTATTATGTTACATTTAAAGCTAATCAAGATTATCAATTTGCTTATGAAATAAGCGAAGAAGCTAATCATACTGTTGTAATGATAAAGGCGGTAGATGAAGATGTAAAGGTTAGTGCTAATGATGGTCAAGAAATTAAATTACAACCAGGAATGTATATCAATAATATTAATAAGCAAAGTTTTAATAATTTAGATCATCAAGCCATCGCTACGATGGTTGATGGATTAAATCATCCAACAACAGATAAGTATGTTAAATTAACAATCAAACAAGATGGGATTCGTCAATTAATTTTAACAACATTAATTGCTGTCGTAGTATCACTAGTAATTAGTATTCCATTAGGATTATTTTGTGCTATTTATTTACATGAATATAAAATTTCTAAACGCTTTAATCGCATTATCCACTTTGCGATTGATTCATTAGCGGCCATTCCATCAATTGTGTTTGGATTATTTGGTTTTATTTTCTTTTGTATTACATTAAAATTAGGAATTAGTATTTTATCTGCGACACTAACGGTTAGTATTATGCTTCTACCTACTGTGATTAAAACAATTGAAGAGGCGCTAATGAGTGTACCTAATGATTTACGAGAAGCAAGTTATGGACTAGGTGCTTCTAAATCACAAACAATTTTTAAAATTATTATTCCAGCAGCCTTACCAGGAATATTATTAGCTGTAATATTAGCAATTGGACGAGTAATTGGTGAAAGTGCGATCTTTATCTTTACAGCTGGAACAACTGCTGGTAATCCAACATTGTTTGGGCCAGGTGTTACATTAACGGTTGATGCTTATGAAGTAGTAAGAGAATATAATGATATTCAAACAGCTTGTGGAATCGGAATTATAATATTAGTTATAGTATTAATGCTAAATATTTTAACTAAATATATTTCAAAAAAATATCAATAGGAGTTTTATGGAAGACATCATTAAAGTTCGAGATTTAAATCTTTATTATGGAACAAAACATGCTTTAAAAAATATTAATGTTAATATTAGAAAAAATAAAGTTACTGCTTTAATTGGCCCAAGTGGTTGTGGGAAGTCAACGTTTTTGCGTAGTATTAATCGAATGAATGATTTAATTGAAAATTGTAAAATTACCGGAACAATTTTATATAATGATGAAAATATTTATGATAAAAAAGTTGATGTTAATAATTTACGTTTAAAAATCGGAATGGTGTTTCAAAAACCCAATCCATTTAATAAAAGTATTTATGATAATATTGTTTATGGTCCTAAATGTCATGGGATTAAAGATAAAAAACATTTAGATGAAATAGTTGAGACTTCATTAAAAGAAGCAGCCCTTTGGGATGATGTTAAAGATCGCTTGAACGATTCCGCTCTAGGACTAAGCGGAGGGCAGCAACAACGATTATGTATTGCTCGAGCAATAGCAATGGAGCCTGATGTTATTTTAATGGATGAACCAACATCAGCCCTAGATCCAATCGCTACGGCTAAAATTGAAGAGTTAATGGAACAATTAAAGAAAAAATTTACGGTAGTAATAGTAACCCACTCAATGCAACAAGCTGCGCGCATTAGTGATGATACAATCTTCTTTTTAAATGGAGAGTTAGTTGAAAGCGGCAGTACTCCTTTAATGTTTAGTAATCCTCAAAAACAAGCCACAGAAGATTATATTACCGGAAGATTTGGTTAGGAGAGAAGATGTATAAACGAATTGAATTAGGTAAACGTAAAGAAAAACGTTTAAATGAATTAAAACAACAAATTGATGATTTATTTGATGTTAATATTGAAATGATTGATTTAACAAAACAATTTCTTGAAACAAGTGATAATGAATTAGCGCTTAAAGTAATTGATTTAGAAAGTAGAACTGATCAAATGCAACAAGAAATTGTTGTTAGTGTTAATAGTATTTTAATTACTGAACAACCAAAAGCTAGTGATTTGCGTTTCACACTAGGAGCTTTTGTAATTGCTGGTGAGTTAGAAATTATTGGTGACTATTTTAAAAAATTTGCTAAAAACATGTTAAAAACCGAATTAACAGAAAGAAAACACCAAAAGCTAGTAGCATCACTTATCGAATCATCAAAAAATGATATGAATGAAACGAAAATTGCTTTTGATCAATTAAGTCACAACCTAGCAAGTAGTATTGCTCGTCGTAGTGAAGAACGCGAAATTACAATTAAAAAGTTCACTGACGATATTAATGAATTATTAGTTAGTGCCAATACATATGATGATGTTAAAGCACTAACTCGTACTTTATCAATGTCAAAAAACTTTGACCGTACTATTGCTCACTTAGTAGTTATTTGTGAGCAAATTTCGTATATCGTTAATGGACAAGTATTCCACTATAACTAGGTGGGATATATAATGAAAAAAGCAAAATACTTCCTCTTGCTTTTAACAATAGTTTTTTTATCAGGTTGTACTAAACAATATGTTGAAAATGTAGTTATGCGAGAGTTAAAAGCCAATCTCTTTCCGTTTTTTAATCCGGATGGATTAAAGCTAATGAAAGAGCAGGGTATAACGTTTTACGAACAAACAATTTCTAATGAACAGTATCAAGTAGAATATGAATTTGATCTTAAAAACAACACGGTCCAAATAAATTTATTTGGTGATGAAATAACTAACTATTATAAAGGTAAAAACATAGAAGGTTGTGGAAAACATGGTAGCGTCGAGTATTGTAAATTTGAAAGTTTTGATATTAAAGATGAATTCTTAAAATCTATTGTTGAATCTTCACCATTGATTATCAATCAAATATCATTTAGTGGTGAATATTTATCTTCATTAAATTTAACAAATAATATTTATGATCCGGGTGGGAATGTTGATTTATATGCTCTTGATTATGAAGATGTTAATCCTAGCAATGATCCTAACGCCAAGGTTGTTTCGGAATTGATTGGAACAGATAACTTTTCAACCTTGTCGCTTTGGTTTAATAAGGTACACGAGAATAGAAAGTTTAAATACTATCAATATAGTCTTCGCTATGGCGGAAATGCCGGAAATTTCCTGGGACCAAGTGGAGAAAACTATGTAATGCTACAATTACAAAAGGAGTAAGATGAATGTAGATTTATACTTATCAAGTTTATCATATAAGGTGGAAGATTACATGGGAGCTAGGGAAGCGAAGACTATAAAATTCAAAGAAGGTAATAGATCTACACAAGATTTTGAAACTTATCTAGGTCAAGAAATTCCTAACAACATTGAATTGATAGGAGCTCATCACGATGTAGCTACGGGTACCACAGTTGTTATGTGTCGTGACACAAATACTGGAGATATTTTAGCTAGCTGTACCGGAACCAATTTTGGTTCAGGTTCTAAAGAATTAATAAAAGATGTGTGGAATTGGGTAGATATTGCAAACTTTGGAATGAATCCCTATGGTCAAGAAGTAACATCTATTCTTAATTTCTTTGATGAAATGGGTGTTTATCCAAATAGAGTATCTGGACATTCGCTTGGCGGCTGCCTAGCTCAAATTGTTGGATTACGCCTTAATATTGATATCGAAGTATTTAATTCAGCTCCTTTATATACAATTTTATCTAACTTATTATTCCAGACTAAATTAGGCCCAGAATTTAGGTACGTTAATTTATACGAAACATGGAAGCCTTTAATTGATAATTATACCGGCAATGCTGTTGATTATGTTGCAGGTAAAGATATTATGACTGCTACTAACAAAATAACTGGCGGAAAAGTCATCGGTAAAGTAATTTGTGTTGATCAAAATGAATTACAATTGAGCATTGATCCCCATTTCTTAGATAATTTTAGCAACCATGAATCATTTATAGGCAATGAACATAAAGCATATCGAGCACAAGGTATAGATAAGTTTGAGGTTAATGGAGTTGTCAATATTGATATTAATAACGATGAAATAGTTGACATTACTAGAACAACTAATGATTATCAACGAAGAGAGTTATTTAATCTTCCTGAAAATTGGTCAGCGCCACAATATATACCAAGTTATATTAGTATAAATCCTGAGTTATTAAATAATCTTGCTACTAGTGTTAAATGTCTAAGTGATGAATTTTTAACTCAGGAATTAACAATCTTAAATATAATTGATGACAAAAATCAAATCATTGCTAGCCAAAAAGATATAAGAATAACTTATAGTGGTGATGAAATTAAAAATACAATTCAACAAGATTATCTAAATAATTCTATTGATAGAATCAAAGCGATTCTTGATAATGATATTACAGTTGAAAATTTCGGTCTAGGTGATGTGGAAGATATAATAAATAAAAATTTGGGAAGAAATGATATAAACGAGACAGAAAAACAATATTTAAATGATTTGCGTACTATTTGTACTAATATTATTGCAGAGTATAAAAACCTAATTAAATCTAGAGATAGAGCAATTTCCGATATAACTTCCTTTAATCAGAAATTAGATAAAGTATACGCTAATTTAAATGACACATTAGCTCAACAAGATAGCCAAATACCAAATACTTTTGACGATTATATTTGTAGTGTTTTTGCCCAACTTGTTTCATATTTAAAAGATGACATTAATCATATCAAATTATTTTTGGATTGTAGTGGTGAAATGATTACATATATTAGTGATAATTTTGAAAATAAAGATAGTGAAGAAGCCAAACAAATTCTTGATGGAATGATTAAACCATTAGAGCCATCATATATTGATGTAGTTCAATTCAATAAATTACGAGGTCATGTAGCTAGTCCCAGTAATCCTTATATAGACTTCTATAATATTGATGCAAACTTTGAACAACAAGTTAATAATGCATTAAGTAAATTCAATGTAAATTATCTAGCTCCCTTAGAAACTGCATTGATTAATCTATCTAAAGAATTGATGTGGTTGGATGAATATATCCATATTGATCGATTAATTAACCATTTTATGGATGTTATTAACACTCCGTATTATTGTGGTCAAACTAATAGTAACACAACGATTAATGCTAAATTCTTTCGCGGCGATTTTACTACTTTTAATACTTGCAATATGATTGCTAGCAATGCTTTTCATTCGTTGTGTACGTTGGAAAACAACTTAAAAAATTATGAATATGATTATTTATGTCATTTAGCACATCAAGTAAATATTAGCTTAGCTAATGAAGGATTATTAAATTATTTATGGAATATGATAATGGAGTTATTTTATAAAAAATATGATTTTGATGAACAAGTTGCTACGTTCAATATCCTATGCTATGATCTAATCAGGTTAAAGCAAGATGTGCAAACAGTTATAAACCGTCTTCGCACACAAAGCAGCGAGGCGCTATCAAAACTAGCAGATATCTTCCAAGAAGTAGTAGATTATTGCAATGTTTTTGTTACAAGAATAGAAATGATTTTTGATAACAGAACAATAACAACACAAAAGGATTTGGAAGATGTTGGTGATTACAGTTGGGGTGGTCCACAATAATGGCACAAATTTGGAGTAACATTGCAGAAAGAAAAAATAAACTTTTAAAGCGTAAGATTTATGGTGAATATTGTTCCGGTGCTACCCAAAATTATTTGTCTTATAAATATCAATGGGATAAAGCAGATATTGAGTATTTAATTCAGTTGGTTAAAATGCATTGAATCGAAATTCTAGACGATAAACCGGTGCGTTATCCCCTAGAATTAAAGCAAGAAGCCGTGGAACAGGTATTTATAAACAACGAGTCACGGCGTCAAGTTTCCTTAGACCTTGGCTTGGTAGATACTAAATTGCTTAGAGATTGAATCAACACATTAAACAATGTATGCTTGAAATCAATAAGAAGCATAAACACTATGGTCTAGAAGAATTAGAGATGCACTTAAAAGGAATTACAGCATCAATATTAGTCGTTTTAAGGTAAGAAAACTAATGGATGAACTTGGCATTGTTGCCAAAATTCTTACTAAACGTAAACCGAATACGGTTGGTGAAAAAGTACCAGGTTTACCACGTCTTTTTGACGGTAAAACTAAAGCTGAAGAGCCATTTAAAGTGTTGTGTACAGATATTACATATATAAACATTGAAGGACGTTGGCATTATTTGTCAGCAATTATAGATACATATAATAACGAAATTCTAGCTTATAAATTTAGTTCTCATATGAGAACCGAAATGGTTATTGAAACCTTTGACTTAATGTTACAAAATTATCCAAATGTAGATTTCACAGACACTATAATACATTCTGATCAAGGAAGTCAATATACTTCCTATGATTATTTTGACTGGTGCGGAGACCATGGATTAATCCGTAGTTACTCGCGCCGTGGTAAAAGTACAGATAACGGATTTATCGAAGGTTTCTGGAGTCGTTTAAAGTTTGAATCAGGATATTTTGATCGCGAATTCAAAACAGCAGACCAAATGTCTGCCGCTATCGATAACTACATTAACTATTACAACACAACAAGAATTTCTGTCGTTTTAGACGGACTAAGTCCGGTCGAATTTCGTCTAAACGCAGCATAAAAAAGTGTGCCAAATTGTTGAACCCCCACACGAAAGATATTTGACACCGGGGGGGGGGCATTATGGTATAATATTTGTGTAAAAAAATCTAAGGAGAAACATGAATAACAAAATTAAAAAAGGTCTTGGTTATTTTTCATTTTTCATTCTAGCTTTAGGGATGTTACCATTAGGTAACATCTTAGCTAACGAAAAAGTAGAACCAACTAAGTTTGTTATTGAACAAAACAACTTAGAAGCTAATGGTTTTAAAATAGCTAATGATCAAGTATTAACGAGTGAAGATGTTGTTAAATTATCAAACGTTAAGAGTGTTGATAATTTAGTTGATGTTAACACATTAACTGTTAGCAACGACCAACTGGCTAATGTTAATCAAGCTAATCCAGATGGTGGATTATACAACTTAACATTAACTAATGGACAACAAGCAAACATTACTGTTCCTGTCGTTAAAGAAGGATCTTTAACAACAACAAATAGTAAAGGTGCTTTAATCTTCAAAAACTTAGCTTTAAGTCAAGAAGCTAATAGTAAACAAAAAGTTTTAGAAGAAACAGGAGTATATTCTGTTGCTTTTAATAATGGATATGTTAACAGTGATTTAACTGTTGATATTAATAAAAATAGTACGGTAGTAAAAGATACTAATTTAGGATTAAGTAAAGAATTAAGATTAGTTGATTCTACCGACCCTAGTACATCTGAGGATAAGGCTCGAGCTTCAGAATTGGTAGGTACAGTTCCGCAAGGGCTGCACACTCAAGATGAAATGCAGAACGCTGCCTATAATGGTAATGTTCAACAGGCAACTACTTTAGGTGAGGAAAATTATACTAAAACTGTTGGAAGTGCACAACGCATTGAAGTTACTAACGAACAAGAATTAATAAATGCATTAAATAAACAAACAGGTAGTAACGTTCGTGTTGTTATAATGAATGACATTACATTAACTGGCGGAACTAAATATATTTATGGTGCTAACACGTTTTATACTATAGAAGGTAACACTCCAAGTGTAACTTTGACTTTACCAAATCGTTCAGGTTATTTATTTACCGTTTATGCAAATAATATTACAGTTAGCTTTAAAAACTTAAACATTGTTGGAAGCATGGCAGACGGTGCTGCGCTAAACAATGGATTGAAAAACGCATCACAAAACCAAAGTATCATCAATAGTTCTTATCAAGGTACTACATTCAATTTCTATGACGGATTTAATGTAAAAAATATTCGCTCAGATGGTAATGGTGTTGTTGGAGTTGTCGGATCTGGTAGCAAAGACAACAAAAGTTACTTAAATGTTTTTGGAGGTAATTATTCAAATTTAGCAAATAATACATATGGTGTGTTTGGTCTTACAAGTAGTAGTTATACTAGAATGAATATGTTCGGTGGTAGAATAGAAGCTAATTACTGTAACTCAATTATGTTACTGAACGTAACGCAAAACCAAAACGAGCAGGCTATATATGGAACTGTAATTACAAACAACAAATTGGGGTTAGGTTTTGATGCTGGATATCGTGGTATTTCGGAGCCTGCCGCGTTTACTCAAGATGCCCTTACAAATCCAAAATTCTTTGTTACAGGTCAAGCTCAAGTATATGATAACTGGGGAGTGGATAGCCAAGGAAATAAAATTTGTCCGGCAAACTTAGGAAGTTTAAATTTAAATAAAGTAGTTGGCTCTAATCTTGATAATTCTTTAAAATATGCACAAAGAAGTCCAATTATTAACCCGATGCCTGGTGGAAAAGTATCAGCAGGTGCAATGCAATGGGGAAATACTGGTAAACAATTTGATACTTATTTTGACCGCAACATGACTAATGACACATATGGTTGGTCTAAATTGGGTGGTATGCCATTAGCTGAGATTAAATATACGAATCCAGCTCTAATCGAAAAATACCAAAACAATGGAGTGGTTGAAGGATTTGATACAGACTTTACTTTCACTCCAGCTAAAGACCAAAGTTATGTATTGACACAACGTGGTAAATATCGACTTGTAGAACGTGAATACCAAGGACGATATTATGCTGTCGTTGTAAAAGATTACACTAACTTAACAGTTAAAAGTTATTTAGATACTGATTTAAATAACCCATTTGATACTACAAGCAATGTTGTGCAAAATAATGCTGAAAGTACAATCCCAACTGCTGTAAAAGAGGGATTCAAAGCAATTGAAGCCGAAGTAGTATCTAATTCAGATCCTAATGGGATTAAAGCGGGAACTAAACTTAATCCAATTTATGGTACAGAAGGAGATCAAGCTGGAAAAATCATTGGTTTCCAATTAAACCCTAATAATTCTATCGCAGGTATCTACGATATTGAAATTAAAGTAATATATCATCAAGACGTACCTGCATATACAGTTACCTTTGATAAAAATAAAGGTTCTGGAAGTAGTGAAGTCACAGAAGATATGACTTCTCAAGAAATACCTGTTGATGAAACTGTAGCATTAACGCCTAATAAATTTCGTAGAGAAGGTTACACTTTTAGCGGATGGAATACACAAGCAGATGGTAGCGGTACATCTTATACTGATGGTCAAGAAGTAAATAACATTGCCTCTAAAGGCGAAAATGTCGTTTTATATGCACAATGGACGCCAATAACTTATAAAGTTATATTTAAATCAACTCCGGTAACTGTTACCAATACAATGGAACCGCAAACATTAACTTATGATAAGGAGGAAAAATTAAGTAAAAATACTCTTACTAATCCAGGATATCATTTTACTGGTTGGAGTAAAGTAAGTTCTGATGAAACAGATACTGATTATGAAGATGAAGCAAGTGTAATTAATTTAGCTTCTACTCAAGGAGCAGAGGTTGAGCTTTATCCGTTATGGGAACCTAATACATATAGAGTTGTTTTTGAACCAAATCCAGGAGCAGGAAGCACAGAAGTCACAGGTTCTACTGCATCTAAGGAAATGGTATATTCTGTAATTACAACCTTAACTAAAAATGGATTTAAACGCGAAGGATATACATTCAAAAATTGGAATACTAGTCCTGATGGAACAGGAACAAGTTATAAAGACGGGGAAAGAGTTAAAAACTTAACAACAGAAAATGATGTAGATGTTCATCTATACGCTCAATGGGAACCAATAACTTATCAAATTAAATTCAATGCGAACACGGGTTCAGGTACCATGGAAAACCAAGTTCTGACTTTTGATAAAGCAGCAAACTTAACATCTAATGGATTTTCAAAAGAAAATTATACGTTTAAAGGTTGGTCAACAACTCAAGATGGTACTGTTGAATATCAAAATGAGCAAGAAGTAAAAAATTTAACTTCACAAAATGGTAAAATTATTAATTTATATGCTGTTTGGGAAGAAGATCCAAATTATAATGTGGTATATAATGATAATTATGGTGATAAAGAAGATAGTGATCCAGAAAAAGTGTATGTTAACAAGCCATACCAAATAAAACAAGAAGAACCAACTCGTGATGGATATACTTTATTAGGTTACAATACTGACAAAAGTGCTAATGAAGCTTTATATAAAGCAGGGCAAACAATTCCAGCAGGTATTGGTCAAGAAGGTCAAACAGTTAAGTTATATGCTATTTGGCAAGCAAACAATTATGAAGTGATTTTTGATAAAAATGCTACTAGTGCTACAGGAAGCATGGAAAATCAAGAATTTACTTACGATCAATCGCAAACGTTAACTACAAATAGTTACACTAATACTGGTTATACATTCAAAGGTTGGGCAACTTCACAAAACGGAGAGGTTGTTTATACAGATGGTCAAGAAGTATCAAACTTAACTACACAAGCTAACGGACAAGTTACTTTATATGCTGTTTGGGAAGCGAATAAATACCAAGTAGTTTTTGATTCAAATACAGGTTCTGGAAATATGGACAATCAAGAATTTACATATGGCCAAGAACAACAATTAAATGCATATCAATTCACAAAAGAAGGTTATACTTTCAAAGGATGGAACACTCAAGCAAATGGAGCAGGACAAGCATATGCTGACCAAGCAAGTGTTTCTAACTTGGCAACAGAAGGTCAAGTAACTCTTTATGCACAATGGCAAGCAAACAACTATACAGTTAAGTTTGATGCAAATGGTGGGCAAGGAAAAATGCAAGACCAACAGTTTGAGTATGACAAAGCTCAAAAATTAAGCGCTAATGTGTTTACAAAAGAAAATTATACTTTTGCTGGATGGGCAACTTCACAAAATGGAGAGGTTGTTTATACAGATGCAAAAGAAGTTAAAAATTTAACATCAGTAAATAATGGTGAAGTAACTCTTTATGCTGTTTGGACAGAAAATGATAGCTATAATGTGGTATATGATAACAATTATGATTCGCAAGTGCCAAGTGAACCACAAAAAGTATATTTAGGTGTTGATTATACTATTAAATCAGAAACACCATCTAGAGAAGGATATACATTTGTAGGATGGAACACTGATAAGGCAGCCACTGAAGCTCAATATTCTCCAAACCAAGAAGTAGAAGGTGGAATAGGTCAAACTAAAGACCAAACAGTTACTTTATATGCTATTTGGCAAGCAAATAATTATGGAGTGGTTTTCGATAAAAATGCTACTAGTGCTACAGGAAGCATGGAAAATCAAGAATTCGCTTACGATCAATCAAAATCGTTAACTACAAATAGTTATACTAATGCTGGTTATACATTTAAAGGATGGGCAACTTCACAAAATGGAGAGGTTGTTTATACAGATGGTCAAGAAGTAACTAACTTAACTACACAAGCTAACGGACAAGTTACTTTATATGCTGTTTGGGAAGCGAATAAATACCAAGTAGTATTTGATCCAAATACAGGTTCTGGAAATATGGAAAATCAAGAATTTACATATGGACAAGAACAACAATTAAATGCAAACCAATTTACAAAAGAAGGTTATACTTTTAAAGGATGGAACACTCAAGCAAATGGAGAAGGTCAAGCATATGCTGACCAAGCAAGTGTTTCTAACTTGGCAACAGAAGGTCAAGTAACTCTTTATGCACAATGGCAAGCAAATAAATACGTAGTTATTTTTGATAAAAATGCTACTAGTGCTACAGGAAATATGCCAAACCAAGAATGGACATATGATTCTGAATTTGCATTAAACAAAAATACTTATACTAATGCTGGTTATACATTTAAAGGATGGGCCAAAGAACCAGAAGGTGAAGTAGTGTATCAAGATGGAGCAACTATTTCAAATAATTTTGAAAATAGAGCACGCATTGCAGGAAATGTTACATTATATGCTGTTTGGGAAGCGAATAAATACCAAGTAGTATTTGATCCAAATACAGGTTCTGGAAATATGGAAAATCAAGAATTTACATATGGGCAAGAACAACAATTAAATGCAAACCAATTTACAAAAGAAGGTTATACTTTCAAAGGATGGAACACTCAAGCAAATGGAGAAGGTCAAGCATATGCTGATCAAGCAAGTGTTTCTAACTTAGCAACAGAAGGTCAAGTAACTCTTTATGCACAATGGCAAGCAAACAACTATACAGTTAAGTTTGATGCAAATGGTGGGCAAGGAAAAATGCAAGACCAACAGTTTGAGTATGACAAAGCTCAAAAATTAAGCGCTAATGTGTTTACAAAAGAAAATTATACTTTTGCTGGATGGGCAACTTCACAAAATGGAGAGGTTGTTTATACAGATGCAAAAGAAGTTAAAAATTTAACATCAGTAAATAATGGTGAAGTAACTCTTTATGCTGTTTGGACAGAAAATGATAGCTATAATGTGGTATATGATAACAATTATGATTCGCAAGTGCCAAGTGAACCACAAAAAGTATATTTAGGTGTTGATTATACTATTAAATCAGAAACACCATCTAGAGAAGGATATACATTTGTAGGATGGAACACTGATAAGGCAGCCACTGAAGCTCAATATTCTCCAAACCAAGAAGTAGAAGGTGGAATAGGTCAAACTAAAGACCAAACAGTTACTTTATATGCTATTTGGCAAGCAAATAATTATGGAGTGGTTTTCGATAAAAATGCTACTAGTGCTACAGGAAGCATGGAAAATCAAGAATTTACTTACGATCAACAACAAGCGTTAACTACAAATAGTTATATTAATGCAGGTTATACATTTAAAGGATGGGCAACTTCACCAGATGGAGAGGTTGTTTATACAGATGGTCAAGAAGTATCTAACTTAACTACACAAGCTAACGGACAAGTTACTTTATATGCTAAATGGGAAAAACAAACTTCAGTAGTTTTACCAGGTCCTGATGCAAACTTAGGAACAAAAGATGATGTAACTGTTAAGGGAGACCCAGTAATAAGTAATCCTGACAATGGAAGTGTAACTTTACCAAATGGAGGAACTGTAACTCCAGGAGAAGATGGTAAACCAATTCCAGTGCCACCAGGAACAGTTATAGCTCCAGATGGAACAATAACATTACCTGATAAAAACCCAGATGCTGGATTTGATAAAGACAATACTGTACAAATTAAACCAAACCCAGATGGAAGTATTATCATTCCCGGAAAAGATCACCAATTAGGAACAGATAAAGATGTAACTGTTAAACCAGGAGAAGGATCAAGTATTGATTCAAACGGTAATATTAACTTACCAAATGGTGGAGTTGTAACTACTCCAGAAGGTGAAATTCAAGCACCTCCAGGAAGTACAGTATTACCTGATGGAACAGTAATTGATAAAGATGGAAACATCTTAAATCCTGATGGAAGTATTACTTTACCGGGTGCTGATGGTGAAGTAAAACCACCACATGAAGATGATAATATCGTAGTTAAACCAGAAGCAGGTGGAAACTTAACTACTAATGGAAATGGAAGTGTTGTTATTCCAGGTCAAGGAGGAACAGTAATTCCAGATAATGGAACAGGTAAACCGATTAAATTACCAGGTGGATCAACTGTAGATAAAGATGGAACAATCACTTTACCTGATAAAAACCCTGAAGCGGGATTTGAAAATGACAATACAGTACAAATTAAACCAGGACCAAATGGAAGTATTATCATTCCTGGGAAAGATCACCAATTAGGAACAGATAAAGATGTAACTGTTAAACCAGGAGAAGGATCAAGTATTGATTCAAACGGTAATATTAACTTACCAAATGGTGGAGTTGTAACTACTCCAGAAGGTGAAATTCAAGCACCTCCAGGAAGTACAGTATTACCTGATGGAACAGTAATTGATAAAGATGGAAACATCTTAAATCCTGATGGAAGTATTACTTTACCGGGTGCTGATGGTGAAGTAAAACCACCACATGAAGATGATAATATCGTAGTTAAACCAGGAGAAGGTGGAAATTTAACTACAAATGGAAATGGAAGTGTTGTTATTCCAGGTCAAGGAGGAACTGTAATTCCAGATAATGGAACAGGTAAACCAATTAAATTGCCAGGTGGATCGACTGTAGATAAAGATGGGACAATCACTTTACCTGATAAAAACCCTGAAGCAGGATTTGAAAATGACAATACAGTGCAAATTAAACCAGGACCAAATGGAAGTATTATCATTCCTGGAAAAGATCACCAATTAGGAACAGATAAAGATGTAACTGTTAAACCAGGAGAAGGATCAAGTATTGATTCAAACGGTAATATTAACTTACCAAATGGTGGAGTTGTAACTACTCCAGAAGGTGAAATTCAAGCACCTCCAGGAAGTACAGTATTACCTGATGGAACAGTAATTGATAAAGATGGAAACATTCTAAACCCAGATGGATCAATAACAGTTCCAGGTAAAGATGATAAACCAGGAACAAGTGATGATGTAACAATTAAACCAGGAGTAGATGGTTCAAAACCAACAACAAATCCAGATGGAAGTGTAAATATTCCTAATAATGGTGGAACTGTAGATAAAGATGGAACAATAACCCTACCAGGAGAAGATAAAAAACCGGGTACAAATGATGATATTATTGTTAAACCAGAAAATGGAGCTACAGTAAATCCAGATGGAAGTGTAACATTACCAAATGGAGGAACATTAATTCCAGATAATGGAACAGGTAAACCAATTAAATTACCAGGTGGAACTGTTGTGGGTCCAGATGGAACAATCACTTTACCTGATAAAAATCCGGAAGCAGGATTTGATAAAGACAATACAGTACAAATTAAACCAGGACCAAATGGAAGTATTATCATTCCTGGAAAAGATCACGAATTAGGAACAGGTGATGATGTAACTGTTAAACCAGGAGAAGGATCAAGTATCGATTCAAACGGTAATATTAACTTACCAAATGGTGGAGTTGTAACTACTCCAGAAGGTGAAATTCAAGCACCTCCAGGAAGTACAGTATTACCTGATGGAACAGTAATCGATAAAAATGGAAACATTTTAAACCCAGATGGATCAATCACTCATCCAGGAGCAGATGGTAAACCAGGAACTGGTGATGATATTATCATTAAACCAGGAGCAGATGGTTCAAAACCAACAACAAATCCTGATGGAAGTGTAAACATTCCAAATGGTGGTATCGTAAATGGAGATGGATCAATCACTTTACCAGGAAAAGATGGTGAAACAGGGACAGATGATGATGTTAACATCGTACCAAATGGACCTGCAATTGTTAATCCAGATGGAAGTGTAACTTTACCAAACGGAGGAACAGTAAATATTGGTAAAGATTGTCAAATTAAAGTAGAAGCTAATGGAGTTGTAACTCCGGAAGGAATAGTAATTAATCCAGGTAAAAATGGTGTAGTTGATACTAAACCTTATAATGCTTATACAAGAACGATATCAGCAGAAAATGATGATATAGTATTAGATTCAGCTATTGTATGTTCTACTTCAGTACCTTCTGTACGTGAAGATAATGTATCAAACGTAAAACCAGGAAATGGAACTAATACAGGTACAAAATCTATAATTAGTGTGTTATTATTAGTTATAATTACTAGTTTTGCAACATTGATTATTAGAAAAAGACAATAACTGTTAGTAAAAAAACCACAATCTATAAGGTGCCCTATTTTCCGGACAGGAAAAGGGGCATTTTTTGTGTATAAGAAAGAATTAGTTGAACAATATTAAAAATAGCAAGAAAGGGTATCTTATAAAGAAATTTCTACAGTTAAAAACAACTCTGACAAACTGTTGCCAATTCAATTTTAAAATGCTATAATAATTAAAAAGAAATGTAGAAGTTTTGAATTATATGGATATAATTAAACTAGTCTACGACTTACAATTTAATCTATATATTCACGACTTCATTAAGGAGCTTAATGATAGATCGTCGAATGAATAAATATGTCAAACGAGTAAATAAACCGATTAGTATAATCGTTTTTTCTCGTTTGTTTTTATTAATAATCAATACTCTGTTCTTATTAATGGTTGCCAATAATATTTATCAATATTATTTAGGCAGTCCAATAAATCTTAAATTACTAATAACCATAAGTACGATTTTAGTTATTAGTAATTTAATCATTTATTATTTAATTGGAATTTTAAGTGATAAATGTAGTAGTGATGTAAAGTTAACTTTGCGTCACGAACTATATAATAAAATTAAAAGTAACTATCAATTAGTCTTAGATAATAAAAAACGTGATGGAATTATTCAACTGGCAGTAGAAGGGATTAACCAGTTAGAACAATATTTTGCTAACTATCTTCCGCAATTTTTTTATGCAATGTTGGCACCGCTATTTTTACTAATTTTGTATTTCTTTTTAAATCCTGGTATTGGAGCAATTTTATTTGTTAGTGTGTGGTTAATGCCAATTATTATTGCCTTAAGTCAAATTGTTGCTAAAAAAATCATGAGTAAATATTGGAATAAATATATTGGTTTAGGTTTAGACTTCTTAGAAAATTTAAGTGGGTTATTAACCCTTAAATTATTTAATGCTGACCAGCGTTATCAAGAAAAAATGGATGAAAGTGCTGAAGGGTTTAGAATTGCAACAATGAAGGTCTTAGTTATGCAATTAAATTCAGTCAGTGTGATGGAGTTAGTTACATATCTAGGGACAGGAATTGGAATCTTCTTTAGTTTATATCAATTTGACTTAGGAAAGATTGATTTATTTACTTGTCTATTTACCATTTTTATTAGTATTGAATTCTTTTTACCAATGCGTTTACTTGGATCATTTTTCCATGTTGCGATGAATGGGATTAGTGCTAGTAAAAATTTAGATCAAATTTTATCTAGCACTAAAGAAGGTAAAGAGAATATTGATACAATAACAACAATTGAATTTAAAGATGCTTACTTAGGTTATAAAGACAATGTCTTAATTAATGATTTAAATTTATGTATTAAACCAGGGTTATTAGGAATCTGTGGGGAAAGCGGTAGTGGTAAAACAACACTATATCGTAGTTTACTTAACCCAGGTTTAGTTAAAGATGGTCAATTGTTATTAAATGGAAATAACATTGACAACTACGATAGTGATCGCATCAATGATCGATTATTTATTATGCGTGATCGTAACTTTATCTTTAATTTAACAATTAGAGAGAACCTATTAATGGTAGATCAAACATTAACAGATGAGCAAATGATAAAATTACTAGAAAAAGTTGGACTTAATCAATTTGCTTCTAGCGGTGGTTTAGATTATTTAGTAGCAGAAAATGCGAGTAATTTAAGTGGTGGTGAACAACAACGTTTAGTCTTTTTACAAGGACTAATTGCTAACAAAGATATTTACATCTTTGATGAAGCAATTAGTAGTGTTGATGTTGAAACTGAAAAAGTTTTAATTAACTTAATTCAAGAATTAAGTAATGAAAAAATTGTATTGTTAATTTCTCACCGTTTAACTAATATTACTAACTGTAATCAAGTATTATATATTGAATCAAGTAAATGGACATTAAGTGATTTTGATCAACTCAAAGTTAATAATGTTAACTTTAATACATTATTAACTACGCAATTACAATATGAAACAATTAAGGAGGCAGGATGTTAACCTTAATTAAATTATTAAAGATGCCAAAAAGCTTATGGTGGCATTTAATTTTAGCTGCTATTATTGGAGTTATTGGTCATTTATGTGTAATCGGTATTAGCGTAGTAGGTGGAATTGGCATAGTTAAGATTATTAACCATCAAACAATTAATATCTGGATGATATTAATTGTGATGATTATCTTAGGAATTATTAGAGCGATTTCTAAGTATTGTGAACAAGAATTAAATCACTATGTAGCGTTTAGATTGCTAGCTAGAATTCGGCATGATGTATATGCAAAATTACGTCAAGATGATTTAGGTTATTTACAAAAACAACAAAAAGCTAGATTATTAAGCGTGATTAGTAACGATGTTGAATTGTTAGAAGTGTTTTTTGCTCACACGATTAGTCCTGTAATTATAGCATTAACAATTAGCATTATTGTGTTAAGCATTATGTATATGTTTAATCCAATGTATATGGTAATTCTTTTAATTACATTTATAATGTTAGCGATTATTGTGCCAATTATTTTTTATCAAATTGGTAAAAAAAATAGCGATGTTAATCGTGAACTATGTAGTGATATGAGTAATTGGTGGTATCAGATTATTAATGGATGGCAAAGTTTAGTTAATAATGATAATGTTGATTATTTATATCAACCAATGGTTGATACAACTAATCAACTAATCAAAAGTGATGAAAAAAATTTAGTTTTAACTAATTTATTAAAAGCAATGACTAGTATTGGTATTACTTTATGTTTAGTTATTAGTGTAATTTATGCACTACATAATCATCTAAAAATTGATGGATTAATTATCGCTACTAGTTTAATTGTTAGTTGTTTTGGGCCAATCAATAGTTTGACTTTACTAGGAAATGGATTAAATAATCCACTAGCTAGCGCAAAACGAATTATTAGTATTATGGATTATCAATCACAAGTTAGAGGTGGGAACCACCAACTTGAAGCGATCAATAATATTAAAATTAAGGATTTAACATTTGGTTTTGATACACCACTATATCAAAATTTAAATATTGAAATTAATAAACCTGGTATATATTTAATTAGCGGAGTTAATGGGACAGGGAAATCAACATTATTTAAATTACTATTACATTATTATCAAATTAATAATCAACAAATTATGATTAATGATGTTGATTTAAATGAGATTGATTTAGATAGTTTACATCAACATATAAGTATTATGGAACAAACACCATTCTTCTTTAACGCTAGTGTTAAAGACAATATGCTAATGGTTAAACCACAAGCCAGTGAAGAAGAAATTAAACAAGCCCTAAAACAAGCCCATGTTTTAGAGACAGTAATGAATCAAAGTTTAGGATTAAACACAATTGTTGATGATCGTCGTTTTAGTAGTGGAGAATTACAACGTTTAAGTTTAGCAAGAATGTTTTTATATGATGCTGATGTATGGTTATTAGATGAACCAACCACTAACTTAGATAGTTTAAATACGGGTTTAATTATTGATAGTTTAAGTATGTATCAAGATCAAAAAATTATTATTATAATTTCTCACCAACCACAAGTTAAAGCTGTTGGTGAAAAATTAATTGAATTGGGGTAAGATGCGTATTATATATTTTATAATTGGAATGATTAGTTTTGTAGTAGGAACTATTGGTATTGTAGTGCCAGTTTTACCAACAGTACCACTATATTTATTAGCGGTATTGTGTTGGGCTAAAAGTTCTAACCGTTTTCATCAGTGGTTTGTTAATTCTAATTTATATCAAAAACATGTCAAAGATTTTGCGGATAAAACTGGAATTACGATCAAAAAGAAAGTTAAAATCGTTTTAACAACTTTAGTATTGATGGGAATTGGATTTGTATTTTGTCCCAACATGTTAGGTAAAATTGTAATCGTAATTTGTTATATAGTTCATGTCTTAGTGATGTTTTTCTATATTCCAACCAAAAAAGTTAATGAACTAAAAAGTGTTAAATAGTGTTATAATAAACTAAAGGAGTGAGATGTTTAAAGATGTAAGAGATAATTTTTTGATCTATCAAAAATATCCCCAGCTTGTTTATTTAGATAGTGGTGCTACATCACTAACACCTAAACAAGTTGTGGATAATATTAGTGATTATTATAATTATTATCGTTCTACAGTTAACCGTGGCGAATCACAGCTAGTTAACTATAATAACCAACGCTATGAACAAACTCGTCATAAAGTTGCTAACCTTTTAGGTTGTAATGATCAAGAAGTGATTTTTGGTAAATCAACAACCAGTTTAATGAATCATATTGCTAGAAATATTATAGAACGCTTAAATCAAGATGATGAAATAATTATCTCAGAATTAGAACATCACTCAACATTACTTAGCTTTAGAGAACGAGCACATGACAAAAACATTAAAGTTAATTTAGTTAAAAGTAAAAACAAATCAATTGATTTAGACGATGTCTTTAGTTTAGTCAATGACAAAACTAAAGTTATTGTAATGCACCATGTGTCTAATGTCATTGGTGATACCATTGATATTAAACGCCTGGGACAATTTTGTAAGAAACGTAATATTATTTGTGTGATTGATGGGGCACAAGGAATTTTACATGAGCCAATTAATGTTAAAGATTGGGGAATAGATTTCTATGTCTTTTCGGCCCATAAAGTATTTGGTCCTACGGGACTGGGTGTAATGTATGGTAATGAAGCAATAATTAAAGATTATTACTTTGATTATGGTGGTGATATGGCTTATAGTGTTGATGAGCATGGTTTTGTCCCAAAACCATTACCACACCGCTTAGAAGCTGGTACACCTAATATTGCTGAAGTAATTGGTTTTGGTGAGAGTATTGATTTTATTAACCATTATGGGATAGAAAACATTTATCAATATAATTTATCAATTCGTAATTATTGTATAGCACAATTACAACAAATCGATGAAGTAACAATTTATAATCAAGATATCGAAACAACTTTAATTGTTTTTAATATTGATAATGTTAGTATACACGATGCGCAAGGTGTGTTTGCTAAGCACGACATCGCGCTTCGTGGTGGACAGATGTGTAATGCCTTAAGTGTGTTTAGTTTAGATACCGAAAATGTCTTAAGAGTTAGTTTTAATATTTATAACACTAGAGAAGATGTTGATAAATTTATTGAAGTAGTTAAATTAATTATAAAAGATCCACTAGCGTGGATGTAGGAATAGATATGCATAGTGAAATGGATAAACTAGTTATAATGGATCATTATAATTATCCGCACAACAAAGTTGATTGTTGTCCGGATAATTATCTTGAAGAGTTAGGTTATAATCCTAGTTGTGGTGATAAAGTTTATTTATATTTAAAAATTAATGATGATCAAACTATTGATATCAAATGGTCAGGAACAGGTTGTAGTATTTGTTGTGCGTCAAGTAGTATGGCTAGTGAAGAGTTAAATGGTTTAACTAAAGAAGAGGCATTAAATAAAATTAATCAATTTGAGCAAATGATTACTGGCCATGACGTTAATATTGAAATCTTTGATGAAGCCCGAGCTTTAGCTGGGCTTAATCAATTCCCGTCACGATTTAAATGTGGATTTTTAAGTTGGGGAACTATAAGAGCGATGTTGAAAAAATAAACAGATGCTATAATATTTGTAATAAAGAGTATCACATCTAAATAACTTATTAACGAGGTATTTATGAAACATAGAAATAAAAAGCAAACAGAAAAGAAAAGGCAAAAAGAGATTGAAGTTGTTACTAAAATGATTCAAATATATTGTAAAAAAAAACACAAATGTAATGAAGTATGTGATGAATGTCAAGATTTAATTAATTATGCTACACTTAGAACTACGAGATGTCCTTTTATGAGTAATAAAACTTTTTGTAGTAATTGTAGAGTTCATTGTTATAAAAATGAATATCGCGTTAAAATAAAAGAGGTAATGCGTTTTAGTGGACCATGGATGTTACTATATCATCCAATTCTGGCAATTAATCATGTAGTGTTAGAACAATTAGAAAAGAGAAGGTTAAAAAAAGAAGATGAAGCTAATAAATCTATTACTGGGAATAATTAGTTTTATAATCGGACTATCGGCATATTCATACTCCTTTAATCACTTATAGTATGTAATATGCCTTTTTTCTTTGTCAAAACTATTCGATTTCGTTTGCTACTGTTGGTCCCATTCATAACCTTGACAAACACCTAAAAAAGTAGTAAAATATATAAGAATTGAGGTAATCATGATACTAGAATTCAACAAGATTAATGAGTTAGCTAATAAACACTATGATCTTGATCTAGATTTAACTGATATTAGCATCAATGATGCAATCATTAAACAGTTAAATTATGTTCAAGGAAGTTTAGACATTGTATTAGTTGATAATGATAGTATTGACTTAATTTTCGATGTTACATATAATGTTGATTATTTGGATGCTAGAACATTAGAACCATTAGTTGTTGACTTTAAACTGCAAGATGATATCATGTTAACCGACAATCAAAATAAAGCTGAAGATTTAGATATTGATTATATTAATGAAGAAATTGATGTCAAAACTTTAGTTAGCGAATTAATATTAGTTAATATACCATTTAATTATTCACAAGCACCTGCCAATTATGCTGTGGATAGCCAAGATGATAATACTTATCAACCATTTGCAGGTATATTTGGTAATAAGGAGGAATAATGGCAGTACCATTTAGAAGAACTGGTAAAACCAGAAAAAGAAAAAGAAGAACACATTATAAATTAACTTTAGCAGGTGTTCATACTTGTCCAAACTGTGGGGCAGTAACTAAATCACACCGTGCTTGTCGTGAATGTGGATACTACAAAGATAAAGTAGTTGTTAACCGTACTAAAGATGGAAATGAAGCTGTTTAGTTTAAATAGCTTTTTTTCTATTTTTAAAAGGAGGTAAAAATGATTTTAATTGGTTTATTTAAGATTATTATCATTTTCCCTTTTATTATTGATTGGCTATTAGGGCTTAAAAAGATGAGTCGGAAACAACGTAGTTTTATGCTCTCGCCTCTATATTTAGTAACGATGTTTGTCCTATTGTGTTACATTTTTCAATTAATCCCTGGAATTGTTATTGGTTTTATTTGTTTAATTGCATTTGTGCTTTATGTATTTTTTTTGGTAAGAAAAAAATATCGTAAAGTTTATTTACAATATGTAGTAAGAACATTTTTGAATGAATTTTATATTATCTTTCCGAAAATCTACATCTTACTTGTTGTAGTAGGAATTTTATATAAAGGAGTAAGTGGTGAGTTTTAATCACACTAGTGTGTTGCTTGAAGAATGTATTGATGGATTAAACATTAAGTCTGATGGGATTTACGTTGATGCCACAATGGGTGGAGGCGGTCATAGTCAACTAATTGCAAGCCACTTATTGGATGGAACCTTAGTTGGTTTTGATCAAGACCCAGTGGCAATTAAGCATAATCAAGAAAAGTTTCATGATCGTGATTGTGTGAAAATTGTTAATGCTAATTTTAGTGAACTAAAAATTAGTTTAGCTAATTTAGGGATTGATGCCATTGATGGGATTCTTTATGATTTAGGAATGTCATCAATGCAGATAGATGAACATGAACGTGGTTTTAGTTATATTCATGATGCACGTTTAGATATGCGAATGAATCCCGATAATCCGATTGATGCTTATAGCATTGTGAATACTTATAGTGTTGATGAACTTACGCATATCTTTACTAAGTATGGTGAAGAAAAATTTAGTAAACGTATTGCGCAGCGAATCGTAGAACAACGACAAGTTAGTCCAATCACGACAACTTTAGAATTAGTTGCAGTAATTGAACAAAGCTTACCGAAGAAGGTTTACTATCAATTAAAATCGCATCCGGCGAAAAAAGTTTTTCAAGCGCTACGGATCTGTGTTAATAAAGAGTTAGAAGTTTTACAATCAAGTTTAGCGCAAGCTTGGGAATTGTTAAAACCAGGTGGGCGCATGTGTGTGATTAGCTTCCATTCACTTGAAGACAAAATTGTTAAACAATTTTTCAAACAACAAAGTAGTGTTGATGAAGAAATCAAGCACTTACCAGTAATTCCCAAGGAGTTACTACCAGCCGGTAAAATTATTACTAACAAACCAATCTTACCAACCAACGAAGAACGAGCAAATAATACTAGAAGCCACAGTGCTAAACTACGTATTATTGAAAAAATTAAATAAAGGAAAATTATGTTTAAAAAGAAAAATCGTGCCAAAGTAATCATTACCTTAGTTGTTATTTATGGAATTGTGTATGCTTTATCAAATACACTACTTTATAAATTTAGTAATGATACCCAAAACTTAAAACGTGACAATCAAACTTTACAAGAAGAAATTGATTTATTACAAATTCAAATTAATACATTAAACTCACGTGAACAAATTTTGCAATCGCATGGAGATATGCAAATTCGTGATAATGTATATTACTTAGATCCAGAAGGTAATTAAGATGGCAAGAACAGCAAAACGATTAATTACTCCAGAAGAGTATAATAAAGCGGCACGATTAAAAGCCAAAAAGATGACAAAAATCTTATTAACATTTTTTGTCTTCTTATTATCGGTCAGCATTCTCCAAGTTGCACGTCTACAACTATTACACCGTTATAAAGGTGTTAACTTAGTTGATCGTAGTAAAGCAATGTTTGATAACAAAAACATTACCGTTGCTAATCGTGGGATGATCGTTGATGCTCAAGGAAACAAGTTGGCAATCAACATCAACACATACGATATGTATGCAATCCTAGATCCAGAATTTAAATCAACAAATGGACAACCATTTTATGTTCAAGATAAACAAACAACAGCAGAGAAATTAATCAATGTATTGGGATTGGAAGATAATCAACAAGCGAAAGATTTGATTACTAGTCAATTAGATTCACAAGCCAAACAAGTTGAATTTGGTAGTTATGGTAAAAATTTAAGTTTAGATAAAAAACAGGAAATAGAAGATTTAAAGTTGCCAGGAATTTTGTTTAGGGAAGTAGCAACACGTTATTATCCTTATGGTGATTTTGCTTCTTATGGTGTTGGGTATGCTAAATATAATGACCAAGGACAAATGGTTGGAGAAATTGGTACAGAAAAAGAATTAGATGGATATCTACGTGGACAAAATGGAGAATCTGTCCAAAGTTTAGATGCACATGGTAATCCAATTGATGGACAAGCACCAGTAACAGTAAAACCTAAAGTGGATGGAAGCAATATTGAATTAACAATTGATGCTAATGTGCAAGCAATTGTTCAAGAAGAGATGAACAACAATCTTAAAAATCGTAAGTTTGATTTAGCCTATACAATGATTACTGACATACATACTGGAGAAATTTTAGCACAATACTCGTTACCGACATTTGATCCTAATAAACGTGATGTCCAAAATTATCTAAATCCGTTTAGTGGTTATTGTTTTGAACCTGGTAGTACGATGAAAAGTTTCTTAATAGCAGAAGCGATGGAACGCGGAGTTTGGGATCCTAATAAACAAACCAAAACCGGAACAACAACTCGCCCAAATTGGGGAGGTATTTATATTTCTGACTGGTTATATAATAAGCATAAAACTTCATGGGGTATGCTTGAATGGAATAAAGGATACTATTTATCTTCAAATACAGTAATGATGGATATTCTTGATAATGTTGGTTATGAAAATTGGGTTGATGCACTTAAAAATAAATGGGAATTTGGTCAAGCCGTAACAACTCCATTTGGTGAAAGTGATCAATGTGATGTATCGCCAAACCATCCATTAGAAATTGCCACATCAGCTTTTGGTCAAGGAATTACAACTAATGCGATGCAAATGAGTCGTGCTTACTCTGCGTTTGGTAATGGTGGAGTAATGGTAACGCCACACATCATTAAATCAATTACCGATGCTGACACAGGTGAAGTAATTTATCAAGATACTGATGATAAGAACTTAGTAACTAAACAAGTTATTAAGCCTGAAACAGCAACAGCAGTGGTTAATGAAATGACTAATGCTGTTACTTATCAAGAAAACTTAGCGTATCGTCGAGCTACGGGTTATTTAGCAGATGGTGGAGCAGTACCGCTAGCAATTAAAACTGGTACTGCCGAAGTAGCAGGCGCTGGAGGATATTCTAAAGGCGGAGGAGAAATTTCTTCTTACGCTACAATTGCACCAGCTAATGATCCGCGTTTCTTTATGTATACAGTCCTAGTTAATCCGCAAGCAAGTTACTTAGATTTCTTAGGAAACTTAGTTAAAAATATTGCGAACAAAACAACAAACTATTTAACGAAAAAATCAAATGGAATTGTTGTTGATAAAAACACGCATCGTACTTATTTAGGTGATTATACCAATCGTCCAATTAAAGAAGTAGTTGAAGAATTAAAAGCTCAAGGGTTACAAGTAACAACATTAGGTCAAGGCAATGTTATTAAACAATTCCCTGAACCAAATCAAGTTATTAGTAATAACCAACAAATTATTTTACGTGGAGATGGCCAAGTTGAACCACAAACACTAATTGGTAAAACGGTTGGTGAAGCACGAGGTGTATGTAATATTATGGATTGGGATTGTCAATTCAATGGGACAGGTAATGTAAGTGCTGTGGTTGATAATGGTCAAGGTATCTATAATATCGAATGTGGACTACCGTCACGTGTGCAAGAAGAAATTGATAAACGGCGAACACAGCAAACAAGTTAGGAAAGTTATGAGTAAGTTAATCACTAAAGATTCCCGACTTGTTGAACCGGGAAGTATTTATTGTTGTTTTCCTGGTCAACATGTCGATGGTCATGATTATATCAACCAAGCACTAGAAAAAGGTGCAGTAAAAATCTATGGAACCAAAAATATCAGTGGGATTGAAAATTATATTCAAGTAGAAGATATTAATCAAACCTATACTAAATTAGCTCAAGAGTTATATGGATATAATGAGATAAAAGATAAGATTAAATTAATAGGTATTACTGGAACAGATGGGAAAACGTCAACAGCATACTTAATTAATCGGATTTTAAATTTATATACTAAAAGTGCTTATCTTGGGACTAGTGGTTTTATTATTGGTAACCAAGAAGGTGAATACTTAGGATTAACTACTCCGTTTGCTGAAGATTTTTATCGTTATGTTAAAGAAAGTTATGAATCTGGTTGTGAGTATTTAGTGATGGAAGTTTCATCACATGCACTTGAACAACAACGGCTAGGGAATCCTAGTAGCATTAATTTTGCCGGAATAGTTTTTACTAACTTAACCCCAGAACACCTAGACTTTCATCACGATATGGAAAGTTATTTACAAGCAAAATTAAAATTACTTGAATATTGTAATCGTGGTAGCGTTGTTGTTTGCAATGGTGATGATCTTAACTTTCAACCAATTGCGGTTAATAGCGAAGTAGATGGATTTAGTTTACATCAAGCAAATACCAAACATCAAGTTGAAGTAATTAAAAGTGATTTGACAGGAATTGAATTTAAATTAGATGACCAATTAATAATTTCTAATTTAATTGGTGAATTTAATATTTATAATTTGGTTTCAGCACTATTAATGATAAATAACCTTGGTTTTGATATT
>ERZ1026780.132-NODE-132-length-63667-cov-9.654468_pt1 | contig 63667 bp, 45 predicted proteins | sample MGYA00380126_ERZ1026780 | MGnify/ENA primary metagenome ERZ1026780 (study PRJEB33269, sample SAMEA4719762) | human gut metagenome | biome: human-associated habitat; feature: organic feature; material: feces | place: Cameroon | collected 2013-10 ... | reverse complement strand
GAAACGGAAAAGGGATATGCGACTCGCAGATTACACAAAATTCTTGCAACTCTCACATTTTTACTTTAAAAAGTATCGGTATTGCATTGATTTCTTTATTTTTTCTTTCCATCCACATCGAGTATTTGGATGTTTTTATCAGCAAGTAGACAATAACTTGCCTTTTCCTTTGGGTGTAGGGCTGCGATTATGCCTTTTTCCTGCTATAAGGGTTGGGGACGCCTGTTATGACATTACCTTTCCCTTTTTAATTCCTAAGTATATTGTTCCACCATGGGCGTTTGCGAAAGAAGAATAAGTCTCGTAAAAGCTTTCCGGCACTTTTCCAGACGATTCTTTCACTTCGATATGAGCGTTTTCTTTTAAATGGATGAGACAATATTTTTCTTGTCCCATAAGCCACGTTTAATGATAATCTTTCGGAAAATAAAATAATCTTTCGGAAGATTCCGTGAGATTCCATTAGAATAAATTAACATTCAATAAAAAACAATCGATGTAAAGTGTATAATATATAGAATGTAAATATATTAATAGAAAAGGCTAATTTTCTTCCTCAATTTTCTTGGACTCTTGTTTCTTTTCGCCTGGTTTAAAGTCTCCGATTGCGGTTTTATGACGATATTCATTCGGCGTTTTTCCAGTCACCTTGGAAAAGGTGCGGTAGAAGACGCTTTTATTGGAGAAGCCACAGGCGGAAGAAATAGCCGCAATCGAAAGCTCTGTTTCACTTAAGAGTTCCATGGCTTTTTCGGTTCTCTTATTGGAAACATATTCGACTAAAGGGACGCTGAATTTGCTCTTGAAGAGACGAGAGAAATAGGAAGGGTTATAGAAACAGCGTTTTGCTAAAGCCTCTAAAGATAAGTCGGAATCAAGGTTATTGGAGATATAATCCGCTAACTCATTCCAAATGTTTATTTCCGTTTCTTCGGGTAAGGATATTTTCCTAAGAATCATCGTGATAAGAATGCTCATATAGGATTCATTCACGATTTCGAAACGTGGACGTCTCTTGGCTTGTTCATCGACCATCCTCTCAAAGAGATATTGGACTTGTTTTTGTTCGGCTGGCGAAAAGGAGACGACGCCATCTGGTTTTCCCTTCGAAAGTTCATTAAAGGTTGAAAGGGATAGCAGCGAGAAGGCGTTCTCCGGATTGATGAGTTTCTCAAAAGTTTCGGGATAGAAGCAGATGTTGTAATAAGTGCTATGTTCACTCGCCTTGAAGGAATGGGTGCTGTTATAGTTCATGAAGACAAGATCGCCTTTTCGAGCAACGAAATTCTTGCCATTCACGTATTCCTCGACCTTGCCCGAATTGATATACATGATTTCGATGAAATCGTGGGTGTGGAGGGGCTCCGGTCCCTTTTTCTGATAGAAGAAAACGTGAAGAGTGGGATCTTTAGAGGAATACTGTTTGGAACTAAATACGCGCATGGCCTCTCTCCTCTTCGATGTCGGTACTTAACTTAGATTTTAATCAATTTATCGAAACATAAAAGGATGTTAGAACGGGAAAATTCAATTGAGACGCGCTTTGCAAAGATTTTTCGAATTTTTCTTTTAGAACACAGTGATTTTTGCCACCAGGAGCCTTTTCATATTCCGTGCCTAAGTAAAAAAATGAGACTTAAAAGTCTAGCCTTGTGATTTTTTCTTTTCTTAGAACAATCTAAAATGAAAACGCTTACAAAAAGAACGTCTTTTTGTGCCAAAACCAGGAGGTGTTTTTAGTGAAAAAGAAAAACCTAAACCTTGCTTTGCTTGGCTTTGCGTCGGTATCTTTGATATTGTCGGGTTGTCAACAAGAGCCTTCGAATTCGAGCGAACCGAGTAGTAGCATCCCTTCGAGTGATGTTGTTCCACCAGATGATGATAGCTCTAGCGTCACCGAAAACAAAATTAAGCTTACTTCCCCGGCGAAAGATAGCGAATTCGAGATTACTCCAGCTTCCTTAGCGGATTATGTAAACGCCAAGACGGAAGCGGAACAAATAGCGGCTATCCAAGCGGCGAAGGAAACGGAGAACAAAGACTTAACTTGTACGTCTGTAAAGCTAAGTTGGGAAAAGGATGGGAGCGCGAATTATACCATCTATCTCGCCGATAATGAGGAATTCGAGAACGCCCGTGTGGTGAAGGTCTCTTCCTTGTCGAACAACTACGAAGCTTTTAACCTTATTCCAAATAAGACCTATTTTTGGAAGGTTAAGGGGACAAAAATGCATGACACCTCGGATGTGTCCACTTTTAAAACTCTTGGAACTTCCGTCCGCTTCATCAAAGCTTCGGGCGCTGCGAATATTCGTGATTTAGGCGGTTGGAAGGCTGGTGAGAACGTCGTCCAATATGGAAAGCTTTATCGCGGTGGGCTTTTAAACGCCTATTCCGGTGCCGGCTCAACAGGCTTAGACGAAAATGGCAAAAAGACCTTTAACGAGGAGCTTGGCATCAAAACGGAAATCGATCTTCGCAAATCGGATAAAGATGATGGCAATCAAAGAGAGTGCGCTTTCGACGTCTCGAAGAACTATATCCGTGCCCAACTCGGTCAATATAATAGGATTTTAGATCCTGAAAGTTTCGCTAAATCTAATGGCGAGGAAAGCTATGGCGCCTTGGTCGCAAAGGACTTGTCGAAAGCGGACTCTAATGATGGCATTACTGTTCGTTCCCTTCGGACTATCTTCGATGTTTTGGCGGATGAGAACAATTATCCTGTGTATTTCCATTGCAATGCCGGCGCTGATCGCACGGGCACTCTTGCTTTCCTCATCGAAACCCTTCTTGGCGTTTCTTATGAGGACACCATTCGTGATTTCGAACTTACAAGCTTCAGCCATTTCGGTGAACGCTTAAGAAGCGCTTTGACAAGCGATAAGAGCGCTTTCGACGACTCTGGCGTCTATATGGATGTGAAGAATCAAAACTACATCGGTTTTGGAAAGCTTCGCGATGATCTTCTCGAATACTTTGGAGATGGCGGCGAAGACCTTCAAAAATCGGTTTCCAATTATTTGACCCGTTATGTCGGCATTTCTCCTTCGACCATCGAAAAGGTGAAAAACATCCTTTTAGGAACGACGGGAAATTCTACTTCTTTAAGCACTCGCCAAGAATTCGTGCTCGATAGCGGTTCCTTAAGCTTAGATTTAACGACAGCAGAGTTTGATGAAGGCAGCATCAGCGGCATTTCCCTTGGCGGAATCGATCTTGGTACTAATCCCGCTTCTATCCAAACTTCTAAAATCAAGGAAGCCAATATCGCAGGCGAAAGGGATATCGTCATTAACGCCAAGAAGGACGGCAAAGATATCACCATTTATGTTCCTGTCCTCCTTGTCACGAAGGTTATCAAGAGCGTGGAAGAATTCAAAGCACTCGATACGTATCGAGTCGATAAGACGACCAATTATGGCTATTACCGTTTAGCTAGCGACATCGGTTCTAGCTCCGCTCCAGTTTCTCATGGTGGTCATTTGGCTGAACAATCTAGCGATAACGGTGCTTTTGGCTTTAGAGGAACAATCGATGGCAATGGCAAAACCGTCTATGTTCAACCAAACTATGGCGGCATTTTCTCTGTCGTTGGCGGTGGAGCCATTTTTAAAGACATCACCTTTGCAGCAACCACCATTTCGAGTTCTGACGTTACGCCGCTTTTGGGCGTTTCTCTTTGTGGAGCCGAATTCCATAATGCGAGCTTCACCATCTTAGCCAATGGTTGGGGCAATAAATATCAAAGTCGCCTTTTCACTTCTGGTATGGGCTTTATTTCTTCGAATGTTGCGCATGGAAATCTCTTTCGAGATGTGACCATTAATTCGGAGTTCCCGATTGTGTCTCTTCTTGGTGGACTTTCTTACGAAGGTATCGGTGGCATTGACTTTGAAAACGTCACACTTAATTGTCGTGAACTCGCCGCAATTGGCGTCAAGAGAACGGTTAGTGGTAGCAAAATCACTTTAAGCGACTTTGTCCTTCCTTTCGAAATGAGTGGTCTTAAAGGAAGCTATGAGACTTCTAAGACGGATACCGTTCCTCTTAAGAAGAGCGAAAGCTATGCTTCCATCGATCTTGAGAATCGCTATGGCAGCATGGAGCTTCTTGGACTTACTTATAATGGCAAGAGAGTACAAGACGCTGTTTTAGAATCGAACCTTCTTATCGTTTCGACGAAAGAAGCGCTTCGTGATGGCGCCTTAACGAATGGTACTTTCGTTGCCAAACTTGCCAAAAATGGCGTTACTTGCTCTTATTCGATTCCAGTTACATTTGCTGATTAACTTTATTAATTAAGGAGATAAATGAAATGAAAAACAAAATTGTCAATCGCCTAGGTTTACTTGCTTTGGTGAGCGTTGCCGGTGTCTTAACTGCTTGCGGTGGCGCGGGGGGCGGCAATAGCAGCACCATTACGACCGTGAACATCATGGTATTCAATGGTACGGGCGGCAAAGATTGGCTTTTGAATGCTTCGAAACGTTTCTCTGAGGCGAATCGCGAAACCTCTTTCCAAGATGGGAAGAAAGGCATCAACTTTAAAATTCATGGTGCTAAAGGCATCAACTTCAACACCGAAATGAGGAGTAGTGGCGACGATATCTTCATTTATGAAACATATCCCGACATGTATCAGCTTTCCGCGCAAAAATATTTGCTCGATATAAGCGATGTTGTGGAACCTTTAGTCGAGAAAATTGAACCCGATCTTTTAGAAAGACTAAAAGGCGTGGATGGCAAATACTATGGCCTTCCTCACTATGAATGGTTCCCTGGCATTTCTTACGACAAAGACCTTTTCGAACAAAAGCTTTATTACTTTGCCGATCCAAGCGTGGATGGAGAAGACAAAGATTTATACCAGTCGAAATTTGGCGACGCCTATTTCATCGCTACTAAAACCGCTAAAAAGTCCGTTGGCCCAAACGGTGTGGCAGGCGACTATGACGACGGCCTTCCTTCCTCTCTTGAAGAGTTCAACATTCTTTGTGACAAGATGAAGACGGATGGCGTTTCTCCACTTCTCCTCTGCGGAGACGGCCAATATTATTCTTGGTATCTTCCAATGGCTCTTTGGGCTTCGCTAACGGGTGGTGATGGCATGCGTGACGTCTATTGCAACTGGACCGACGAAAAAGTGGATGTGGTAACTGGCTGGTCCACCGAAGACGCTTTCTATAAAGGAAGCAACATTAAGAAGCCGTCGACGACCAAAATGGCTCTCAACGATGATAACGGCTATCAAATGTATAGCATGGCTAACCGTTATTATGCGCTTGCCTATTTCCAAATGGCTTTAGATCAACAATGGCTTGATCCGATTGCTCTTAATGATCCCAAAGGTTCCAGCACCCAAGCAATGAACTGGTTTATCAATGGCAATAGTAAAGAGGGGAAGCGTTATGGCATGCTTTGGGATGGCTCCTATTGGTGCCACGAAGCGGCCGATGTCGGCACCTTCAAGGATTATGCTGATTTGAATCCCACCACCCCTGATAGACATACTGCTTTTATGCCTCTTCCAACCCAACTTACAGGTCAAGTTCAAGAGGGGGAGGGTAAGAAACCAACCCTTCTTAATGTTGGAAGCACCATGACTTTCGCTAATTCCCGCGTGGCGAAAAACGGCAAAGAAAAAGCCGTCAAAGAATTTTTGAAGTTCATCTATAGCGACAGCGAACTCGCAAATTTCTCTGAACTTACCGGCTTAACCGTTCCAATGAACTATAACTACAACATGTCGAAGCTCAACAATTCCTATTATTCGGATTTAGCAACGTATCGCGCTGATGCGGATGTCATTCAATGCGCTTCTGCTTCGACCCGTTTCAAGAAAAACCTCACCTCCTTCATCATTTCTTATGGCATGCAGTTAAGCACCTTCACCATGAGCAATGGTCAACCAACGCAAGGCGGCTATTTAACCGCTCTTAAGGCTAACGACACTGCGCAATACATCTTCAAGACGACTTGCTTTTCCAAAGCAAATTGGGACAAGATGAGTAAATAATTGAGCTCTCAAAGGACCTTATGTACCGCACTTTGACACATCGTTCCCCGAATGCAAGCGAGGGTAAGAAATTCGATAAAACGAAGTTCTTACACTTCGCTTTCTACATGTGTTTTATGATCGTTCCGATCGTCCACTTCTTCGTTTTCTATCTCTATGTCAATATCAATTCCTTCGTGATGGCCTTTCAAAGCTACACCTTGGATTACGACTTAGGGAGAATCGTAACTGCCTTCTCAGGCTGGGACAATTTTGTGACAGCCTGGGGGTCTTTGGACCGCTATCCGAGCATGTTTAAAAATTCGGTGATCTTCGTTTGCATTGACTTATTCGTATCCCAGCCTCTTGCTCTTCTCGCTTCCTATTATATTTATAAGAAGAGACCAGGAAGTGCCTTCTTCCGTACGATTCTTTATCTTCCCCAAGTTCTTTCGAGCGTCATCCTTGGCATTCTCTTCACATACGTCATTCAATCGGCTATTCCAGAGATGCTCTTCCAATGGTTTGGCGTTGAGAAAATGGATATTCTCAAAAACCCCGATACCCAGCTTGGCATCATGGTTCTCTTCAATATCGTGATGAGTTTCGGGGTGAACGTTCTCCTTTATTCAAATGCTATGGGAAACGTCAATCCTGCTCTTATCGAAAGCGCTTCTCTCGAAGGAGCCAATACCATTTCCATCTTATGGCATGTGGTCCTTCCAAAGATATATCCGACCATTGTTTCTTTGGCGATTGTCATTGTTTCTCAAATCTTCACCTCACAATATCAGGTCTTTAACATCTATGGTGAAGATGCGGGCGCTATGGCGAACGTCGGTTACTTCATTTATCTCACTTCCTTGAATTCGGATGTCTTAGGAAGTAACCCAAGTTACATTAGCTATTCTGCCTTGGCGGCTTTCGGCCTTAGCCTTACCGCGATTATTGTTCCAGTCACCTTCGGGGTGAAATTCTTGCTCAATCGTTTTGGGCCAAAGGAGGACTAAACGATGGGAACTAAAGTGAATAACATTCGTCGCGGAAAAAGTCCAAAATCAAGCAAGATTGACGTCTTCTTTTATGTTCTTCTCGCTGTCATCATCTCTCTTTTTACCATCTTCCTTCTTTTCTTGCTTCTTTGGGGCTTTATGACCTCTTTAAAGAGCAAGAACGATTTCGAACAAAATGGGCCTATCACTTTCCCCTTTCTTGACTTGAACAATTGGGAAAATCCTTTGGCCAGCAACGCTGAATTCTTCCAATTCCAGAACTATGGCATTATCTTCAAAAATTTCGTCTTCGAACAATTGAACGCTTCGTGGTATGTGGGCGATGAGCTCATTAGCCATACCGAAGAGAACATCGGCTTCTTCTCGATGCTTATGAACACCCTTCTTTATGCGGGCGTTGGCGGTCTTATTGTTTCGGTCGTGCCTGCCATTACGGCGTACTTAACAAGTAAGTACCGCTATAAGCTTTCTACTATCGTCAATGTTGTCTTCACCTTGATGCTTTCAATTCCAATTGTGGGCGCTTTGCCTTCGGAACTTACTTGGCTAAGACAACTTGGCATCTTCGATAGCATCTGGGGAAATTTCTTACGGTTCTTCTCTGGCGCAGGCATGTATTACTTCGTCTATTATGCCTTCTTTAATTCGGTGAGCGACACCTATCGCGAGGCGGCGGAAATCGATGGGGCTAATGACTTCACCGTTATGTTCCGCGTCTACTTCCCAATGGCGATTAAAACCATCGGCACTGTCTTCCTCATTCAGTTCATCGCTTTATGGAACGATTGGCAAGCGACGATGCTTTATCTTCCCACGCATCCAACCTTGGCCCGTGCCGTTTATGAAATGTCGCTTGCGAAATCCGATATTGGTGTTGGTTCCGAGAAGTTCCTTCTTCAGACGGCGCCTCTTAAGATCACGGCTTCCATGATCTTGGCTCTTCCCATCACCATCATCTTCATCATCTTCCGCAACAAACTTATGGGAAACGTTTCTGTCGGCGGCTTAAAGGAATAACAACAAGGAGAGACCTATGAAAAAAAGCAAAATCCTATTAACTCTATCCTCTCTTTCTTTGCTTTCAGGGGTGCCATTCTTTTCGGGCGCATCCTTAGTCAAAGGAGAAGGTGTGCAATTAAGCGGGTTAGAAATTGATGACATCTATAATATTGGTGATTTGCTCTTCATTTCTAAGAACGCCACCCTCTCGGAAGGAGATAAGAACGTCAAAATTATTTCCTCTTATCTTTCTTATCCGAATGGCAAAAACGTGTCGAGTTCTTCCTACAAGTTAGACTCTTTTGGGAAATATAAGCTCGTTCTTACGGGCGAAGATGGGCTTTCCTATTCCAAAGAGTTTGCCGTTTATAAGGACGTCTATTCCTTTAAGGGGAATAAGTCAGACATCGCTTATGGAACGTTAAATAAACAATTTGTTTCGGAAGGCTATCCCAATGGTCTAAAAGTGAATTTGACAGAAGGCGATGTCTTCACCTATGCCGAACCAATTAACGTTCTTGAAAACAAATATCAAAAGCTTCTTACTTGGAATGTGGCGGATAACGGTAATCTTCCTAGCGTTCACTCGATCACTGTGCGAATCACGGACGCTTATGATGCCAATAACTATTTTGAAATCACCAACAACAAAGGCACCTATTATTATGAGAACTACTTTACGGCTTCCTATAATGGAGGAAGAAGCGCTGGATTAGCTCTTGATGATACGGGTTCTATCGTCATTGATGGAAGCGTTTACCGCATGAGTCAAACGGGTGGTACAAAACTTACAGGTAATAGCCCCGTTTCTAACGTTTTCAATAATATTACTTACTATTTGGATTCATCTAACCCGGAGAAATATCGCATTTACGCTGAATCGGCGAGCGCGAGCGAATATGAGCTTGTGGCTGAATTCAATAATTCGAATGTTTATCCCGAAACCTTCAAAGGGCTGAAAACTGGTCTTGCCTACCTTTCGGTGACCGCAAGCGGTTATAGTGGCGTTGAGAAGGCGCCTTTAGAGCTTGCTAATTTAGCAGGCAAAAGTGGACAAGCTCTTGATCCGATGGACTATTACAAGGATTCCATCGCGCCTTTGATCGAGGTTCGTTCCGAAAAGGAAATGAAGATCATGGGCGGTGTAGAAATCGCTATCCCAGAGGCCAAGGCTTATGACGAAACCGCTCTCCGAGGCGACGTCCGTTATAGCGTTTGGTATGGCTATGATTCTTCCACCAAGAAGATGGTTCTTACAAAGAAGGGCCGTTTTAAACCAGAAGAACTAGGTGTCTATACGATTATTTACGAAGCAGAAGACGCATATGGCAACCTCGCTCAAGAAAGAGTGGATTTATCGGTGAGCGAATTTGGCTCTAGCGGCATCGCTTTCCAAGTTATGCCGCTTGTCTCGCTTCATGCTGGCGCTCATGTGACCTTCAATAATTTTGAAGTCGTCTCTCTTAATGGCGATTGCAAAACGACGATTGAACTCACTTATCCGAATGGCGAGAAAAAGACCTTCGATAGCGAAGAAACGGTGGAACTTCCTTACTCTGGAAAATACCATGCGGTCTATCGCTATAAGGACGCTTTCTACGAAGGGGAAAAGAGCTACGATTTTGATGTCCTTGCCTCGCTTCAAGCAACTTTCATTGATAGAAACGTTTCTTTGCCTCATTACTTTATGAAAGGGGCTTCTTATACCATCGACGCCCCTATGGCCTATATCTATGGCGAAGAAGGCAAAGTGCAAGACGAAGTCTCAACTTATGCCCAATTCGATAATGGTGAATATCAAGTGGTGGACGCTATGGACGTGGCGATCCCAGCCGCGAAAAAAGTTCGCTTCAAATTCGCTCCAAAGACCAATCCGAATGATGTCATCGAAACGGAAATGATCGATGTCATCGATACGGGGTGGAATGGAAAGAAAGTTGATTTAACCAAATACTTTGTGGGCGATTTCGCTGGCAAAAACGTTACGAACGAAGACGGCAAGGATGCGGACTTCGTTCGCTTCCAAAGCACAAAGACCGGGAAGGGATCGTTAGAATTCGTCAATAAGCTCCTTCTTTCTGGCTTCTCCTTCAACTTCAAAGCTCCTTCCTTTAAAAAACTCACCATTCGCTTGATTTCTTATTATGAGGAAGGAAAAGAAATTGAAATCGTCTTGAATGGCACTAATGTAAGCGTCAATGGCCGAGGTAACCTCGCCAATGAAAATTGGAATGGCAAGGGCGCTTCCATCTTCTATAACAGCGGTACCTCGAACTTAAACGTGGCTGGTGCTTCTTTCCAAATCGGAAGCCCCTTTAAAAACGACGCTTTCTTCTTGAAATTGGAGGCAGAAGGGCTCTCTACAAGCGACTATATCGATATCTCGACGGTTGGCAATCAACCTTTCCGTTCGGGAAACGTAAGAGACCGTATCGCTCCAATGGCTTCCGCAAACTTCCCTGAGAAGATTGCTTATATCGGTGACAAGGCGACCATCTCGCGTCCGAACGTGGCTGATGTCCTAACGCCAGTAAGCGATAAAAAGGCCTCGCTTAGCGTTCTTAAGAACAAGAATAACAAGATGGAGGTCATGAAGGATGCTGATTCCGGCATCGCTTTAACGGGCATCAATGATTTCAGCAAAGATTATCACATCCAATATGATGACTATGGTTCCTATATCATCACTTATACGGCGCTTGATGGCGCGGAGAATGGCCTCTCTGGCGGCTTAAAGAGCCTTGTGAGCGTCTTGGATCTTGAAGCTCCTGAAATCATCACCAAAGTTGGCACGTATACCATCAAAGCTGGCGCCGAAAGCGTACTTCCTCATATTGAAGCGAAGGATAACTTTACAACGGAAGGAAACTTTGACATCTGGCATCTCGTTTATGACTCCAAGAATCGCTTGGCAGCCGAAGTTCAAGATGGCGATAAGTTCATCTTGAACGAAAAAGGCACATACAAAGTTTACGTTATGGCTCAAGACGAAGAAGGCAATGTTGCTTATTCCGATTATGTCTTGATTGTTGAATAGGGGAGAAAAATATGAAAAATTACAAAAAGAAAAACGTTTTCTTCGCCTTGGCGGCAAGTAGCATTTTGCTTTTAAGCGGATGTGGCGCGGACGCCGCAACCAGCGGAGAAAGCTCTTCCGGGAATGATACTTCCCTTTCAGACAAGCATCGCTTTAACGCGACGCCCACTTCGAATTTCTTAGTGCAAGGCGCAAGAACGAGCTACAAAGTCGTCCTTCCTTCCGAAACCGATGACATGCTTCTTTATGCTCGTTCGGAGCTTACTTCTCTCTTCCAAGAAGCGACCAACATCGATTTAAGCGTCGTTTCCGATAAGGGCCTTACCTATAAGGATACGGACACTTTCATCTCTCTTGGAAAGAATGAGTACCTCCAAAGTGCTGGCCTTTCTAACGAGACGAACTATGAAACGTATGGCAGGGATGGGGCTCGCGTCCTCACCAAAGGCAAGTCCATCTTCATTTTCGGCGAGAGCAATTATGGAACCCTTTATGGCGTCTATGATTTCTTGAACCTCGCCTTCAATTTCGAGACCTATTACCACGATTGCTATACTCTCGAAAAGAATGTGACCGATCTTCCCTTATACAATTACGACGTCGTGGATATTCCAGACCTCGCCTATCGTCAAAAACGTGGTCTTCTCTATCCGACGGCAGGCCAAAACCAAATGTTTTCCTACCGCATGAGAGTGACCGATGACGTAGCGAACCTCATTCTTCCTATCTATGAAGGAAATTCTTCTTCGAGCGCTTTCAATAGGAACCACAATAGTTTCTACTATTTCCCCAAGAAAGACTTTGAAAAGACCCATCCGAATTTCTATTCCACGAAAGGCGATCAGCTTTGCTTCACCGCCCGTGGCGATAAGAACGAATTCAAGGCGATGACGGAATTTGCCGCTAAGAAAATCGAAGATTCGCTCACTTGGAATCCTTATGCGGAATATCCAAGTTATACGACCGCTTTCATTGGCATGAACGACATCAACGACCTTTGCGATTGCGAAGCGTGCAACAAAGTGAAGACCGAACACCACAATTCCCAAAGCGCAGCCATGATTCTCTTCATGAAAGAAGTTGGAAAGATCGTCAATGCTTGGATGGATAAGGAAGAGAACGCTCCTTATAAGCGCAAGCTCAACTATAGCTTCTTCGCTTATCAAGCTTCTATTACTCCTCCCTTCAAGGAAAACGATGACGGCACTTTTGATTATAAGGACGACATCATTCCCGACGAAGGCGTGACGATTATGCCTTATGTTGCAACGATGAACTTCGACTATGGCCGTTCTTTTTATAACTCCACGAACGACGAAGCGCGAAAGATCTTAAAGGCCTGGGGAAATTTCTATCCGGGAACTTGGGCTTGGAGCTATGGCGGCTTCTATAACGACTACATCACTTTCTACGATATTTATAACTTCTACTCGGATTATCATGAATATCTTAGCAAATATCATTATTCCTTAACTTTCGAACAGGTGAAAAACGACCAAAGAGGCGCGGATCCTGGCTTTGGCGGTTTAGCGAACTATGTGCTTTGCAAAAAGAGTTGGAATCCTTCGCTCGACATCAACAAACTCATCGATAATTATCTCGAAAACGTTTATGAAGACGCGGCTCCAGCGATGCGCGAAATGTTCCAAAAACTCCGTCTCTGGTTTGCCAAGGTCATCGAAAAGAACGGCATTGGTGCTGGAGGCTCCATGCAGGCGGATATCTCAAGCAATAAGAAATACTGGGGTTATGGCTTGGTTCATGAGCTCTTTGGCCTTTGTGACGAAGCTTATAAGGCAATTGAAGCCTATAAGAAAGACGAAGCCAAATATAAGAGGCTCAAGAACTACATCGATATTGAGTGGCTTGTTCCTGCCAAAGTGGCCATTAGTTGCTATGAGGACAAATTCACGACGGACGAATTCACTTCCATCAAGAAGAAATTCAAAGATATCTGTTTAGATTTGGGTGTCAAAGACATCAAAGAATTCGTTTCCATCAATTCTTATTTGGAAAGCTTGGGGGTTTGATTTTATGAAAAAGACAAAAGCTATTATTGCCTTAACGCTCCTATCCATGTCGACGCTTGGAGTGGCCTCTTGCTCATCGGCTGGAGGAGACGACTCTTCTTCGATTGGCGTTAAAGATTTCTCTTTGAGCGCCAAGAATGTCGATCTTATCTATGGCGATACTTATGAACTTACCACGAAAGGTACGTCCAAAGATCCTGTTGTGTGGGAAAGTTCGGATGAAAACGTCGCCATGGTGAATGATGGAACAATCCATGCGGTTGGTAAGGGAAGCGCTATTATCACTGCCAAAAGCGGTTCTTTAAGCGCTACTTGCCTTATCAATGTCGGCTTTGGCAACATCTTGCCTTCTTTGGCCATCGATAATGTTTCCGAAAATGGCATTTTCCTTGCAAAAGGTTCCTCTTTTGCCTTAAGAGGCCATGTTTCTTTCAATGGGAAGGCCTATCCTTGTGCTGTTTCGGTCTTGTTAGCGGAGGATGGCATTATTTCCATGTCTGGAAACGCTATAACGGGCGCTAAAGAAGGGGAGACAGAAATAAAAATAAAGGGGAATTGGAATGGATTTTCGAATACCGAGATGGGAAAAACCATCAAAGTGAAGGTTTCCAAAAACCTTTCCTTATATACTGAAATTTCCTATGGCGATGGCTCTTCTTTTGTGAGCAACAAGATCGATTTGAGTCTTGTCTCTTCTTGGCAAGGAAAAAATTACCATAGTGAAGCTCTTCTTTCCTTTAAAGCGGTGGTTGATGGCTCGACGAAGGCTGGGAACATCGTTTTAGAGGATAATGACATCCTCGCTTTAAGTAGCGATGGAAGAATTAAAGCCAAAAAGGCTGGCACGACTAAAGTGTATGGGAATTATGTGGATGCGGATGGCACCGTCTATAGCGTCTTTATCGCTGTCGAGGTGACTTGCCCAGTCGCTAATTACTCTGGCGAACTTCGTCTTTCCGCCGAAAACCCTTTCCCCCTTGATGAATATTTCGGGGAAGGGGCAAGTTTGGTCTATGTGAAACAAGGCGAAAAAGAACTCGATTTTACTTCCAATGGCCTTATTAAGGGTCTTGAAGCGAAGGGCGACGAAAGCGATCCTCTTCTTGTTTTGACTTCCAAAGGTGGCTTCTATTTCGAAGATTCCTTTGTCTATACAAAGACTTTGACCGCTTCGAACTTCGTTTCGACCTTTAAGCTCAGCTCGGGAAAAATCATCGATGGATATTACATTCTCGATGAAGATATCGATGAAGTCATCAATATGACGAGTCAAATTTCCTCTTTCTATCAAAGTGGTTCTGAGAAAAACACTTATTTTAAAGGCACTTTCGATGGTCAAGGCCACACCATTAAAGCGAAGGTGGACCGTGAAGGAATCTTTGGCGGCTTAGGAGAAACGGCTGTTATCAAAAACACTCATTTCGAATTCACTTTCAATTCCAAAACCAACTATTGCTCTGGCTTAGCAAGAAATAACTGGACGAATAACGTCAAAGGTTGGAAGGCGACCCTTTCGAACCTTTATGTCACCACGACCAACTACTTCGACAAATCCTATAGCTTGTTCGAGATGCGCTTTAACGATATGGTGATGAACGATATCTATGTGAACTTAACGCTCGATGAGAGCTGCAAGGAAGTCGAAAAAGCAACGGAAGAAAAAGGCGCTCTCTTCCGTATTGACAACACCATTTCCGCTGGTCCTTATGGACAATTCTATGGCGATTTTAGAAACGTCTATGTTGTTTCTGGCGCCTTTATGCCGATTTCGAGTGGTAACTATGGTTCCACCGGTACCTTTGCTAGCTATGCCAAAAACGATACGGAAAACCTTGGCGAGTATGAAAGCGCAGGTGTTGCCGAACAAATCCAGCATTGCGTCCTGGGCTCGAAAGAGAATAACGCCAAAAAAGACCTCTTCGGTTCTCTTCCTAGCGTCACTTGGTATTTTAGAGGAAGCAAAAACACCAATCTTGTGTGGATCTATTTCGCTCTTCCAACGATTACCAACGGCGGCATTGCTCGCTACAACATCAAGGAAGAACTTTTGTCGGCAAACGTCAGCCGAATCGGAAGTTGGAGTGTGGAAGGCGCATAATGAATCTCTTGTCTTTTCCAAGCGGCTCCTTCTTTTTAGGCGGCTATGCTGGTTCTCTTATTGAGCTTGCCGTTCATGAAGAATACCTCGACGAAGAAAAATATCATCTTTTCGCTTCTCAATTCGCTCTCCATAGCGATCGAGCCGGATCCTGGAGAGGGGAGTTTTGGGGGAAGTTTTTACGCTGCGCGGTGAGTTGCTATAAAGCGACGCATAATCGCCTTCTTTACGGCATCATCGAGCGAAGCGTGTTCGAAATCGTTTCCTATATGGAAAAAGATGGCACCTTATCTTCCTATATTCCTGAAGATCGTTTGACGGGATGGGATATGTGGTGCCGGAAATATGCGATGATTGGGCTTCTTAGCTATCTTGAAATTTCGAAAAATCAAAAAAAGAAAGCCAAAGCCCTTCATTCTCTTTGCTTGCAAGCGGATTCTATCCTCGCCAAAGTGGGCCCTTATCCAGGACAAAAGGGGATTTTAAAGACGTCGAGCGTCTATGGTTCCCTCAATAGCGCCTCCATCTTAGGCGTCTATGTCGATCTTTATTCTTTGACTAAGAAACAAGAATATCTTGATTTCGCTTCCTATATTATAAGCACTGGCCTTTCTGAGGGTGAGAACCTTATCGAAAACGCTTTAAAAGAAGGTTCTTATCCTTATCAATGGAAAGCTACGAAAGCCTATGAAATGATTGCCTGTTTCCAAGGTGTTCTTCATTATGGCGAAGTGACGAATGATGAAAGATGCGTTGCTGCCGTTAAAAGCTTTGTGAAGAAAGTAGCGGAAACCGACTTTACCATCACCGGCGGCATTGGAACCGAATCGGAATTCTTTAACGATAGCTCCTTAAAACAAACTTGTCCTTCGGTGAAGCCGGGATCTGAAACTTGCGTGACTGTTTCCTTTATGGCTTTATGCGACGATCTTTTAAAGAAGACTGGCGACCCATACTACGCGTCTCTAATTGAAACGATGGCCTATAACAACCTCTTTGGCGCGACCAACGATGAAAATCAAAAAATGAATCTCGCCGAAGGAAGGGTGTGGCGCCTTGATGGCTACGATACGCCTCCCCATGAGCCCTTTTTGTTTGATAGCTATTCACCGGTGGTAAGTGATAGGAGAGCAAAAGTGGTCGGTGGCTATATGCGACTACAAAACGAAAGAAGCTATGGCTGTTGCGCAGCGAATGGCGGATTTGGCCTTGGTTTAGTTAGGGATTTCGCCTTCCTTAAAGAAAAGGATGGCTATGTCCTTAATTTCTATAATGATTTCAAAGCGAAAGATGTCTTTGGCTCTAAAAATATTTCTTTCTTGATGCAGGCCAATCTTTATAAGAAAGGACGTGCCACTCTTCGCATTCGTGGCCAAGGAGAACGCTTCCGCCTTTCTCTTCGCCTTCCTTCTTGGGCGAAATTAACGGTCAAATTAAATGGCCAAGTTCTTTCAGATTTAAAAATCCAAAAGGGCTACGTTATTTTAGATAGAGTATGGGGGAACGATCGATTGACGATGGAACTTCCTCTCGCGCTTGAAAGCGTATATTTAAACGATAAAATCGCCTTTAAACGAGGGCCTATCGTTTTAGCAACCGATTCCCGTTTTGGGAGTTTTGATGGCGTTATTTCTTCGTCTCTTAAAGGGAAGCTTGTCCCAAACGACGCCTTTAAGACCAACGAAACTCTTTTGCTTTCCAACGGCATGAAGCTTTGCGATTACGCTTCAGCGGCAAAGAACATGGACGATAAAGATTCCAAACTCACGGTTTGGATGGATATAAGTAAGAAATAGGAAAAGGAGATATACCTATGAATAAAAAGACGAAAGGACTCTTGCTTGTCGCTTCGCTTGGGTCACTTTTCACCTTCACTTCCTGTGGCAAAGAGAATAATAGTTCTTCGAGCCAAGGATCTGACTTTAGCCTTCCCGAGAAAGTGTACTTCAAGGTCACTTTAGAAAGCGGTGACGGCTATACTATGACGCCCCTAGAGGGCTATGATCCTTCGAAAGTGGAAGAAGGAAGAGATTTCAAATTCACTATCGAAACCAAAGAGGGCTATACCGTTTCTCGCGTGAGCGTCAATGGTAGGACGGACACTCTTTTGCCGGACGATGACGGCGTTTATACGATTTCGAGCGTGAGCGAGAACGTTACTATTAAAGCGGAAGTGCGCCTTCTTTCCTATCGCATCACCTTCTCTGGCGAGAACTTTAGCGTCTCTCCTCTTGAAGGGTATGACTATGAGAATGTCGAATACGGCAAAGACTTCAAATTCAAGATTGTTGTTGCCGAGCATAACACGCTCAAGGACGTTCTCTTAAACGGAACATCGCTTGCGAAAAATAGCGATGGCGTTTATGTCATTAATAACGTGACTTCTTCCTTAAACGTTTCTGTTTTAACCGAAGAAAATACGTATTCCTTATCTTTCCAAGATGGAGAAGGTTATTCCATCCAACTTATCGATTCGGTAAGCGATCTTACGAAGATTCCTTATTCCAAAACCGTTCGTTTCAAAGTCAATGCCGCGAAGAGCTATCGCATTGACGCTGTTAAAGTGGGCGATACCATTCTTTCGAGAAGCGAGGATGGCACTTATAGCGTTAGGAACTTTGAAGGCGCCGTTCTAATCACTGTAGAAGCCACTCTGGTAAAGTGCGTTCTCACTTTTGATTCCAATGGCGGAAGCGCCGTTGCGAGTCAAGAAGTGCCTTACGAAACGCTGGCGAGCGAACCGGCGAGTCCTACAAGAGCGGGAGACGAGTATTTCGATTCCTATACCTTCGACGGCTGGTATGGAAGCACTGGGAAATTCGATTTCAAAAAACCTGTGATGGACGATATGAAGCTTGTTGCCAAGTGGAAGAGCAAGGGTCAGAAATATGATGAAGTGAAGCTTATTTCTGGTTCTTCGACCAATATCACAAGCGGCGATAGCAACAAAATAAACGTTTATGGTGTCGATTTCACCTTCAGCCAAATCGCTTGGTCGGGTGACCATACGGATGAGGAAAAGAAAGCGGATCTCATGTCCAAATTCGGTGGTGTCGCAAGAGATAACGACGGCGTCTTTGTCTCCCCGCATCAAACGGGTGATGTCACTTTGGAGACCCAAAACATCGTTCTTCCAAAGATTGATTTCAAGACGATGCTTGGGGGCGGCAAGGTCATGACGATGGAACTTGGCGGTTACCAGAATGGCGCATCTATCTCTATTAACGGAGAAATCTTATTTAAAAATTCCGGTTCAGGAAGCATGGATTACTTGAATTGTGCCAAAGCCTATTTCTATCGCGAAGGAGAAGCCGTTAAACTTCGTGCAGTCGCGAAAAAGAACCCCGGCACGAAAGACATCTATAGCTGCCAAGAGGTTTCCTACACTCTAAGCGAAGAAGAAAGTAATGGCACTGCTGGCATTACAATCGGCTTAGGGACGAATAAATACGGTCGCCATTACTGGATTGGAAACCCACGCATCGCCAAAGGCGAATACAATGTTCTCGATTTCAGCGCGAAGCAAAACGTCACGGTGGAAAACGGCATCCTCAAGACCCGTACAGAACGTGATGCCGAAAGCGGCGCCCCATTTACCCAATGGAAGGAGACCGCCGCCTTGTCCTTCGATGGCATTGGCGCCATCGGAAACGGTTCCAAACCACTCGTTGCGAACTATGGCAAAATGAACTTCAACGCCCTCTTCGCCGAAGGGAAAGGCGTTCGCTTCACCCTTGGCGCTTGGAATGGAAGCGAAAGGCTCACCTACGAAGGGCATGACTTCGGAGTGAGTGGCGAAAAGCCAGATAATCCAACGGCTCATACCGAAAATTCCATTATCGACACTTGGAAGAACTTCCAAATCGAAATCACTCGTCTTGGCATGCGCGTTTATAACCATTATGAGGATATAGAATATCTGGTTCCTCTTTCGGAAGAAGTGCTCTCTGGGGCAAAAGGTTTAACTTTTAACCTTGGAACGACTTCGAATAACCATTTCTTCTATCTTTCGAACGTGAAAGCGTTCCACGCATAGAGGAATAAAAACAACGCATAGAGGCGCGGAGCAATCCGCGCCTTTTCTGTTTTATCTCATAAAAAGACAATGTAAGCGGTATCATTTCTTTTTTTATGGTGCTTCTTTTTTACTACTTGCCCTTCGTTTCCTTGTTCCTAAGGGAATCCATTCTTAGAATGGAAGCATAAAATGGCATAGGGGTGCTTTTGCCTCTCCGACTCGTTTTGAGCGGAACGCATCTTCATCATTATGCGAAGGAGAAAAGGATATGAACAAAAAGAAAACCGTCATACTCGCTTTAGCGGGCCTCTTATCGGCTGGCGCTTTCAGTGGGGTTATGATGAATGAAATGGGAGGCATCGCCAACGTTTTCGCTAACGATAACGCGGACGCTGTTACTTGGAAGCACTATGCAGCTGTTGCTCCAACCTTCACTTCCCATGGGTCGAAGGAGTTCTGGGCGAACTGCTCTAATTTAGGCGTCCACCAATTCGAAGCGCCAGCAAAAGGCACTATCGAAGAAGGCGGCGATTTCTCGCTTACGACTTACTTCAAAGAACTTACGGCCGAAGATGATCGCTATGTTGCGAAACTCACGCCGAAAGTGACGTTTGATTCCCGTGGTGGAACCGTTATCGAAAGTCAAGACGTGGAATATAACGCTTTAGCGACTGAACCAGCCGCCCCGACAAGAGAAGCGGATGGTTATTACGATTCCTATACCTTCGATGGTTGGTATATGAACGGTGAAAAGTTTGATTTCACCAAGCCAGTTACTGGTAATGTCGATCTTATTGCCAAGTGGAAATATGGAAACAAGAAAACTGTTTATGTTGTTTCAAATTGGAGGGGAAGCGATTTCTCATCATCCATAGAAGGCAAAGCTGTTCCACTTGTTAGAGATAACTTTTTAGGGAATATTTTTTATAGCAAGGGGACCGATGGCATCAATAAAGCAAAAGCCACATTCAAGAAGACAAACGACGATGGAATGGGTTTTAGGATTTATAACGAACCAAGCGCAAAGGCTATTGCACCTTCGATGAATTTTGGCGAACTTCTTAAAAATTATAATAAAATTTTCATGGAAGTTGGGGTCGGGCAGACAAACATGAGTCTTTTGACGGATGCCGGCGGAGGAACGGGAACAGCAATAGCTACCAACTCTAATGCCGAAGAAGCCACCATCGACAACTGTGATCGATTGACCAGTACGATTTTGACTTTTTGGAAAGACGCAAACGGAAAAGTTCACATGTCTTTTGATGATACGATGGTTGATCAGCCCTTCCAAAATGTTTACGTATCGAGAAGTGGTGACATCATTCTTACCGATGGTCAAGCAAACGGTACTGATAGGCTCAGTTTTTGGCAAAACCAAAGGGGCAGTAGATATTTCTGGCTTGGCAGACCTTATGCGTTTGAGGGAGAAAAAACTGTTTTGGATGTCTCTCAGAAGATTGGGTTAGTCGCGACAGAAGGCACTCTTCTCACCAGAGATGAAACCAATGACACTGAACATAAAAAGAAAGCGCCTTTTGGACAATGGTATAGTCCTGCCTTAATAGGCTATGATGCTGTTGGCGTTTTTGGGACGAGTTCCAGTTCTACGCTCCTCACATTTAATCCTATGGATTTCTCCTCTTTATTCGCGAAGAACCAAGGCGTTCGCTTCACCCTTGGCGCTTGGAATGGACTTGACACTCTTTATTTCAAAAAAGGCGACAAAAATGTTGATCTTGGACAAAATCAAGAAAAGCCTAACACCGATAGCTTGCCCTACCACGATCCTTCGGTCGATGACCGCGAACTTATTAGGAATACGTGGCGTAACTGGGAAGTTTCTATTGAGCCAACGGGAATTTCTATTCAAAATTGGAACACGAATGTAGAGTATTTGTTTAGTATGACGGAAGGACAACAAAAAGGAACAGAATCGCTTGTGTTTGGTTTATCTAAACGTTCTGACCAACATTTCTTCATTGTCTCGAGTTGGTCTACTTACCATTTATAAAGAATCCTCCTTTCAAGAAAGGCGAGCCTTCGGGTTCGTCTTTTTTGTTCTTGTATTCCCACTTATTGTCTATTTATTTCGTTTTGAGCTTCTCGCCCTTTTTTTCGATGTCTTCTTCTTTAGAATAAGACGTAGCTGATGAGGTAAAAATATGAAAGGCTTTAAACACTTCGGCGCGATGATTGATGTCTCGCGAAATGGCGTTTTGACGAAAATTGAATTCTTTCGCTTCGTTGATTTACTTTCCAAAATGGGTTACGACACCATCGAACTCTATAGCGAAGATATCTACGAAGTAGAAGGGGAGACTTATTTTGGCTATATGAGAGGTGGCTATTCCATCTCCGAACTTCAGGAATTTGATACTTATTGTCAAGAGAAAGGCATTGAGCTCATTCCTTGCATTCAAACTCTTGCCCACTTCACGAATCCTTCTAAAGAGAAGGAGTTTATGCCTCTTTTGGATCTTGATGACATCCTTAATGTCGATGACCCAAAGGTTTATGAATTTATTGACCGTCTCATTGGAAGCGCTCGTAAAGCGTTCTCTTCCAAACATCTTAATATCGGTATGGACGAAGCCTACCGTCTTGGCTTAGGGAAGCACTTAAAAGAGCATGGCTATGAAGCCCAAAGCGATCTCATGCTTCGCCATTTAAAGAAAGTATCTGAAATTGCTAAGAAATATGATTTTGATTGCCATATGTGGGGCGATATGTTCGTCCGTATGGTGAATGATGGCGCTTACCTTGATAAAGGTCTTCCTAGTGTCTCGAAACTCCAAGCGCTTCATTTGGATGTGCCTTCTAACGTCGAGGTGGCTTATTGGGACTATGGACAAACGAATCCTAAGTTCTATGACGCGATGTTTGAATTCTATCGCGCCTTAGGAAGAGATATCTGGTTTGCTGGCGCTGGACACACTTGGGTTGGCTTTGCTCCTCAAAATAAAGCGGCTCTTCCCATTATGCGCGCTTCCTTCGAAAGCGTTCGTCGTAATAAGGTAGAGAATTATCTAATTACCTTATGGGGCGATAATGGCAAGGATTGTTCGACAAGCGCCGCCATGCCAATGCTTTTCGCGGCCAGCGAATTTGCCAAAGGGATTGAAGACATAGAACTTATCAAGAAGCATTTCAAAGAAACGCTCGGACTCAATTTCGACGACTTCAATTTGCTTGATGACGTTAACAAAATCACCGTTAATGGCAAACTCGAGTTGCCAATAAACGCTTTATCTAAAGGGCTCTTCTACCAAGATCCTCTTTGTGGTGTGCTTGATGTTGATCTAGCGAATATCGATAAGATTGACTATAAGTCGCTTTCCGAAAAACTCCTTGAAGCAAAGAAGAGAAACGAGCCCTATGGGTATCTTTTTGAAACCATTTCTCGCCTTGCTTCCTTCCTTTCCCATAAAGCTTATCTAGGAATCGATATCCATAAAGCGTACCTCTCTAAAGATAAAGAGCTCTTAAAGGAAGAAGTGAAGGAAATTGATCTCGCACTTACCTCTTTGGATTCCTTTATCGAGGCTTTCGAATACCAATGGATGAGGGAAAATAAACCTTTTGGATACGAAATCCATTGCGCTCGTTTTGGTGGAGTCAAGGAAAGGCTTGGCTATGCTAAACGCGTTCTAAATGCCTATATCAAGGGCGATATTGATAGAATCGAAGAACTTGAAGCGAAGCAACTCTCTTTCTATCGTCCCGAAGGCTTTAGAATGAATAACTATCGTTCCTTTATCTCGACAAGCGAAATTTAAAAGGATTTAGATTTGCGTCGATTTTTCGAAATTTGTAAAAGCATTAGAAAACGGCCACCAATGGAAAGATGGCCGTTTTGCATATTGTTTTGGGCTTTTTAATCCTTTTGAAAATCTTCAATTTCCTTAAGAAGATAATTTGCGAGCGCATCGATGCCTTCGCCCTTTTTCGCACTGACTGGGAAAATGGCAGCATTCGGATGAATCTTCTTAATTCTTTCTTCGGCTTTTTCGAGATTGAAGTCAAAGACGGAAACAGCATCCATCTGGCTAATGATGAAAAGACTGGCCACTTTATACATCAAAGGGTATTTGAGCGGCTTATCGTCTCTTTCTGGAACGGAAAGAATTTCCGCGTTAAGGTGAGCTCCGGTATCGAATTCGGCTGGACAAACAAGGTTACCGATATTTTCAAGAGTTAAGAGATCGAGCCCGTCGCATCCGATGGCATCAATGCCGTCCTTGATCATTTCGGCGTCTAAATGGCATTCGCCCGAGGTATGAAGTTGAATCGTCTTGACACCAGCTTTCGAGGCAATCGTTTCGGCGTCAACTGTCGGATCGATATCTGCTTCCATAACGCCGATACGAATCTTCTCTTTCATCTTGTTTAATAAAGCGACAAGAAGAGTGGTCTTTCCTGAACCTAGGCTCGACATAAGATTAAGCAAAAAGACCTTTTTTCTTAGTTCTATTGCCTTTTTGATCGTTATTGGCGAAGACGCTTTGCTTGACTTGAAAAGCTTTAATGGGATCCGTCATTTCCTCCTTCTACTTTAACGATGCTAATCGTAATCCTTTTGTTAAAGCAAGACCGATGGTAATGGGTATAGGTGTCAGAAGCACAAACCAACATTGCCAACCTTTAGTTCCTAGATCATAGCCGACTTCAAGATAAAGGGCGAGACAAGTGAGCCACACAAAAGAAATGGCCGCGATAAATTTCGCCATGTCCCAATGCCATCTTTGAGAGAAGACGATGAGCGTTAAGAAAGACGCGGCAGGGAGCCAGAAATAGAGCTCAAAGCTTTGCCAATTGTGAACGGGGTTAATTCGAAGGATAACTTCCGCGATGCAGAAAATCGAAATAACAGTGCAAATCCCTAACATGGTGAGAATGAGTTTCTCTTTGAATAAGGAGGTAGGGGAGTGAATCGCTTTATCTTTAAGCGTTTCTTCGGAATGCTCGGTGACTAAAAAATCCAAGGAAACCTCATAGAAGTCCGCGAGCTCTTTCAATACTCTAACATCGGGCAAGGAATCGCCTTTCTCCCATTTGGAAATCGATTTATCGCTGTAATTAAAACGTTCCGCGACTTCTCCTTGTGTAAGGCCCTTGGCCTTACGAAGGGTCGCTAAGTTTTTGGCAATAATGAGGGGAAGACTTTCGCACATGGCTCCATTTTAATACATGGAAGGCAAAAGAAAAACCGCCCATAGGCGGCCTAATTTGTGGGGTCGAGACGCTAGTCGGCGTATTCTTCGACGGAATCGCTTTCGTCTTCGGAATCGTCATCTTTGAAGATGGGACCCTCGTTTGCGATTTCTTCAAGAAGTTCGCTATAGGCGAGCTCTTGACCATTCATTTCGTTCTTACGGAACATATTTGAACTCTCCTTTCACGCTCCCTTTCTCTTGGAGCACCATTAATATAATGGCAAAACAAGGGGGCGTTATTTGATAGCGTTTTCAGAAAGGCCTTTCAGAAACCGCTTTCAATAAAAACACTAGATTCTATCGAATGTTTAATTTCTATTTTTAAGAAATATCATAGACATTTTCTTCTTATTTTCGAGAATTGTTTTCCTTATTTACGACCGCCATGATCTTTTGAAACTCTGGATCATTCTCGTATCTTCTTTTCAGTATCTTCTTAAGCCGTTTGTTCTTATCAAGGTAGTCTTCGTCAAGATGTTTGATGTCTAAAAGACTGGCAATGACCCATTCTGGGTCTTGCGTGTGAAAGGAATAGTAGACGTCGTTCATAAGACGATAGTCGAATGTTTTCATGATAAAAGAGGTTGGTTCTTCTCTTGTATAAGAGATGTAACGATACATATAGCCCATCCAAAACAAGGAGTCTTTGGAATATTTTATTTTTCCATAAGCAGAGTCTCCATATTGTTCAGTTATCATCTCAATTCCTTCGAATGGGTCTAAGGCAAAACACATGGATTCGTTTTTATCGAGGAGTTTTAAGTAATCGCTATGAAGGAATCTCCTTAGGAAGATGGGAGAAGAACATTTTAATTCGGTGGATTTTTCGAATATCTCAGCTTGGTAAGTTGCAAGCAATAGTCCATTGTGATCGAATTTTCTCATTTTAGTATTTCCTCGATATAAGGGCCGTCTCTGTATTCCCTTTTTGCAAGACGAAGTTTGGTGTCTATCTTTAGCGCCCTCTCTTCGAATAACTTTCTTTGCCTTTCCCACTCGGGTTTAGAAATGTAATATTTTTCGATGGGTTCCAATGCTTCAAGGGATTTTTCACTTCTAAAAACGTATTGGAGTCCTAAAGATGACGCGGATAGCGAATGCAAGGCGGCATTTGCAGTGATATCGCCGTCGACAAATTCTCTCATGATGTAAAACATTCGATTATCTGCGATAGGAGCGATGATAAGATCGATGTTGTCCAATTCTTTGAGCATTTTCTTAATATGAGGCTTTGAAACGTACTCGGATAGCCATCCGCGGTAATAGCAAATGACTAACATCCATTCGAGGTTGCATTGGAAACGTTTTGTCTTTAATTTTTTTGATTCATATGAAAAAGCGTAGACGGCAGATCCTTCTTTCTCATAGACAAATGACGAGGCTTGATTATAGGTTTCTCCAAGATAAAAGCCGTGCCCAAAATCGCACGTTTTTCGAGAGCCATTTGGTATTATACTTTCCAGTCCGTTTTTAGAGCCGTGAAATAATATTTTTTGATGTTGTTTCCTTAAAAATTTCCGCTTTAACTGTATTGAGCCTCAAGCCTTTTAAATAAAGATAAGAATAGATTTTTCGTATACTTCTTTCTCTAACGGCGATTCGCCATTCAAAATTTTATCTACAGTGATAGACGAAATCTCAACTTCCTCGGATAGGCAAGACAAATCAAAAGCCCCGCTATTTAGGGCGTCGGTTAAATCTTTTTGAATATTATAGTTTAAATGGATGTGTTTCATGACTATCCCCACAACCATTATGTAAAACTTATTTTTATATAGTATAGAAACAAGTTTGCAGTTAAGTTACCGCTAGTATCTGCGTGAGTATTGTTTCAATTTACTTATTGCGACGTGCTTTATCCGATCGATAAAGTCCAAAATTATTTTTTGAATAAACTATCTGAATGCTGTTTTTTAGGGGTTGCTTTGACGTGGTTATCGAAGGGCTTCAAAGCTTACTCTCGTATATGTGAAACAAAATGGCAAAAAATGTTTCACATTATTTGAATGTGGCATGATAAACTATTATCGTTTCGAGGAACTGGCATGCCGAACATAAGCGAACTATTGTATGAAAAAAATCAAATTTTGGAACAATTGAATTCTTTGATATATGGTTCAATCGAATTAAGAGAAGCGAATGGTAAACGATATATTTACGTTCATTATCGGCAAGAAGGCGTTTTAACCACCAAATATGCAGGAGAATATTCCGATGTTTTGTATAACCTAGTTATCGCAAACACTAGATTAGCAAAAAACTTGAGGAAGCGATTAAAAGAAATCAACAAAGCTCTTAAAGAACTTGATTACATCGAGAGAGGAAACGTTGATGAAAAAGTGGCAGTTAACCTCGATTTAGCCAGAAGATATCTTGTTGATTCTATATATAAACAAGCCAAGCTTGAAGGCGTTGCGACTACATATTCGGATACCGAAACTATCGTCAATGGTGGAAAAGTCAAAGATATGACCGCTTCTGATGTGGCTAAGGTAATCAATCTTAAAAGGGCTTGGGAATTTATTATGTTCACAGATTTGGCTAATTATCCCACTAATTATGCTGTGCTTTGCGAAATTAATAAGATAATAGAAGATGGTTTTTCGTTCACCGCGGGAAGAATTAGAAACGTCCCGGTTACAATTGGCGGCTTATCTTATGTCCCTCCTATGCCGCTTGAGGACCAAATCAAGCAAGAGCTAAAGGACGTCTTAAGTAACGAAGACGGAATAGACCTGGCAATCGATTTAGCTCTTTATGTTATGAAAAAACAGCTGTTCTTGGATGGAAATAAGAGAACTGCAATTATATTTGCTAATCATTATTTGATTTCGCAGGCTTTAGGATTACTGGTGGTGCCGGCAGATGAAGTCAATGATTTTAAAAACGTTCTTGTTTCATATTACGAAGACGAATCAAGAAAAAGCGGTATTGTCGATTTTTTGAAAGAAAAATGTTGGATTAGAATGGAAAAATAGGTTTTGAAGAGTCTTTTTATTTAAATGCGCCAAAACATTGAAATTTATTCCTAGGTTAGGAGCGATTCCAACACCACCTTGGTTTTTAGGATGTTTTAAGCGCTGGGGTAATGAAAAAATGAGATTGTTTTGCTTTTGCCGTTCTATGATGATCGGAAGAGAGAAGTTTCTTATCTCGAATGTCTTGGGAAGGAAAGAATATTCGAGCGTCTAAAGCTTATATCCTTCTTGTGTGGATATAGGTTTGAAATTTAGAGGTTGAAGGCACTTACGTTGTCTGCGATTCTATCTCGCTTTTAGTGATGCGTTTTGTTCCGTCAAATAGATAATTCCCTTTATGCGTCTATGGCAATCTAACTTTTTAAAACCCATTAAATGGAAATAATGTAAAATAGGTTTAGGAGGTAAAACATTTAAAAACAAGAAACGATGATTTATATGCAAGAAGCGAAGTATCGTGAACTTGCCAAATTGCTCAGCAATTATGATTGCATCTTCATGGATACATGCTCCTTGATGGAAGAATCCTTCTTAAAACTCATGGATAGCTTGTCTATCTTAAGGAAAGACGATTATTGGACGGAACAAATTACCGTATTGAGTCAGTGCATTGACGAATTAAAGAAACATTCCAAAGCGAGAGAGTCCAATAAGAGGATTGATGCCAAGAGCGCTCTCAAAATTATTCATAGAGACCGTTGGCATGACAAAATCATTAAGATTGATGAATCGACGAAAGCGCAAGGCTATTTCGCAGATAAAGTTTTATTCAATCTCGTGAATGATTTAAGAACAAGAAAACGTATCCTCGTCATTACCCAAGATAAGAAGCTTGCCTTCGATTTAAGAAGCCTAAACCATCTCGGATCCCAAAAAGGACGGACGGTCGACGTCTATAAAATTCGACCGGATGGAACATTAGAACCCAATTATGGCGAAAACGAATTCGGCTATGAGCCACGTTTTAATGGTCCAAAAAACAATCAAAAATTCGAAAAACAACAGCAAAACCAAGTTAAAAAGCCTTTTGTGGAACAAGAAACCGCGCAAAAAGACGACGCTATCTATTCCGAAGACCGTCGTTTAAGCGCGAACATTTCGAATCCGAATTACGAGAAGAGTCGAAAGATAGATGATATCAATAAGCAAATCGATCGCCTTTCGAATATCCACGAAAAAGCCCTTCGCTCGATGAAGCTCGCTTTCACCTTGGAACAGCTTAAAAGCGAAAAGAGGAAACTCCTTGACAACGAGAAAAAACCTCTTCCATCGAGGAAAGAGCTTTACGAAAGGAAAGAAAAGGAAATTGTTTCTCCTAAACCGTTTCAAGAAACGAAACACATTTGGACGGAAAGAGGACGAAATGCTTCTTTTGCTTTTGAAAGGCTAGGCGAACATTATGGTTGGTTCTTCCGTGATCCCAGCGTTCCTTTCGTTAAAGGAGTGCATGGAGATTATGATTTAACCGCCCACGACTTATCGAAGATGGACCAATTTACGAACAAGATGAAAGCTGGGGAAAAGAAGGATCTTTCCTTTAAAACACTCTCCATTCATGTTGAACGTGAAGAAAATGTCTTTGTTCTTTCTTTAAATGAGAAGAAGCCTGTTTCTCTTCCTAAGAAAGAGGAACAAAAACTAGCACCTTCGTCAAAGAAATCCGTAGAAGTGAAACCGAACGCTCCTAAGAAAGAAGCCACTCCCAAAAAAGAAGAAAAGCCCAACGCCAAATCTTCTAAGAAAGCAGTGGCTTCTCCCAAAAAAGAAGCTCCTAAAACAGGTTCCAAAGGAGTGCAAAAGTCTTCTCTTATCACAAAGACCAAGGCTACTCCGAAAGCGCCCATTGCTTCCGATGATGGCTTTGCCGCGCTTCCTCCTGGCATTACGATCTCTGTAGGTGGACCTCGTGAAAGAAAGAAATTCTCTTCGAAAGACAAACCTCAAACTCTCGAAGAGACGAACGCCTTGAAGAAAAAGAACGAAAAAGTTTCTACTTTGCATCGTCTTCCTGAAGCGGCTTCCAGAAAGGCTCCCGCATCTAAAGGAGTGAGTAAAAGAACTCCATCTGCCAACTTTGCGGATGCGATGAAAGGGGACCGCCTCTTAAACGCAAACATCAATAATCCGAATTACTCGAAAGAGAACAAGATTAAAGATATCGAGTTCCAAATCGCTCTTATAAGGACACTCAAGAAGAGTGAAACCCAAAAGCTTCTTCTTGGCTTAAGCGTTCTTGAAAAGAAGCTCAAAGAACTTAAGAAATAATCCTTTAAAACACCTAGAAGGAGAGGCTTGAAGCTTCTCCTTTTAAATTACCTTGTATTGGGTTTAGTTTAATAGTTTCATAGTTTAGTTTAATAGTTTAATAGGTTTGCTTAATAGCTTAGTCGAATAGTTATAAAGTTAGATTTATAGTTTATTTGAAAGTTAAGCAAATAAGACTCTTTTCCAAATAGCAGAAAGATAATGGAATATATTGCTTCAAAAGGAAAAGAAGGAGTGGCTCCTAAAAAGATTCAGCAGCACTTCGGTTTTTCTAGACCCTACATTAATAAAGTTCTTAGAGGCCTTGAAGAAGAGCGATTTATCGTATCTAATGGCCTTCCGACGAGCGGGAAAAAATATTTTGTTAAATAGGAACGAAGCGTTTGGAAGAGAGAAAAGAAAAAACGAATTTTTGAAATTATCCTGCAAAAACCGCATGGATATTCAAAAATCCGTTTGATGAATGAGGTTATTTACGCTTTTTGATAGAGAGTTCCGTTAATGGTAAGTCCTGGCCATTCGGTGACGATGCCTTTTTTATAATGTTTCCATAAACCTCCATATTTTTGAGTGTTAAAGGTGCAATCGGTGAAGGAATTGTCATTTCCGTTAGCAGAAGCGAAAAGCATCGAAACGTTCCAACTTCCCGTGTCGAATGTGCAATTCGTCAAGGTGTTCGACATGAATCTAAAACGAGCAATCCATCCTAGATGCCCCGATTCCATATTGGGTTCAAATGTTTCTGGTTTCGAACCGCCGGTGACTCTAATGGTGACGTTATCCAAGGTGGTGTTTTGGATGCCGCCCGCCAAAATAGAATAGTCCGAGCTGTTTAAATCCTCGTGATACCAGAGGTCTTCCAAGATGAGATTTTTGACTGTTGCTCCTTCAAGCTGACAGAATAAACCATTGAATGTGCCTTGAGCGGTGATAGTCTTGCCATTGCCATCTAACGTTCCTTTAAAGACATAGTGATTGGTATCGGCGTTCCATCCTTGAATCCAACCCCAAGAATTATTTCCGTTAAATACCTCTCTTGAGATATTTTCCATAAGCTTATAGTAGCCGATAACGCAATGATTTGGGTCGTCGCTCCTTAAAGGCTTAATGAGCTTAAAGGTTTCGTCGTTGTTATAGATGAATGCCGTCGCTAGGGTAACGGGAACATTCACTTTATGCTCGAAAGCGGGTGTCGTTCCGTCTTTTGGCGTTTCCACAATGACTTCTAGCGTTTTGTTTTCGCCATGAACTTCTTTATGATTTTTAAGTTCGCCGATATTGAGATTATTTAAATCTGTTCCTAAATCATAGGTTTCCGTTTCGCTTACCGAGTAACGAATACTCTTAATGGTATCTTTCGAAGCGTCGAAGCTTGTTCCATCAAGATGAATCGAAGCGGTTTCTCCATTGAGGTCGATATCTTGATTGCCTTCCACTTTTTTATTGAATTTGATGGGGTCTTGGCAAACGCAGCCGAAGACATCGTATTCTTCGTTTTCGGTATTCCACGCTCGGTCATTATGGGCGATCGTGATGGTGGTTTTTTCGGTCACGCCTTCATAGTCGCTTCCTTCTAAAACGCTTGCCCTCACGTAGATGGTCTTTGGCTCTTCGCTTTGAGGGTCATTAAGGAATTCGTAATCGGGCCCAAGTTCGGACGCCGTTTTATATTCGCCTTCCTTTGTCTCGCTAAAAGAATAAACGATTTCTCCGAAAGTAGACGTAACTCCGTCAAGTTCGGTGAAAGGCTTAAAACCGCAATGTTTGCTTATTGGGGCAAGGCCTTCAATCTTGTTTTCTTTCTTAGAGAGGGTGACGTTTATAGAAGTTTGAAGATTCGAATAAGTGAAGGTTACTTGAAGATTTTCTTTTGTAAGATCTTCGACGACAAAAGAAGTGGCGTTCGCTGTCGGATAGGCAATCTTTATTTTTTCTTTTCGAGATTCACTTAGCTTATTCCCTTCACAATATTCACATTTGAAGGAGAACTCGGCATTCTCCATATCGAAAGTTTCCCCAACGGTGTAGTGCGTTTTAAAAGAACCGCTGATTGCCAAGGCTTTGGTTCCTTTATGGTTATTGGGATCGACGGGAGTCTCGATAGGCGAGGCGATTTCCTTTTCGTCTAAATCGAAATACTTATCGCAGGATTCACAAGTCAAATAGGCTTCCGTTCCTTTATCGACACAAGTGGGGAAGACTTCCTCGTGCTTCACAAACGAATGCACGTGTTCTTTTTCTTCGCCGCACGAAGCTAAAGAAGCGATGGCGGAAAAGGCTAGGACGAATAAAGCGATTTTCTTTTTCCCTTTCATTAGGAGAGTTCCTTTCATCCCATAGATTTACCTCAAGCATCAAGGTCTATGGGTCTTTTTTTTCTATCTTACAAGAAGAAGCAAAGAAAAAATCGCCTTAGCGAAATCATGATGAATTTTCATCCTTATTGTCTCTTATTTGAGAGATATAGCTTTGGCGTCTTGAAAAAAATAGATTACAAAACATCTCCTTTTATAAGGAAGCGAGGTTCCATTCGATAAATGTAATCAAAAGACGATTTTGTTTTCGTCATCGTTTCTCAAACGTTTCGTTCAATACCTTTCGCCTTAAGCATCTTGAAAAAGAATAATGAAATGGCGAAAAATAAGAGAACGATTAAAATTGCTCATTTTCGTTGCTTTTTTCGCCACCAAAAGTTGTCAAAGTCTTTAATCTTTTATATTTTTAGCAAGTGATAATCGATTATCTTTCCGTTTTTTGCAACTTGCGGTTGCTCGTTTTGTAATTCCGATATCATTGAAGATATTTTTGAAGCAGTGTTAAGATTAAGCAATTCTTTGGTAATTTTTAATACGTTTTCTCTTTGGAAATCCTAAAATCAAGAGGCCAGAAGCATGGAGCAAAAAGCGAAAAGCGAGATGAAAATTGTATCCCCCGTATTGAATTCCGAGCTCTATACGAAATCCAAGGTTACTTTTCATCAGGGCTATAGCAATTTCCTTGGCTTTCATGACCACATCTATTGGGAGTTTTTCGTGGTAACGAAAGGCTCTTATAAACATGATATAAATGGGGAAAAGAGCGTTGTGAAAAAAGGCGATGCTTATTTTCTTCGCCCTGATAAAGACTCTCATTCCGTGCAAGTGAACGAGCCTGATTCCTCTTGCCTTTTCCTTGCGGTTACGATTCCTCATATGAAAGAGGCCTGTTTAGCCTATTCCGACGACCTCTACGATATTCTTTATCGAAAGGATGTCTTGAAGTGCTTTCTAGGGGAGGCGCAAATCCGAAAGATTCTTGATCTTTGCTTCTATATTCAAGACGCTTTAAGCGAGAACTCCGATAAATTCGTTTTGCCTTCTTCTCTTTTGCTTCAGTCGGTTATTACAACCATTCTTGAACAAAATTATTCCTTTGACACTGGAAAACCTGAGTGGCTCTTAGATTTGCTCAAACAAATGCAAGATCCAAGGAACAAGAATTGGCATGTGAGTGATGTTCTCGCTAACGCCCATTATTCTCATTCCCATATTTCTCGCTTCTTTCAACATTATATGGGGTGCTCCATTATCGATTATCTCCATGAAGTGAAGATGCAATATGCGATGAATGCGCTTGTTTATTCGAATGCGACAGTCTATGAAATATCGAATGCACTCGGCTATAAGTCTTCGACCAATTTCTCTGCCGTTTTTAAAGCCGCTTTTGGATATTCTCCCGCAGAATATCGCAAAAAGAACCGCAAAAACCAATTGCAAGTGGAAGATAAGAATTTGATTTAGACAACTGCAAGCGGGAAAGAAAATTCGCCAACAAATGGAAACATTCTTAAATAAGGAGAGGCTATGAAACTTAACTACGAAACGTATCTAGACAAGGTGAGAGGTTGTTTCACCGGCAAGAATATTGGTGGCACGATGGGTGGCCCTTACGAAGGGGACCGCGAGATGCATGACATCAAGGGTTTTAAAACCGCCAAAGGTGAGCCTCTTCCCAATGACGATTTGGATCTCCAACTCGTTTGGCTACAAGCTTTAGAGGATCAAGGACCAGCCCACATCGATTCTGAAACGCTTGGCGAATATTGGCTTTCTTTCATCACCCCTTATTGGAATGAATATGGCATTGCGAAAAACAACATGCGCCGCGCTATTCCACCAAGCGTTGCTGGCGATATGCCGAATAACCTTTGGAAACATTCGAACGGTTCTTGGATTCGCACTGAAATTTGGGCTTGTTTAGCGCCATGCGCAGTCGATACAGCAGTGAAATACGCGATTGAAGACGCTTTGGTGGATCATGGCGTGGGCGAAGGGATGGAAGCGTCTTGCTTTGTTGCCGCCCTTGAGTCGGCCGCGTTTATTGTTTCGGACATTCATGAGCTTATTGAAATTGGCCTTTCAAAGGTCAAACCTGAAAGCCGTTTCTATAAGACCATTCAATTTGTCCTAAGCGAATATGAAAAAGGGACCGATTATAAAGATGTTCGGAATAAGCTCGTCGAACTAAACAAAGACATCGGCGATGGTTGGTTCCAAGCGCCTAATAACGTCGCTTTTGTTGTCATTGGCCTTCTTTATGGCAAGGGAGATTTCAAAAAATCCATACTAATCGCCATTAATTGCGGTGATGATACGGATTGCACGGCCGCGACCGTTGGCTCTATTCTAGGCATCATTTGGGGCGATAAAGCCCTTCCTAACGATTGGAAAGAATATATCGGGGATCGCATTATCACCTGTTCTATCAATGCCGGTGTTTCTTTTCGCTTCCCTCGTACGATTACAAACCTCGTGGCACGTATCGCCAAACAAACCTCCTATCTTTTGAATGCGAACTTTGAGAAGGTGGAGCTTGTTGCGGAAAAGACGGAATTTGATCCTCAATTCGTGGAGAATATGAAAAAGCCCTTCGCCAAAGACGATGAACGCGATGGCATTCGAAACCTTTATTTCTCCTTGAAGCCGAACACTTTCAAGACGCATGTCGGGCCTTTGACCGCCATCGTCACGTATGAAGATGGCTTAGAGATCAAAACGAATGAGGAAAAGCACATTTCCATAATGCTCGTTAACGATATCAAGGCCTTTGGAAACGAAGGACATGTTGCCAATATCGAACTTCTTTTGCCAGAGAATTACTCCTCTAGCGAAAGCGCAAAAGAACTCTTCGTCCCCTGTTGGACCCCCATGACAAAGCTTGCTTATAGTGAAACAATATCTTTGTCTTTGAAGGCGGGGCCCTCTTCCAAGGCCGTCGACACCATCCTCTTAAAAATCACCATTTCGGATAGAGGAACGGAACGATATGTCCCATTGAAGTTTCTTCGCGTCTAATTTCAAACATATGGAAAATAACTTTTTCCTTATTATTTTTCCTAATGGAAAAGATGGTTGGTTGAAAAGGCCCATTGGAAAAAGCTATAAACTAAATGAATTATCTCCACGTCTCTATTTATTCTCATAATCAACAAGGAGGTTTTATGAAGAACAAAATGAACAAAAAGGTAACCCTTTTGACTCTATCGTCGCTTTTCGTTTTCGGAGGCGCATTAACAAGCTGTGGCAAGAGCAACGCCAACATCGATGGCAGCAAAACGCAACTCTATGTGAAGTGCTACCAAGGTGGCTATGGCAACAAGTGGCTTTATACCGCCAAAGAACGTTATGAGAAACTTCATGAGAATGATAGTTTTGAAGATGGTAAGAAAGGCGTTCAAATCGTTATCGCCGATCAAAAGAAAACACCATCTTCCGCGGAAATCAAAAACAACGTCAACGAGCTCTATTTCTTCGAAGGCCTTAACTACCTCAATATGAAAACGGATGACGCGTTCGAAGATATCACCGAATACGTCATGGGCACGAACCCTTACGAAACGGGCAAAACCATCGAAAGCAAGATGTATGAGGGCGTCGCGGACTTCCTTAATGTCCCTGATCAAAATGGTCAAAAGCATTACTATGCCATTCCTCATTACGCTTCCAGCTTTGGCATCGTTTATAACAAGACCGTCTTTAGAAAAGGAAATTTCTATTTTGTCGACGGCTACGAAAACGAAACGCCAGGGAGCGATCTTCGCTTTATCGCTGGTCCTAACGACAAAAAGAGCAAAGGACCGGATGGCGTCGAGGGTACTAGCGATGATGGTCTTCCCAGGACGTTTGACGAATTCTTCGAACTCGTGAATTACATCAAAGAAGGGCAACAAATCCCCTTTGTTTGGAGAGGTGAAAACAATAGCGGCGACTACTTCGGAATGCTCGTAAATTCCATGTCCACCTTCTATAGCGGTGCCGCCGAGGCGAAGAAAAACTACACCATGGATGGCAAGATTAACGTCGTCCAATTGAAACTTAATAGCAAGGGCGAAGCTGAAGATGTCGTCATGGATAAAAATGGCGTCCCTTCGACGGAAGAAGTGACGATTCACCCCGAAAGAGCGAGTGGCCAATACGATGGCTATGAAGTCCAACGCATGACGGGCAAATATTATGGTCTCGACTTCATGAGAAGCATTGTCACCAACAAAGATAAGTGGCTTTGCAATCTTGTGACTGATAGCAACACCCATCTTGATGCCCAAAACTATTTCATCAATTCCCAATTCGGACGTTTGAATGCTCATAATGAGCAAAAGAACAAATCGATTGCCATGCTAATCGATGGCGATTGGTGGGAGTCCGAAGCCAGCGAAGTGATTGCCTCTTTGGCGGAAAACGAGAAGAAAGAACTCGATTTCGGTTGGCTCCCTCTTCCTATGGCCAACGAAAATTCCAATAGCAAGCAAACAATCCTTGGCGATGTCGGTTCCTTAGTCTTCATGAAGAAAGGCTTAGCGACTGCGAAAAAGAAGTTAGCAGGCGACTTCATGCAATACATGAATACCGATGAAGCGTATCGCGAATTTACCAAGATCACGAGCGCCGTGAAGTATTTCAAGTACGATATTACCGACGAAGATAAAGCAAGCATGACCAACTTTGGCCGTGACTATTGGGAATATTTCCATAACGCCGACATCGTCTTCCCGCAAAGTCACGTTACTCAATACCTTAATGGCCTTGGCCAACGCTTAGCCTCAAGAAGATTTGCTGTTTCTGAGATTTCTTACTTCCCACAAAATGAATTCATTAAGAATAAAGGCTTAACGAGCGGGCAATATCTTGCCAAATGCTACAACTACTTTAAGAACCAAATCTGGAGTGGCTTAAAGTAATGCGAAGGAAGCATACCCGCTCATCCGACCGAATGAAGGATTTGGGCTTCCATCTCCTTCTTTTGGCTTGGCCGATCGTCCAATTCTTGGTCTTCTATGTAGCGGTGAACTTTAATTCCATTCTCTTGGCTTTTAACTTTGGAAGCGACGCCAATCCGAATGGTGGATTCTTCTACTATTTCGAACAATGCTTCCAAATAACAAATGGCACGAATATCTACCTTGAATCGATGGGGATATCCGTTCTTCTCTTTCTTTGCTCTTCGGTTATCTCGATTCCACTTGCACTTTTGTTTGCCTATTACATCTCGCGTCGCTTCGCCGGTAGCAAGTTCTTCCGTTTCATCTTGTTCTTGCCATCTATTCTCTCAGCGACGGTCATGGTTATTCTCTTTAAGAAATTTAATGACTTAGAGATTTCTTATTTCATTCTCGAGCATTTCCCAAATGGCAACATTGGCGGTATCGTCGACCGAACAAACATCAAGACCTATACCACGATCGTCTTATTTGACGCATTCATCAATTTCGGAACCACGACTCTTATCTATTCCAATAAGATGAGTGAGATCCCCAATGAGATTTTTGAAGCGGCGGAGCTTGACGGAGTGAGCCATTTCCGAGAATTCTTTAGTATCTCTTTGCCTCTTTGCTTCCCGACGTTATCGACTTTCATCGTGACGGGATTCGCGACGATGTTTGTGAATCAGTATTCGTTATTCACATTCTTCGGATCGGAGCTTATGGCACTTGCTCCAGGCCCGGCCGGGTATCTTATCTATAACAACGTTCAGCAAGCGGCGATGCTTGGAAACTATACGGCCGAATCCTTCCATCAAATGGCTGCCTTCGGTCTTATCTGCACTTGCATTACGATTCCGGTCGTCTTCTTGGTGAAGTACCTTCTTGAAAGATTGGGTCCAAAGGAGAGCTAATATGAAATTAAAACTCAAAAAAGACCATCTCCGAAACAATCATTTGACGGTATTCCCTGTCATCATTTTAGCCATCCTCGTCATCTACGCCGTTCTGCTTTTTGGTCTTCTTGCGTACGCTTTATTCGTCGCCACAAGAAGCCCTAAAACGTCGGATTTCAGCGGTACGTACCTTATGATGACGAACCAAAATTTCTACTTTAACTTGTTCGACGTCTTTGAACTCGTTCATGTCACCACGAGCACTGGCACCGAGAACACTCTTCTTGATATCATCGGCAATTCCCTCATCTATTCGATTGGAAGCGCCTTTGTGAAAACGCTCGTTCCTTGCTTAGCGGCCTATGCCTGTGCCCGTTTCGAATTTAAAACCAGCAAAATCGTCTATACCGCGGTTCTTGTGGCTATGATGATTCCAATCGTCGGTTCCCTTCCTTCCGAGCTTAAGATCGCTTATGGACTCGGAATCGTCAACAACCTGGCGGGCGTCATCATGCTGAAAGCCAATATGCTCGGCCTTTATTTCTTCGTGATGTACGGCGCTTTTAAGAGCATGCCTGCCGCTTACTTTGAAGCTGCCAAGATCGATGGTGCTAACAATTGGCAGATTCTCTTTAGAATCGGCTTCCCACTTATCCGTAACGTCTTCCTGACGGTTATGCTTATCAATTTCGTGACCTTCTGGAACGACTACCAAACCCCGATGGTCTATCTTCTCGATAAGCCAACGCTTGGTTACATCCTTTGGCAACTTGTCGCCAATGCAGGCGTTCCTGGCGATAGCAGCCTTAAGTCGGCTGTTTACGCCTTCAATATGGTTATTTTGTCTTCGCTTCCCGTCGTTATCTTATTTGCTATCTTCAAAGATAAATTCATGGGCAACCTCACCATGGGTGGCATCAAAGGTTAGAGAAAGGAAAACACTATGAAAGCCAAAAACTTACTTCTTTTAGGGGCATCTGTTTGCGCGGCACTTGTCATGCCTGTCCTCTCAGAAACGACTTCTAACTTGCCTTCTCGCGACATCTTACGCGCTTCCAATTGGTCGGATTTCGTGGAAGGGGAACACGCTTATGGTTCCTCTTATCAAATCCCAACTATGAGCTATACCCTTGATGGTACTTCTTACCCAGCGACAGTCATTACGACTTTCCCCGACGGCTCGCAAAGCGCGGAAACGAAGATTCTCCTTTCGCAAGCGGGCGTTCACACTCTTGAATATTCGGTAAATGTGAATGGCGAGATCCATAACATCACCAAGAAGATTCAAGTTGGTTTCCCTCAAATGTATGTGGGGGATATGGAGAAATCATCTTTAAAATATGTGAGCAAAGAGGAATCCAAAGCCTTGGGGGCTCAAGGAACGGCGGGCATTCAGGTGAAGCTCGGTTTTGGCGATACCCTTCAATTCACGAAACCTATTTATCTAAACGAGATGAACGACGTGACAGCGTTATTGAGGGGTTATATCACGCCGCTTAACAAAGGCTCAGCCGACTTTGGACAGCTTTTCATCAAGTTTACGGATGCCGATGATCCTAATAAATTCTTCATCATTTGCTATTATTCCCATATCGAAACGGGCTCCGATGGCGTTACAAGCCATTCGTCAAGCGTTTTAGCGCGTAGCGATGCGCAGCCTTATTTTGCGGGTTGGCATCAGACGCAAGGCCTTCATACCAATGATACTTGGGGTTTGTGGTCCGCCGTCGCCTTTGACGGTTATTACAAAGACAAGAGAGACTATGCCGATTATGTCGATGAAGCCAAGTTTGTGGTTGGTTTTGACTATGCGAGCAAGACTGTTTATGGCACAGGCTTTGGGAAAGGCGCTACGTTAGAAACCGTTTTAGATCTCGATGATACGCCCGCTCAAGTGGCAACGCCTTGGGGTGGTTTCACCAGCAACCGCGCGTTTATGTCCGTCTATGCGGATAGCTATAGTGGAAGCACGGCCAATTTCGTTATCACAGATGTGGCGGGAGTGAGCGCCAAAGAACTCATGGAGAATTCTTTCACTGATAACGAAGATCCTGAAATTACAATCGAAAGCGAATACGAAACGCTTCCTAATGGCGTCATTAACCATTACTATCCCATCCCCAAAGCGAAAGCCTATGATCAAGTTTCGAAAGAATGTCCTGTTACGAGCGAGGTTTTCTACAACTATTTCTCAAATGACAGAACGAATGTGAAAATCGAAAATGGCAAGTTCTATATGGATAAGCAAGGAACTTATACCATTTGCTATACCGCTACCGATAAAGCGGGCAACAAAGCCCAAAAGCTTTACACGATTAGTGCCTTTGACGCTCTATCGATGCCCGACTTCACCCTCTCGCCTTCTAAGACGAGCGCCTATGTTGGCGAATATATCGAAGTTCATCACGACATCATTGCCAAAGATGGCGTCGGAAAGAAGAACGTCGATGTCTATTACGAAGTCGATAACGAAAGACATCTTGTCAAGGACGATGGTTTCCGCATTGAAGAACTAAAAGATTACAAAGTTATTTACGTCGTCACCGACATGATTGGCCAAAAGACCGAAAAGAGCTACACCATTTCGGTAAGCGATGGTCATCGACCCATTCTGGGGAAGAAGATTTGTTATGCCAGATATTTCATTTCGGGTGGTTACTATGAGTTCCCAAAAGAAAAAGTCTATTTCTATGAAGATGGGAAACTTAAAGAAGAACCTCTTACGGTTGAAGTGACGGATGCAAATGGCGCCAAGAACTACCAAAACGAGGAGCTTTGCCCCGTTATTCGAAATAATGGAGACAAAGTCACTCTTAAAGCGAAATTTGGTGACACCATCCTTCAAGAGGACGCCATTACGACGATTAAGAACATCGGCACCGAACAAAGCGCCCGCTCTCTTAATTTGGCGAATTATTTCGTAAGCGACGGCTTAAAGAAAGAGCTCACCACCGAAGATGGCATGGCTTTAACGGTCTTGGATGCGAATAAAGCCGCCTTCGACTTTGCGACTCCTCTTTATGCCGATAGTTTCCAACTGGAACTCAAGTCTCTTATGAATTTCAAGGATAGAGGAGGCATCGTCCTTCGTCTTTCAGACGCCGAAGATGAAGAGAACGTTATTGAAGCGCGTATCTATCTTGATGACGAGAAGACCTATTTTGCGGTAGGCGATGAGAAAGCGCTTCTTATCAATAACGACATCAACGTTGGTGATAATGATTATTCCATTGCCTATAAGGAAGGCGTCTTCTCTTGTGGCGCCAACGAAATTGCCGTGAAAAAGACAACCAAAGGCAAAGATTTCGAAGGGTTCAAGTCTTTAAAAGCCTACTTTAGCCTCGCTTTTGAGAACGTCTTAGAAGGCGCGACCCTTAATGTGACAAGCTATTGCCAATCCGGTTTCTCTTCGAAAACTGCAAGAGATCGTGTCAGCCCTGTTGTTCAAATGGATAACAACTATGGCGGCACTAAAACAATCGGGAGCATTTACCACATTGATCCCGCTTATTCATTCGATGTCCTTTCGCCAAACGTCACCTTCACGTTAAACGCGTTAGCGCCTTCTGGCGACTATTTGAAAGCAACGGACGGCACTCTCTTAAAAAATGCCGATCCCACCAGAGGTTATGACGTTGTTATTGAGGAATATGGCCAATATTACTTCACTTTGAACACGATTGAAGATTCGCGCTTCTTAGCCAATGGCACAGAACTTACGATTGGCTATTCAATCCAAGTGTATGACGATATCGCTCCGACTATTGCCTTTAAGAATGGCATGAAGAAAGAGGCCAAAGTGGGCGAAACCGTTTTACTCCCGGCCTTTGATGTCAGCGATAACATCACTTCAAAAGAAAACATCATCGTTCAAAGGGTGATGCTTTCGCCGAGTGGCGTCTATCGTCTCTTAGACGATTCTTATAACGCCTACACCTTCAAAGAAGAAGGAACTTACACTCTTACGATCCATGTTGCTGATGAAGCGGGTAACTTTGTGACGAAGAGTTTTGTGACCAAAGTCACCAAAGCCTAAGAAGGAGAACACCATGAAAAAGACAGCAAAAGTTTTCTTAAACCTTTCCCTCTTATTCTTAACTGCTTGTAGCGCTTCCCCTCAACAAGAAGTGACGATTTATGACGATGACGGCTATCCTTTGCTACTTGAAGGAACGCTTCATGATGTATCGGTCAAATACGGAAGTCGGGAATTTGTGAAGAGTGACCGCACGAGCGATTACCAAGTCATTTACGATGGCACTCAAAAGGGTGCTAGCGAAGCTGCTTCCTATATCGTTTCCAACGTCTATAACGCGACAGGCGCGAGCCTTTCCATCATCGATATTCGCGATTTTGACGAGGATATCTCTCGTTCAGATAAGTACATCGTCGTTGGTTCGAGCGACCTTTTTGGAGATGCTGGGAAAAAGATGCCAAGCTACGCGACGCTTGGCGTGGCTGGTTACTACATCACTAGCTACGGCAATAATGTTTTCCTTATGGCGCATCGTTTTGCTGGTTATCAACAAGGATGTCTTACCTTCCTTCGCCATACGATCGGTTACGACATGATTGTCGAGGATACGGTGATCTATGAGAGAGACGGCTCTATCATGCCTGATTTCGAAATTACGGAAAGACCCGATTTCGATTGGGCCCATCCCACTAACAATTTAACTTCGACCACCAAATATGGTTTAGGATTCTCCACCATTTACTCCTATATCGTTCCAACCCCGGAAAATCCGAAAGCGACGCCGAAAACCATTCATAACGTTTTCAATTTCTTAGATCCGGATCTCCATTGCGATGCTTCAAACCAAGAGATGTATCATCCAGAATGGTTTGCCGATTCGGGTGAGCAACTTTGCTACACCGCCCATGGCGATGACGAATCTTTGGACCTCATGATCGATACCGCTTTTGAGACGGTGAAGAATTCCATTGCCTGGAAGGTGGATGCTGAGATTCTCAATTTCACCGATAACGACTATGGTAATTGTTGCCAATGCGACGCTTGCAAAGCGTCTATCACCAAAGATGGCGGAACTATTTCCGGCGCCATCATTCGCTTTGTGAATCGCTTGGACGATAAACTGCAAGAATATTTGGAACAAGAAGCGGAAGAAATGAATAGCGAGAAGAGAACCGTTCATTTGCAATTCTTTGCTTACCTTTCTTCCTTGCAACCTCCTACGGTTACCGTGGAAGAAGATCCGTCGCTTAAACTCAATCCCGATATCTTTGTCCTTATCGCGCCCCTTCATGCCAATTACACGAAGACTTTCTATGACAAAGAAAATGAGATGTATGCGCAAAATATCCAGGATTGGGGAAAGTATGCGAATCATATTACCGCTTGGCTTTATGAAACCGACTATCACCATTACCTTTATCCCTATAACACCTATAGCACGATGATGCTTAATTACCGCTTTGTGAAATCGCATGGCGCCTCCATCATGTATAACGAAGGCCAACGTTATAGCGCCAACGTTACTTGCTTTGGCAAGCTCAAAGAATATCTCGATAGCAAAGCGCAATTCGACGTCAATTCAAGTTATACCTACTATGTGGATAAGTTCTTTACGAACTACTTCAAAGAAGCTGCCCCTCTTATGCGTGAATATTACGAAGAGATGAAAGCGTGGGAAACCTATCTTGAAAGCAAACCCGAAGTCTATGGGCTCGGTGGCGGCGTTTATCAAGAAATCGGCAGCAAAGCGGAATATTGGCCAAAGCAAATGCTTCTTAATTGGTTAGCCAAGATGAATGAAGCCAAGAAAGCGGTGGAGAAATATAAGGTGAGTGATCCTGCTCTTTATAAGACGCTTGAGAAGCACATCTCAATTGAGACCATCTTCCCGAGGTTCGCTTTATGCAATCTTCATGCGAATACCTATACTCCCGAAGAGATTCGTGACCTTCGCTTAGCTTTTAAGAGGGATGCCGAGTCGCTTGGCGTTGTCGAGCACATGGAGCACTTCTTCATCGACACCGTTTATGCGAGCTGGGGCATCTAAAAAGGAGAAAAAATATGAAAAAACATAGCAAATCCCTCTTCCTTCTCCTCATATCTTCCTTCGCTTTGCTTGGCGCTTGTAGTCCTGCATCAACCTCAAGCGGTCTTGAAAGCGTTCCTTACGAGGAAGAACCAAACGTCAAAGAAACGAGCGTCTATTTGGGGCTTTTCGAAACCAAGACCTATAGCCCAGACGATCGACTCGATTTTAAGGTGGAAGTAATGGACACTTCCGTTGTTACTTACGAAGAAGGGGCGTTTAAAACGAATCTCAAAGAAGGAGAGACTTTGGCGAAATTCGTTTCGAATAGCTTCACTTATAATGTCACAGTGACCGTCCGAAAGGACGCTACGGTTCCTTTGTTCACCACCGAAAATCAAGAGATTTCCGTTTATAAAGGCACGACCTTCGCTTTGGATACTTTCCTTTCTTATCGGGATATTGATGTGAATGACTACGAGCACACCGTCAAAGTAACCAAGGAAACGAGCAACGGTTCTTCCAGAGTGAACGTGAATGGCAATTCCCTTGCCATTGAAGGCTTAGAAACGGGTAACGATGTCTACACCGTTTATACTGAATTCGCCGGTTTCACCCTTTCGAAATCCTTAAGCGTTTCCGTTAAAAACAATAATGGCTTGGTGGTTTGCGGCAAAAGCCTTGTTTACGATAATTTAGGTCCTCATTACACCATTTCGATGTACCGCTATAGCGAGCACAAGATTAACCTTCAAAACGATATCCGTGTCCTTAAAGGAGGGGTGGAGGTTCCTTATTCCAATCTCGTGATAACATTCCACGATCCTTCTTCTTTATCGCTTGAGAATGGATATCTTATGCCGTACAAATCGGGGAAGACCTATTTCACGATTCGCGCTGGCGAAGAAACGATTACCGTCAATGTCGAAATCGTTAAGCCCGTTCTAGGAAACTATAACTTTAGCTTAAGCGATGAGAAATTCGATTTGGATATGACAGTCCTTGCTACCGCCGAGAAACGAACCTTCACTGCCAATTCATCCATGAACAAGGTTATTCCTCTTACCACAGAAACTTCCTATCAAAACGTGACGAAGCTTGTTGTGAACGAAAAGGAGATTCCTTTAGATGCTTCGAAGGCAAGCTATGACGCCTCGAAGAAAGAGGTGAAATTGAATGCGAGCCTCTTCTCCATTGAAAATTATGGTCGCCAAAAGGTTACGGTGTATTTGGACGCTTCCGAATTTACGGAAACATACACCTGCACCATAGATTTTGCGACGAAATATCTTTCCACTTATGCTGATATGAGCAAGTATTTCACTCAAAAGTCTGCTAAAGATGTTATTTATGGACAATATATCCTGAAAAACGATCTCGATGGGGAAGGAAGAGAAGCGACCGGTTCTTGGGTGTCGCTCAATCCTATCAACTACTCTTGTGGGTTCCGAGGCATTTTTGATGGCGCAGGACATAAGATTAAGAACTATAAGAGCAGTCTCTTTGGCTTCTTTATTCTCATCGGCAATGGCGCCGTTATTAAGAATGTCACTTTCGATGACGTTCATTATTCCGTTAAGGAAAGCGGCGGCGATCGTGGCCTTGCGATGCTTGGACGTTTTATTTCCGGAGCCACGTTCGATAACATCACGATTAATCTCGCCTCTGATAGCGTCACAACCGGTGACAACGTGCGTGGAGGGAAACTTGATTCTACGGGCTTACTTTGCACCGAAATCTTCACGTATAACGTCGTTCGAAATATGACTGTTCACGCTGAAGGATTTGAAATGGCAAGTATTTTTGGTAAACAAATTCCTAGCACGACCTTCTATAATGTGAACATCTATTGTAAGTCTCTTTCCTATATTGGTAGCGATCAATCGGCGGTGGAGGGAGTCACAATTCACAAGGACTAAAATGAGCCTCTATCAAACTCTCTTACGACAATATGCGGACGCCCTTCTAACCCATCAATTTGAAAGCGAAGATCCCTCTTTGAATGGTGGCATGTTTTGCGACTCGTGCAAAACCATCCATGGACGTTGCATTGATGCCATCTATGGCCTTTCAATTGCCTATAAGGTCTTTCATGACGAAAGATATTTAGAGGGGGCAAAGAAGCTTCTTCGCTATTCTTCGAATCTTATCTGTGCGGATGGCGGCATCTATAACGATTTGCAAACGACTTGGCGTTTTACCGCTGTTTTCTTTGTTATTGATTTAGTGGAAACCCTTCTACACGCCAAAGACGTCTTGCCCGCATCATTCGTGAAAGAGCTTGAGGATCATTTAAAAAATCACGCAAATTGGTTTTATTTGAATCTCGATGAGCATAGCAAAACCAATATTAACTATCCGATTAATAACGCTTTAGCGATGTACTTGGCTGGCTCTTATCTCCATGAGGAGAAATATTTGGAACGCGGTCGCTCTTTAGCGGATTATGCGATGAAGCATGTTAGCGTTTCCCATCTTCTTATGGGCGAGGGGAAACCTCATGACAAGGTCACCAAGAGAGGATGTAACGCGATTGATATTGGTTACAACATGGAGGAGTCTCTTCCTGCATTGGTGAAATATGCCTATTACTCGAAAAACGAAGCGATGCTTCAAAAGCTTCTAACGGTGTGCCAAGCCCATTTGGATTTCATTCTTCCGGATGGCGCTATCGATAATTCTTTTGGCTGTCGGAACTACAAATGGACATATTACGGCTCAAGAACTTGTGATGGCATTATTCCGATGTGCCTTATTCTTGGGAAATATGATGATTCTTTCTTAGAAGTGGCTTATCGAAATCTCAAAATCCTTGCAAAATGCTCTCCTAAAGGCATGTTGGAGGGTGGTCCAGATTACTTCGAACATGGCGAAAAAGCGTGTACTCATCACACTTTCGAGCACATGAACGCGATTGCCTTTGCTTTCTCGGATTTCGAAGAAAAAGATCTCTTCTCCAAAAACGAAAAAATCCCTTCCGATTCCACGTATTTCAAATATTATCCCGAGATGGATGCTTACCGTTTTGGCGAAAAGAAATATCTCTTTGATATCTCTTGCTATGATGAAAACATCTCTTATAGCGGACACGCTAGTGGGGCGACCATCACCATGCTTTATTCGAGAAAAAATGGTCCTGTCATTATGGGGAGCGTTGGGGATTATCAATTGACCGAATCGACCAACATGCAAGTCCCTCTAGATACCGAAAAACATCGCCCTCTTCTTCCACGTTTCGAAATCGTTAAAGATGGAAAACTTTATTCCTCTGCCTACTTTACGGAAACAAAGAAGCTGGACGAGAAAAAGCTTCTCTTTGAAAGTGGTCTTATGACGCGCGAGGGTGAAAAGCTTTTAGGAAGCGATTTTGCTTACGAATATATTCCTCGAGAAAAGAGCCTTGTTATTCGTATCTCTCATCTTGGTTTGGACCTTCCTTTCCTCCTTCCTTTGATTCAAGGAGCAGTGAAAATCCATAAAGGTAAACTCCTAAAAGAGGAAGGTATCTTTTTCCTAACGCCAGGTTTTAAAGCGAAAGAATATCAAGTCGCGGCAAACGAAGGAGAAATTGAAATCGAGATTCTAGACTTATGATTTCCATATCCAAAAACTATTTTAAAATCGACACTCCGAATACCACCTATCTTTTTAAATTCACTCCATTTGGGATATTGCAACATCTCTATTATGGGAAAAGAATTCCGAATGAAGAATCCTATTCGTTTTTAGAAGAGAACGAAGGCTTTGGCTATGGCGCTTTGCTTAAAAAAGACGAACATCTCATGTTCCTTGACCACACAAGTCAAGAATGCTCTTTTAAAGGGAGAGGCGATAATAGAGAGCTTTTTATCGAACTCGATAGAGAAGGGGATTTAGAAAACGAATTCCTTTTTGATCGATATGAGATTCGCAAAGATTTTAAAATTCCTGGGCTTCCTTCTGCCAACCATAAGGAAGAAACGCTTGTTATCTATTTGTTAGATAAAAGCAAAGAACTCGAACTTTCTCTTTACTATTCGACTTATCCCGATACGGATGTGATAACAAGAAGCGCTTCTTTGAAAAATAACTCTTCCAAAGAAGTATCCATTCGTCGTTTCTTGTCTTGCCAACTCGATTTCGATGAAGATGATTTCATTTTGAAGACCTTCGAAGGGACTTGGGCGAAGGAGCGTCTATTGCATGCGCGCCCTTTGCAAGATGGCATTACGAAAATCGATTCGAAATGTGGCTTTTCGAGCGCTTATCACAATCCTTTCGTGGTTTTAGAAAAGCCGAATGCCACTCTTGAGCGTGGCGATTGCTATGGCTTCAATCTCGTTTATTCTGGGAACCACGCGGAATATTTTGAACGCAACACCGTTCATAAAGTTCGTTTCTTAAATGGCATTAATGACGACTCGTTTAATTGGGTTTTGCAGGGATTTGAAGAATTTTATACCCCCGAAGCGACGCTATGTTTCTCTTCAAATGGCGAAAATGGGTTAACCCATAACTATCATCGTTTTATCCGTGACCATATCGTTCGTGGCAAATGGCAATATAAAGACCATCCTATTCTCATTAACGATTGGGAAGCTCTCCATTTCGACTTCAACGAGGAAAAGCTTCTTTCCCTTGCCAAAAGAGGAAAAGAACTTGGAGCGGAACTCTTTGTCTTAGACGATGGTTGGTTTGGTACCCGTAATAGCGATGATGGCTCTTTAGGTGATTGGTATCCGAATAAAGAGAAACTCCCAAATGGCGTGGGCTCTTTGGCCGATAAGGTTCATGCGATGGGGCTTTTATTTGGCTTATGGTATGAACCTGAAATGATTAGCCCACGAAGCGAGCTTTATAAGAAACATCCTGGGTTTGCGCTTCAAAATAAGAACTACGAGCCTTTAGAAGCGCGTAACCAGTATGTCCTCGATCTAACCAATCCCGAAGTGGTGGATTATCTTATTAAGACTATCGGCGACAGCATTGCTTCTTCGAAATGCGATTTCGTGAAGTGGGATTGCAACCGTAATATCTCGGACTATCTTTCTTCCTATTCTCGTCATCAAGGAGAGACACCCCATCGTTATATTCTTGGACTTTATCGTTTGCTTGACGCCATAACAACAAGATTCCCCGATATTCTTTTTGAATCTTGTGCAGCCGGTGGAAATCGCGTGGATTTAGGCATGCTTTGCTATATGCCTTCCTTTTGGTGCAGCGATAACACTGAGCCTTATGAGCGCATGAAGATTCAAGAAGGGACGTTAATGTGCTATCCCCAATCGACGCTTGGGGCCCACGTATCGGCTTCCCCAAATCACCAAACCCTTCGTTCTTCGCAAATCGAAGACCGTTTTAATGTCGCTTGTATTGGCGCTTTCGGATATGAACTCGATCCCAACGAATTAAGCGATGTGGATACGAAAAGCATGTATGAAGAGATTAAATGGTACAAAAAGAATAGGCATTTACTCGCCTATGGGGACTACTACAAGCTGTCTTCCATCTTCGATTCTCAACATAGCTCCTTCGTTATTGTTTCAAAGGACCAAAAAGAGGCGATTTATTTTATCGGCAACAAGGAATTTGAGCTCTTTGGGCCAGAAGTGGTAGCGAAGCCCATTGGCTTAAACCCCTCTTTCCAATACGAATTCGAGGAAAGACAACAAAACTTCGATTTTGTTATAGATGGAAGAAGAAAGCTTAATGAAGCGCGAACTTTAATGAATAGTGAAAATCTTGAAGAGGATCTAAAGCGTATCGATTGCCTTAAGAGCGAAAAGCAAGTCGTGACCTTAAGTGGCCTATCCTTAATGAATGCCGGTGTTCGTCTCTTCTATGAATGGGGATGTGGTCGGAATGGCAAACGGATGATGCTCGATTACGGAACGAGGATTTATAAGATCGCCAAAAAGTAAAATGCCTGAGATTAAGCTCAAAAACCTCTATTGCTATTATGGGAAAGGCAAGAACGAGAATCTTGTTATTTCCGATATGACCGCCTCTTTTCCTAATGGAAAAATATCGGTGATTATGGGGCCGTCTGGATGTGGGAAGACCACTCTTTTAAAGTCCATGCTCGGCTTAATGGAATACGATGGCGATATCTATTTTGATGATACGGACGTCTATCGCATTCCGACCTATCAAAGACATATGTCCTACATGAGTCAAGACGTTTATCTCTATCCTCATATGACGATCTTTGAGAATATCGCCTTTCCTCTAAGAACGAAGAAAGTGGAGCGAGAAGAACTTCTTAAAAAGGTGCGTTTTTTGGCTGAACGTTTTGGCATTGCCCATTGCCTCAACGTGAAGCCGAAGTACCTTTCCTTAGGGCAACAACAACGGGCTCTTTTAGCGCGTGAAATCGTAAGTGACCCCAAAGTCATTCTTATGGACGAGCCTGTGAGTCACCTAGACACTCCAACCAAAAAGGACATCCTCGATTTCATCAAGACGCTCAACAAAGACCTTAAGAGAACCATTCTTTATGTGACGCATAGCTATAAGGAAGCTTTAGAAGTTGCCGATCGCATCTACGTGATGAAGGAGGGGAAATTCATTCTTGAAGGCGCGCCGAATAAAATCATGGCCTCAAGCGACGAATTCGTGATGGCTTTGAAAGAAGGGGAGCTTTTATGAAAAAAAGAAAGATAAAAGCCTCCCTTACCGATTTTTTGCCAAGTGCACTTCCTCAAACGCGGAAAGATCAGTTTTTCTTTATCCTTAAGAACCAATATCGAACTCTTTTAAAAGGGGGAATGTGGCTCGCTTTATGCATGTTTCCTATCGTGCTTGTGGTTTATTTTCAAAATCGTTTCGAGATTGGCTTTTACCAAAAGTTTCTAGCAGGCTCTCTTTCCAAGGAAGACTATAACGCATCGATCAATGTCCTTATGATTTATGGGACTCTTTTTGAGACTCTGTTCACCTTCGTATCCTCGCTTGCTTTGGCAGGCTTTAATCGCGTTATGAAGTCGCTTCTTGTTGGGGAAGGAATTCTTTTCTTCGATGATTTTAAGGAAGGTATCAAACAAAACTATTGCAATACTGCGCTTCTTTTCTTCTTTTTTGGCATCCTTCTTTCTTTGTGCCGCTTTGTGGGGACCTTCTTTATTGAATATTATTTAGGCCTTCCCTTTTATATCTTGCTTATTCTCTTGGTGATCCCAATTTTTACGATCGCTTCTATTTTTTCTTCGGTCTATGAATGCAACGTTTTCCAAGCCATTTGGAATGCGACTAAGCTTTATTTCCCCTATTGGTGGAAGTATCTTTTGCTAAGCATTTTCATTTTTGGAACGGTTTATGCCTTATCGCTCTTGGAGACTCTTCCCATTCTTTTAGCGGTTCTTCAATTACTTCTTATTATTTTCCTTTTGCCTATTTTTATCTTGCTTCTCTATAGCCTTTCCTTTTCTCTTTTCGACAAATATGTTAATCCAATTTATTATCCAGAATTTTGTAATGCTGGTCTTTATAGGCCGAACGAAGAAGCGAATCTCTTACGGAAAAAAGAATAAAGAAGGAGCTTTCTATGCTTGATAAGGAAACATTGAGGTATGTCACGATTATCCATGAGTATCTTGAAAAGAATTATCGGAATAATTTTCGTGAGCCTGTCGAGGGTTTTTTAAAGCACCCTTTTCTCGTTCCAGGAAGTGGGTATCGCCATCAACTCTGGGATTGGGATAGCTGGCTCACGGGATTTGCGTTAATGGGTCTAAAAGATGAGCAAAGCCAAGCATACCAAAAGGGATGCGTTTTGAATTTCTTAGACCATATGGACGAAGAAGGGCGAATCCCTATTTTGGTTCAAGATACACCAAGTTGGCTCTTTGATATCAATAAAGACTATAAGAGCAACATCCATAAGCCTTGTTTGGCAATCCACGCTTACGAGATATGTGAGCATTATGGCGACGTCGAGTGGATCCGAAAGGATTTTGATAAGATTTTGAAATTCCTTTCCTATTACGAAAAAAACCAAAAAGATTATGAAACCGGCCTCTTTTATTGGATTGATGACTTGGCTATCGGCTTTGATAACGACCCGAGCGTCTTTTGTCGCCCGAATCGCTCGACGGGCGCCATCTATCTCAATTCCTTGATGTACGAAGAACTTCTTTCGGTGAGTAAGATGGCTGCTTTACTTAAAAAAGAAGACGTGGCGAAGGTTTATCAAGAAAAGGCTTTGGATTTAAAAGCCGCTATCCAAAAAGAATGCTTTGACGAAGTGGATGGCTTCTTCTACTCGGCGGACCTTTCTTTACGCAAAGTGGATAAAGATACGTGGCTTCATAGCGGCCATCCCCGTTTTTGGCATTCTCTTCCCATTAAGATCACGACTTGGGCGGGTCTTCTTCCTTTGTGGAACAAGGTTGCGACCCCTCTTCAAGCGGAACGCGCTATAAAAAGGTATCTCAACAAAGACGGCCTTCTTTCCGAATATGGCATTCGAAGTGTCGCTAAAAACGAAAAGATGTTCGGGAATTTCGATTCCGGCAATCCGTCGTGTTGGTTGGGCCCTATTTGGATTAACGCGAATTACTTCACCTACATCGCTTTAAAGAATTATGGCTACGACGATTTAGCGAAAGATATCGCTATAAAGACGATAAAGCTTTTAGGCAAGGACCTCGAGGAGAATGGCCAATTCCACGAGTATTACAATTCCGAAACGGGTAAAGGCGTCCGTGGTTTAGGCTTCCAAAGCTGGAATTTCTTAGTCATTCGTATGATTAATGATTTAATGGAGTAAAAAGCATATGAAAAAAACAGTACGCTTCCTTTCTCTTGCGCTCGTGTGCCTTTTGTCTTCGTGCGGCGAAAGCCCTTCTAAGAGCGTCCCTTCAAGCTCGAGCGATTCTTCTTCGGTTAGTACATCCGAAACGGTGAGCCTAGAAAATAAGCTCGAAGGGCGAACTATCGATTTACTCTATCGTCCAGCGAGAAATTATCTTGAAAGCAAAGATCCTGCTTCGGTTTTGGCAAATGCGAAAAGCACGCCTGGGGACCATACAAACCCTTTGACCTTAAAATGGAACATTCAAAATGGCAAAGGCCGATATGCGCTTCAAATAGCCAAAGACGAACTCTTTAATGACATCTATCGAACTTTCGATTCCATAAGGCCTTCTATCCGTAGTCTCGATGTCGAGAATCTTATTCCAGGTAAGTATTTTTATCGCATCAAAGGGGAGAATGTCGTTTCCGATATCGACTCCTTTGTCATCAAGGGCGATCTTCGTACCATCGCGACCAATAACACCATCATCAATATGCGCGATTTGGGGGGATGGAAGATTGGCGAAGATAGCCGTGTGAAATATGGCCTTCTTTATCGGAGCGCCGCTTGGAATAGCGCCGATAAGACGACGGAATCTCGTTTGAAAGCCCTTCATATGAAAACGGAACTCGATATTCGTTATAGCTCTTCTTCCAAAGACTATAGACATTCTGAATATCCGATGAGTGGCATCGATTATCGAAATTATGGCATGGGGCAATATGATTCGATTGTGCCAGGTTCTCCAAAATATAGCTCGGCGGCGAAGGCAAATCTAAAGAACACCTTTGAGCTTCTTGCCAAAAAGGAAAGCTATCCTTTGACGTTCCATTGCACCGCTGGGGCGGACCGCACAGGAACCCTTGCCTTCTTGATTAACGGCTTTCTTGGCGTTAGTTACGAAGACCTATGCAAGGACTTCGAATTAACAAGCTTCTATAACTCTCGAAGATGGCGGAGCGCTATAAAAGATGGAAGCTTCGACGATAGTGGCGTGATGCAAGACGACAGCAACAACTATGTGGGATTCGGCGCTTTATACAATCAGATGATGAAACATTATGGAACAAGCGGCGGGACGCTTAGCGAGGCCATCAAAAATTATCTGACGGGTGCTTGCGAAATTAGCGAAAAGACGTTGAATTCTTTGAAAAATATCCTCGTAGAAACAATTGAATAAAAAGGGAAAAACAATGGGAAAGGTATTTAAAGTAGCGTGTATTGGTCTTGGCCACCGAGGCATGTGCTACCTCGAAAGAATGTTCGAACAAAAAGAGCATTACGAGGTTGTGGCGGTGTGCGATAAAAACCATGAGCGCGTCGAAATTGCCAAAGAGGAGTTTGGCCTTAAGGAAGACGCTTGCTTCTATGATGAAGAGAGCTTCTTCCAAAAGAAGAGAGGGGATGTCCTAATTGTAGCGACCCAAGACCGCGACCATGTCCCTCATTGCTTAAAAGCGCTTAAGCTCGGTTACGATATCCTTTGCGAAAAACCGATATCGGGTTTAAAGAGCGAAGTCGAAGAACTTATGGCGGCGGAACGCATCTATAAGAAAAAGATTTTTGTGTGTCACGTTTTAAGGTTTGCTCCCGCTTTTGATAAGGTCAAAGAGAAGATTGATTCGGGTGTTATTGGCGATTTGGTGCTTGTTGATTCCATCGAAAACGTCGGCTTCCGTCACCAAGCTCATTCCTTTGTGCGCGGCAATTGGCGTAATAGCAATGAAACATCGCCGATGATTTTGGCTAAGTGCTGTCACGACCTCGATTTGCTTGTCTGGTATATCGGAAGCAAGTGCGATTCTTTAAGCTCCATGGGTGATCTTCGTTACTTTCAGAAAGCGAACCAACCTAAAGGGGCTTCGGATCGTTGCCAAAACTGCATCTATCGGGGAAAGTGCGTTTATGACGCCTATCGCATTTACCTCAAAGACCAATTCTGGGGAAGAAAGATGATTACGGATGTGCGTCCTATAACCGATGAGGCTATCAAGGACGCGCTTGATAAAGGTCCTTATGGACGCTGCGTCTTTGCTTGCGACAACAATGTCGTCGATAACGAAACGACCGTCATGCATTTCCAAAATGGCGTGAATGCGAACCTCAGAATGACCGCCTTTACCTATCGTGGTGGTCGCATCATGAAGTTCTATGGAACGCTTGGCGAGATTGATCTTGACGAAGAAAGAGGCTTTATTGAAATTATGCCTTTTGGCAAAGAAGTGGAGAGAATCGAAATCTCCACTCTTGTGGATGCAGTGAGTGGCCACGGCGGTGGTGATGATGGCCTTGTCAAAGCGTTCTACGAATATCTCGTGTCGGATAAAGAAGGTGGCACGACCCTAGAAGCCTCTATCGAAAGTCACTTGATGGCCTTTACGGCCGAGGAGAGTCGCCTAGCGGGTGGAAAGCTTCTCAAAGTGGAACATAAGTAAGATTTCCTCTTAATAATTCTCATAAAGGAATTGATTTTACTACTTTTCCTTGAAAACGCTTTCAAGCGCCAGTTTTGATACTAATCTAAAATAGAAAGATTATCCAAAGGAGATCAACATGAAAAAGAAACTCATCATTTTAAGTGCTATCTCGGTTACGTGCTTAGGCGCGGTGGGCATCGGTGCCTCTTTGAAGGCGGCGGATGGCATGCTTTTTGCTGGTGCGGAATCGGGAAACGTTTGGGTTCATTACGCCAAGAAAGCAGCAACCAAAACCGAAAAAGGCATTCGTGAATATTGGGTGAATTGCCAAACCAACGAACACGTTTTTGTGGCTCCAACGGGTGGTACGATCCAAGAAGGCGCTCAATACAATACTTCCGGCTTTACCGAAGACGATGATCGTTGGATTTTGCCAGTTTCCTTGCCAGCTCAAGATGTCGTTATGACTGCCGAAAAGAAGGTTTTGAATTTAGGCGATTATGCGGGTGGCACTATTACTTCCATCAAAGCGGGCTCCTTTGATTTAGGAACAAATGCATCCGATCTTGATGTTTCCGCCTTTGCCAACGACCATAAGAATGATGGCTTCTATACGGTGGAAGTTGAGACTGTGAAAGACGATAAGGCTTACGCAATCTATGCGGATACTACGTTTGTGACCGCTATGATTTCTTCGCTAGATGACTATAAAACCTATATTCTTCCTGATACCGCGAAAGTGTGTAAATACGGTTATTTCAAAATGGGGGCCGACGTCAATGTCCAATCTTTGGGCGATCTTGGAAGTTCCCCGTTCTTTGATTTTGATGCGTCTTTTAGCGGAACACTAGATGGTAACGGCAGGAAAATAGTGGGCAAATCTTCCGACAACATTGGCGCTTTGCAAAACCTCAAGGGTGCGACGATTAAGAATTTAACGATTCAAGATGGCTGGTACACTGGTAGAGGATGCCTTCTCGCCCGGAATACCTGGAATGTGACTTTAACGAATGTTTCTTTTAAAATCACCGCCGGTAATAGCACTGTAGTTCCGGAAACTAAAGATAATGCCGGCTGGATAGCCTACTCTCGGTTTATGGGCGTATCTATGACAGATTGTACATTTGATGCCTCAGGATATAATATTGGTTCTCTTTTTGGAAGAGGCGGCAATTGGACCATCCCTACCGCGAAGAATTGTGTTGCTAAGGCGAAAACCATGGTTGAAGCGATGCATTCGAACTATACAACGAAGACCTATCAGCCAGAGAACGTTACTCTTAAAGAAGGCGAAGAAGCTATCAAAGGCTTAACTTTCGTCCAAGCGTAATTTTTTCTCTTCTTACCTCCTAAAGCCCATGACCAAAGAGTCGTGGGTTTTTTCTTGACCGAGAATAGATTATGGCTCTTTAAATTTTAAGGTGGTTTAAGGTGGTTAAGCCAAAAACCACCTGAAGAATCATTAAAGACAAGGTGGTTGATGATCAAGCTGGCCCCGGCCAGCTTTTCTTTTGCCTTAGAGAATCGGAAAAGTGTCGATCGCCTCATCGGTCTCGGCCGTACTACCCTTTCGGAAGGCTTTCCACCGCGGCATCCGCCGAACCCGGGGAAGCTATAAACGGCATGGTGGTTATTGAAAATAGCCAACCACCTTAAAATTTAAAGAGCCTTTAAAAGAATGCCAAATGGTATATTTCAATTGTCTTTAAGTAAAATAGTGGAACTAGTTGTAAAACGCTGAATGGTATAATTTTTTCAAACGATAAATTCTTGTTATCGAAGGAGTACCTATGCACGACAACAAGCCTTTCTTACATTGCCTTCGAGCTCAAATATACCCGGATGAATACGCTTTTGAACGCATTCGAAGCATCAAAGATTTTTGCGTTTCTTTTGGTTTCCAAAATGTCATTTTGATTTTTAATGGCGAAGAGCATAACGTCGGTCACATTAAAGACGAGGAACTTGCTCCATGGATCAAAGTCATGAAGGAAGCGAAAGAGGAATTCGCGAAAGCGAATATCTCTGTTTCCTTAAATCCTTGGATGGAAATGGGTCATCTTGATCGCGGAAGAAGTCTTCAGGAAGGACAAGATTTCGTGACGATGGTTGACCGTTTTGGAAAGAAGTCTACCCTTGTCGCATGCCCCTTAAGCGAAGAATGGAAGAAATACTACCTTCACCAACTCGATTATTATGTCCGCGAAATCCAACCGGACGTCCTTTGGATCGAAGATGACTTCCGTTTCCATAACCATCCCCCTCTTGATTGGGGTGGTTGCTTTTGCTCCCTTCATATGGACGAGTTCAAAAAGCGTCTTGGGAAAGAAGAAACGCGTGAAGAATTCGTTGACAATATTTCTAAGAGGGAACCCTCGAAAGAACGTAAAACATGGCTTGATGCCTCATGGGACATTATCGATTCTTTAGCGAAAGAAATCGGAAAAACCGTAGCAAAAGCCAGCTCAACCACCCATGTTGGTCTTATGAGCTCTACTCCTTGGCATCATGCGATGGAAGCAAGAGATTGGCAAAAACTCCATGAGGATCTATCGAGCGATGGCGTTAAGATTGACCGCATTCATTTGCCTGCTTATCGCGAGATCGGTTCCAAGAACTATTATTTCGATTTCAACCGTATTTCGATGGTGAATCGTTCTTTTATCGGGGACGATTGCCTTGTCTATCCAGAACTTGAGAACTCCTCCTTCTCTCTTTTTGTGAAGGATCGGAAGTTTGTGGGTTTCCAACTCGAAAGCGCTCTTCCACTTGGCTTATCTGGCATGACCTATAACATCTTTGCTCATGTTGGCAATGGTGCTCAAGAAGAGTTTGGCTATGGCGAAGTCATCAAAGAGCTGACGCCTTACCTTAACGAAGTAAAGAAACTCGATCTTTTGCCGAGCCAAATGAAAGGCCTTATCTTCCCGCTTGATGAGAAGACTGTTTATAGCTCTCACGAAGAAGGCTTCCTCAATCTTGTTCCGAAAGATTTCGATGTTGTTGGCTATTTCTCTTCGATGGGATTTTCTTATCGCGTTTCGAAAGAGAAACGTTTCCAAAACGAAGTGATTATTCTTTCCGAACAAAACGTTTGGAATTTCTCTAATGATGAACTTATCTCGCTCTTCCAAGAGAACTTCGTGTTTGTGGATGGCGTGGCCGCTTCAATCTTAGAGGAACGTGGTCTTTTATATCTTATTCATGCCAAAAAGGTTTCTTTCCATGGCGAATGCCACAATTACGACACCTTTGAAATGTATGAAGGGAAAGAAACAATCGATGGCATGCATCACTATAAGGCGACTTCTCAAAGAAGAAATGGGAACTATTATTCCATCGAATATGAAAAAGACGTGGATATTGTCTCCGGCCTTTATGATCCAAGGATGAAAAGAACGGGAGAAGGGGTGGCTTTAGGAAAGAACTTCATGGTCTATCCTTATTCCATCGAAGGTACGGATAACACTTCTTTCTTTATGCCGATGCGACGTTTCATTTTGGAAAAGCATCTTCTTTCAAAAATTAAAAAACCCTTTGCAAAAACCAAGGAAGATGGAATTTACGCCTATCTTTACGAGCAAGAAAACCGCTTTGTTCTCTTTATGACGAACGCTAATTATTGTGGTTATGAGAACCTCTCCTTTGAGCTTCATAACTTCGTTCCAAAGAGCATTAGGGCTATCTTAAAAACCGGAGAAATGATGAACGTTTCCTATGAAAAAGAAGGGAACGCTTATATCCTTTCTCTTCCTTTGGAATACCTTTCGACAGCGACGCTTATATTAGAGAAATAACCTCTCCTTTAAATAAAGAATCGTTCATTTGACATCTTTTTGGCATCCGAAAAGCATAAGTAAAGGTCCTAATGGGTCCTATAGTCTACTTTTTTAAATCCATCATATTCATCGAGTGTTTTTAGTGTATCTAATGAATCAATGCGAATGAAAATGGTGGCAAGTAGACTAATAAGTAGACTAATAGTAGACTAACGCACCTTTGATTTTCTAACGTGAAGTAATCCTCAAAATTTCGTTATTTGCTAGAGGAAGCGAGTTTAAAAAACTCCATGAGAATCACTCATGGAGATAAGCGAATATTGTGCTGTGGCGGCTTATTTAGAGAATGATTCTATCGAAGCTTCTCATCCCAATAATCCATATAGAGATTCCAATCTCTCTTGTCGAGATCATGGATGCCATGGAGATGGTGATGGGCGACACTCCCTTTATGAGAAACCATTTCTTCATCAATCGAGAAGGGTTTTGCGGGACTAAAACCGATTTTTCCATATTCTTCATAGGATTTATTGAGCTTTAGAAGGGTTTCAAATTCTCCTTTTGGATCGGCCCAAAGGTCTTCGCTTTTGGAAGAAGTATAAAGAAGGCGAGGAGCGATCAAAGAAAGGAAATCGCTTTGATTGAGAGGAAGAGGATTCTTTTGATATTGCTTGTAGTTTGGGCAAAACCAATATGGGAAAGCGGCTGTGATAACCTTTATCGTTTCCGCTCCTTCGTGGTAATTGGATTGTTCGGCATCGCCACTACAACCAGCGCACGAAGAGATGACGAGATCGATTCTTTCATCAAGGACACCGGCCAATAAAGAAGTCTTGCCACCACGAGAGTGACCAACAGTGGCGATAGGAAGCGAGGCGGTAAGAGGATCTTTCTTAAGATAGTCGATAATAAGCGAGAACCCCTTAGCCCAAAGAAGCAAAGTGCCATAGGAATCGCCTATTTTATGATCAACATCCTTAAAGAGGGAATTGAGGCCATATTGGAAACCCTTTTTATCTTCGGCAACTTCCGAAGTCAAGAAAGCGGTGCAGGCATATCCTCTTTTAAGAATTTCTTCAATGGGGTAGAAATCACTTTTTAGATCGCGATTCGGATCGATTTCCTTTTTCGAGATGCATCCTACAGGTCTATTGCAAAGGAAGATAAAGATGCCTTTTGGCTTTTTTGGGACGAAGAGATCAAAGCCGAAAGAGGTAAAGGCATTTCCTCTTTTTAAATGCGCTCTTAAATCTTTTCTTTCGGCACCCTCTAAGACGTTTTCAAAGGAATCGACAAGTTCATAAGAGACTTCAACGTTTTCAAAAGAGGGAAGACGCCCGTATTCGTTTTCTAAAAAGAAATTTTTGATATCGAGTTTATCCATAAATAGTGTCCTAGTGGATTAGACGCCAGAGTAGCTTGAGAAGCCGCCGTCGATTGGCAAAACAACGCCGGTGATGAAAGACGCAGCTTCTTCGCTCGATAAGAAGAGGGTGGCGCCAACAAGTTCATTCACTTCGCCAAAGCGATCCATCGGGGTATTGTTAAGAATCTTATGTGTTCTCGCAGTAGGGGTCCCATCCTTATTCCATAGAAGGGTCTTATTTTGAGTGGTGCTAAAGAAGCCTGGCGCAATCGCATTCACGCGGATGCCAATCTTTGAGAAATAGACGGCAAGCCATTGGGTGAAGTTCGAGACGCTTGCTTTGGCACCGCTATAAGCAGGGATCTTCGTTAATGGCGTGAAAGCGTTCATGCTTGAGATATTTAGTATGGAGCATCCTTTCCGTCCAACCATATCCTTGGCGAATTCTTGCGTGACTAAGAGAGTGGCTAAGAAATTGAGATTAAAGACAAATTCAATGCCATTCGGATCAAGGTCGAAGAAAGTTTTTAATCCTTCTTTAGTAGGATCAAAGAACTCATCGTCGGTGCTTGCTTTCGGATTATTGCCACCAGCTCCATTCACGAGGATATCCACTTTTCCAAAAGTCTCGTTAACCGCTTTATGGCAAGCAACGATTTCTTCTTTCTTAAGGCAATTTATTTGAAAAGCCTCGGCAATTCCCCCTTCTTTTTTGATTTCATTAGCAACAATAGTTGCTTTTTGAAGGTCTAAATCAAGAATGGCGACTTTTGCCTTGGCGGTAGCGAAGGCCTTACTAAGCTCTGAGCAAATAACGCCAGCAGCGCCCGTAACCGCCACGACTTTTCCTTCAAAACTAATATCAAAAGGTAATTTCATTTTTATTTCCTCTCCTCTTTTTTCTTAAGTTCGGCCATTTCAAAGAGGCCATTGATGTAGGCCGCTCCTAAGGCGCGGTCATAAAGCCCATAGCCCGGCTTTCCTTCTTCGCCCCAAATGTTTCTGCCATGGTCTGGGCGGACATAGCCATTGAAACCATTATCCACGAGTGCCCAAACGATTTTTGCCATATCAAGGCTTCCTTCGAAAGTGTTATGACCCACTTCCACAAAGGAATCGTTATTATCGGTATAAAGGATATTCCTAAGATGAGCGAAATAGATTCTTCCTTCTTTGGCATATTTGGCCGCCATCTTGACGAGGTCATTCTTTTTCGAGGCGCCTAAAGAGCCAGTGCAGAAGGCGAGTCCATTGCATTTTGAAGGGACGGCTTCAAAAAGACGATCGAGGTCTTTTTCGCTGGAGATGATGCGAGGCAAACCGAAGACGTCCCATGGAGGATCGTCGGGATGGATGGCCATATTGATACCGACTTCCTCACACGTCGGCATGATTCTCTTTAAGAAATAGACAAGATTCTCAAAGAGCTTCTCGTGAGAAATGTTTTTGTAGATTGATAAGAGGTTACCAAGTTCTTCTTGTGAGTAGGATTCATCCCAACCGGGTAGATGGAGATGGTTAGGGTCGACCTTCTTAAAGTCTTCATAGGAATAGCTCAAAGAGTTACTTCCATCTTTGTTTTGATGATGCATGTTGGTGCGTAACCAATCGAAGACGGGCATGAAGTTATAGCAGACGCAACGAACGCCCACTTGAGCGCATAAACGGATGTTCTCAATGTAATTATCGATAAATTCATCGCGGTTTTGCGCACCATATTTGATTTCTTCAACGACCGGTATCGATTCAATGACTTCCATCTTTAGATTCATTTCTTCGGCGTCTTTCTTAAGCCTTTCTAAAGAGGAAAGCTTCCAAACAGAGCCCGCTTTAACGTCATAGGGAGCGGTGACGATCGAATACATGTTTGGAATTTGGCGAATTTTATTTAAGTCGATGGAATCATTTTCGCCATACCATCTAAAAGAGAGTTTCATTTTGGTCTCCTTTTTCTTTCTCCTTAAATATAGTCTTTAGGGATAAGAAAAAATATTGCAAAAAATCGTTTAATATATTGCAAATTAGGAGAAAGGAAACCTATTCCAGCACCTTCAAACGAGCATTAAGAAGGCCGATGAATCTATTCTTCTCATCCGAAGAGAGGAAGGAGTCTTTAATCATATCGATGTATTCTTCCTTTCTTGAGAGCACGCTAGAGATTATTTTTTGTGCTGCCGCTAACGGAATGTCAAATTCCTTGGCGAAGACTAAAAAGTCTTTCTTGCGAATATGTGTCTTTTTGCCATTCATCGCTAAAGCGAATTCTTCGTTGTCGGAAGGCATAACAAGATTTACAGGAAGAAGGTCATATGCTTTCGATAGAACGTAGCCTTTTTCGTTCTCGATGAGAGAGAAATTCTTTAGATGCATATCCGAATTGCCAGTCGCAAAAGCAAAAACAAGTCGAAGGAATAGCTCTGAAACATCTAGGCTCGCTTGAGAAGAATATCTTTTTATGACTTTTGCGCATCGTTCATAGGAACCTTTATATTTATCGGCCGTTAATCGCATATCCAGTTGGCAAAAATCTTCCATCGCAATTTTTTGCACATCGCTTTCCTTGATGATGCGATCAATTCTCTTTGTGATATAGGCGTACGTATTTCCTTTTTTGATTAAGGCATGAGGCACCGTCTTTATTCCAGTTATGTCCGCCATCGACATGACGAGGTGTTCACACTCTGGCAAATGTGAGAAATCTTTCACCTGCGGTTTTAAGATGTAGCCGGTGGGGTAGTCAATTAAGGTAAGCCGCGAATGGTGGTGTTCCGAACTTAAATGCAAGGATAGTTTTTTTTGAACGCCAGGTATCGTGAGCCCTTTTTTAACGCTTTTGGAGACGATGCTCTCGAGTTCTTTTTCGCCGATTTCGATATCTGGGAAGGAAGAGGTTCCGAAAAACCGTTTGACGCAGTTTTCGTGCCATCCACATTTGCTCTCCTCTAATAGAGGCTTCCCACAGCAAAGGCACTTCATTTTTTGTCTCCTTCTACGCTAACGTCACCAATAGCGTCCTTGCACGAGACAAGCAACAACCCAAAACGATCTTTCTCGTCTATTTTCCAGTTTTTGGAAACGGCATTCAAAAGCCATCCTTCTGGAATAAGCCCATCAAAAAATGGAAAGAGAGTTTTTGAAGAATAGGGCTCTTTTTGAAGAGGCATTGTTAAAGAAACAGGTTTGGCGTCTTTCCTCTTTAAATAACTTTCGTCATAGCTAAAGCAATATCCTTCGTCAGTTTCGGAAAGAGTGCCGGCATAAATGTCATGAACATATATGTAGCCTTTTCTAAGAGTGTTCATTTATCTATTTCTCTTTCTTTTTCGATGGGTCCCGCTTGCATGTTGAACATACCTAAAGCAACGTTCACCTTATCCATCCGAACGGTAGGCTTTCCTTGCTCCAAATCGCGTATAAAACGAAGCCCAAGTCCCGAACGCAGAGCAAATTCTTCTTGGGTATATCCGGCTGCTCTTCGCCTTTCTTTGATAAATTTCGCAATGGGGTTCATAAGTATTTCCGATAAATATATATACCCTAAAAGG
>ERZ1026780.131-NODE-131-length-63700-cov-13.544678_pt1 | contig 63700 bp, 55 predicted proteins | sample MGYA00380126_ERZ1026780 | MGnify/ENA primary metagenome ERZ1026780 (study PRJEB33269, sample SAMEA4719762) | human gut metagenome | biome: human-associated habitat; feature: organic feature; material: feces | place: Cameroon | collected 2013-10 ... | reverse complement strand
CGTCAGATGTGTATAAGAGACAGGGTATCGGACAGCCACTTTGTTTGTTACATATGGATAAGCAGAAAAAGCCTTGAAATCCCCCACTTCTGTCCTAAAGGTTCTCCCATTTAAGGCGGAGACAAATATATGCAAACAAAACTAATATAGTATAACTATAGCACAAGGAGAAAAATTTGTCAATGGGAAAAGGAAATTTAAACGAAAAAATATGGCAAAAAATCATAATTTTACTGTATTATTATGATATCAGATAATATACGGGATAAAAAAGTCGGTTTTGTTCCGTGATTACAGTCAAAAAAAGATAACGGAGGAAAAAAGAAAATGTCACGCAGGGGAGAAAACATATGGCACAGAAAAGATGGGAGATGGGAGGCTCGGTACATAAAGGGTTATGACGGAAGCCGAGCGGTTTACGGATATCTTTATGCAAAAAGCTATGCGGAGGCAAAAACCAAACAGCTTGCCGCAAAACAGAATCATACGGAAGTAAATACAACAAAAGCAAAAGGTTCATTTGAAGAGATTGCGGATGCTTTTCTGCATCGAAAAAAGCATCATGTCAAGGAAAGCACCATGTCAAATTATCGATACAGAATAGAAAGATATATAATGCCATATTGGAAGAAAGCAGATATGCAAAAGCTGAACAGAATTACCGTCGACAGATTTATAGACCATCTGTTTTCCGATTACGGGCTTGCGGCAAAAACAGTGAAAGATATAGCGGTATTGCTGGATTCTGTGCTGAAATTCGGCTATGAAAACGGTTTTATCGGAATAAGTCCGAAAGTATCGGCACCGAAAGTATATAAAAGAAATATTATCGCATTAGCGCGACCCGATTATGAACGCCTGCTTCGGTATCTGTGGTCAAATATTGATTACGGACGGACAGGCGTTCTTATCGCACTCATGACAGGAATGAGAATAGGTGAGATTTGTGCATTGAAAAAAGACGCATTTGATTTTGATAACTGTACCGTTGCCGTAAAGAATACACTTCAGCGGATAATGCAGGAAAACGGTGAAGAGCGGACTACAAAACTGATTTTATCGAGCCCGAAAAGTGATAGCTCTGCACGGATTATACCACTTTCAAAAGCTTTTTCCGAGTGGCTCAGGAAGCTGTATTCGGAACTGAGTGATGAAGCCTATGTGATAACAGGAACCGGCAGCTGCATCGAACCGCGGACTTACTACAGAAAATATATGGGTTATCTTCGGGAATGCGAGCTGGATGGGCACGGATATACATTTCATGCGCTTCGCCACACCTTTGCAACCGAGGCTATCCGAAACGGAATGAACGCCAAAAGTCTCTCCGAGATTCTCGGTCATTCCGGTGTGAAAATCACACTGGAACGGTATGTTCATCCGTCATTTGAGCAGAAGAAACAGGAAATGGAGAAGCTCATGATGTGTCATCCATTGCAGTCATGTTTTCAGTCGGAGTGAGTGAAATAGCCCGACAAGCGGGCATATTTTGCACCTCCGCCTTAAATGGGAGAACCTTTAGGACAAATTCCGCCGATATGCGCAGGCGCGGATTTGCGTGTCTATTGGCAATACCTCGTGGCACTGACATGTATATGACAAGCTGACAACAAAAGCAACAGGAGGACACAATCATGAAATCATCGGCAAAACGCACTGCGGCAAGAATCATGGCATGGGCAGGCAAAAACCGTGCTGATAACAAGGATTGGATGATTTACTTTGACTATTAAATTTTGTTTCATACGAGAGGGGAAACATATTTGAGACAATTTAAGTCGATAGTTATGTCAATTAAAAACGGTTTTGCAAGTGTTAAATTAAACTTTGGAGGTTATTTTAATGAAAAAGAATTACACGCGTATTATTTCCGCCGTTTTGGCAATTGTTATGGTCATGTTGATGATTCCGGCGGGGGCATTGACTTTAGTCGCGGCAAATGAAACTTTGATTACCAATGTTGACAATATGGGCAAGCTCGGCTATGGCTTTAATATGCTTGGCAATAAATATCTGAGCAGCTCTTCTGTCAAACGGCAGATTTTCAAGTCTACGAGCGGATTCTACCCGCAGTTTACGGGAGATTCCTATACAACAACAAATTTCACATACATTTCGTCTGTATACACCTATTTGGAAAATAAAAGTCACAAATGGAATGCGAGTCTTAGCGTAAATGTAAGAAGTAGGCTTGCTGCTCTCGATATCCAAGGCAAATTCGGTATGGCAAATTCATCCAGTGAATTTGGTAGCAAAAGTACGGAATTATCTGTTATTCAGGTTTTGTCTCGTAAAGGAAAATACGATATGCAACTTGATAACAGCAAACAGATAGCAAGACTTTGGGCGAGAGACGAAAAGAATCAATATGTAACTTTTTACGATGATTTTGTAGATGCTCTGCTTACCGCTACTCCTGCCGAATTGTTTGAAAATTACGGTACGCATATTATCACGCGGTATAGTGCAGGCGGTGAAGCCTATGCCAGCTATCAGGGCTCGAATATTAAAAAGAATCTTGCCTCATCAGAAACATGGGAAGCAAATGCATCTGTTCAATTGAGCACAAATGTTGTTCTTGATATAAAAGCGGGGCTTGATGCCAAAGTAAATAAGGAAAATCAGGAAACGCATGAAGATGTCATGAAGAGCATGAAAACCAATGTCACAGGTGGCGACGGTTTCTCTCTTAATGACATTCTGTCAAGTGAAAGCACTGTCAATAAATGGCTTGCCTCTTTGGATAGAGATAAAATCGAGATATTGAGCGATGATGACCTTAGACTTCTTGCTATCTGGGATTTGCTCGTCGACGATGAGTATGCAGACCGCAAAGTTGAACTTGAGCAGTACTTCAACGAACATCTTGATTCCGAATATGCGCAGTTTTACGGAGACTATATCTATAATCCCGCAAAGAATACCGATTACACAGGTTATACATTTATCAGAATAGCAGAAGAATTCAACGATATCAGAAATAATCTCTCCGGAAAATATGTTCTTCTGAATAATATTGACCTTTCTTCGTATTCCGAGTGGGCGCCTATCGGAGAGACGAAAGAGTCTGCATTTACAGGTATTCTGGATGGTAACGGTAATACTGTATCAGGTCTGAATATTACAAAATGCACAAACGGAGTTGCGGGTCTTTTCGGATATAATAAAGGAACCGTAAGAAATCTGAATGTAAGCGGCAATATCAATGCGAATGCAACCGGAAGCGAAAATAATGTCGGCTATATCGGCGGTATTGTCGGCTATAATATAGGAACAATTGAAAATTGTCGCAATAAGGTCAGCGTGAACGGGGAAATTGCCATAACCGACGCGGGCGACAACGAACAAACGGCTGAAGAAACGGTTTTTGACATATATGATTCTGCGATAGAGAGCGCAAAGAATAGAGCGGCAACAACACTCTCTGATAATCAGACAATAAATGTAAATACGCCTGTAAAGCTGAGCGGAACGGCGACGGGAATAACGATAAAAGTTTCTGGAACTTCCGCGATGGCTCCTGCTTATATTGTGCTTGAGAATGCAAATATCACGGGAACAATAGTTTCAAGCGGAGACAGAGCAATATTTATTATCAGCATGGGTGAATCAAACAGCATAACGGGCTCTGCCGATACAGTGGCAATAAATGCGCCGAACGGTGCGGTATATGTTACCGGAGATGCTCCTCTGACTGTGACAGGAGGAAAGGGAAGCGATGGCAAAAGCGGTCATGAAACCAGATATAACGGCGCGTTGGGAATTAATGCTACATCGTTGGCTGTTCAAACAACGCAGGTAACAATCGTCGGCGGCAAAGGCGGAATGGGAGCAACAGGAACTGCCGGTGGTAATGGCTCAAACGGCGGAAAAGGCGGCGACGGCGGTATTGGTGGCACTGGTGGAGAAGGCGGTATGGCATTAGCGGAAACCACCAACATTGTTGCGTATAATGCTCAAATCATAATTTATTCCGGTGAAGGCGGTAACGGTGGCACGGGAGGAAAAGGCGGTGTAGGTGGTACCGGAAGCACCGGAAGAAATGCATACAAGGGAGGTCTTTTTGGTTATGGATACTATCACGGTAACGATGGCGGAACTGGCGGTACTGGCGGAACTGGCGGTCGTGGTGGCAACGGGGGCGTTCCCGGAAAAATCGGTAATAATGAATACATTGCAAAAGGAAGCGGTACAATATACTGCACTGTAGGAAAGTACGGAGCGGGTGGCGCCGGAGGTCAAGGCGGAGCCGGTGGAACTGGTGGCACAGGAGGATCTTGTGATGGTGTTCAAACCGGCACAGGGTGCAATAATAATTATTGTACATGCGGCGGTAACGGCGGAGCCGGTGGTCGCGGTGGTACAGGCGGTCGCGGCGGCGATGGCTTGACACCCGGAAGCGCGGGTCCCGGAGGTGCCGGGGGAACCGGAGGCGTCCACAGCACTTCAATAAAGACTTGTTGGTGCCGTCATAATGGAAGCAAAGGCGCCAATGGTTCAAACGGTAGCAATGGTAGTCTTATTTCACAATCTTCATTTTCTTTCAAATCAGGCGTTTTTGATAATGGCGAAGTCGATGTTGGAACCTATGACAATAAAGAAGCTGGGGTCACCGTGGAATCTGTAAGCTCTTCATCTGATAACCCGAGCGGAAAGCCTTACGAGCTGAAGATTATTTCAAAGTACGGATCAGGTCCGTGGCATTTTGGTGGATATGTTTACTCAATTCCTTCAAGTGCCCGTAAAGAGTTTTGCTATATGATACTGGCAAAGATACCTGCAGGATATAGTTTGGGTATGTACTCAAACGCTATAGGCGACGGAAGCTCTACCGAATGGCTTACAAGTAATGAAGGAACAGGAAAGTGGGAATGGTACATAGGCAAGACAACATGCGGAACAAGCGGCAAATTTGCGGACTTGGGATATGTTGCGATAAATGGCAAAAATGAGGCGGATGTTGAATGGCGCGTTGGCTATCATGCAATCTATGATTGTACATCTTATTCTTCAAAACTTATTACTTCTACCGGAGAATATAAGCTGTTTAATGAAAGCATGACTTGGCAGGAAGCACAGCGGTTTGCAAAAGCCGACGGTGCACTTGTTTCCATCGGTTCTGCCGATGAAGAAGAATTGATAGAGAAGTTGCTTTCCGTTTCCGGCGGCGGTGACTACTGGATAGGTCTGAAAACCATATCATATGATGAAGAGACAGAGACTGCTATATGCGAATGGGAAGACGGCTCCAAAATCAAGGTGGTCGGCAAAGGCAGCGATGCCAAAGTATACAGACTCGATAAGAACGGAAACGAAATAGGAGACGGATATGCCGATTTCTATGACGGAGAGCCCAATAACTCCGGAAATAATGAAATCTATCATCATTTTACGCGCGGAAGCGCATGGAATGACAACTCCGAAACAAAGAAACTCGGTTATATTACCGAAAAGAAGTTTGAAGCAATAAAGAAGACGACAAATACAGCAGACAAAAATGCGCTGATTGTCGGCGGTATCTGCGGATACAACACGGGAAGAATAGTGAGCGCATACAACAATGCGGATGTATCCGCATATAAAGCCGTATCGGAAAACAGCGGAGTTTCCGCATATGCCGGAGGTATTGCCGGATATAACAATAATACCATTGAGAAGTCATTCAATGACGGCAGGATTGATGCTTTTGCAATGTCGAATTCACGCATAGGATATGCCGATGCATATGCGAAGAACATAACAAACGGTGAGTCGGCAAAGAATTGCTACGGTACGGTAAATACGATTGCAACCGCTTTTTCGGCAAATGCTCTTATAAATGAAGACCCTGAAGAATTTTATGGAAACGGAAATAATCCTAAAGCGGAAATCGACAAATACTGGAACAACAGTAATATCGAAATCGATGGCATAGAGAAGCTTGAATATCTGACAGACAGCGATTTTGAAAAGGATACGGTTTCTGTTACCTACAACGGAAAAAATCTGGAATCATACACTGTAAGAAAGAATTTCTTCAACAGCGGAACAACAACGGTAACTATTTCCTATGACAATCTGGAAAGATACATACCTGTTAATGTCATAGATGCTACTCCCGAAGTTTTGGAGATATACAGCATGCCCGAAACCGAATTTATTGTCGGCAGTGAATTTTCGACATATGGTTTGACATTGAAGCTGATATATAATAACGGAAAAGAAAAGCTTATTTCATCGAAGCAGTTTATCGTGTCAAAGCCGAATATGTCTCAGACAGGAAAGCAAACGGTGACGGTAAAGTATTTCATTGATGAGATAACTTATATGGAATGCTCTTATGAAATAAACATTTATCCAATCAGTATCACTGCAATACAGATTTCCAATATGCCTGATAAGCGGACTTATTTACAAGGCGAATCGCTTGACCTGCGCGGAGTCAAAATTCAGAAAGTTATGAATGACGGCAGCGTAGTTGAGATAAGTAACGATGACGAGGCACTGAAATTTGATTATGATTTCTCCGCAGGCGGCACTGCTACGGTCACTGTGAAATATCAGGGACATACCGCTACATTTGATGTTGAAGTAATAGGGCTTGATTCCATAAAAATAACGAAACAGCCCGACAAGCTGATATATCGCTCAGGCGAGACATTGTCTCTTGAGGGAATGGAAGTTACTGCTTATTATTCCGACGGCACCGAGCGAGTAATTACGGATTATACCGTCAATGTAGCTGTACTCGAGGACGAGGGCGAGCAGAATATTCTTATAGAATATGACGGAAAATACACATATCTGTCGGTTAATGTAAGCAACGAGGTTGATGAAGACGCTCCGCAACTCATCATCGGTAAAGCAAGGGGACTTGCAGGCGAATATGTCACTGTTGAGTTTACGCTGAAAAATGTCGAAGCTGTAAAGTCAATGATTCTTTACAATTTCACATATGATAGCTCTGTGCTGGAGCTGCAATCCGACAGTGAGGGATGGACTGTGGACGGAGCATTGCTCGCAGACTGGAATCCCACAAAAATGGAAGCGGCTTTACTGCTGAATTCAAACGCCGACATAAACGGTGTGGTATTCTCGCTGAAATTCAGAATTCTCGACGATGCCGCTCTCGGAAATTATGCTATCGGCTGTTCCGTCGCGGCAAAGGCAAAGCCTGAAAATGAAGCGGAAAAAGCGGTTGCTATCGCCGTCGTAAACGGTTCTGCCGAGGTTGCAAGCATTGCAAGAGGTGATGTGAACGGCGATGATATAATCGACAGCGACGATGTAATATACCTGCTGAAATATACATTGCTTCCCGATATTTATCCGATTAACCAATCCGGCGATATGGATGGCAACGGAACGGTTGACAGCGATGATGTAATCTATTTGCTCAAATATACATTATTGCCTGACATTTACCCGCTTCACTGAAAAGCAGCGGGGAGGAGGTACTTATATTGAAAAAGATAGTCTCAATTGTACTACTGAGTGTATTCTTGGTGCTGTTTGGCGCATTTTCGGTGTTCGCCAAAGAACCGGCATCGGTAGTCATCTCATCGGTTCCCGATGCGAAAGCCGGAGATACGGTGACTGTTACGATTTCCGTAAAAGATTGCCCGGTAGCATCATCCATTGCAATTATACCGAGGTATGATAATTCCTCTTTGGATTTTGTCGGCGGAAAATGGCTTTTGTCCGATGCGCTTATATCTGATACAAAGTTTGATCCCGCATCATCGATTATTTATGCTGTTGCAACCGATATAAACGGTGATATTATGTCGCTCACATTCAGAATAAAAGACGGTATATCTTCAAAAAATCTTTCCGTAAGCTGTACTATTGTTATAAAAAGCGGAAGTACTGCCATTACCACATCGGTTCAGGCGGGAACGATAGCTGTTGCTTGTTCTCATGCAAATACGACGAATATTGCCGCTGTACCGGCTACATGTAAAGATACCGGTTTTACTGCCGGTGTATACTGCAATGACTGCGACACTTACATAAGCGGACATGAGGTAATACCGAAAACAGACTCTCATACATATGGTTCATATGTAAAGGTTGATGCCGTAAATCACAAGCGTGTTTGCTCTGTATGCGGAAATGTTGAAACCGAAGAGCATGAATGGGACAACGGCACTGTGACATTACAGCCTACACATACGGCGTTTGGTGAAAAGATGCATTCTTGTCTGTACTGCAGTGCAACCAAAACAGAGCAGGTTGCGAAGCTTACGAAGCATACATATGACATGAAAAACACCGAAGCCCGATATCTGAAGAGCGCGGCGACATGCACGCAGAAAGCTGTATATTATTATTCATGCGTATGCGGAGAAAAAGGTGCGGCGACTTTCGAATACGGAACATTTGCATCTCATAACTACGGTTCATGGATACCTGAAGTTTCCGCAACCTGCACGAAAGCAGGAACAAAAGGGCATTATGAATGCTCGGTTTGCCATAAGTATTTTGACACGGAAAAGAAAGAGGTTAACGACCTTACTCTTTCAAAGCTATCGCACACTTATAATCAGAAGAAAGCAGATGCGAAGTACGCAAAGAGTGCGGCAACCTGCACGCAGAAAGCTGTATATTATTATTCATGCATATGCGGAGAAAAAGGTGCGGCAACTTTTGAATATGGCGAGCTTGCAGCGCATACTTATAAGGCGGAGTGGAGCCGTGACAAAACAAATCACTGGCATGAATGCTCTGCTTGCGGCAATAAGAAAGAGCAAGCCGCTCATGCGGACGGCAATAAAGACCATAAGTGCGATATCTGCGGAATAAGAATGAGCGAATGTGCAGATGCAAATAAAGACCACAAATGCGACATCTGCGGCAAAAAGCTTTCCGACCACACAGGCGGCACGGCAACATGTAAAGAAAAGGCTACCTGCACGCTTTGCGGACAGAAATATGGCGAGCTTGCTTCTCATACTCTTAAATCTAACGAGGCGGTAGCCGCGACATGCAAGAGTAAAGGAAACATTGCATATTGGACTTGCACTGTATGCGATAAATATTTCTCTGACAGTGCGGCTGCAACCGAGATTTCCAAAGATGCAATATCAACACCGTTTAACTCCGAAAATCATATGGGCGGAGTGCGGCTTGAAAATAAAAAAGAGCCGACTTGCGGTACTGATGGCTATACGGGCGATACATACTGCAACGGTTGCGATGCAAAGCTTGTCGGCGGAGAGGTAATCAAAGCTACCGGAAATCATATTTTCAAATCGGAATGGTCAAACGATGATACACGCCATTGGCATGACTGCACGGTATGCGGCAATGCAAAATCGGATATGAGTGAGCATGAGGATGGCAACAAGGATCATACCTGCGACATTTGCGGAGCAAAGTATTCAAATCATACCGGCGGTACTGCCACCTGCACCGAAAAAGCAATCTGCGCTATCTGCGGAGAAAAATACGGTGATTTTGCAAAGCACAGCTGGAGCGAATGGAAAACCGATGCGGACGGAAAGCGGACAAAGGAATGTTCTGCCTGCGGCAAGGTTGCTAATTTCATGTATGGTGATTTCAACTATGACGGTAAAGTAAACACGATTGACCTGACAATAATGCGCAAGTATCTTGCGGGATATGATGTCGAATTCGACACGGCTGCCGCCGACTTTAATGGTGACGGCAAGGTGAGTACCGTGGACTTGACAACTCTGCGCAAATATCTTGCCGGATACGATGTTGTACTCGACGGCAACAGTCAGAAAATGAAGAGCATATACAAAGCAAAAGCATTTTCCGTCGGAGTCGGTGAATTGCTGCTGCGTTCGTTATTTGCAATCGGGAGCCGCCACTGAATGCAATAAAAATCAGCGTCTACCTGCGCTTGACCCCCTCCTGCGCGGATAGCAAAAACAGAGACTTTGATTTCGGTCAAAGTCTCTGTTTTAATATTGACGGAATTCGAGCAAATCGGAAATCATAATGCGACCTGATATGCTTTTATCTGATGCTGTTACGGTATAATTGCTCATGCAAAATGGAAATGAAATCATGGCAATTGCGCTAATGCGATAATGTTTGTGAATTGAATCAAAGCAAAAAGATGCGTAAAACGGCAAATTGTACAATTGCTATTGATTTTTCAGTAGGTATATGATATAATTATTAAATAAAGCATTGTTATTCGAGTCTGCACGGCTATGAAAATCTGCTTGAAAAGCCGACATGGGATGAGAAAATCAGCGCAAATAAGCTATAAATCTGAAAGGAAACACTACTATGGGCAAAAAATCAGTAAAACTTTTTTGCATGGCGTTTATCATCTTTATGATATTCGGTGCAGTTGCTCTTCATGCCACTGCGGCAAAGCCTTATGAGCCGTATACTTTTGAGGAAATTCTTATTCCCGATGATGAGGTTCGCATTATCGAGTGGGAAGCACCGAGCTATGATGCGGATGCGGAAATATCCACTCATGGATACAAACTTCCTGAATATTACGGAAGAAGCATACTTTCCGAACTGCCGAATTCTGCGGCATTGATTTATGCATATGATCAGATGGTTTCCGGTCTGAATAGCAGTGCAAAAGAAATCAGCGTTTATGACGGTACAAATGCCATAAGCAGAGAGCAATTTCTTATGGTTTTTGATATTGTGTTTCGCGACCATACGGAATTTTTCTGGGTAGGCAAAAGTCACAATTATTCCTATAATAAAAGTTTGAAGACAGTAGTTTCACTTACTCCCGGTTACATATTCTCCGGTGAAGCTCTCAAGACCGCAAAAGCGGAATTCAATGCGGCGGCAGAGGAGATTCTTTCCGGTATCACAGAGGATATGAATGCACTTGAGCGAGAGCTGTATATTCATGACAGCCTGGCGGAAAGAATTACATATGTTCTCGATGCCGCTCATGCGCATGACCCTTACGGTGCGCTTGTGGAAGGCGAGGCTGTCTGCGAGGGCTATGCCGAGGCTCTTCAGTATCTTCTGCAGAAAGTCGGCATACAGTCATTTCTCGTTATCGGCGAGAGCGGCGGCGTAGGTCATGCATGGAATCTCGTTAAGATAGACGGCAAATATTATTATGTTGACCTGACATGGAATGACGGGGACAAATACACATTTCATGCTTACTTTAATATTACAACAGCCCAGCTTTTAGAGGACCATACGATAGCAAAGACAAACTACAGAATCCCGACCTGCACAAGTCTTGATGCAAATCTTTTTGCCATGCTTGATCTTCGCATGGAGACCTTCGACCTTGACAGAATAATTGAAATCATCAAGGAATACGAAGGTGCGGCGGATATTTTTGTCACGGGCAACAGAAACGCTTTCATAAAAGCTTTTACCGATAATCTGAAAGCTATCGCTGATGCTCTCGGTTATAAAAAAATCAAGGCTGGATATCTGCGTCTCGGCAGAGAAGTAGTGCTTGTTGTAATCGAAGATACGCATGAACACAGCTTCACTGTGGAAAATACCTCCGGGAAATATCTGAAGAGCGAAGCAACCTGTAAGCAGAAAGCGGTATATTATTATTCGTGCGAATGCGGAGAATGCGGCACGGAGACATTTGAATACGGCGAGTTTGGTGAGCATAAGTACGGTGCGAAATATTCGTCAAATGAAGAAACGCACTGGCATGAGTGTACCGTATGCGGTGACAAGAAGGACGAGGCAGAGCATGTATACAACTATGTTTGCTCTCCAATATGCAATAAATGTGACTACGAAAGAGAAGTATCGCACAAGTTCAAAGACGGATGGGAATATGGATTTTTTTATGACAAGCATCACCGCTATTGTACCATCTGTAACGGTATTTACGAATTTGCAGACCATGAATACACGGATGACTGCGATAAAGACTGCAATATCTGCGGTTACCGGCGAACAGATGCGCCACATAAACCCGGCGAGGAATGGGTAAATGACGGTCATTTTCACTGGCATATATGTACTGCATGTGGAGGAACTGTAGATTGGGCGCAGCATCGCTATAAAATATACTGTGATACGGAATGTACGATTTGCGGATATAAGAGAGAACCAGATCATGTATACGCGCCTTGGGAAAAGAATGCCGAAAAGCATTGGCATATCTGCTATTACTGCAAATCGGTTGCCGACGAGGCGGAGCATGTCTATGACAACGCCTGCGACACGGATTGCAATGTCTGCGGAGAAAAGCGCACGACGGAGCATAAATATAAGGCAGAATGGTCGAAAAACTCAAAATCGCATTATCACGAGTGCGAATATTGCGGCGACAAAACGGATATAACGGAGCACACTTTCGGCGAGGACGATAAGTGTACCGTTTGCGGCAGGGAAAGAAGAATCCTCGGCGACCTGAATGATGACGGCAAGGTGAACGCTATGGATTTGATTATATTGCGCAAATACATTGCCGGATTGATTAACGACCTCGATGCTTCTTTTGCCGATATCAACGGCGACGGCAAGGTCGGCGCGGCTGACCTTATCTTCCTGCGCAAGCTGATTGCGGGATTTGATGTCGGTCTCAAATAAATGTAAATAAAAAATCCTCTTGCAACTTATGATTGCAAGAGGATTTTTGCATATGAAGCTTCGAGGGTGACGGTCGGCGGCGCCGCATGGTGCCTGATCGAGACGCACTATCAAATAAAATCAAGAGCCGCTCGCAACCAAAGATTGCGAGCGGCTCTTGATTTATGTATTGTATCAGTAGGAAAATTTATATCAGTTAAAGATTTCCATCTCGAAGCCGACTATCTTTGCGAGCTTTTTGAGTTCGTCGCGGTAGTCGCCGTAAACGACAACGAGGTGATGTCCGTAGCCGCCGTCTGCGAGTGCATGGCGGAATTCTCTTGCGCCGCCGTCGATATGATAATATACGGCAGGGCTGCATTCGATATCGCGATAAGCACAGCCGACGATTTCGCCCTTGGCGGCAATCATCTTTTCGCCATGGCGGTCAAAGCGCGCGATGGTGACTGTTTTATCATCAGTATCAGCCATATTTACCTGAACCTTTGTGCCGAAGCCCTCATATGTAAAGTGACCGAGTTCAAAAGGCATCTCGGGCTTATCATAGCCGAGAAGCTTCGTCGGAGGAACGGCATGGCGAACCTCAAGAACCTCTTCATCAAAGCCCTCTGCGGGACCTGCCACAAGTCTTGTCATGCCGAGGTCCTCTATGGGGCGTTTATGTGCCTTTACGAGCGAGGGATTGCCCATGAAAGGTGCTTTCTTTGTGAGATACATGAGAACGGTGACAGCCATCCATGCATTGAGGTCCTCTTCACAGGCGGTAGGTATGCGGTCATTGCGGAGCAGGCTGTGTGTAAGGCAGGGTGTACATTTATTTTTCATAGGCAGGCGGGAAGCGCAAAGTTCCTTGCAAGCCGTGGTGAACGCATTGCATCCGAATTTCTCCATCATGCTCTTGACGGCGTTCATATAATCGAGGTCATGGCAGATGAGTCTGTCGCTTATCGTGCTTGCTTCCGCCTTATCGGAGAGAGCTTTTGCTTCGGCGGCAAATTTTTCTTCGCTTGTGGTGCTGTCCATATAATCAAATACTTCGCGTATGGAATGGCGCGTACTGCGGATACCGTATTTAAGGTTGAGCCCATAGATATCGGGATTTGAGCTGTTTACGCTGACAGGGAACTGCTCGTCTGCCGTGAGAACGAGAAGCTTTGTATTTGCGAGTGCCTTTTTGACCTGCAGGCGGCGGATGATATCATTGAATTCCTCATAGTCATGAGCCATATAGGCATCAAGTCCGATATCACGATAGAAAGCCACGAGATCAACGGGCGTAGGTCCGCAGTTTATCATTGAAACGGGTATGCCGAGGCGTTCGATGCCGGGGACGCGATATGTGATGAGGAAAAGGTCTATTTCCGAAGGATTGGGAGCGAGCTCATGGAGCTTTTCATCGGAAACATAGAATGTTTCGTCATACTCGATATAGAGCGGCTCGAGCACATTTGCTTCGGCGCAGATTCCTTCGACAACAGTCTTTTTCCAGCTTTTGAATTCTTCTTTGCCGGCTCTTGACTCATACTCGGGCGAGAGAATCTCCGGTCTGCCAACGCGGCAGGGGCCTTCCCATACAGCCGTGTGAACCACATTGCTGAAAATGGGCCGGACATTGACTTTTACATCCATTGCGTGTTTTAACATAATTTCCTCCGGAATTTTATAAAATATTTTTTGTGCACTCTTTTATTTTCAAAAGCATTTTTTCCATGCTTGAGAGCCGTAATTCTGTCATGGGATAGACGCAGGGGATTTCATGCGGGAAAGAGGTGTCTATCTCCATTGCCTCTGCCGCGGAAAGTCCGTCTGTCAGCTCGCATATGAGCGCCGCAAGCCCCATGACATATGCGGCGTCGCTATGAGCACGGACGGAGACAAATCCGCCGTCCGCCGATGCGCAAAGCCACAGACCCGAGTCGCAACCCTCTATTCTGTCCTCCTCGGACGGCGCGTAATCGCAGGCGGAGCGCATTCCTTTATTTATGATATAATCAAACTTTTCCATATCGGACGGGAGAGCATTGTATTCGGAAAGGAATTTTTCCTTTCTTTCATTAAAATTCATATTTTCTTCCTCAAAAGATATTCTTTTGCCTCTGCTATGGCAAGGACGAGCCTTTCAGCTTCATCCGGCGTATTGTACGGAGCTATCGAAATGCGCAGTGTGCCGCCCGCCGCCAAGCGCGAAACGGGAAGAAAAGCGCAGTGCTTTCCGCTGCGCAGGCAGAAGCCGCGCATGGAGAGCATGAGGTCGATATCCGACGGCGAAACGCCTTCAAAGGTAAGCGAAAGCACGGGGAGATTTTCCCGCGAGTGACCGATGAAATTTATGCCGCGCCCGGCGGAAAGGGAAGAATATACATAATCCGAAAGCGAGCGGGTATATGCGAGCTTTTCTCCTGTGTCAAAGCCTGAGAGAAAATCAAGCGTGGCGGCGAAAGCAACCGCGCCCGCTACATGGTGCGTGCCCGCTTCAAAGCGCTCGGGGGAGGGAAGCGGAATTATATTTCCGCCGTGCTCCTCTGCCATGCCGCCGCCGTAGCGGAACGGAGCGAGAGTATCAAGCAGGCTTTCACGGCAATAAAGCACACCGAGCCCCTCGGGCCCATAGACCTTATGCGCGGAGAAAACGAGATAATCGCAGTCAAATACATTTACATCCGGCGCGATATGCGGCACGTACTGCGAGGCATCGACCGCCGCCGCGGCACCTGCCTCATGCGCCATATCGCAGAGTGCGCGCACATCCGTAAGTCTGCCGGTCAGATTTGAAGCGGCGGTGACGGAGAGCAGAAGCGTATTTTCGTCTATAAGACGGCGCGCCGCATCCATATCAAGCGAGCCGTCCGCAAGGAGCCCTATTACGCGAAGCTCGGCACCGGCTTCTTCGCAGGCGTTTTTCCACGGGAGATAATTTGCATTATGCTCGAGGGCGGAGATGACGATATTGCTTTTTTTCGTGAGGCGGCGGCGATACGAAGCGGCAAGCATATTCAGCGAATCGGTAGCACCCGTGGTGAATATAATCTCCGATGGCTTTGCGGCGCCGATAAAGCGCATCACGCTCCGCCTTGCGGCGGCATAAGCCGCGCTTGCCTTTTCCGAGAGCGGATTTTGCCCGCGACCTGCCGAGCCGAGCGCCGAGCCGTAATAATCCGAGAACGCCTTTACCATGCAGTCGGGCTTTTGCGCCGTCGCGGCATTATCGAAATAAACGAAATCCGAATTTATGACGGAGGAGAATGCCGCGCGAAAGCTCATTTGGTCAAACATGGCAAGCCTCCGTTTTCTGCGAATATATATAAGAGGCTACGCTTGCGGTATCTTCCGCATCGTCGGGAATATGCGTGTCTGTGATCTTCTCCAGCTCCATCAGCATGAGAATCTTTTTCTGGACAGCGTAGGTTATCCTGTGACAGTCGTAATTTCCGAGGCGCTTTGCCGCCTCTTCCTTCTGCATATCGGGATATTGCTTTCTGATGCTGAGGATGGCGAGCGCACCGATGTTTTCTTCGCTTTCGTTATCGAGCCCGAAGCGCACGCAGACATACTCTTGAAGCACCGCGCGGTACTCGCTCTCACTCTGCGAAAAGTCGCAAAGCAGCGCTTTCAAAGCTTCTGCACTTCTTTCCATATGCACACTCCCGCAAATTATAGCTTTATGCTTATATAATAGCATATGAGCGGGCGATTTTTTTACTTTTTGTACTCATTTTTTTGCTAAGATTATTATTTGGCTTTTGCTTTCGGGCTGTCAAAAAAACTAAATTCAGAAATCCGTATTGGTGATACCAGAATCGACAAAAAAGAAAGCCTTCCCCAGTGGGGGAAGGTGGCAGCCGTAGGCTGACGGATGAGGTGTCTATAAACAGTTTATAACAATATTTGCGTCAAAATTTCAATTTTACTCCTCATCCACCGCTATCGCGGTCCCCCTTCTCCCGCAGGAGAAGGCTATACAAAAAATGCTTTTATCTGTTTTTATAGTAAAAAATACTTTTTCGACACGCTGAAAGCGAAAGCACGCGGCTTTCGCTTTGTTTTATGTACGCACGCTATGCAGGCGCATATCGGCATATTTTTCTTTTGTCGCCTGACCGCCGCGGATATGCCGCTGTGCTTTATTGCGTTCGAGTATTTCCTTCACCTCTGCATAGAGGGAAGGCGATATATTTTTCAGGCGCTCGCTGACATCTTTATGAACCGTTGATTTGCTTATTCCGAAATGTTTTGCCGCCTCTCTTACAGTTCCTTTCGTTTCCGAAATATACCGCGCCAGTACTATGGCGCGCTCGTCGCCGTCGTAAATCATCGTATGCCGCCTTTCGCTCGCGTAAAGTCTTTGCTATATTTATATTTTCGCCGGCGGGGCATTATTACGGCATTTTTTCGGAAAATCGGGAAAATTTTATCACGAGATATTGACAAATCGCTCACGGCGTTGTATACTTGTATACAATAATACAATGGGAGGCAGAACCATGCTTGAAATTTCATCAAAAACAAACCTGCTTGAGCAGAAATCATACAGATATCAGCTCCAGGACATAGACGACCCGAATCTCTACCGCGATATTTATCCCTACGACGCCGTGCCGAAAGTGCCTTTCAACCACCGCCGCGTGCCTATGGGCATGCCCGAGCATATATGGATAACGGACACCACTTTCCGCGATGGGCAGCAGTCTGTCGAGCCTTATACGGTTCAGCAGATAGTAGACCTCTACAAGATGCTCGCGCGGCTCGGCGGCGAAAACGGAATAATCCGCCAGAGCGAATTTTTCGTCTACAGCAAGAAGGACAGGGAAGCTGTTGAAAAATGCATGGCGCTCGGTTATAAATTCCCCGAGATAACCACATGGATACGCGCAAACAAGGAGGATTTCCGCCTTGTGCGCGACATGGGAATAAAGGAAACGGGAATACTTGTCTCCGCCTCGGACTATCATATTTTCAAAAAGCTGAAAATGAAGAGAAGCGAGGCGATGAATATGTATCTCTCCGCCGTTGCCGACGCTTTTGAGGCGGGAATAGTGCCGAGATGTCACCTCGAGGATATAACGAGAGCGGATTTCTACGGCTTCGTAGTGCCTTTTGTAAACAAGCTCCAGCAGATGTCCGACGACGCGGGAATCCCCGTGAAGATTCGCGCCTGCGACACAATGGGCTACGGCATACCTTATACCGAGGTTGCGCTCCCGAGAAGCGTGCCGGGCATAGTCTACGGTCTCCAGCACTACTCGGATGTACCGAGCGAAATGCTTGAATGGCATGGGCACAATGACTTCTACAAAGCTGTCTCCAATGCGGCGACCGCATGGCTCTACGGCGCATCCGCCGTCAACTGCTCGATGCTCGGCATAGGCGAACGCACGGGAAATATTCCGCTTGAGGCGATGGTGATGGAATATGCCTCACTGCGCGGCACCTTTGACGGGATGGATCCTACTGTGATAACCGAGATAGCGGAATATTTCAAAAACGAAATAGGCTACAGCATACCGCCGATGACGCCTTTTGCAGGCAAGAATTTCAATGTCACAAAGGCGGGCATCCATGCCGACGGACTTCTAAAGGATGAGGAGATATACAATATTTTTGATACAAAGAAGATTCTCGGCAGGAGCGCGGGCGTTATGATAACGAAAACCTCGGGGCTTGCTGGAATCGCCTACTGGATAAACGACAATCTGCGTCTCTCCGGCGAAAAGGCTGTGGACAAGAAGAGCCCGCTCGTGCTCGCGCTCAAGGGCTGGGTCGATGATATGTATGAAAACGGAAGGCAGACCGCCATTTCCGATGAAGAGGTTGTTGAGAAGATACGCGAGATAACGGGCGGCAAGGATTAAGGAGGGTATGATGGAGAGGTCACAGACTGTTTCCATGGCAGACAGGGTTTTCGAGCGACTGGAGGACGATATCCTCAGCGGGAAATATGCCCCGGGCGAAATGCTGACCGAACTGAAGCTCTGTGCCGAGCTGGATGTTTCGAGAACCCCCGTGCGCGAGGCGCTCAAGCGTCTGATGCAGGAAAATCTGATTTACGAAACGGGCAAAGGCATGGCTGTCTGCCGCTTTGATGAGGACGACATCAACGATATATACGAGATACGCTCGCGCATAGAGGGGCTTGCCTTTTCCATGTGTGCCGAGAAGATAACGGACGAGGAGCTGAAAAAGCTCCGTGACACGCTGGAGCTCCAGCTTTTCTATGCGAAGCGCCACGCGCCCGACGGAATGCGCGATACGGACAGCGAATTTCACAAGCTTGTTTACGAATACTGCGGCAGCAGAACACTGCTCGAAATACTGGAAAATCTGCACCGCAAGGTGCGCAGATTCCGCAGGCTTTCCGTCGAAAACGATGCGAGAGCCGAGGCGGCGGCAAGAGAGCACGAGCAGATATACGAGGCGCTCGCGGCGCACGACGCAAAGCGCGCCGAGGCGCTTGCCACGGAGCATATAAAAAATGCGCGGGACAGCATTCTCGCGGCAATACACGGTAATAAGGAGAACTGAAAATGGGACTCACGATAGCACAGAAGATAATAAAAGCGCATCTTGTCGGCGGCGAAATGAATGTCGGCAGCGAGATAGCGCTCCGCATAGACCAGACGCTCACGCAGGACGCAACGGGCACGATGGCTTATCTCGAATTTGAGGCGATAGGCGTTCCGAGAGTGAAAACGAAGAAGTCGATAGCCTATATAGACCACAACACACTGCAGTCCGGTTTTGAAAACGCGGATGACCACAGATATATCCAGAGCGTGGCAAAGAAGCACGGAATTTACTTCTCGCGCCCCGGAAACGGCATCTGCCATCAGGTGCATCTCGAGCGCTTCGGTGTGCCGGGAATGACGCTCATCGGCTCGGACAGCCATACGCCGACGGGCGGCGGTATCGGCATGCTTGCTTTCGGCGCGGGCGGTCTTGATGTTGCCGTTGCCATGGGAGGCGGTGCTTACTGCATCACCATGCCGAAGATGATGAAGATAAATCTCACCGGAAAGCTTCGCCCATGGGTGAGTGCCAAGGATGTAAGTCTTGAGCTTCTTCGCATACTTTCCGTAAAGGGCGGCGTAGGCTATATAATCGAATGGGGCGGCGAGGGAATAAAGACGCTTTCCGTCCCCGAGAGGGCGACGATAACGAATATGGGAACAGAACTGGGAGCCACTACCTCTATTTTCCCCTCCGACGAGATAACGCGCGACTTTCTGCGCGCCGAGGGCAGAGAAGCGGACTATACGCCGCTCTCGAGCGACAGCGATGCGGTATATGACAGAGTGATAGATATAGACCTCTCTGCGCTCACGCCGCTTCTCGCCTGCCCGCACAGCCCCGACAATATAAAACGCGCGGATGAGCTTTCGGGTGTGAAGGTGGATCAGGTATGCATCGGCTCATGCACAAACTCATCGCTTCGCGATATGCTCAGGGTAGCCGCGATACTGCGCGGCAGGCATATAGCGGAGAATGTGAGCCTTTCCGTTTCGCCCGGGTCAAAGCAGGTGCTCACAATGCTCGCCGATTGCGGCGCTCTCTCCGATATACTTGCCTCGGGCGCAAGAGTGCTGGAATGTGCCTGCGGACCGTGCATAGGTATGGGATTCTCTCCGAACAGCGCAGGTGTTTCGCTTCGCACATTCAACCGCAATTTTGAGGGCAGAAGCGGCACGAGAGACGCACAGGTCTATCTCGTTTCGCCCGAGATAGCGGCGGCTTCCGCGCTTACCGGCTACATCACCGACCCGAGAACGCTCGGAGACTATCCCGGGATAAATATGCCGGAGAGCTTCCGCGCGGACGACAGCGCCGTTCTCGCTCCCGCAAGCGAGGCGGAGGCGGACAGCGTGAAAATTTTGCGCGGACCCAATATAAAACCGCTCCCCGAGACGGTGCCGCTCGCAGACACCATCGAGGCAAAGCTGACAATCAAGGTCGGCGACAATATTACAACAGATCACATCATGCCGGCGGGCGCAAAAATACTCCCTTACCGCTCAAATATTCCGTATCTTTCGAAATATTGCTTCGAGGTCTGCGACCCGACATTTTCCGAGAGAGCAAAGGCGGCGGGGAAGAGCATTATAATCGGCGGCGTGAACTACGGTCAGGGTTCATCGCGCGAACATGCGGCTCTCGTGCCGCTCTATCTCGGCGTAAAGGCGGTCATCGCAAAGAGCTTTGCCCGCATACATATTTCAAATCTGATAAACGCGGGAATACTGCCGCTCACCTTTGAAAACGAGGCGGACTATGATAAGTTTGCCGAGGGCGATATGCTGAAGCTTTCCGATATATTTGCGGGGCTTGACAGCGGCAGGATAACGCTCACGGATGAAAGTAGCGGCGCGAGCGCTGTGCTCTCATGCAGCTTCTCCAAGCGACAGAAAGAAATCCTGCGCGCGGGAGGACTTCTCAGCTACACAAAAACCTGCGGAGGAAAATAAAATGACAGACGAAAAATATATAAAAGAAGCGACGGCGCATTTTGAAGCGCTCCTGCGCTCTCAGCTCGCAAGATGCGAAAAAATGGCTGGTGACAGCGGCAAGACGGATTTCGCCGCGCTTGACAAAACCGTAATCGGCATATGCGACGGCGACGGGATAGGTCCCATCATCATGAAGCAGGCGGAGAAGCTGCTCGAGGTTATTCTCACGGACGAGATAGCGGCGGGCAAAGCGGAACTTCGCCGCATAGACGGACTGACGATAGAAAACCGCCTCGCGCTCGGCAAATCTGTGCCCGAGGATACGCTTGCGGCAATAAAAAATTGCCATGTTCTGCTGAAAGGACCGACGACCACGCCGAAAGGCGGCACGATGGAGAGCGCGAATGTTACGCTTCGCCGTGAGCTTGACCTCTATGCCAATGTGCGTCCCGTCTGCATCCCCGAGAAGGATATCGACTGGATATTTTTCCGCGAAAATACCGAGGGTGAATATGTTCTCGGCTCAAAGGGAATCGAGGTGCCGGATAAGCTCGCATTTGACTTCAAGGTGACGACAGACCTCGGCACAAAGAGAATCGCGCGCGCCGCCTTTGACTATGCCAAGGCAAACGGCAAGACGAGCGTTTCCATAGTGACAAAGGCAAATATCATGAAAAAGACGGACGGAAAATTTTCCGCCATATGCAATGAGATTGCCGCGGAATACGACGGCATCACGGCGCAGGACTGGTATATCGATATAATGAGCGCAAACCTCGTAAATGAAGATATACGCAGTTCTTTTCAGGTATTTCTCCTCCCGAATCTCTACGGCGACATCATCACCGATGAGGCGGCGCAGATTCAGGGCGGCGTAGGCACGGCGGGGAGCGCAAACATCGGCGACAGATACGCCATGTTTGAGGCGATACACGGAAGCGCACCGCGAATGATAGAAGAGGGGCTGGGCGAATACGCAAATCCCTCGAGCATTTTCAAAGCCTGCGAAATGCTGCTGCGCCATATCGGCATGAGCGGCAAGGCTGATAAGCTTTCATGTGCGATGGAAATATGCACGCAGAGCGAAAAGGCGCTTGCCGTCACAGGAGACAGGAGCGGAGCAACCTGCGAGGCTTTCGGCGAATATGTGATTGATACATATAAAAAGATACTGTAAAAAGAAGTTAAAAAAGCCCCCGTTCCGACATTTGTCGGAACGGGGGCTTCAGAGTGCCGAAAAACTCTAAATTCAAAAAGTAGTTTTGCTAATGTGTAGAAATAGCAAAAAAGGATGAGGTGTCTATAAACCTGCTATAGAAATATTTGCGTCAAAATTTCAATTTTACTCCTCATCCACCGCTACCGCGGTCCCCCTTCTCCCGCAGGAGAAGGCTATACAATAAATGCTTTTATCTGTTTTTGCAGTAAAAAATACTTTTTCGATAGACAGTAGCCCCCGTTCCGACAAGTGTCGGAACGGGGGCTTTATCGTATTGCGATTATCTGAGTTTGCTGAGAGCGTTCATATGGCTTTCTATTACTGAATTTGCGGAGTTGCCCATGCTTGCGAGTGCCTTGGTAAACTGGTTTTTGCCTGTTACGATGAAAGAGGTGATTCTTGTCATCATGCCGCCGTTTCTGAAAATATCATATTCCCAGACTCTTGTGCGGAGGACGATATCAAGCATTTCGCCCGCTTCCTCTTCGCAGAAGCACTGATCTTTATAGTAGTTTACATAAGCGGGGTAGAGAATCTTTTCGGAGTGATAACCGAACACCTCAAGGAACTGCGATGTGGCTTTTACATCGGTGATGGAAGCGGAGACTTTGATACCCGCGCCTGTGGTGCATACAAGACTTGCGTAATCTACCTGCTCCTCGGAATATTTCGGGATGGGAACGATGGAATAACGAGCATTTTCATCGTTTATGATGCGCGATACCTTGAGCACCTCCGAAACGAAAAGCGACTGTCCGTTTGTGAGTGCGCTGTGTGTATTTGCCATCGATGTGGAAAGGAAAGCGGGCGACTGCCAGAGCTCGATAGCCTTGTCTATGGCGGCACTGTAAGCCTTGACATCGGTATTTTGCGAATTGATGGCTACGGGTCTGCCGTTTTCTTTTGTCGTCATATGCAGACCAATGGCGGAGATAAGCGCCGTCGCGAGATACTGATTATTTATAGTGACGCAACCGAAGATATCGCCGTCTTCATATTTCATCACTTGGTCGCCGTTTACATCGGATTTCGCGGCATCCATGAGGGAGATCATCTTATCCATTGTCCATGTACCGCGGCGAACCTCATCATAGATATCGATAGAGGTCTTGCCGCTTGAAACGAGTCTCTCGTATACATCCTTATTGAAAAAGAGTGACCATGTTGCGTCATAGCTGAGAAGATTGAATTTGCCCGAGATATCATAGCATCTCTCTACGCCGTCCACAGTATAGGAAAATGTATCATGATGTGATTTATCCCACCAGCTGTGAGAGAAGTCCACATCCATATTTGCTATATTGTATGTCCAGTCGTAGCCGACGCCGTTGCTCCAGAGCCAAAGGATGAAATCGACCGTATGCTTGCCCTGCGCTATATCGTTTTCTGCGTAGCTCGGGGAACCTGCGGTATAAACACATTCTATTTTGCAGTTATAGAGAGATTCTATCGCGGCGTTTCTCGCGATGATTCCCTCTGTGATAAGGTTGTCATCGCCTGTGGATTCCGCTGTAATCTCATAGAAATCCCATCCCGAGAGCTGACCGATGGAAGCGGCGAAATTGAATGTTCTTCCGCCGAAGTTCACATCCTGATAGTCGGGGTGCTTGGTTCTGCCGTCATTTTCGGTTGACACCACCGTTTCTGTTTCCGATGTGCTGTCGGATGATGAGGATGTTTCCCCGGAAGATGTAGCCTCGGAGGAAACTGTCGTGCCGGTATCTTCGCCTGAAGATGTGGTGGATTTGCTTTCGTCTGTCTGCTTTTCGGTTGTGGTGGAGGCGGTGGTGTTCTCGGGCTTGTCTCCGCAGGAAGCGGCGAACGCGAGAACGCATACTACCATAGCCACAGCGAGAAGAAGTGATAAAAACCTTTTCATAGTAACTCCTTTTCTCTTGAAATGATATTTTGGACTATCGCTCTAATCTGATTATAACATTATTTACCGAAAAGTCAACATATAAAAGTATACAAAATTCAATATATTGAAGTATATATCACGCGTGGAGCTGTGAAAAATCAACAAAAATGCCTGTAAAAAAGCGACAAAAAAACATTCCGACGGTTTCCCGCCGGAATGCTTTTTTATAATCGTCGATTATTTGAGTTTCTTGAGTGTTGCCATATGGCTGTCATAAACGGAGTTTGCAGAGTTGCCCATGCTTGCGAGCGCCTTTGTAAACTGGTTCTTGCCTGATGTAATGAAGCTTGTGAGTCTGCTCATCATGCCGCCGTTTCTGAAGTTGTCATATTCCCATACTCTTGTGCGGAGAACGATATCGAGCATTTCGCCTGATTCATCCTCGCAGAAGCACTGTGTCTTATAATAGTTGATGTAAGCGGGGTAGAGAATTTTTTCGGAATGATAGCCGAATACCTCGAGGAAGTCTGCCGTAGCCTTGATATCAGTGATGGAAGCGGAAACCTTGAGGCCCGCGCCTGTTGTGCAGACGAGCTGTGCGTAGTCCTCCTGATCCTCGGAATACTTCGGAATAGGAACGATGGAGAAGCGTGCGTTTTCATCGGTTATACGGCGTGCTACCGTGAGAACCTCGGAAACAAAGAGCGCCTGACCGTTTGTAAGAGAACTCTGCGTGTTTGAACCGCTTGTGGAAAGGAAAGCAGGTGACTGCCAGAGCTCGATAGCCTTATCTATAGCGGCGCTGTATGCCTTGACATCGGTATTCTGAGCGTTGATAGCATGATGTGTGCCGTTCTCTTTTGTTGTCATGCGGAGACCTGCCGCCGTGATGAGTGAGGTTGCGAAATACTGGTTGTTTATGGTAACACAGCCGAATATATCGCCGTCTTCATATTTCATGTTCTGGTCGCCGTTTACATCGGATTTTGCGGCATCCATGAGGGAAATCATCTTGTCCATTGTCCATGTGCCCTTGCGTACTTCATCATAGATATCTATGGAAGTCTTGCCGGCGGATACGAGTCTCTCGTAAACATCCTTATTGAAGAAGAGCGACCATGTTGCGTCATAGCTGAGGAGGTTGAATTTACCGGAGATATTGTAGCACTTGTCAACGCCGTCTACGGTATAGGAGAATGACTCGTGGTAATTCTGATCCCACCAGCTGTGAGAGAAGTCGATATCCATATTGGCAATGTTGTATGTCCAGTCATAGTCAACTGCATTATTCCAGAGCCAGAGGATGAAGTCAACCGTATGCTTGCCCTGCTGCATATCGTTCATGGCATAGGCGGGCGCATCGTTTGTATAATCGCACTCTATCTTGCAGTTGTAGAGGGATTCGACAGCTGCGTTTCTTGCGATGATGCCCTCTGTGATGATGTTGTCGTCGCCCGTGGACTCCGCTGTAATCTCATAGAAGTCCCATGTTGCGAGCTGACCGATGGAAGCGGCAAACTTGAAGGTTCTGCCGCCGAAGTTTACATCCTGATAGTCGGGATGCTTGGTTCTGCCGTCGTTCTCGGATGACACCGTAGTGTCTGTTGTGCTGTCGGTATCGGATGTGGAAACATCGGAACCGGAGGTTGCCCCGGAGGAAGCAGTAGTGCCGGCATCGCCGTTTGAAGACGATGTGGTAGACTTGGTTCCGTCCGTTGTCTTTTCGGTTGTGGTGGAGGCGGTGGTATTCTCGGGCTTGTCTCCGCAGGAAACAGCAAACGCGAGAACGAGCACTACCATAGCCACAGCGAGAAGAAGTGATAAAAGTCTTTTCATAGTAACTCCTTTTTTGCATAATTCGAGTTTTTACTCTAATAAGTATTATATCATTTAATATAGAAATGTCAATAATAATCTATTCGTGTAAATGACCAAAAATATTGGCAGACTTTTGACAACTTTACATAGCAAAGCGGTGCAAATCGATGCTTGTAAAAAAAATACGAACAAAAGTTCTGAAAAATCATTGACAAAAGAACAAATGTGTGGTATAATGTAGCCACGGTAGCAAAACCGAAGTAAAAAAAGGAGAGTGATGGATACGAGCAGGTATTTGGATTATGAAGAGGCAGAAGAGAAGCCCCGCGCAAGAATCGTTGCCTACTGCGACCATTGCGGATACGCCATTTACTCTACCGACGAGGCACTCGAGATAGAGGGAAGCGGCGACATCATCCACAAGGATTGCTGGTGCGAATATGCCGAGGAGCATATGCTCGATTTCGTGAGAAAGGCTTCTTTTTCCGCCGCATATTGAAGATTCAAGCTCTTTTTTAATGAGTAAAACCATAGATAAGGACAAGCTTACACCAACCGCTTTTGCCCGCCGCGTCACCGCATATTTCCGCGAGTGCGACAGCGAAATAGTTTCGCCTGCGTGCGCCTCCTGCACAAAGGACGAAGCGAACTGCGCACTCTGCCCGAAAAGGCGTACCAAGCCGTACACCCTCTCGGGGCTGTGTCTGGCGCTGGGGATAACAAAGCGGCAATTTAAAGCCCTTAAGGCGAACAAATGTTTCTGCGACGATGTCGAAATGGCGCTTTTGAAGATAGAGGCGTATATAGAAGAGAACAGCATCAGCGGAGGCATAAACGGCGCTCTTGCTACCGCCATACTGAAAGAAAATTTCGGTTGGGGCGCCAAGGACGATGCCGAAGAGGGTAAAATAGAAATTTCGCTTTCGGGAGAGGCGGATAAATATGCCGGTTAGCACCGGTTTCTCCCTGAATATCGCTCCGAGCGAAAAGCAGAAAGAATTTTTTCTTTCCGCTGCCAAATATACCGCATACGGCGGGGCGCGCGGCGGCGGCAAAAGCTGGGCGCTGAGATACAAACTCCTCCTGATGTGTCTGCGCTACGGCGGAATAAAAATACTGCTCGTGCGGCGCACCCTGCCGGAGCTTACCGAAAACCATATACGCCCACTGCGGGAAATTCTTGCCGCAGTGCCGAGGCTGAGCGAATATTCCGAAAAAGACAAATGTATAACATTCGCTTCCGGCTCACGGCTCCAGTTCGGATATCTCGCGCGGGAGAGCGACCTGCTCCGCTATCAGGGACAGGAATTCGATGTTATAGCGATAGACGAGGCTACGCAGATAAGCGAGCATATGTTTACGGTGCTGTGCGCTTCGCTCCGCGGCGCAAACGATTTTCCGAAGCGGATGTATCTGACATGCAATCCCGGCGGCATAGGTCATGGCTGGGTGAAGCGGCTCTTCATAGAGCGGCGTTTCCGCGAAAGCGAAAATCCCGATGATTATGCTTTCATCCCCGCGGGAGTCTATGACAATGCGGCACTGACTAAGAAGAATCCCGACTACATTAGGCAGCTCGAAAATCTGCCTGAGGAGCTGAAAAAGGCATGGCTCTACGGAAGCTGGGATGTTTTCTCGGGGCAGTTTTTCCCGGAATTTGATTACAGCCTCCACACCTGCGAGCCTTTTGCACTCGGCGACGGAACAATGCACTTCTGCGCTATAGACTACGGGCTCGATATGCTCGCGGCGCTCTTCATAGATGTCTGCCGCGACGGGCGCGCGTATGTCACATCTGAGATATACGAGAGTTCGCTCATCATAAGCGAAGCCGCAGGGAAGATTCTTTCCCGCGCTTCGGAGGGGACTGTATTTATAGCGCCGTCGGATTTATGGTCGCGGCAGAAAGACAGCGGGCGCGATATGGCTTCCATTTTCGCCGAGAACGGGGTTTTCTTAACGAAGCTCCGCCCGAACAGAACCGACGGCTGGATGGCGCTCAAGGAATGGCTGAAGCCCGACGGAAACGGCGGCGCGCGCCTGCGGATTTTCCGCGGGTGCGAAAATCTCATCCGTTCGCTTCCGTTGCTCATGCACGACAAGGCGAATCCCGCGGATGTTGCCGTTTTCCCTCACGAGATAACACACGCGCCCGATGCGCTGAGATATTTTGCCTCATATATGCGCGACATGGCACCATGCGACCGCGCGTGTGAAACACCGAGGCTGAAAAACATTATAGAAGAAAGGAACTTTCACAAGAAATGAATTTATTTAAAAAATACGATGAAGATATCATAGCATATGACACAGCCGAACTGCGTGAAAAAAGTGTCGCTTTTCTTCTGCGTGAGGCGAAAATAGCGCGTTCGAATACCGACAGCTACTGGCAGAGGATGGCAAATTATTACGGCGGCGCACACGATACGGCAAAGCAGACGGGCGATTTTCTCGCCCAGACGGAGCTGCCGTGGAAGCCTGCGACCGTGCCGGACGCTTATCTCCATGTGGAGAGCCAGATAGAGGCGAAAATGCCTGATTTCGAATTTTCCGCGAGAAGCGGCGACGAGGCGGACATGGCAAAGGCAAGAGAAAGCGTCGTCCGCTACATCTGCGACAGAAACGAACTGGAAATAAAGAACTCCGTAAACGAGCGCAGGCTCGGGATAATGGGCAGCGCCGTATGGAAGCTCGCGCTGACGACGGGCGAAAACGGCACTGACGAAATAGCGATAGAAAATCCCTCCCCCGAGGATATCTATCCCGACCCGAACAGCACGAGCGTCGACGGATGCGAATACATCGGCTATACATATAAGCTCAGCCGCCTTGCCGCACAGCGCCTTTTCGCCGACGACCTCGCGCTCATGGAGACGAGCATAGACAGGATTCTCTCCGAGCGCGATTCCGAACTCGGCATAGAGACGGACATTTACTCCTCCGATGCCGCGCCGCTTATCGATGTGACGGAATGGTGGTTCCGCCAGCCTTATGACGGCTCTTGCTCCTGCGAAACCGTGGACGCGGCGGGAAATATCACCGAGGTGACATACGATTATCGCGCGGGGGATATCGCGCTCTGCATCCTGCTCTGCGGCAGGGAGGTGCGCTATATCCCGAAATTCTGGAATAAGACCTCCTGCACTCATTATCCGTTCGTTATATACAGCCGTATAATGAGCGACAACAGCATCTGGGGCAGAAGCGAAATCGAGGCGGTATTGCCGCTCATCGATGCCGCCGACAGGCAGCTTGCCTTTGCACAGCTCAACACTGCGTTTTTTGCAAACGACATTCTGCTCTATGAGGAAAATGCTTTCGCGCCAGACAGCTATCCGCAGAATCATCCCGGCGCTGTCTGGAAGCTTCGCCCGGGCATGATAGACAAGGTTTCCCGCCTCGGCGGGCTTGCGGGCGACAGCACCGTCCACTACGAGATAGCGGACAAATACCGCGCGCTGATGAAAGAAGCCCTCGGAAACTACGATTTCATGCAGGGCGACAGCGCAACGCAGGTCACGACGGCGACAGGGCTCGCGCTCCTCAGCGATTTCGCCGGCAAACGCGTAGCCGCAAAGCAGGTCTGCAAAAAGGCTGGTTTTTCACGGCTCTACCGACTGCTCGATTACTTCGCGCTTGAGGTTTACAGCCACGAGCGGCTCGCGGCTATCGGCACGGGTTGCGAGGGAGCCTTCGAAAGATGCGACCACTGCATGGCTCTGCTCGGATACATCCCGACGGTGGATGTAAAGATAAATATCGGCGACGGACTGGAAAATTCGCGCTCGTTTACGATATCGGCGATTTCCGAGCTGATGAAAACCGAGATAACGGAAGAAAACTACCCGATAGTCCGCGCGTATATCGAGTCGCTCGGCATACCCTACGGCGCCGAAATATGCGAAAAGCTCGATGAGAGATTTGCAAAAGCAGGAGAGGAGGAAAAAGCATGAACGAAAACGAAATGAAAACAGAAAACAGTGCCGAGGCGCTTGCCTTGGCTGATATAAACGAGGAAAAATCGCCTGCCTTCGAGGCTGAAAACGGTGTGAAATCCGCAGACTTCGCAGAGGCGAACAAAGCAGCTGATGACGCGGAGAATAATCCCGATGATAATGCTGTTTCCGCAGCAGAAGAAAAAGAAAAAGCAGGCGAGCCGACCGCCGACGCGGCGCAAGCCGCGCGGGAAGAAACTGCGCAGGAAGAATCCGCGCACGAAAATTCCGATGGCTGCGGCGAGGTGACGGAGATGAAGCCTTTTGTCCCCGCGGAAGTGAAACCTGCGAGATTTGTATCTCCCGCGGAAGCATGGAGCTGCGGAACAGGCATGACGGGTTCTTTTTCATCCGACTCGGCGAAAGCCGAATCGGATGAAAAAGACGACGGAGAAAGCACCGTCGAGTCCGATGCCGACTCTGCCGCGAAGTCCGATGGGAATGACTTCAAATCCGCAACCGGAACAGACGGCGCGGACTGTCGCGACGATGAGTTTTTCAACGGCGGCTCTGCCGTCGGCAATGATGTTGGCGGAGACGGTGAAGCAGATGGCTTCGGCGATGATGACGGCTATGACGGCGGAGAAGCGACGGACGAAAGCGTGCGCTTCGGCGAGCCGTCGGAGAATACGGCACCTCTCACGGAAGAGGAAACGCGCGCTGTCGTGACAAATCCGATGTTTGCGCTTTTTGCGAGAGGTAAGAGCCAGCCCTTTGACGAGATATGCCGCGACTTTATAAAAATGACGGCGGGAGCGCGAAATGCGGGCAGCCGCAGAATGGTGACTCCGGCGGGTTCATCCGCCGTGAACAGAGATGTCGCCCTCTCGGACAGACAGCGCAAACTGGCGCGCGAATACGGCATGTCCTACAGGGAATACTACGAGCTCATCAACGGCATACCGACAAAATTATACAAATGAATAATGTAAAAATACAAATGTATAAAATAAGATAACAAAAGTATAAAACCAAATAACAACTGTATAAAACATAAAATAAGAAAGGAAATATACAATAAATGAATGATATTTACACATGGTCAAGTGACCTCTATCCTATAGTAAAGAAAAGCTTTGACGAAAGATACAACTCCAGAATGAACATCATCGGCAGTGTCGCCGGCATCGTAAAGCAGGACTCGCTCGAATATTCCTCGCAGAATATAGGCGGCTACGGCGCACTCCAGAAGTATACTAACAATACTCTCACCTATGCCGACACGACAGGCACATTCGAGACAAAAATAAAGCCCGATGAGCATACGCTTGCTCTGCCGGTTTCTTTCAAGAGCATCAAAAACAATTCTGTCGAGGAGGCAAGAAAAATAGGCATACGCCTTGCGGATTCCGCCTATATGACGGTGCTCAGCGCATTCTATAAATTCTTCTCGACGGCGAGAACCACAAGCTGCTACGACGGCGTATCCGTCGCAAATTCCAACCACCTCGTAAAGAAAGGCGGCACCACAAAATTTTCCAACATCATGACAGCGGCGCTTTCTCTCGATGCCATCTGCGATGTGCAGGAGCAGGCAAACGCCTTTGTGACGGCGGACGGTCTGCCTTTCCTCTCAAACTTCGACCTGCTTCTCGTAAGCCCCGAACTTGAGGAAAAGGCGAAATCCATATGCGGTGCCGACGCCCGCGTATGCCCTCAGTCGAATCCCGAGACAGGACTCGGCGCAAACCCCGCATACGGCATGAGATACATGGTAATAGGCGGCGCTTCCACGAAGTTTGCCGCTACAGAATGGGCTGTCGCCGACAGCACTCTCCTCCGCGAGGTATTCAAGCTCGTCTATATAACCGAACCTACCGTGCTTGTTTCTCCCAGAGAAAACCCGCTTGTATGCGATTATATCGCATATGTGGACTTTGCTTTCGGTATCTCCGATGTGAGACCTATCATCTTTGCCAAGCCCGCGCCTGCAAGCGGAGAGAGCGATTGATAACCGAAAATCTGTCTTTTTTGAAATTGCCGCACCGCTCCATGCGGTGCGGCGAAAGGAGGTTATATGACTTTAGCAACTATATGCGACAAGATAGGTTTTCTTCTCGAAACCGATATTTTTGCGCCCTGCGTCGATGCGGCGGGCGAAGAGAGCAAGCTTGATGCCGCCATGATAAAAAGCATAGATATGGCACTGCGCAAAATCGCGCGCGACACGAAATGTCTGCGCAGGGAAGCGACGCTGACTTTCACTGCGGGAAGCGACGGAAAATTCAGCGCCGAAATGCCGGACGGTCTTTTTGCCATAGAGAGCGGAGACGGCATATATGCCTGCGACGGCAGGCTTTTTTCGGACAGGGCGGGAACTTATACTTTTGTATATTATGCATATCCGACCGCGGTAACGGGCGATACGGCGAGCACATACGAGCCTGAGCTTGACGACTATGCCTGCGATGCCGCAGCATATGCCGCGGCGGCTGAATTATGCGGCAGGCTCTATCCTGGCGACAATGCGCGATATATGCGCCTGATGACGGAATATGACGACAGGATGGTGCGTCTCTATGAAAAGAGCATAAAAAATACGCTCGGTTCTCTTTTTTCAGCTGGCAGAGGAGTGATTCGCACATGAGCAAAAACGGGAAATTCATATCGGAAAAATACGCTGTTTTCGAGAATGCGGAAAATGCCGTGCATACTTTCACTCTCGGCGATTTTGACGGCGGTGTCCGTTTCTGCCGAAATGCCGGCTCCGATGCTTCTGTGCTCACGCTGAATATGATAGGCGACAGCGGCAGGCTCTGCTCGCTCGCGGAGCCATACGCCGCCACGCTCGATACCGAGACCGCACAGGTATTCACGGCGCTCGGCAGTACCGTCGTCCGAAAGCATTGCCGCGGCGACGGCGCAGACCTGCTGTTATTTGGCAAAAGCATAGTCATCCGCTTGGCTTCGGGTGTTTTCAAGGCTTACAGAGATAAGCTCTCGGGCACGGCAAATGCGGTATTTTTCCGCGAGGGTATCTTTTATGTGACCGACGGGAACATTCTTTATAAAGTGTCCGCGTATGACGGCGGGATTACCGAGGCTTCGCCGAAGATTCCTGTTCTTTATAACGATGTCGATGCCGACGGAACCGCGCTCGGCTCGCCTGACGAGGCGATAAACATTTTCACCGATGAGGTCGCATTCAAATACAAGACAACGGCGAAAACATATTTCAATACGCCGTGGAATGTGGCTGTCGACGGGAGCAGTATAAGGGTGAAAAATCCGAGCGGAGCATTTCTTTCGACTTCCGACTACACCGTGACGACATCAAATACCGGCTATCGCGTGACGCTGAATACCGCCGCGACGACGGGCGGCTATACGCTTTATTGCAGGTTGGCGGCTGGGAGCAAGAGCTTTTCGCTCTATACGCTCAATGCCGCGAGAGCCGTATTCTGCAATATGAATCCGTATCTTATCGAAAATATATCGGAAACTTCATACGACACGGTGCTTTGCGGCTACGGCGTGCCGTCAGAGCCGAGAACGATTTATTTCTACAAGCTGAGCACATCTGCGCTCTATCTCCCGTGCGACGGCATGACGAGCAAAAATCTGCCGTATAAAATCAGCGGGATTCTGCCGTATTACGGCGGTTATCTCGCGCTGACGGAATATGCCGTATACAGGCTCGACATAAGCGCGGGCGGCACGGCAGGGGAGAGCAAGGCGACACTGCTGAAAAGCGATTTCGGCTGCGATATGCCGGGGAGTGCCGTCGCTTTCGACGACAAAATAATCTTCGGAAACTCGAAGCGCGGCATTTTCTGCTTCGACAGATACGGCATCGGCGAGCGCGATACAAACAGGAAAATATCGGAGAATATCGAGTGGGGTGATTACGGATTTTTCTCCTGCACGGAGACGGAACGCAAAGCCGCCAAGGCGGATTTCTGCGGCGGGCTGTATGTTCTGGCGGTGGGCGCAAAGACATATATATGGAATTATTTTGCCCATGCGCCCTCCGCAACCTCGGACTCCGAGAAAAACGAAAAGGCGCACATCTGGTATCTGCGCACGGACATGAGCGCACGCGAAATTTTATGCTCGGCGGGCGATGAGATAAATTACATCCCGACGGTCGGTTCGGCTCCGATGATCGCCTCGATGAGGCATGATTCTGAGAGCGCATCAAGCAACTTATACAGCAGTATAACAACCGATTTGTCCGCATCGGGCAAGGAAAAAGTGGTCACGGGCATTCGCATATATGCGCGCTCGGCGGGAAGCTTCACGCTGTCGCTTCGCTATGACGGCGTGTCGTCGCCCGATGTTTATACGGCGGAAAATACGGGTGGCTACGGCACGATAAAAAGCTATCTCATCCGACCTTTTCGCCGGAGATTCAACTATTTTTCCATCGAGATTTCTTCCGAAAATCCCATCGTGATAGACAGGGTGATGATAGATTATATTGCCGTTAAATAGGTTGACATGAAGCGAAAAAAATGATAGAATATCTCCGAAAGCAAATCGGAGGTTTCTGATATGGCAAAATATTATATTGATTTAAACTGCGGAAGCGACGAAAACGACGGACTTTGCGCAGATAAACCGAAAAAGACCCCTGCCGCGGTAAAAGCCGAGGCAGGGGATAAAGTCTATATAAAGAGGGGCGGCTGTGACGCTTCGGGTGTGCGCGAATATTTCGGTCTGTAAACCAAAAGCCGTCGGGATTACCCGACGGTTTTTGCGTCTATTTATATTGAGGTATGCCGTCCCATGCTTTGCCGTCCCATTCGAAGAAAAGCTCGGCATATTTATCCTCGAAAAACATGGGGAGGTAATATTTGAAATTCATCGAGAGATTCGGCGCGCTTTGCAGAGCCTCGCGCGAAATCCAGAAGCATCTGCCCTCGTGGGTCGGTTTGCAGAGCTCTCCCGAGTATACTTTCGTGCGGAAAAGAAACTCGAGATATCGCTCGCCGCTCTCTGCCGCCCAGTGCACTATGCCGCATGGCTCGAGCGCGGAGATGTCAAGTCCTGTTTCCTCTTTTGCCTCGCGCACGGCGCTTTCGTATATGCTCTCACCTGCCTGAACCTTGCCGCCGGGAAATGTTATCCCGCCCCAGTCGGGATGGACTTTATCGAGCGCGAGAACCTCGCCGCTGTCGTTATATATCATCACCATATTGACGATTTTTACTTTTGCTTCGCTCATAGTTTCACCTTATATACAATTGTATATTACGGAAAAGCCTTGCTGCAGCAAGGCTTTTCCGTAATGTGAGATTTTATTATTTGCTTCTTGTGATGTTTTCTTCGCTTGCCTTTGCGATGAAATCGTCGAGAGACATGACGGTGGTCTTGCCGTCGCGGTCACGAACGGCGACAGTTCCGTTTTCGACTTCCTTATCGCCGAGCACGAGCATATAAGGTACCTTTTCAAGCTGAGCCTGGCGTATCTTATAGTTGGCACTCTCACTGCGCAGATCTGTCTCTGTACGGAGCTTTGCCTTGCGCAGAGCATCGTTTACTTCCTTGGCATAGCCTGCGGCGCGGTCGGTGATGGTGATTATCTTCACCTGAATCGGAGAGAGCCAGAGCGGGAATTTGCCGCCGAAATGCTCTATGATAACGCCGATGAAGCGTTCTACCGAGCCGAATACAACGCGGTGAATCATGACAGGGCAGTGCTTCTCGCCGTCGGCACCCGTATATTCGAGACCGAATCTGCCGGGGAGCTGATAGTCAAGCTGGATGGTGCCGCACTGCCATGTTCTTCCGAGACTGTCCTGAATATGGAAGTCAAGCTTCGGTCCGTAGAAAGCGCCGTCGCCCTCGTTTACGATATATGATTTGCCGATGCTCGTGATGGCATCTGCCAGAGCGTCGGTTGCGACTTTCCAGTCCTCCTCGGAGCCGATATGGTCCTCGGGCATTGTGGAAAGCTCTATCTTATAGGGCAGACCGAAGAGGGAATATACCTCATCGAAAAGCTGGGCTATGCGGACAACCTCGTCCTTTATCTGCTCGGGAGCGAGGAGTATATGCGCATCATCCTGCGTGAAGCAACGCACGCGGAAAAGCCCGTGGAGCGCACCGGAAAGCTCATGGCGATGTACTCTGCCGAGTTCGCCGTAGCGGATGGGGAGTTCCTTATATGAATGAGGCTCCAGCTGATAAACGAGAATACTGCCGGGGCAGTTCATCGGCTTTATCGCAAAATCCTCGCCGTCGATGACGGTGGTATACATATTTTCCTTATAATGGTCCCAGTGTCCCGAGGTTTCCCAGAGAGTGCGGCGCATGATCTGCGGCGTGGATATCTCGTCATAGCCCCACTTGCTGTGAACCTCATGCCAGTAGTCGATGAGGGTATTGCGCAGGAGCATACCTTTCGGGAGGAAGAAAGGCATACCGGGCGCTTCGTCGCGGAGAGCGAAAAGTCCCAGCTCCTTGCCGAGCTTTCTGTGGTCGCGCTTCTTTGCCTCTTCTATGCGGGTGAGATATTCTTCCAGCTCCTCTTTCTTTGCGAAAGCCGTGCCGTAGATGCGGACGAGCATCTTGTTTTTCTCGTTGCCGCGCCAGTATGCGCCCGCAACGCTCGTAAGCTTGAATGCCTTGACGGCGGAGGTATAAGTCACATGAGGGCCTGCGCAGAGGTCTGTGAAATCGCCCTGGCGGAAGAAGCTTATCGTGGCATCCTCGGGCAGGTCGTTTATCAGCTCTGTCTTGTAGGGCTCGCCCATTTCCTCGGTAAGCTTCAGTGCCTCTTCGCGGGGAAGAGTGAAGCGCTCGAGCTTGATATTTTCCTTTACTATTTTCTTCATTTCGGCTTCGATTTTCGAGAGGTCGTCCTCGGTGAAGGGGGTTTCGCGGTCGAAATCGTAATAGAAGCCGTCGGCGATGGCGGGACCTATCGCGAGCTTCGTGTCGGGATAGAGGTGCTTTACTGCCTGCGCGAGAATATGCGACGCGGTGTGGCGGAGGGCATGTCTGCCGAGCTCTTCTTCGAAAGTGCTCTCAACGATGCTTCCGTTCTGGTCAATGATTTTCATGATTTTTTCTTCCTTTCGATAAAAAATAAAACCCCATTGCAGATAATGCAATGAGGTGCTTTTGATAACACGGTTCCACTCAAGTTTTAACTCTTGCCTGCGATAACGGGCAGCGCCGGCACGCCATTTCCTGCGTGCGCCATAGAAAGGGTGGTAACAAAAACGGTACTGCAAGCCGCTCGCAGCAAGCGCGGCTCTCTCTGGGGCAGCATAGCGAAGAGTCTTGTCCCTCTCGGCTTTCATTATAAAAATATAATACGCCAAAAACTGCGATTTGTCAAGAGAAAAACGCGGATTTTTATCAAAAATATTTTTATACAGTTGTATTTTTGCCAAAAATATAAAAAATACACTTGTATAATTTATATAAAACTGCATTTTAAGGACAAAATTTGGATTAAAATACAATATATGGAGCAAAAACGGCATTTTTTATTGACAAGAACGAAAAATCCGTGTATAATACAATACAAAGGATGTGAGAGCATGATTATTTTACAGAACGGCGTTATATCAGTCGGCATAGAGCCTTACGGGGCGGAGCTTTCGAGTATCAAAAATCTGCGAACGAACAGGGAATTCATCTGGTCGGGAGACAGCGCCTATTGGAGCGGGCAGTCGCCTATTCTTTTTCCGATAGTCGGCAGGCTTTTCGGCGACAGCTTTGAATACGGCGGTGAAAAATACTATCTCCCCAAGCACGGATTCGCGAGAAAGAGCAATTTTGATATAGTGCGCACAGAGGAGACCGAGGCGCAGTTCCGTCTTTGCTCAAGCGCGGATACAAAGCGCGTTTATCCCTTTGATTTTCAGCTTGATGTCGGCTTTTCCATCGAGGGAAAGGCACTGAATGTTACTTACCGTGTGAAGAATACCGGTGATATTGCCATGTTCTTTTCCATCGGTGCTCATCCCGCTTTCAACTGCAAGATGGGCGATTTTATCAAGTTTGACGAGTATGAAACGCTTTCGACATATACTTTCGACACAAGCTCCTTCCGCACGGGAACAAAGCTTTTTATGGAGCGCAGGAAAAATATAGAGATAACAGAGCATCTTTTTGATGACGATGCGCTCGTTTTCAGCGGCATGAAAAGCCGCGGACTGGAGATAATATCAAGGGGCGGCAGCAGGATTGTCCGCGTGGATTACGGTAATGCGCCCTATCTCGGTATATGGGCTAAGCCCGGTGCGCCTTTTGTCTGCATTGAGCCGTGGTTCGGCATAAACGATGCGCCCGAGGTCAGCGGAAATATTTCCGAAAAAGAGGGAATATTGGCGCTCGAAGCGGGCTCGGAATTTGAATACGCATACAAAATCACGGTGGCGTGAAAAAATGAAATTATGAATCGGCGTGTCGCATCTGCGGCACGCTGATTTTGGTTTGGCAGGGAAGTTTGATTTTGCTGTCAGCGGGACGGTGCAAAGAAAATCACTTCATATTCATATAAGTAAAACCTCCTTTGATATCCCGATTGCGAAATATCAAAGGAGGATTCAGGCGACGCCTGACTGTTATTTCATTATCACTGCGGCGAGCGCATTCACGCTACCGTCGGCAAATGTGCTTTTGACGGTATATTTCTCCCCGTCAAAGGAATAACAGAGCGAGAGCTCCTCACCGAGCTTTGCCTCATGCAGATATGATATGCAAAAGGCGGAGACGCGCTCTGCCGAGAAATCCGGCACGGCTGAAAGAAGCATATCGGCATACCATGTATTGTTCATATGCCTGTTTCTGTCGATGAAGCTGTAGGGAACTGTGAATTTCCCCGCTGCCGTCATTTCCTCTGTTTTCACAGGTTTTATCCTGCTGTCAAAGGTTGTGGCGGAGGTTCTTTCTTCCGCATCGAATGTATGCCCCAGTTCATCCACGCGCACAAAAGAGCGGTCGCTTATGCGCACGAGCGCAAACTGCGCATGTGCGAGCGCCACAAGCTCCCCGCCACGGCGAACCTCGTAAGTACGCCCGAATTTTACCCCGTGCGAAATCTCCGCAAAGGTAGTGACCTCGATTTCCTCTTCCATATATATCGGTTTATAAATATCGACATTCATGGCGCTGAGGATGAAAGCGGTATCGCGGCGGCGAAACTCATCTTCGGTGAGCCCGTAGTTTACGGCGAGCTGTTCGTTTGAGGCGGTATGCAGATATTTCAGCAGACCCGCGGGTCGGATGACCCGCATACTGTCAGCATCGTGCATATCGGTGATTATTGTTTTATGCCACTTCATTTTCGCGTGCGATTACGCCTTGCCGTTGGAGCCGAGAACATCAACCATCTTGTGTGTGACCATCTTCTTTACTTCATCGCGTGCAACAGAGAGATATGTGCGCGGGTCGAAAACGGAGGGATCGTTTGCGAGAACACGGCGGATAGCGGCTGTCATGGCGAGACGGATATCGGAGTCGATATTTATCTTGCAGACTGCCATCTGAGCTGCATGACGGAGTTCATCCTCGGGGATACCGATAGCATCGGGAAGCTTGCCGCCGAGAGCGTTGATTTCCTTTACATATTCCTGCGGAACGGAAGAAGCGCCGTGCAGAACTATCGGGAAGCCGGGAAGTCTCTCGGAGATTTCCTCGAGAATATCGAAACGGAGCGGAGGCGGAACAAGGATGCCGTCGGCATTTCTTGTGCACTGCTCGGGTGTGAACTTATATGCGCCGTGGCTTGTGCCGATGGCGATTGCGAGCGAGTCAACGCCTGTTCTTGTTACGAACTCCTCAACTTCTTCGGGGCGTGTATAGGAAGAATCTTCTGCCGCAACATGAACATCATCCTCGATGCCTGCGAGCTTGCCGAGCTCACCCTCTACGACAACGCCGTGTGCATGAGCATATTCGACAACTTTCTTTGTGAGGGCGATATTGTCCTCGAAAGAATGCTTGGAGCCGTCTATCATGACGGAAGAGAAGCCACCGTCGATGCATGCCTTGCAGATATCGAAATCCGCGCCGTGGTCGAGATGGAGAGCGAAGTCAACGCCGCTGTCCTCAGCTGCCGCATGAGCGAGAGCCATGAGATAAGCGTGCTTTGCATACTTGCGTGCGCCTGCGGAAACCTGAAGAATAACAGGAGATTTCTGCTCTGCCGCAGCCTCGGTGATAGCCTGAACTATCTCCATATTGTTGATGTTGAAAGCGCCTACGGCGTAGCCGCCCTCATAAGCTTTTTTGAACATTTCCTTTGTTGTTACTATAGCCATTTTCTGAACCTCTTTCCCGCGGGAGCGGCGTTTCTTCCGTAAACCCGCGAAATAAAATTTTTATCGTCCTTTATTTTATACTATTTTCGCGTTTTTTGCAACAGATTTTTGAAAATTTTTGAAAATATAGGATTTTTTCATAAAAACCCTTTACAATCGTGAAAAACTATGGTATAATTCTAACCGTATGCGGTCGCCTGCTTGGTTTGCGGATATAAGGCTTTTTACAAGCGCTTCACCCGCCGCTTGCTCTGCTGTGCGATTTCTGCATAAAATAATTTTTATGAGGTGAAAATCATGCTTGACAAAGAAGCAAAACAGGGCGTTATCGCCGAGTACAAAACCCATGAGACAGACACAGGCTCTCCCGAGGTTCAGATTGCCATTCTCACAACGAGAATCAACGAGCTCACAGAGCATATGAAGAAGAATCCCCATGACCGTCACAGCGGCAGAGGACTTCTCAAAATGGTAGGTAAGAGAAGAAACCTTCTCGGTTATCTCCAGAAAAAGGATATCGAGCGCTATCGTGCGATAGTAAAGAAGCTCGGTCTCAGAAAGTAATTTTGCGGCAGGGGCGCGTTTTTTGCAAACGCGTCCCTGCAGTGTTTGTCCGAGTCGGTTTTTCAGATTGAATTATCACGCAAAATTCCGTTTTGTCTTGTATAGCAGTTAATAAAGAGCCCGAATGCGGCAGCTTTCCGGCTTTTCATTAAGTGCTAAACAGGTCGGGCGTTTTTTGCGGATAAGAAATAAAAAATTTTATTTTCAGGAGGCAAAAAATGCAGAAAGTATTTGAAAATTACAAAGTATTCGAGTATAACTACGCCGGCAGACCTCTCAAGGTCGAGGTCGGTAAGGTTGCCGGTCTTGCAAACGGTTCTTGCATGATAAGCTACGGTGAGACAGTCGTTCTCGCCTGCGCTACGGCAAGCGCAAAGCCGAGAGACGGCATCGACTTTCTCCCGCTTTCCGTCGACTATGACGAAAAGCTCTATTCGGTAGGTAAAATCCCCGGCGGATTCCTTCGCCGCGAGGGCAAGCCGTCCGAAAAGGCTATACTCACAAGCCGTGTTATCGACCGTCCCGTCCGTCCTCTTTTCCCGAAGGACCTGCGCAACGATGTCGCTCTCACTCTGACGGTTATGTCCGTTGATCCCGACTGCTCACCCGAGATCACAGCCATGATAGGCGCATCCATCGCGCTTTCCATCTCCGATATTCCGTGGAACGGACCTATCGGCGGCGCTTTTGTCGGTCTTGTTGACGGCGAGATTGTCATCAACCCCACGGCGGAGCAGCGCAAGGTAAGCGACCTTGAGCTTACCGTAGCGGCAAGCGAAAAGAAAGTCGTCATGATCGAAGCGGGTGCCCGCGAGGTTGACGATGACACGATGTTCAATGCCATCATGAAGGCGCACGAAGAGATAAAGAAGCTTCTCGTTTTCATCAATGAAATCATAGCTACGGTAGGCAAGCCGAAATTCGAATATCCCTCTTGCGAGCTTGACCATGATATGTTCGACGAAATCTTCGCATATTGCGAAGCGGCTGTTATGGAAGCTCTCGATACAGACGACAAGACAGTACGCGATGCGAAGATGCAGCCTATAATGGACGATATCCTCGAGAAATTCTCCGAGAAATACGAGGGTCTTGATGTGATGCTCCCCGAGCTTATCTACAAGATTCAGAAAAAGATTGTCCGCCGCTGGCTCCTCAATGACAAAAAGCGTGTGGACGGCAGAAGAATGGACGAAATCCGTCCTCTTGATGCCGAGGTTGCACTCCTGCCGAGAACACACGGCTCGGGACTCTTTACCCGCGGTCAGACACAGGTTCTCACCGTGGCTACACTCGGTCCGCTCTCCGACAGCCAGATGCTCGAGGGACTGGATGACGAAACATCCAAGAGATATATGCACCACTACAATATGCCCGGATATTCCACAGGCGAAGCAAAATCCCTGCGCAGCCCCGGCAGAAGAGAAATCGGTCACGGTGCGCTCGCAGAGCGTTCGCTCGTTCCCGTGCTCCCCTCCGTTGAGGAATTCCCCTATGCAATGCGTCTCGTTTCCGAGGTCGTAAGCTCAAACGGCTCTACCTCGCAGGCTTCAGTATGCGGTTCCACACTCGCTCTCATGGATGCGGGTGTTCCGATAAAGGCTCCTGTAGCCGGCATTTCCTGCGGTCTTATCACAGCAGAGGACGGCTCTTGGGATACGATGATTGATATCCAGGGTCTCGAAGATTTCTACGGCGATATGGACTTCAAGGTTGCCGGCACACACAAGGGTATCACCTCCATTCAGATGGATCTGAAGATCGACGGTCTTACACCCGAGATTATCAAGCAGGCTTTCGCTCAGACTCACAAGGGCAGAGATTATATCATAGATGAAGTTATCCTCAAGGCTATTCCCGCTCCCAGAGAGGAAATGAGCAAGTATGCTCCCAAGATGATAACAATGAAGATAAATCCCGATAAGATTCGTGATGTCATCGGTTCCGGCGGCAAGATAATCCAAAAGATTGTTGCCGAGACAGGCGCTAAGATTGATATCGAGGATGACGGCACAGTTTATATTCTCGCAGTTGACCAGCAGTCCGCAAAGGATGCCAAGGCTATCATCGATGCCATTGTATTCGAGCCTGTAGAGGGTTGCTGCTACAACGGCACCGTAACAAGGATTATCCCCATCGGCGCTTTTGTTGAGATTGCTCCCGGAAAGGAAGGTCTTGTCCACATTTCCAAGCTTGCAAACAAGCGCGTCGAGACTGTCGAGGATGTTGTCAGCGTAGGCGACAATGTAACAGTCAAGTTCCTCGGAACAGACGAAAAGGGCAGACTCAATCTCTCCATGAAAGACGCTCTTCCCCAGTAATCGATATGTATAATAAAAGCGCGGAAAAACCAAACGGTTTTTCCGCGCTTTTGCGTTGACTGCTTTTTCTCATGAAAACACCGAGAAAAGCGCATTCACGAGCATACAGGCGAGCGCGCCGAAGAGAGTCGGCAGAGCGGCGGCAATAAGCATCCAGCGCGTGCTGCCCGTTTCCTTTTTCACGGAGATGAGCGTGGTGGAGCAGGGAAAATGCGCCATGGAAAATATCAGAAAGCAAAGCGCGGTTTTTATGCTCCAGCCGTTTGCCGTGAGTATGGCGCCGACCTCGGTTATCGCTCCCGCTTCCGTCAGCACATTTCCCGAGGTATAAGCCATGAGGATTATCGGCAGGACTATCTCATTTGCGGGAAGTCCGAGCAGAAAAGCCGCAAGGATAACGCCGTCCATACCGCACAGAGAGGCAAGCGGCTCGAGGAAAAAGCAGATATGCGAGAGCAGAGTGGCACCGCCGAGGGTGATATTTGCGAGAAGCCAGATAAGAAGCCCTGCGGGCACGGCTATCATCACGGCTCTGCCGAGAACGAAAACCGTTCTGTCCAGCATGGAGCGTACTATCACGCGCGGAATATTCGGCTTGCGGTACGGCGGCATCTCGAGAATAAAAGATGACGGCTTGCCATGCAGGATGGTCGACGAGAGAAGCCTTGACGCGATGAGCGTGAATATCACGCCGAGCAGTATCACCGCGGCGAGAATGAGCGCGCAAACGACGGAGGGAAGCCCTGTGCCCGCCGAGAAAAACACGGTTATAACCGTTACAAGAGCGGGGAAGCGCCCGTTACATGGCATGAAAGCGTTTGTGAGTATGGCGATGAGGCGCTCCTTTTCCGAGTCTATTATTCTCGCGCCGACAACGCCCGCCGCATTACAGCCGAGCCCCATGCACATGGTAAGCGACTGCTTGCCGCAGGAGCCGCAGGCGGCAAAGCACCTGTCAAGATTATATGCTATCCTCGGCAGATACCCGATATCTTCAAGCAGAGTGAAAAGCGGGAAGAATATCGCCATCGGCGGTAGCATGACGGCGACTATCCACGCAAGCGTTCGGTATATGCCGAAGATGAGCATGCTGATGAGCCATTCCGCCGCGCCGACAGCTGTCAGTGCGCGGTGCAGTACTCCCTCAAATTTGCCGAAGAGAGATGAAAGCGCCTCGGATGGGTAGTTTGCGCCGACTATGGTTATCCAGAAGATGACGGCAAGCAACATAGCCATCGCGGCAAAGCCTGTGAATCTGCCGCAGAGTATCCTGTCGGCACGCGATGAAGCAGGGCTTTCCTTGCCCGCGCGTTTTACCGTACGCCTGCAGATTGCCGCCGCATATTCGGATATGGTATGTACCGCCTCGGCGTTTATCGCCTCGCTGTCAAGCCCGATTTCACGCAGGCGCTCCTTCTCCGCCGCCAATGTCGCCTCGTCTGTCACGCTGTATTCCTCATGTTCAAGAAGAAAATCCGCATCGTCCTCGAGCAGACGCAGGGCAAAGAAACGCTCTTTCCCGACGGGCGCTTTTATTATGGGAAGAAGATTTGCTATCGCTTTTTCAAGTTCGTCGGTATAGCGCATGGAAATGCCCGATGATGGGTTTTCCGCCGCCTCATGAATGCGCGGCGCGATGGCATCAACGCCGATTCCTTTGCCTGCGCTTGTGCCGACCGTGGGAATGCCGAGCAGACGCTCAAGCGCGGTGATATCGGGTATAATGCCGTTTGCTTTCGCTTCGTCGAGCAGGTTCACACAGAGCAGAATATGCGGCGTTATCTCTGAAATCTGAATCAGCAAATTGAGATTTCTTTGCAGGCGGGAGGCATCGCAGACTACGATTACCGCCTCGGCATCGCCGAAGCAGATGAAATCGCGCGCGGCGGCTTCCTCCTCGGAATTTGCCGACAGGGAATAGCACCCCGGCAGGTCGACAAGCGTACAGCCCGCATCGCGGCAGTAGCCTGCGGCAAGCCCGACGGTTTTGCCCGTCCAGTTTCCCGTGTGCTGATTCAGACCGGTCAGATAATTGAAAACCGTGCTTTTGCCTACATTCGGATTCCCTGCGAGCGCGACTCTCCTGCCACAAAATTCCGTTTTATTCGTTAAGCTTTTTCCCGTAGAGCTACCCGTCAGTCCCATTTTCATCCTCCGTCAGTAAAATTTTGCGCGCATCCTGCCGCCGCAGGGCGATAATCGTGCCGAGTACCTTATATGCACATGGGTCGCCGAGCGGGCTTACGCCTGTTTTTTCAACGGCAGTGCCGCACGAAAAACCGAGATCCATAAGCCGCCGCAGGAGTGCACCTTTTTCATTTATATCATATATTATACCTGCCGAACCTATCGGAAGCTCGGCAAGAGTTTTTGCATTGTTTTGTCTTTTTGTCATTTCTGTAGTTGCCTCCTGTGATAATATATGCGGTGGCGTATGTGCCGTGAAAGGCATGATGGAAAGCAATATCCGCGTTTCATAGCGAAATATGTCTTTTTATACTGCAACGGATATGATTTCGGGCGGCAGGGAAGCGAAAATTATTTTTCGCTTTTGATAAAATGCTTGACAATGAAGCGGTATTTATGATATACTGTACGGGCAATGAAAATATTGGGGTGTAGCCAAGCGGTAAGGCACGGGACTTTGACTCCCGCATTCGTCGGTCCGAATCCGGCCACCCCAGCCAAAACTCCCGCGCGAGAGTGTGGGAGGTTTATTTTCCTTTGTCTGATAACTGTTGGTTGACAAAATAAATCAACAATCGCTTTACAAAGTGCTTGTTACTTGATATAATAAGATTGGTTCCAAAATACATATGATTGAGGAGGCGTTGCACATGTCAAATCTGAAAATAGGCAATAAGATTAAAGCGAAAAGAAGGGAGCGTAATCTTACACAAGAAGAGCTTGCGAGTATGCTTGGAGTGACCAAAGCCGCAGTCAGCAAATGGGAAAATGAAGAAAGTTATCCCGACATCACGCTCTTGCCGCAGATAGCGCAGTTGTTTCACATGACTATGGATGATCTTTTTGACTTTGCTCCCAATGACAAACCGTTGGTTGTTGTGAATGAATATCATTTCGGATTATCTCTTGAAACGGTGGACAAACGAATTTTGGATTACGGCATCGCGAAGGAATGCAACATTTATAAGGTCGGCGACACATGGGAAGTACGCTTTCATTTTGTCTCTACGCGGGAAGATATTCCGCATATCTTGCAAAAATACATAAAACCGGGTGTGCTGATAGACGGTTATAGCGTAAGAAGTGCGGATGGCAAAATTATTCCCGATAGTAAACCGAATAAATGTTATATATGCACTGAAAAAATTTGGGAGTACAATATTACGGATAGGAAGTATCTTAAAGCGATGTTGGATGAGCAAGCTTCGATGGGACTCATAGACGAGGATGATTTGTGATTACACGGGGCGGCATCTAAAATGACCTGTAGACACAAAACTCCCGCGCGACAGCGCGGGAGTTTTACTTATTACTTTTTCGTTTTTCATTCTTCACTTACACGCGGGAGGTTTGGCGAAGTTATAAGTAATAGTGAAGAAGTGCAAGCCACTGCTTCACGCGAGCGGAGGGCTTCGATAAATGCTGTTGATTTTCAACCGAAAGTATGGTATAATTATAAAAAAGTGATGTCGCGAGAAAAAACAGGCAGGGATATTCTTTCGCGACAGCCAAAAACACCCCATATCAAAACATCGGAGACCGCAACATGAAAATCACATTTTTCAAAAACGAATCGTATTTTCACCCTCGCATATCGTATGCTTGGACAAACGCAGAAAAAGTCGATGTTGATTTCAAATTCCGAAAATTAAGAAAGTATTCTCAGCTTTTGTCTGCGGTTCCTTTGGTGATTTTTTTGGCATTGTCGGAGTCCGGCTCCGATTGGCTGTTTTACATTCTCACCGCCGTCCTTTGCCTCCCTGTACACGAACTGTGTCACGCGTTGTTTTGCCCGCTTTCGGGAAGAAAAGCAGAGCGCATATATTTCTTTCCTTACAAACAAGTTTTTTCTTCTGCGACGGCATATGTAAAACCTGCTTTTGGCGTATGGAACAAAACTCAAGCTGTTCTGTTCGCTCTATTTCCGACTATTCTGCTGTCATTTGTTCCTGCAATATCAGCTGTTTTTATTTCATCTTTGAGAATATGGCTGCTGTTTCTTTCGATATTTAACCTTTCGATATCATGTTTTGATATTATAGATGTGTATTGTCTTTTAAAATTGCCGCGGAATTGTCTGTATTTCGGAGATTTTGTTTTGACTGCGGCAGAAGCCGACCGTCCCGTTATCATACATCGGCTGTCAGTGACATCAATGGCGGATAAAATAGAGCATAAATGCTTTCAATTTTACAATAACAAATTGACCGAGATAGATCCGCCGCCAAAATCACCCGCAGCAGACAGATTAAGAGAAGAATTTGTCAAACAGTTTAATCTCAAATCGACATAAGTCAAGAAAAAACAAGGAGGATAAACCACTATGACACCAAAAGAACAATGCGAAGTACTGCTGGACAAATTGCTCCCATTTGCAGAAGAACAGATGAAAAAGCATCGCGAATTTTATCCGTTTGCGGCTGTTATTCTTACGGATGATACCGTGGAATTAACCGGAAGCTATGACGGCGGCGAACATCCGAAATCAAAAGATGTTATCAACGATTTGATTCAAATACATAAGCAATTGGCGCATGATGGAAAGATTAAAGCCAGCGGAATTGTTTGGAATGCGTCCGTGACTTCCGCAGACGGAAAGCCCTCTGATGCTATCATAGTAAGTTTGGAACATAAAGACGATTATTCTGTTATCGTTGGCGAGCCTTATAAAATCGGTCTTTTCAAAAAGGTCACTTTCGGCAGTTTATTTGCAATGGAGGGAAAACACGACATTTTTTGATAATGCATCGGTTATTTCAAAATTTGCGAAAGGGGAAAATATGGTTCCGTATTATCTTGAAAACCATTTGAAAAATATAAGAAAAAGCAAAGACTAAATGACGGCAACCCTTGTTTCCTCTGCGGGAAATACAAAACTGGATATATTTTATTACGGAAAACTCATCGTAAGTAAAGGCACGCCTTTTATAACAGATGGGAAATTCCCTTGTCTTATCGTTGCAAAAGACCCGATTTCCGGTGAGGAGTTTACGGTTTTTGACGGGGCAAAGCACGGATATGACGCCATGTTTTGTAATGAATATGCGGATGTGCCGAGCCGCAGTCTTGTAAAATATGAAAAATACAGCGGCGAAATCCAAATTCGACTGTGGTACTCCATTGATTATGAAGAAGAAAAAGAGTGCTACGATTTTGAGGGGAATAAAGTAAAACTGATGTATGGCTTCATGGATTGGTAAGAGGCAAAATCCATCGGATTTGACTGGATATCGCTGAAGTTTGTGAGCCCGAGAAAAGAATTTTTTGAAATGGAGCTTGCGTAAATCTTATAAAATTATCCGAAAAACAGGAAGAAGAAAAATATGGTCGAATCAAAAATCTATATAGGGCTGAATGATTTTACTTCAAATACACAGCTCTTTGAAAACGAAAAGTATATCAGCGTGCTTCGTAAAGTTTGCCATTCATATAAAGTGCCGTTTTCTTTCGGCGTGCAGGAGGGCGGATATATTTACGAAAGCGGAGAATATGCAAAGGAAACATGCTTGGTGCTTACTCTTATCGATGTCGAAAAGTCTGTCGTAAAAGATATTGCGGGGGATCTGTGCGCATTTTTTAATCAGGAGTCGGTTTTGATTACCGAAAATCGGATAGATGCATATTTTATTCGCGAAAGACTGGAATACGACATCAAAGAAGATAGCGGCTCTGATTAAGCGGCAAAGGAGGGATGACATGGATATCATAAAGACAAAAGCCTTTTGAAACCATGCCGCTCGAACCTGACAAATCGGGATATATCGATTATTTGTGCGCTCAGTATATCGTTTTCGGAAAGCCGGATGATTTCGCGAAAGCGAGAGTAGGCTCTGTCGAGGTGTCTATTGCCGAAATGCATCCGTCGACGCAGACAGAAGAGCCGCATTTTGTTATCGAAGCGTACCCTATCCGTTTAAAATGGGTGATGTAGAGAGCGACTTACACTGAGAAGAATATTTACCAAACTATATAAAAAGCTCGGGAAGGGTAATACCTTTCCCGAGCTTTTTGAGTTTCCGGAGTTTTATCATATTCACGAGTGTCAGCGGTTCATTACTCCCGGCTGCTATTGCTGTCGGAGGGTGCTTCGAGCCGTCTTTCGAGAAAAGAACGAATCCACAGTTGTGTATAGGAATGCAGATCATCGAGCTGTACATTTGACAGTCCGCGGCAATATCTGACATATTCGCAGAGCAATCCGTTTACAAAAACGGAAATATCAAGTGACAGATATTCCTTATTTTTTATGCGTTTGTCACGGTTGCAAAGCTCCAGAAATTTATTTGTCGCTATAGTGGTCAGCTTTTTTGCCGTGAAGAGAAAGTCATTTGAGCGGCAGAGCAACTTGTAGTTTTCATCATTTTCGCTGATATATTGGAAAAATATTTCCGCAAATTTCTCGGCGTTCTCGGCTTCAAGCAACTTGGTATTGCTGAAAAAACGGTCTATAAGTTCGTTTTCATAGTCTTGTGCGATACTGTATGTGTCATCGTAATGCGAATAGAAGGTACTGCGGCTTATATCCGCCCTCTCGCACAGCTCGCTCACCGAAATGCGAGAAATTTCCTTATATTCCGATAGCATTTCGGCGAACACACTTTTGATGATGCGCTTTGTTTTGATTGATGACCTGTTGAGATTTTTGACTTTCATTATATTTTCCTTTACAATTTTATAGACAGTGTACACATTTTGACACTGACCATGATTTTGCTCTTTCATTTTGTCTGCAAGCTTATTATAATACAACAGTGTTGAGATGTCAACAGTGTTTAAAAAATAAAACAGGAGGAAACATATGCACACGATAGAAGTGGAGCATCTGACAAAGGATTACGGCTCCGGTCGCGGCGTATTTGATGTCAGCATAGCTGTAGACAAAGGCGAAGTTTTCGGCTTTCTCGGACCGAACGGCGCAGGCAAATCGACGACCATCCGTCATCTGATGGGCTTTTCGAAGCCGCAGAGCGGAAGCACAAAAATCGAAGGTATGGAAACCTTCTCTCACTATTCGCAGGTGCTGAACCGCGTAGGCTATATCCCGGGCGAGATTGCGCTGCCTGCAGGACTTACGGGATGGGAATTTATAAGAATGATGCAGGACCTGCAAAAGATTCATAATGAAGAGCGGCTCGAAGCCATGCGAAATCTTTTTGAACTGGACGATGAGGCTCTCCGCGGAGATACGAAGCGCATGAGTCTGGGCGTCAAGAGAAAGCTGGCGGTTGTGGCGGCGTTCATGTCCGACCCGGATGTGCTGATTCTGGATGAACCGACGAGCGGACTTGACCCTGTAATGCAGGAGAATTTCATTCGTTTCATTCATGAGGAAAAGAAACGCGGCAAAACGATTCTTCTCTCCAGCCATATTTTCTCGGAGATAGATTCAACCTGCGACCGCATCGCCATCATCAAGGACGGGCGCATCGTATCGCAGTTTGTGGCGGACGATTTGCGCCATGCATCGCGCAAATATTATACCGTCACCTTTGCCGATGCGGCATCGAAAAAGGATTTTCTGAAGAAAGCCGCGTCGATGACTTCGTTCCGTCTGATAAGCGAGGAAGAGAATGAGACATATCTCTCCGTCGAGGACAGCGACCTCAATGCGCTCATCGCATTGCTTGCGGCGGCGCACACGGTCACATTCAGCAACAGACGCGAGACGCTGGAGGATTACTTCCTTAAATTCTATAAGGAAGAAAAGAATTTCGGAGGTGCTTTGAAATGAGCGTAATCGAATGCAGACAGCTGACAAAAGATTTCGGCGAGGGACGCGGCATTTTCGACATCGACCTTAATATCGAAAAAGGAGAGATGGTCGGCTTCGTCGGCACAAACGGAAGCGGCAAGACGACGACCATGCGAAATATATTGGGCTTCCTTAAGCCAAGCTCGGGTTATGTCGGCGTAAACGGGCTTTCCTCATGGGAGCACGCGAGCGAGATAGCGAAGAGCATAGGTTATGTCCCCGGAGAGATAGCTTTCCCCGACCTGAAAACAGGTATTGATTTTCTGCGCTGTCAGGCGGAATTTCTCTCGCTTAAAGATATGAGCTACGCAAACGAGCTCATAGAGCGGCTTCAGCTTGACCCGCGTGCAAACCTCAAGAGGATGAGCAAGGGTATGAAGCAGAAAACGGCGCTCGTGGCGGCGCTCATGAACGATGCGCCGATTATTCTTCTCGACGAGCCGACAACGGGACTTGACCCGCTGATGCGAATAACATTCCTTGATATCATAAAGGAAGAGCACCGCAAGGGCAAGACGGTTTTCATGAGCAGTCACAGCTTCGAGGAGCTGGAGACCACCTGCGACCGCGTGGCATTGATAAGCGACGGACATATCGTCGATATATGCCGCATGAGCGATATCACAGACCGCCCCGTAAAGGAATTCAAGATAGAATTTCATACGGAAGCGGACTACAAGAGATTTCTCGGCGAGAGATATGAGGTTATCCGCCGCCAGCCGCAGTATAATCAGGCGACGATACGCATTTCCGCAAGCGAAACGGCGGCGCTTCTCGGCTCGCTCAAGGGCTATAATGTGAAGTTCATTTCGGAGTTACCTTATACTCTGGAAATGCACTTCAAAAAAATATTATTTGATAAAAAGGAGAACGAAAGCAATGTTCAGTAAAGCTCTTTTCAAGCAATCCTGCAAGGCAAACGGAACCATGTGGGGCATCATAACCTTTGCGGTTTGCTTCATGCTTGCCTGCGTCATGCTGATTTCCGGCAGCGGAAGCATCGGCGAGGTCAAAAATTCGATTCAGGATACTATCATAACAAAGGAAATAGACGCGAGCCTCGAGGCGCGCGCGATAAACTATTATGCCGGCGCGACAGACGGTCTCTCTCATTTTGACAGTCTCTTCGCCGAAAATTCCAAGGATACGCTCTCATATCTGACATGGCTTTCCGCCATGCCAAATCAGGCGGATTTCTCCGACCCCGCACAGTATGCGGCTGCCGCAAAACAGTGGCAGAGCGCAAAGCCGACTATGAAAACGAAAGCGGGCGAGAGCCTTGAAAAAGCCGTCGGCGAATGGCAGGCAAAGAAGCCCGATGCCGCTTCGTTTACTTCCGTCGAAGCTTATGCCGCCGCTATGGGCGAATGGGCAAAGGAAACGCCCATAGCGGCTGAAAACGCCGTTAAGATAGCATATTCCATGGCTGTTGAAGATTTGCAGGAGTATGTATACGCCAAGGCGCTCGCGCTGAACCCCGCATATACGCGCGATTCCGACGAAGCGCAGGAAATGCTCGGCATTGTAATGTATACGCTCAATCCGAACGGTATGTTCAATGAGTCTTTCTATCTCAAGCATGAGAAAGAAGCGCCTCCGGACTACGATTATATGTCCGTTATCACGCATATTCAGGCGGGCGATGTCGATGCATACCTTGCTGGAAGCGAACGCATCGCATACCGCGCCGCACGCGCTGAGGATTGCTCCGCGATGTTTCTCGCAGGCAATATGACAGAGCCCTCCAATGTGGAAAAAATCGTTGAACAGCTCTCGTCTTTCGGCGTGACAATAGAGAAATACAATAGCTTCGGCTATACCTATGATTCCATCAAGCATCTCGCAAATACCACGGCTATCACATACGGAAACCGTCTCTCCTATGAACTTGAACTTCTCGCAGAGCGCCGTGAAAACGGTGAATTTGCCGATGATGCGGCATATGCAAAGGCGATAGAGGATAAGACAACCGAGCTCGCCGAGGATGTTTCGAGCAGCCTGCTTTCCGCTCTCCCGCAGGAGGTTTCCGATGCGCTCGAGGAAGTCGGAAAAGCCGACCTCTATACGCTGATAGTCGGTTCCATCTTCTATAAGCTTGCCGGTCTGCTTCTTCCTATCATCTATATGATAATGGCTTCCAATAACCTTATCGCAGGTCAGGTAGACAGCGGTTCCATGGCATATGTGCTTTCCACATCCACAAAGCGCAGTACGGTCGTATTCACGCAGGCGGTATATCTGATAGGCTCTCTGCTTGCCATGTTCGGACTGACGACGGCAACAGGCTGTGTATGTCTGTCGTTTGTCTCCGAGGATATCAAGCTGACCTACAGCAATCTTATCCTGCTCAATGTAGGCGCGTTCCTCGTTCTGTTTGCCCTCTCGGGACTCTGCTTCTTCACATCCTGCTGGTTTGACAGAAGCAAGCGCTCCATGGCTATCGGCGGCGGGCTCAGCATATTCGCTCTCGTTGCCGCTATGCTCGGACTTTTCGGCAGCCCTGTCATCCCCTCCGTCGTTCGTCTGGACAGCCTGAATTACTTCAACTACGCGACAATCATTTCGTTCTTTGATGTAATATCCATCATGGACGGCACAAGCACATTCATATGGAAATTTGCAGTCCTTGCCGCAATGGGACTTATCGGATATATAATCGGCTCGGTACGCTTTACAAAGAAAGACCTGCCGCTGTAAAAAATAAATATAATAAAATAAGGAGAATAAAAATGTTTGAATTTTCAAAACTCTGCAAGGAATTTGAGTCGCTCACCGTTCTTGAGCGCGGCGTAATAATGACGGGAAAATCCGCCGAAATTTTCGCAAAGCTTCGTAAGCTTAATATGCCCGGGGTAGACCCCGTGCAGACGCTTGCCGGATTTATTCTCGGCTCCGTGGTAGCGGACGGGCGCGTGAACGAGCAGGAATATCTCCTGATATATCCCGCACTGCTTCATACATTCGGAGATGATTTTGACTTTGAGAGCATTAAGCAATCCTTTAAGGATGACCGCGACGGAAGAAATGCCGTCAAGGAATACACGCAGGAGATGCTTTCGCTCATCTCTCTTGCGGATGAGAGCCTGATTGAGGATGTTGTCATGCTGTGCCTCTGCGTAGTGAGCGTGGACGGCAAGATTTCGCCGAGAGAACAGCGTTATATCCGCAAGCTCTGCAAAGCATAAGCAGTATCCGATTCGGCAACCCCGCTTCTCGCCTGAGAAGCGGGGCTACTTTGCTTTTTCCTTGACTTTTCGGTATATTGTGGTATAATAAATAAAACAAAACACGGAAAATCCGATATTCGGAGGCAGATGATGATTTACAAAAACGGTTTCAGGGAATATTTTCTCATGGTGGTGCTTTTCGGTGTGCCGATGGGTGCTCTCATCGGGCTTATGAAAATGAGCGTCGCGGTCGGACTTATCGCGGGAGTGCTCTCCGGAGCCGTCTTTATGCTTCTGATGCTTTTGTTTGTGAAGGTTCAGGAAAAGAACTACGCGAAAATGCGCGCGGAACTGTCAAAGCAGAGAAAAATTATCTGCGACGGCGCGGCAACGATACAGGGTACGGGCGGCTGGATGTTTTTCACGGAGCAGGGCTTGGAGTTTTATCCGCATAGGTTCAACACATCAACAGAAGAAATGTTTATTCCGACGGATATGATAACCGATGTGAAAACGCGGAAAAATCAGCTTGTCGTGACTACGGAAAACGGCTTGACATTTGCAATCGTCGTAGCACGCGTAAAGGAATGGAAAAAGCAGATAGATACCGCGCTGACGGCGGAAAAATGAGGATAAATCATGAAAGACGATAAGATATGGGAGAAAATGTACGAGGCGGCGACCGCCGTGCAGAACGGGAGAAAAATTTCCGACTATATAGATGCCGGAGGGGTGGCGGCGGCAATTCTCTCGGAGAGCGGGAAAATCTATACGGGAGTCTGCGTTGATACTGCATGCACGCTCGGCATATGTGCGGAGAGGAATGCAATCTTTCATATGCTGACCTGCGGCGAGAGCCGCATATGCAGAGTGCTTGCCGTGATGCCGGACGGGAAAACGGGCGCGCCATGCGGAGCCTGCCGCGAGCTGATGGTTCAGCTGATGCCGAAAGATTACGGCAAAACAGAAATAATGCTCGATTATGAGAGCGGGCGCACGGTGACGCTCGGAGAGCTTACGCCGGAATGGTGGATAAAATAATGACGCGGGCAGGACTTTTTGCCGCTTTACAGGCATTGCCTCGCAGGAAATAAATAATTAACGCCGACAGATTTTCAAGATCTGTCGGCGTTTACTGTGAGTTGAATCGAAATTATCGTGCTGTCATTTTATCTTTTCCTGAAAAACAAAGCAAACTGGATTGCCGCATTTATTGCACATATACCGAGAGCAACGCAGAAAGTCGCCAGTTGAATATAATTAGAAAACATAGTAATACCTATAAGCCAACAAAGCGAAGCTGCCGTGAAGGAAATTGCGAGAATCAGATGCGACAGTTTCTTTTTCGGAAACAAAACTTCGGCTTCATTTGTCGCAATCCGAGCAGTGGAAATATCGCTGTCGCTTTCATAGTCGTCGTTTAGCAGATAATCTGCTGTAACATCAAACAGCTTACTGATCTGCAATATATTTTGCGCATCGGGAAGCGCACTTCCATTTTCCCAACGACTTATTGCCTGACGGGAAATATTCAATTTCTCCGCCAAATCTTCTTGCGACCACCCGTTTGATTTCCTGAGTTTAATTATTTTATCCGATAATTTCATGGCACATCCTCCTTTGATTGCGGTGCTTCAATTATAGCATAAAACGCTGTCAAACACTACCGCATCAGTTTTACAATTCCGCAACATGACTTTACATACCGCCGAATTTTTAGTTGTCGTGATATTTTATCGCGCCGGACTCGTTTTTGTTTCCTGATTCCTTTGTGTTCAAATGTCTGTAATACCACCGCATGGGATTCTCATATATGTATTTTTTATGTGTTTCATAATCCTCTCTGCCGCGAATGATATGCTCGGCAGACGAACGCTGAAATATTTTTTCTATCCCGCATTTTTGCTTGCAGCTACGCGAAGTCAAGGATTTGAATGCACAGATTATATCATTCAAAGTAGGGGAGGGACTTTCTCCTCCTTCATTTTCGTGCAGAAAGATATTTGCGTGTATATGATCGGGCATAATGACATAATCTTCAATCGTAACACTAGGAAAACGGGCTTCAATCAACTGCAATTGTTCTCTTACGACTTCACCGCAAGGCTTTAACTTTATTGTGATTGCGGGAGGAGCAAGCCCCTCCCCTACGATTTCGGATAAAATCTGCATTCGTTCATGCACGCATATCGTAACAAAATATACGCCTGCTGAGCTATAATCAAAGCTTTTTAGTCTTGTTGATTTTCTTTTCGGCAATTTCTTTTTGTTCTCCATTTTCATTACCCGCTCTGATATAATGTAAAATCGGCAGAAAGAAAGCTATTCTGCCGGATTCGTTAAACTTCCTTATGAGAAGCCAAATCCTCGGATTTCCTGCTGTTTTATATTTGCATTTTTACATTGCGGCAAAGGAGATTTTATCCCTCGGAATCTCGACGGTTTTTCCCGCGAGATAGCCGAGAACTCCGCTTTCCTTTGTGAATATCAGCTTATATGAGCAGAGCGCCTGTCTGTAGATGCCTTTTTCGCGGTCGCTTTTGTTTACGGCATATTTCCCGTCGCCCACGAGCGGATGACCTATGCTTGCCATATGCGCTCTTATCTGATGTGTGCGCCCCGTGACAAGCTCGACTTCGAGTAGTGCTTCATCGCCGAGAGTGGCAAGCGTGCGGTATTTTGTCATGATTTTCTTTGCGTCGCCGAGCTTTGCGGGCGGCTTTTTCTTATAGACGCGGACGATATTTTCATCGCCGTTTTTGATGAGATAGCCCTCGAGCGTCGCTTCCTTTTCATGCGGGATTCCGCGCACGCGGCAGAGATAAAATTTCTTTATATCGCGGTTGCGTATCTGGTCGCCCAGCTCGCGCAGAGCCTCTGCGGTCTTTGCCGCTATCACAAGCCCCTCTGTATTTCTGTCTATCCTGTTGCAGAGAGCAGGGGAGAATGAACGCTCGCCATCGGGGTCATATTCGCCTTTTTGCCAGAGATAAGCCTTTATCTGCTCGATAAGCGTATTATGCTCGCCTGCCTCGTCGCTGTGGCAAAGAAGCCCGACGGGCTTATTACAGATGAGTATATTCTCATCCTCGTATGCCACATCAAAGCGCGGACGCAGGCTCTTGAAAAGGTTCTTTTTTTCGCCTGTCACGAGAAATTCCTCGCTTACAAAAAGCTGGAGCGTATCGCCTTCCTCGAGGATATCCGATATCTCGGCGCGCTTTCTGTTGCGCTTTATTTTCTTTGTCCGAATGAATTTATACATCATGGATTTCGGCATATTCGGAAAAGCCTTTGCTATGAATTTGTCAAGGCGCTGTCCTGCGTCGTTTTTATTTATCGTGACAATCTGCATATTTCCCTCACTCGGCTTTGCATATCAGCCTGCCGTTTTTGATTTCCGCGGCATATACGCGCACCTCTTTGCCGCGAAGGTCATCCCCTTCAAGCTCGGCTTCGAGCATATGCTCGGTATGACCGCGGTTTATGCCGTTTTCATATGTTTCGAAAAGCACCGTGCCGCGATAATCGCGGTTTGCCTCGTATACGGCGTCGGCAAGCGTTGCGCCCAGCTCCGCAAGTTCGCTTGCGCGGCGTGTTTTTATGCTCTCGGGCACCTGCTCGGGCATGACTGCCGCCTCCGTTCCTTTGCGCGGAGAAAAAGGGAAGATGTGCATATGCAGAAAGCCCGCGCGGCGCGCAAATTCCTCTGTCTCGGCGAAATCCTCCTCCGTCTCACCAGGGAAGCCCACGATGATATCGCAGGTGAAGGTGGCGGCGGGGATTTTTTCCTTTATATAGCTTATCGCGTTCATCGCCATGTCGGCGTTGTACCTGCGGCGCATGGCGGCGAGCACCTTGCTGCTTCCGCTCTGGAGCGAAAGATGGAAAGACGGCATGAATTTTTCGCAAGCCGCGAGCGTGTCGACAAGCGCGGGTTTCAGCACGGAGGGCTCAAGCGAGCCGAGGCGGATGCGATGCACACCGTCGATTTCCGCTATTTTCAGAATAAGCTCGGAAAGCCCTATGCCGTCGAGATCCTTGCCGTATGATGCGGTTTCTATGCCTGTCAGCACAACCTCGCTGTAGCCCGCCGAAACAAGTCCGCGAATTTCCTCGCAGATATCCTCGGGCAGGCGGGAAACGACCCCGCCGCGTGCGTCTTTTATTATGCAGTAGGCGCATTTATTGTCGCATCCGTCCTCGATTTTGACGAAAGCGCGGGCGTTTTCCGTATGATATATGCGCATATTTTCGATAGGCGTATTTCCGAGCTCCGCTATCTCTATGCGGTCATCCGAGGCGCGAAGCGAAACGAAATCCGCGGCATACTTTGCCGCGCGGAGCTTGTTTCTGTTGCCGAGGACGAGACGCACGCCGTCTATTTTTGCAGCGTCCGCCGCCGCTATCTGCGAATAGCAACCCATGACGATGACGGCGGCATCGGGATTCTGCTTTGCCGCATGGCGGATAAATTTGCGCGATTTCTTTTCGCTTTCCGCCGTCACGGCGCAGGTATTTATTATATAAACATCGCAGTCCGCGTCATTTTCGGCTATTTCAAAGCCGTATTTTTCAAGCTCTGCCGCCACAGCCGCAGATTCATACTGATTTACGCGGCAACCGAGCGTATATATATATGCGCGGGGTTTTCTTTTTGCATTATTCAAGTTTTCTGTCCTCCGCAGTGGGAAAAATTGTGTTACCTTATTATTTTACAGCAAAAAAGCGCTTTTTTCAACAGTTTGCGCGAAATTCGGTATAGATTTTTCTCTTTTGCGGAAAATATGCAAAAAGGAGATGAGCGCATGAATTTCGGAAAAGGGAAGAGCGATATACTTTTTTCGCTTATCTGCATATGGGCGATAATATTTTTCTCGGCGGCTTTTACGGCAATAGGCGCGGCGGCATCGCACAGCGAATGGGTGCTTACCCATGCGGAAACGGAGCAGGAGAGCGTCGCCGCGGAATCGGGGGATGAAGCCGTGGAGGCAAACGGCGATATTGAGATAAAAGCCGAAAAGGCAGATGATGCGGATGAAAACGGCATTCGCGCGATAATTTCCGCCTCGGTCGTCGCCGTTATTTCGGGTGCCGTGACAGCTTTCGCTTTGCGCAGGCACAGCACAAAAGAGTAGCGGGCGTGCGGATTTTCGCGGAAATCACGGGGGAAATTTATGTTTTTTCACAAAAATGTGAAAAAAACATATAATTAACCGAGGTGATGAAAATGGATACGGAAATCCGCCGCAGAAAGCCGAAGAAAAAACACAAGGCGATATTTATAGCAACAGCCGTCATCGCGGCTGTTATTCTCATAGCCTCATATCTCGATAATAAACTCGACCCGCTTGTCGCCATGATGGCGGAGGTTCAGGCGAAAAACAAGGTGAGCGAAATGATAAATGCTTCTACGGAGCGCGCGCTTCTTGAATCGGGATATACATATGACAATCTCGTGAATATCCGATATGACAGCGCGGGCAGGATAACCTCAATTTCCGCCGATTCGCTCAAAATGACCCGCCTGCGCACGAAAATAACGGATTACATAATAAACGATTTCAAGGATTTCGGAGGATTTACGATAGAGATTTCCGTTGGCAATGTGATGGATGACGAAATAATCTTCGGCAGACTTCCCGATATGCGCATACCCGCCTCGATTGACCCTGCCGCCGCCGTGACAAGCACGCTGGAGAGCGCTTTTGAAGCGGCGGGGATAAATCAGACTCTGCACAGAATCTATGCCGATATAAAGGTGGATGTCTGCGTGCTGACGCTGATATCGAATTTCAATATAGAGATAAACGCGAAAGTGGCTCTCGCCGAAACAGTGATAGTGGGCGATATCCCGAAGGTGTATTGGGGGAATTAACACATATGCGAAGCATGTGTGTTGGCGTCGCCGAGACAGGGGGAATTAACACATATGCGAAGCATGTGTGTTGGCGTCGCCGAGACAGGGGGAATAAACACATACGCTTCGCATTGCTTAATTCCCCGACGACCCGCATGGTAGGGGCGAACATTGTTCGCCCGCGAAGAATCTTAAAGAAACTTTTTTCTTATCGCGCTTTTGAGTGACCAAAAGCGCGGCAAAAGTCATGTAAGAGGGCTTTCCTCCCTCTTACATATCTCCCTCCGCGTGCACGAGTTAGTCGCAGGAAGTAGTGCGTGGCGAGTACGTGCGGCACAGGTTGATGGTGCAAGTCGTTAGTTTCGCGCTCCCCACAATTTCATACTACCACGCGTGCGAACATAGCGCACGAAAAAGCCGAGCAGATTCGTGCACGCATTGTCTGCACGCCCGCTGAAAGTGCAAGGCGGGGATTAACACATATGCGGAGCATGTGTGTTGGCGTCGCCGAGACAGGGGGAATTAAGCAATGCACGAAGTGCGTTGCTTGGCGTCGCCGAGACAGGGTTAGGCGGGCGTGAATCTAATATGTGCGTTGACGGGGTAGCGCGTGCATTTTTGTTTTGTTCGCTTGCGGTATTTTTTGTTTTATCTGGTATGCCAGGAACTATTCATGCCGCACCGAGCAGAAAAGCGCGGCGAAAATCCGACGAAATCCATAAAAAACAGATAAAATAAAAGTATCCTCAAAGCTCTTGAAAAAAGCCTCGGCTTGTGATAAAATAGTATCACATCCGAAGCTTAAAAAAGGCAATCAAAAGGAGCTGAAAATGAAAAAGAAGTATCTGTTTTATATCACGGGCTTTTTTTCGGGTCTTTCCGTAATGGCGATAGAGCTTGGCGCATCGCGACTGATGGCACCGTACTTTTCTTCTTCGCAGATAGTATGGACTATCATCATCGGCACGATAATGATAGCTATGGCACTGGGAAATATTCTTGGCGGAAAAATGGCTGACAAAAGCGAAAATCCCGACAGGCTTTTTATCTGGATTTTTGCCGCGGCAACATGGACTATGCTTATCCCGCTGCTCGGCAAATTCGTGATATCGGGCGTTGCCGTCGTGCTGGCGCTTTTTGTGACAAAAAATTATCTCATCTGGGCGGCGCTTGTTTCCTGCATACTCGTTTTCGTCTTTCCGCTTCTTGTGCTCGGCATGGTAACACCGAATCTTGTGAAATTCGCCGTTTCCAGCCTTGAAGAAAGCGGACGCACCGTCGGCATAATCGAAGCCTGCAATACCGTCGGCAGCATACTCGGAACATTTCTGCCGACTTTCGTCACGATTCCTTATATCGGCACGGCGCTTACCTTTGTTATATTCGCATCACTGCTTTATATTGTTTCGATAACATATTTCATCCTGCGCAAAAAATTCATAGTGAAATGCTCGGTTATCGCCGCGGTGGCGCTTGTTCTCGGCATACTCTCGATGAATATCGGCGTGGCTTTCTGGAACGGCAATATACTCTATGAGGGTGAGTCCATATACAACTATCTGCGAGTGGAAGAGGACGATAATTCGCTTATTCTTTCCACGAATGTGCTTTTCGGCGTTCAGTCCATAAAGCGCAAGCAGGGCGGACTTACCGGAATGTATTATGACTGTGCGCTTGCCGCGCCTGCCATGGCAAAAAATTCTCCCGACGATGAAATATCCGTCTGTATTCTCGGGCTCGGAACGGGCACTTTCGCCACGCAATGCGAAAAATATTTCGGCGTGACGGATACGGACGGCGTTGAGATAGACAAGAAGATAGTGAAGCTGGCATATGAATATTTCGACCTTTCCGACAATGTGAATGTCTTTGTAGAGGACGGACGCGCTTTTATTTCGCGCACGGAAAAGAAATATGATGTCATCATGGTGGATGCCTATCAGGATATAACGATACCTTTTCATATGTCGAGCAGGGAATTTTTCTCGGAGGTGCGTTCGCATCTCAAAGAAAACGGCGTCATGGTTGTCAATATGAATATGTATACCGAGGCTGACGGCGGAATAAACGACTACCTCTGCGGGACGATACTTTCGGTTTTTGACTGCGCCTATACATATACAACGGGCGGGACAAATATCGAGCTTTTCGCTTCATCCGGGTTTGACTGCGCAGAGCGCCTGCGTGAAAATCTGCCGATGCTTGGCGAGGAGCTTCGCCCGTTTCTTTCGAAAGTGAGCGATTCGCTCGAGAAAAAGGAAAAATCAGATTATATCTTCACGGATGATAAAGCGCCTGTCGAGCTTCTCGGCATGCGCGTGCTTGACGAAATGATAGTAGACGAGCTTTCCGCCGTGAAAGAGATGATAAAAGGCAAAAGCATAGGTGAGCTTTTTGATATGCTCATCTCGGGACAGTTTGCCTGAGCAAAAATTACAGAGAGGTTTAAAAATGAACACAAAGGAAATTTCGGAAATCAAAAAGACGCTCAGTCCGGACAGAAGCACGATTGCTTCCGTTTGCGGCTGTTATGTCAATGCAAGCGGAGAGATAATAGCAAAATTTTCGCGTCCGCTCGGACTGATGGGAGAGGATGAGGCTGAAAAATATCTCTTCATTTTCAAAAAGACGATATCGGGTTCGCTTTCAAAGAACCTTTTTAATATGGATTTTTCGACAGCGCAGGTTTCGGGCGGGGAAGAATACAAGCTGCTTTCGCGCCTGCGCACAAGTGAACTCGGCGATGAAGAAGCGCTCGATGCTTTCTATGCGCTTATCGCCAAGAGCGTCGCCATGAAAGATAATTATGTGATACTGCTCGCTTCGGCGAAATATGATGTGCCTTTCAAGCATATCGACGGAAATACGCTTGCCGACGATTCGAGCGAGATTTTCTCGCATATATTCTGCTCGGTTTGTCCTGTGAAAGCTTCAAAAGCATCGCTTACATACGACCCCGATGAGAAGCTTTTCCGCAATAATGCTGGCGCTTCCGCCGTTTCTGCGCCTGAAATGGGCTTTATGTTTCCGGCTTTTGACTGCCGCCGCACAAATATTTACGGTGCGCTCTTCTATACGAGAACGACAAAGGATACGCATTCCGATTTTACGGAGGCTGTATTCGGAAATGATATTCCCATGCCTGCCGATGTTCAGGAGGAAAGCTTCCGTGCGCTGATATCGGAGACGCTTGCCGATGCCTGCGACCTCACGGCGATAAAGGAAATGCGCCGTCAGATAGAAGAGAAGATAGAGGAGCACAAGGCAAGCGGCGAAGAAGAGCCGCTCACGCTGGATGGCGGCGCGATAAAGGAGATACTGGCAAACTGCGGCGCATCGGAAGAGGGACTTGCCGCATTTTCCGAGAGTTTCAAGGAAAATTTCGGCGAGATGACGGAGCTTGACCCGAAGAATCTGATAAATACGAAGAAATTTGAACTCCGCACGCCGGATGTTGTGATAAAGGTAGCACCCGATAAGCCCGAGCTTGTGCAGACGAAAGTTATCGGCGGCGCGAAATTTATAATGATTCGTGCAGACGAGGGCGTGGAGATGAATGGGCTGAATATGTTGATAGAAGAATAAACGGGATTCTAAAAAAGTGCAGAACGAAAAAGTGAAAGGGTAAATGCTTTTATTGGATAAAGGCATTTATTAAAGCTTAAATTTTTTAGTAATATCGATTTATAAGGATGGCAGGAAATCCGCGAGCGGATTTCCTGCGTTTTAATAAATTCACTTTTTCTCTCGCCGAAATCCGTCTCTGCCGTACGGTTGTACGGCGACGA
>ERZ1026780.130-NODE-130-length-63967-cov-6.656935_pt1 | contig 63967 bp, 49 predicted proteins | sample MGYA00380126_ERZ1026780 | MGnify/ENA primary metagenome ERZ1026780 (study PRJEB33269, sample SAMEA4719762) | human gut metagenome | biome: human-associated habitat; feature: organic feature; material: feces | place: Cameroon | collected 2013-10 ... | reverse complement strand
CATCCATCAATAGACCCATCTGAACAATGGGGTTGGGACGATGCTCCTTCGACTTCCCGCGGCGGCGAATACCTACTCTCCGCTTCGGGTTTTTCGGGTCGCGAAACGGTAAATCGTTATCTTCCGTCTCAAAAAAGTAATTGGTGCAATCGTAGAAGGTTATACGCATGTTGCGGTCCATTATCTTTTGGGAGTTTTCCCACACTGTGGCCTGAATGCTATCGATATGCATACTCAGCAAAGAGAGCGCTCGATAGAGATTCTCAATCGCTATCGTCGACCGGTCTATGCGCTTTTTATTGAGCTCAATCACGCTGCGCTTCGAACAAGGATACAACACCCGAAGCACTACCAATGTCTGCAAAATCTCGTTCAAGTTATACTTAATCTTCGAACCATCAGTGATTTCCTTACACATTTGAGGTAGCCCAAGACTATTGTAAAGTGGCAGCAAGAAGATATCGCCACCGCTTACAAGATTCTGTGAATCATTGCTCATAGGCTTGTCCGGCGATAATTCTATACAAACCTTTTTGCGCCCGAGTTTCTCCTCTTCGTTGAGCCTGGCTACATACGCCTTAGCCCACTCCAAGCCGTCCGGGCAGCCGTATTTCGCCTCAATCTCTTCTTCGGAACCGAGGGTCTCCACTCGTCTGGACGTACTTTTACCGGTTTTATCTCTGAATGACTTCAGCACATATATTGTGTGCGGTCTTTGTTGTCTCGAAAAACTTAGTCTCATAAATTTGCGAACACCCGGGAATGATAATACCGAGTATTACTACAAATATACGAACAAAAATTGGTTCTACCAAATTGCAAACCAATTATTTTCGTGTTTTTTTGTTTTTTTAACTGTCAAACTCCCGACCGAGTATTACTACAAAGATACAAACAAAAATGGTTCTACCAAATTGTAAACCAATTACTTTCGTGTTTTTTTGTTTTTTTAACCGTCAAACTCCCGCGTGCTCCAAAAGCCCGTTTATGGTCTTTACGCTGCGTATTCACTGTTTTTGCTTTTTGGAGTCGTTGTTCAAGGTTAGAATATTTTGTACCTTTGTTGCAATCTTTTGATTTACGTTGCCTGCCGGGCAATACTATCTATTCGTTTCGCATTTGTGGAGTATTATTCATTTTAACGCATGTATGCATATACGGATAGTCGAACTCGGCTATTTTTTCAAATAAATCAATTAAAATCAGCAATAAACATAGTTATGCGAGGAAAGAAAAACATAAAGCAAGCATTGGTATCTTTTTTCTCTTTTATAAAACAGCGTCCCGATATACAATGGTTAGCTATAGTATATTTGTCTTTTGTTATTATCTTTTGGCAATTCAATCGTCGTCTTATAGTTCCGGTAGAGTCGCCGGTAAATTTCTTTATTGTATTTGCCGACAGCGCATTGGTTACCTTGCCTATGCTATGGATTCGTAAGCGTTGGCTATGGTCTTTTTGGGTGGTTTTATCGGTTCTGTCATTGTACTTTATAGCCAATACATTGTATGCTTGCACATATTATTCGTTGATGTCGTTATCAACATTGTGTATGTGGGGAAACTTGGATAAGATGGTAATAGAAAGTGCTGTTAGTAGTTTATCACTGAGTGATGTGTCGTATATACTTATATTTTTATCTACGTTAGCTCTATGGTTCTGTAGATATAGACACAAGATAAAGAAGTTCAACTATTCTCGAAAAATTCGAGTGGCATGGGTCGTTTTTACTGTCGTATTGATTGCTTTAGCGCAAATAAAGTCGACAATTACATATCGTCAGAAATACGCCGAGCGAAATGGAAACGAGACCGGCTTTGTGGGTTCTATGGTAGATAAAATTGCCGGAAAGAATATAGCTCGGCATGAGTACTTTGATGTGAACGGACTTTTTCCGTATTTAGGCTTTTTGGTACACGAGTACTTTTCTAATGGTATGGTTTCGGAAAAAGACTATCAGCTCATGACCGAATATATAAATGGAATGCCGGACTCGGCAACGTTTGATAAACTTGCAGACTCTATACCTCCCTGCAATTTCATACTTATTGTGGTTGAGTCTTTGGAATCTTGGGCTATAGACTATTCTCAAAATGGAAAGTATGCGATGCCGTATCTTCATTCGTTAGCGGCACAGTCGCAATGTGATTCTTGTAATGTATTCTACTCGCCGAATTTGCTGTCACAGGTTTCTGTCGGGCACAGTTCTGATGGTCAAATGATTATATTGACGGGAGTGCTTCCGCTGAGAAATGATGTCGCTGCGGGGCAGTTTTACGACAATGATTATCCCACGATATTTCGTGCGATAGAGAAGAAGTATAATACAAAAAAGCCATTTGAAATAACGTGCGATGACGCAAAAATGTGGAATCAAGGACACACCTACATAGGGTATGGGTTTGAAAAATTGTACGGATGGACGAGTTTTGACCCTGAGGAAAAACTTGATTGGTATAATCGAGACAAACCCATGTTTAATATGGCTTTGGATAAAATCTCAAAATCACCGGAACAATATGCCTGTATGTTGGTTACGCTTGAGCTACACCAGCCTTATGATGGGCCATACAAGTCTAATACTTGGATAGATGCGGCAGATAATCTGTCGGTTGAAGTTAGAAACTATCTGGCAAAGGCTGCCAACACAGACCGAAGCATAAAGGAATTTATAGAAGGTCTAAAAAGAATTGGGAGGTATGAGAATACTGTAATTGCCATTACCGGCGATCATTATTCGTATGGCATGCCAAACGAAAAGAGGGTGGCTGAGGAACGCAATACGCCACATTACTTGCCTTTAGTGGTCTTGAATAGTCCGCTTGGTTCGCAGTATAACGAGCAAATAGGGGGACAAATTGATATTTATCCTACGCTATTGGATATTTTGGGCGTTGAGGATTATGGCTGGCGAGGAGTAGGGCATAGCCTTTTACGCCCCGGACATCCGAATGCGGCATTGAACTGCGAAGGGCAGATGGTGGGTCTTTCGGACGAAAAAGTGCATAACGAATTAGAAGAGGCGTGGAAAATGAGCCAAATCATTATACGTTCAAACTATTTTGCCACACATTTGCCCTAACCTTTTTTAAGAGGAGTCTCTAATTTTAAGAAAAGTTTTTCTCCAACAAGATATGTACATAGGTTTAAGGCAAGTAAAAACGGGTCATCCGACATTTCGCGTGATATGGCTATCATGAAGGGCGAAGAGTCGTAATTTGAAATACTTGTCATCGCGGAAGCCATAGGCCACACGTTTAAGCACTTTGATTTTGTTGTTAATGCCTTCGACCTTAGCAGTGGAAAGATGTCCGTCATACCAAGCTAGGATTCCTCGTCTATGAGCCAATATGGTTCCAGCCATTTTCATAAGTTGCTTTTGTCCTGAGCTTCGCGCCTGTTCCACCCAGGCCATGAGCACCTTTTCGGCTTCTTCTTTGTTGATTTGGCGCCAGATTTCCCTTAGGCTTTCTTTTAGATAATAGGCCTCTGCCAAGGGTTTGTTAAGAGCCAGGGCATTGTCCAGCCGGGATTTGTGGCGTGCATCCATGACATCCGGACCATTCATCAGCAACAGCCAACGCGTACCTTCAAAATCTCCCGTTTATTAAGGTCTTTTTCTGTGGCATATTGAGTTCTGCGGATACTGTCGATTGCATCGTTCATCAGTTTTACCACATGAAAATGGTCGAAAACTATGTTGGCATCCGGTACATTTTCCAGCACTGCTCCGATGAATGCCGGAGAAAGGTCTGTCGCGATGTTTTCCAGTTTTACTTTATGACGGCGCACCCGTCTCCAAAACCCTTTAAGAGACTCCTTGCCTTTCCCATTGCCAACATGCAGTATTCGGCCTGTGTCCAAATCAATCACGATCGTCTTGTAGACATGCCCTTTACGCACGGCAAATTCATCAATGCCTATGTTGCGCACATTCTTCAGTGATGGTGGGTTGTATCTGCGTTTAAGATAGGATTTATGGATGTCCTTCACCATATCCCAACTTACATTGAGGAAAGCTGCCACATCTTTGATAGTCCCAAACTTTAGCATTTCTACAACCAGGGTTGCAAACTCATGGGTATAGCTCCTGCTCCCTTTGGCAAAATGTATGTTCCGCTGATGGTCATAGCCGCAATCGCGACAAAGATAACGTTGAATGGGTATTATGAACAATGTTTTCTTTCTGCCGACAGGAACTCCTATAAAGGTGCGCTGACGCACTCCGTTTTTTACGTAATGATGCGATCCACAACGAGGACAACGAATTTCTTCCTTACGAAATTGGAGCTTTATATGGATTGTATTACCTTTGTATTCACAACCGCAATAATCCATGCCACGCATATTGAAAGCATAATGGAGGAGGCTTGTATTCATCTTAGAGTTGATTTGTGGTTATTTCAACCTCTAAGTTAATACATTTCTCCTCTTTTTCTATGCCCTTGTCAAATTTTCATCACGCCATTTTGCGGATGACCCTTATTTTCGTGTTTTTTACTTTTTTAACTGTCAGACTCCCGCGAATAAGGCATTTTTAGCAAGCCTTTCAAGCCCTATCTCAAGAAAAAAGTGTAAATTTGCAACTTGAATATATGCTGCGTGCCGGGAGTATCGCATTGCTCCGGTCGATAACGGCTGCACGACATCCGTCGCAATGACGCCGAAGCAGACATACAACACACAATTTATAGACAACCGAACCTCATGCGAGTAAAAATACATCACGAAGGCGTCCATATACTGATAGCACTGTTTGTGTTCAGCGCCGCCGTATGCGTGCCCCTGTGGCTGTGCGTACGCCCGCTCACCCTTGCCATCGTATTCACCGCCGTACTGGGCACGCTGTGTGTCCTGGTTACCAACTTCTTCCGGTCGCCCAAGCGCCGTTTTCGCGGCGACCCGCTGCGTGCCGTGGTCTCCAGTGCCGACGGCCGCGTAGTGGCACGCGAGGAAGTATACGAAGACGAGTACCTGCACTGCCGCTGTATCCAGCTGTCCGTATTCATGAGTATCGTCAACGTCCACGCCAATTGGTTTCCCGTAGACGGCGAAGTGGTGTACACCAAGCACCACAAGGGCCGCTTCCTGGCCGCATACCTACCCAAATCGAGCACAGAGAACGAGCGTTCGACAGTGGTTATCCGCACCCCGGACGGGCAGGAAGTGCTGATGCGCCAAATTGCAGGCGCCGTCGCCCGTCGTATCGCCACATACGCCGGACCGGGCGTCGAGGCGTCCATAGAAGACCACATGGGATTTATCAAGTTTGGATCGCGCGTGGACCTATACCTCCCCATAGGCACCGAGGTCTATGTCAATATCGGCGACAAGACCGTCGGCGGCGTCACTCAGGTGGGTATGCTTCGCCCTAAAATCGACCCGAGATTGGCGTCCAAATCCACCAAATGACAGCCCGGCCCGCCACATTACCCAAGATTATGAAACGCATCATCGCCCAAATACCCAACAGCATCACCTGCCTCAACCTCCTCAGCGGCTGTATAGCCATCATCTTTGCCTTCAAGGCCATGGACCCCATAGCAGGTCTCTACGGGTGGCAGTGGTGCGCAATCGCCATAGGCGCTGCCGCCGTCTTCGACTTCTGTGACGGAGCTTGTGCCCGCCTACTCAAGGCTTACAGCAACATCGGCGCCGAGCTTGACTCGCTCAGCGACCTGATAAGCTTCGGCGTCGCACCGGCCATGATGATGCTAAACATCTGCCTGCATTACGCTCCCGACAGCCCCTTATGTTATGCCGCACTCGCCATTCCGGTATTCGGAGCACTTCGCCTGGCTCGCTTCAATGTCAGCGATGTGGGCAAAACCACCTTCCGAGGCCTGCCCATACCGGCCAACGCAATATTCTGGATAGGCGTGGCCGGATGGATTGACCAATATCAATGCCTCCCGGGCGGCCCCGTTGTTCTGGCAGTGCTGTTCGTGCTGTTCGGATTGACAATGGTATCGCACATCCCGATGTTCTCGCTCAAATTCAAGAATTTTGCTCTGGCCGAAAACTTCCGCCGCTACGTCATCATACTCGCCACAATAGCGTTTGTCGTAATCTACGGTGTCTCGGGACTGCTCTGGAGCATCATTCTGTACCTACTGATTTCACTGCTGGCCCGCAAAGACCAATAAGTGCTCACGGAAGCCGACACATCCAAAAATCACTCTCAAACCTCTTAGATTATGTCGTTTTTCGGGATTATATTTTTCCTGCTTTTTATATTCATAATACTGCCGTTTCTCATCATTCTGATACGGACAGCATTCTTTGTACACCGCGCACGCAAGGGCATACGCGATGCCTTTCGCGGCACGAATGACGCTTACGGCCAAAATGGCGGCGGACAAGATGCCGCTGCGCCGCGACGCAGCAAGAAGATAGACCCCGATGAAGGCGAGTACGTCGCATTTGAGGATATAACCATATCAGCCACCGAGACCTCGGACAACAGACAACAGCACACCCGCTACACTGTCGAGCAGCAAATCATCGATGCGGAGTGGGAGGACATCCCCGACAGCAAGTAAGCGGCGCACCCGATGCCGCCACTTGCCGCGGCATAGATACCCGATGCCCGCACCACCGGCGACATCGGCATACACACTCGCCGCACCGATACGGCTATACGCATACAGCTATGCCCGCATACGTATGACACACAAGCATATACACCGCACATGGCACGCACAGATTACTTCAAGTTTTTAGATGCCCTGGCCGCCAATAACGACCGAGCATGGTTTCAGGCACATCGCGCCGAGTATGAGGCCGTCCGCGACCAATGGCTCGACGATCTGCAAAAACTTATAAACACCCTGAGCACCTTTCGCCCCGAATTGCGCAACCTCGACCCCAAGGATTGCACATATCGCATATACCGCGATGTACGTTTCAGCCCCGACAAATCACCCTACAAACGTCATATAGCCGCGCTGATAGCTCCCAACGGGCGACGCTGCGTGGACGCGTGTATATATCTGCAAGTTGCAGCCGACGGTTTTGACACAGGCGTATACGGCGGCCTTTGGATGCCCGATACGGCACAGAAACGCAAAGTGCGCTCGGCCATCGATGCCAATGCCGACGAATTTACCGAAATAGCGGCCGCACTGGACTCCAACCCGGCTTTTACGCCACAGTGGTGGGGCGAACACTTGAAAACGGCGCCCAAGGGCTGGCCCAAGGATCACCCGATGATCCGGTATCTGCGCATGAACGAATGGGGCCGTTTTGCTCCTTTGTCGCGCAAAGATTTTGACTCGCCGGCGTGGATTGACACCGCAGCCGAATACATACGCGCCCTCATGCCGCTGGTCGATTTTCTCAATTTCTCGATACACGAAGACAACTCCTTATGACCGACGGACACGCCCCACGCATCACGATATTCACGCCCACGTATAATCGCGCATACATACTCCCGCGACTATACGAAAGCCTTGTGGCTCAGACTTGCCGGGACTTTGAATGGATTGTCGTGGACGATTGCTCGACAGACGATACCGAGGCGCTACTCAACAGTTGGGCCGCCGAATCACGCATCAATATGCGCTACTTCCGAATGGCGCAAAACCACGGAAAACACGCCGCCATCAATAGGGGCGTCACCGAAGCGCGCACACCGTGGTTCTTCATTGTCGACAGCGACGATCATCTGCTTGAAAATGCCGTCGAATGGGCAGTGGCTTGCACCGACCGCGCCGCTTCCGACCCGGAGATTGGCGGAATCAGCGGCACGCGTATACACCTTGACGGCACGCGCATAGGCTCGCCTAAATCCTTCGATGACCTCGAATGTCTGCCGACCGAGCTGACACTGAAATACGGCATTTCGGGCGATATGGCCGAGATATGGCGCACGGACGTGCTGCGCTCGCTGCCATTCCCGGTATATGAAGGCGAGAAATTCTGCCCCGAGGCACTTATATGGTTCCGCATCGCCGATCGCGGCCTCCGCGTCCGATATTATTGCCATCCGATATATGTCTGCGAATACTTGGGCGACGGCCTTACCGCCTCCATAGTGCGTCAGCGCGCACACTCACCCAAGGCTTCCGCGCTTTTCTACTCCGAAATAGCTCATCGGCCAATCGTCTCAACGGCACAGCACATCAAAGCCGCCATCAATTTCTGGCGCTTTGCGCGCGGTCCCCTATCCTCTCGTCTTCGCCAAATCGGCGGCGCCGCCCTGCCGCTTCTCCCGCTCGGCCTGCTCATGCGACTACGCGACCGCCTGCGATAGCCACCACGGCACCATCAATCCCGGAGTCATCAGACGGTATTGAGAGCCATAGGCGCACTCAGCAAAACAAGTTCAATAAGAGGAATGTCATTACTCCCATCATTTCCACCATTCCCATCACCCTCACCTCTCCCATCATTCCTATTACTCCCATCATTCCCATAAAATAGCAAAAGCCACCAGTTTCAACAACTGATGGCTATGCAATACTTGAAAATGCGTTACAAGTCGTGGTTTTTTGGATTTAAGGACCTTCGAATTTCTTTTAACTCAAACAAATTATCAATCACTTGTGGATGTTCTTATCCGATGCAAAGGTACACTATAAATCTTAAACGTAAATGCTTTTTTGCGAAAAAATTCAGTTAAATAACGTTAATTAATTCGCTTGTACCATTTTTTGATACACCCAACCCTAAGAGGGTTCCCCTGCACAAGCGACATTTCGGACCTCCATCCTTGTTCTGTGCACCTGTGCAGGGCCTTAGCTTTATTCGACGGTAAAGGTGTAGTTTTCTTTTAGTATGGTTTCGCCGGATCCGCGGTCATCAATTTCGACACACAGCGTCATTGTGCGTCCGCGATAAGGACGAAGGTCCGCCGTCGGAATGTATATTTCGGCGTCATTATAGGCCACACTATTGCTCTGCGGCTCGGCGGTGCGCCCGTACAGCATCCCGGACTCGGGATCGGTGGCACGCTTGGGGTTGTTGCCGTCTTCGTCGTAAATCCAGACAAAGAGACCGATGCGCTTGCCTTGACAATTCTCGACGTCAAAGTCTATGGTTGCAACGGCGCTATCCTTACCCTGCGCCGTGGTATTCTGCTTCAAATGCACGCTCTTGATGACGGCGGAGGGCGCATTGGAAGACGCCGAACCGCCGTTGTCATACATCGAACCGGCGGACGACCCGCTCGATGAGCCGCCGACATTGCAGCTATATACATCGGAGACGATATCTTCGCGAGTTTCGTCATCGTCGACAATGACGCGGAATTGTACCGTACGGCCCATCAGCCCGGCTCCGCGCAGCTTGCTGTGCGGAATGTACAGTTCGGTACTCGTAACGGTGTTAATTTCGTAATCTACGCTTGTCATTTCAAGGTCGGCAACAGGCGAGCCGTCGAATTTGGCAAAGCTTCCGCTGTCATCCAACGCAAAGATATAGCAGTTGACCTTACGGTCCTTGCAGTTTTGCACCGTATATCCGATATCGGCCTTGAGGCAGGTCTCGCCGTCATGCTCGACATTGTCCGTAAAATTCACAAAATCGATAAATCCGGCGCGCTGTCCGTTGAAAGCGTATGCAATATTCTTCTTAGCCAAGGTGTTGCCGTCAGCATCATCGATGGACACCTCGACATTGACCACATCATTGCGGAATTTGCCCAATTGATTCAGCGGAATATACAGGTTTACGTTCGTAAACTTAGTACTCTCGTATTGAGGAGTGCTTTCGTCTACCGTACCGACAATTTTGTCATTGTAACGATAGTATGTATCGCCGTCTTTTACTATGGCGTAAGCCTTGATTGTCTTGCCCTTAGAATTATCTACACTGAAATCGAGCGAAACAGCGAAGCAACGCTGACCGTCTTGCTCGGTCACGCCTATACGGGATTCCAAAATCGAAGCGGACGCTCCGGAAGCACTCGGACGCGTGGTCGTCTCGGTCGTTGTGCCGCCTCCGGCTCCGGCACTACCGCGCTCTATGTCAAAGGTTGTGGTGTATACCTTGCGGCCATCTATATACGCTTCGTAGGTGTACGTACCGGCGGGGAATTCGTTGGCACGTCCGCGCCCGTATATACGGTCGGGCAGGAAGCTGCTCTCGCCCGAGCTTATCGTCACTTTTTCTTCGCTCGAGTATCCGGCCGGCGCGGTCTTGCCCATTTCGCGAAAAACGCTGCCGTCGGGTTTGATGAGCTTGACACGCAATGTCTTGGTCACCGTCTTATTGAGCGGAGTGACGCTGCACGCAATATATAGTTTATTGAGGTCATCGACATACAGCGGACCGTTGACATCGCCTATAATATCGTTGTTGTCATCGAGATTTGCGATAATCAATCCGATAATTTCCACATTTACGGACGAGGTCGTCGCGGTGTTGTTGCGCTTGCCGCTTGTCCCGGAAGGGCGCGTGGAGGTACGGGGCTTGTTCGAGCTGCTGTCATTCTTGGACGCAGCCGCGATGGCGCTGTTGCACTTGCTGATACCGGCATTAATACTGCGGTCGTGCTCGGATGCCACATATCCGGGGTCGCTTTTGGCTGCCTGGAATTTCTTTTTAGCATTTTGGTACTGCTGTACGGTCGAGGCCGTGGTCAGCAGCGACTGAGCGGCGATGAGGGTGCGGTTGACGCCGGCCACGGCGCCGCCCACGCACATAAGTACCGCGAGGAGTAGAGTTGTTAGTCTTTTCATTTTATGTCTTATATGAAGTGAAAATTATTGTCTTAGGGGGGGCTAATTGCAGTATTCAGGGCTTGGTATTGTAGAAAACTTTTCCACCGGCGCTCAACGATATGGCCGTAGCCTCGGTCCCTTCGGGTACGTCTATCACGAGTTTATGCCCCGTGCCGGGCTCGATGGATACGGTTGCATCGCCTTGGTCCAACGGCTGTGACACGTCCCCGGATGTACGGTCATACAATACATAGTGTATGGCGACGTTATCTATCGTGCGTGTGGTCAGTCCGTTATACTCGACTTCGACAGAACGTCCGTCGGCAGACAAGCCGCACTTGGTCACGGCCATATATACTGCAGGGCATTGCGTGGTGCGCTCCAAGGCGCTGACCGCCTCATAGACGCGATTGGTCGTTTCGCCCGAAACGGTGATGCAATCGGGCACGCGCAAGTGCAGGGAAGCAGCGATATTGTAGTATTCGATGGCGGCCGGAAGGTCTTCGGCTACTTCGTACTGGGAGTTTGCAGCTCGCAGCCATGCGTCTATAGCCGGCTCGGCCTTGTCATTGTACGCCGTCACGAGTTTTTCGACAGCCGGCATCGAGTCATCCATAAACGGGTTGTCCTCGATGAGCATACCCAGCGAGTCTATTCGCGAGGCAGCCGACAACAACGGCTCGTACTCGTCATTGGTGGCCACGGCAATATCATGCGACGCCGAGGCAACCAGTTTGTCAAAGAGCTCGACCACCGGAGCGGCTTCTTCGTCCGCCACCTTGGCCTTTTTGTCGTCCTTGAATATGAAGTACCACGCAGCTCCGGCACCCACGGCAATGACGATAACGGCAGCTATAATGCTCACTATCATTAATTTCTTGTATTTGCCAATTTTCATCTCGCTTTCTACGACTTCCTTGGCAGACGGAGTCTTGTGCTGCGGCACGGTGCCGGCAGGTATGGTGGCGCCTATATCGCCGCCTTCGCGTATGGTCTTTTCGTTGTCCGTGCGCACCGTCGATTGGGGTTGCTCGGACGGCGTCTCCCAAGGCGTCATATCTCCGGCCAGACGCGCAGCCGTATACTTTTCGAGACGTTCGGCTGAGGGACGATCCCACGGCTCTTTGGCCAGACAAGCACGTATGACATCGTTCAAGTCCTTGGAAAATTTTTCGGTATCTATATTAGGCAATTCGGCGCCGGCTTTGAGCATCGCGCCGCCCTGTCCCATAAACGGGAGGTCACCCATAGCCAATTCGTAGGCGGACACGCCCAAAGACCAAATATCGCTGGCGTTGACCGTAACCGGATTGGCGGCAAAACGTTCGGGCCCCATGTAAGGTATCGCCCCGGACGAACGGACGCGCTGCGACTGCTTGCGCATGGTGTTGCGCATCTTGCGGCTGATACCGAAGTCCGTAATCAGGAAGCGTCCCCGGTCGTCACGCAATATGTTCTCGGGCTTGATATCCTGATGCACTATCGGCGGTTCCTGTGCGTGCAAATAGCGGAGGCCGGCCGACACATCGTGTATAAAGCGCCATATCGTGGCCTCGTCGGCATTGCCGGCCAAAGCGGAGGCATTGCCGTTTTCACAATACTTCATAATCAGGTAGGGACGATGTTCCCAAACGCCGTAATACTGCGCCGTCAGCAGATTTTCGTGACTGAGGCCATAGGCGACCTTGTACTCGTCCTTAAACTCGCTTTGTCCGCTCTGGTCCAGCGAGATATACAACTTTATGGCCACATCTATGCCCAATTCGCTGTCTTCGGCTCTCCAAACTTCGCCGAAACTGCCGCTACCCTTGTATTCCTTGAGTATGTAGCGGTCGGCTATTTTCATATTCGGTTTTAATTCGGACGTGCTCATATCTTATTGTTTTGTTTGTTTTCTTTATCCTTGCTTTTTTCGGGAAGCGGATTTGTCCCGGGTTTGGCTTCCTGTTTCGGATCAATTTTGGCTTTCCGGTCGGTCTTTGCCTTGTCTTCGGTCTTAGCCTTATCGGACGGTGCATCGTGGCGCGGGGCCGCATTGCGCCTTATCTTGTCCTGCACGGCGCGGCTGTCTTCGTTGCCTGGCTGCTGAACCTTTTGCGGTTGTGCAGGCTTGGCCGCCTCTGCATTTTCATGGCCGCGACGCGTCTGTACGCGTATATTCTGCTGTGTCGGCGCGACTTGCGTTCCGCGCACGTGCTGTACGCTTGTCGTGTCGGGCGTCGTCGTTTCAGTCGGTGCAGGCTTGGCCGGTGCAGGCTTTGTCGGCACGGGCTTGGTCTGTTCGGCCTCCCCGCCTCCGTCGGACTTGATATATATAGCCACCGCGGCTCCGGCCACAAAGAATATAGCAAATATTATGACGGCCAGCACATAGTTGCGGCGTGGGGTCTTGCCTTTTTCGGCATTTTTGCTCGCTTTGGGGGAGACGGTTGTCGCTCCGGTCTCGAGCGTCTTGCTTACGCTATCCGACGGCGGTGCGCCGGCACCCGAGCATACGCGGCACAGCATCACCGTCACATTGTCGTACCAATCGGCCTCACGCGCCGCCGACATCAGTGCCCGCCGACACGCTGCGGCATCCTGCGCATTGGCGGCAATGACGCTTTCCAATGTCGGAGCCCCGGCATCGGCGCCGACCGGCCTATCGCGCAACACTCCGCTAAGGCCGTCGCTACATAGCATAATCACATCGCCGTCACCCACAACGAATTGCGCCGTCTCGGGACGTGCCGCCTGACTTGGATCGCCAAGGCTGCGCGTAACGATATTGCCCTGCGGATGTCCGAAAGTTTCTTCGTAAGTCAGGACGCCGCGGTCGGCCAATTCCTGAACATACGAGTGGTCGCGCGACAGCGGACGTATGCCCGTACCCGGGCGGCACATATAGGCACGACTATCGCCTATCCACGTGACTGTAAGCTCATTGCCTACCAGCCACGCCATAATCATTGTCGAGCCCATTCCGGCGTGTTCGCTGTCATGCGTGGCATCGGCCTTGACCGCCGCATCGGCGCGACGGATAATATCTTCGAGCATACGGCCGCGAGCGGAGGCATCTTCGATATGCGTCCGGTCGATGCCCTCAAAGGCTTTGGTCGCGACGTCTATGGCTATGGCCGAGGCGACTTCGCCGGCATTCATGCCGCCCATGCCGTCAGCCACCACCATGACCACGCCGGCTTCGCCGACGATTGCGGTGCCGTCCGGAGCGCCGCCGTTGACAAAAGCCGTGTACCCGGGCGTATTCTCCGAGGATACCAGCAGCAGACTGCTGTCCTCGTTACCTTGGCGCGGTGCGTCGGGCTTGAATTTTCCGGCAGCATCGGTATAGCTGTCCAGTTGGAGTGTGAGTTTCTTGTCCATATCGTTGTATTTGAGGAGTGGTACGAGGAGATATATCTTTATGTAGTACGAGGAGATATATGCGTTATAATTATCTTTCAGGATTTATTGCCTTGGCAGCGGCAGCCGCTGTTTTACATGTTATTGCCCTGGAATTTCGGCTATGCCGTTCTCGTCATCACCTTACGGCCGACAGGGGTACAATAAATCCCAGCGAAGACCCGGCGACGGCGCTGACGATACCAACTACACGCAGATTGCCGTCGGCATCCGTATAGAACACCGGGCCGCCGCTGTTGCCATGTTCCAAAGATGTCTCCGTGGTGTAGATAACGCCGTCACGCAAACCGGGGACACTGACCGTAGCCGAGCCCAGAAGCGGCTGTATGGCGCCGTCGCTATTGCTGCCGAAGCCGAGCGGATAGCCCAATATGGTCAGGCGCGTACCGCGGCTGAGGTGGCTACATGCCGCAGTATCGAAGTCCAGGCCCGCACCGCCGGCATTGAACCACGCGTAGTCGGTCTCGTCGGTATTGGCGCGGCTGACCACAACTCCGTCCTCGGTGGTCATGCGGCGGTCGTGCGAACCGTTGGTATGGAACATCGTGGAGTTGAAGCGCATAGTGCGGCCCGTGGGAGATGTCGCCACAAAATGAGCGACGACGGCGCCGCCGTTATTTGCCAGCAAGTTCAGCGTAAAGTCCTGTCCTTCTTGGTCGCTCCAGAAGAGCCACGACTCGATGACGTGCCGCGCCGTCACAAAACGGCCGTCACGCAGCATAAAGCCCGTGCCGCTCCATCCGCACAGCGACTCGCTGCCGTCCAGGGGCACACGGCGCACATTGCCTTCTTCGTCCGTCACATCTATAGCCACGGCGCTGATATAGTAGACGTAAGCCGAGGCGCGGTCCAAGGCGCTATTATCGTATCGACGCGAAGCCACACGCGGCATTCCTCCGTGCGGCACCATAGTCACCGGCGTCACGGTGGTGCCGTCTATGGTTTGACCCATAGCGTCAAGACTTGAAATGCGCTCGTCCAGAGTGCCGCGCAGGGCGGCATTGTCGGCCGTAAGCGCCGCGATGAGCGAATCCTGAACGGCTTTTTCGCGCGTATAGGCTGTACGAGCCTGCTCCAGAGCCTGTTGCTGCTCATGTATCAAGCCTTGCTGCCGTATGATGAAGTACACGCCGGCCGCAGCCAGTAGTGCGACAAGTATGCCCATTACGACCATGGCACGCCGATAAGGGCGCAACGCTTGCTGACGGAAGAGGACCAAACGCGCCGACAGCCCGATACTGCGTACCAGACCCCGGTCACCCTCGGGCATAATGAAGCCTAAACGCGGTCCGTCGGTGGATAGTTGTATTTCGTCGCCGTTATGCAGCAATACGGGCCCGGTAATGCGCTTGCCGTTGACCAATGTATCGTTGGTATGCGACAGCGGCGTCAGGCGCCATGTCGTGCCGTCTTCGGCCTTGGATATGGCGGCATGGCGGCGGCTGACCGTGGGGCAATCCTCGCCGTAGCGCACCTGGCACTTGGTATCGCGACCCATTTCGATATAGTCGACGATGATGCGCTGAGCCTCACCGGCGCGATGACCGGCCGTGGCTGTCTTGTGCTCAAGAATGTAATAGCGCCGACCGCCGGCACCGAATATGGACTTCATCCCGGCGCCTAAGGAGCCGCCGAGGCTGTGTCCGCTGTTGTTGGATTCGTTGGGCATGGTAATGTCGTATGTTATACTTTATTGGTTGTCTGTATTGTTTTGTCGGCTCTTTGTAAGGTTTTTAAGGACCTTAGAGTTCAATCGTCCGTTTATTTGGTTTTTGTCGCGCGTTCGACTCGCAGCTTGGTATCGCCGATACTGATGATATCACCCACGGCAAGTATATGTCCGTCGGCATCTACTTCATCCGAATTGACATACGTGCCGTTGAGCGACGGATGCCACGATGACGTCGCGGTATGGTCGCACGAGGCGGTACACGTGGCGCAGGGGAATACCTCCGCGGAGTGCTGAGCCACAGGACAGCCCCCGCGATATTGCCCGTCGCGGACAATCCACCGACGCATCGACGCATCGTGCTCGATGGTGCAGTGGCGACGCGAGATGTATGCGCTGTCGCTTTCGTGCAGCTGTATATGATTGGCCACTCGACTGTCGGCATCTTCGCGGCCTATGTATATGACGTCGGAGCCCTTGGCCACGGACGCAAGGTCGAATGTCTTGCCGGCATCGTCACCATAAGTGACTTCAAGTACCAAGTCGTCGGAAACGGCCGCCGTGGCCACGCGCAATGTATCGTGCACGGCTGCCGCCGCCCCGGGCACAAGACGTGCCGCTTCCTCGGCGCTGCTGATACGGTGCTTGAAATCGGGAACAAGGCAACCTTCGATAAGGTCGAGCCACGCCGAAGTGCGGCTGTCCGAGCGTAGTGCCTCGCGATTCCATTGTCCGCGTTGGACATTGAGTACATAGCGCGCCATATCGTCATCGCTGCGCAGGTGCCCGAAGGGCAATGTGCGCGTCAACAACTGATACATCATCACTCCGAACGAGAATATATCCGTAGTGGGCAGCACCGTGGCATTACCGCGCCGCGGGTTTAGCTGCTCGGGAGGCATATAAGCCACCGTGCCGAATCGTTGACGCGGCACGCCCGACCATCCGCGACGGGTCATACGGTTGTTCTGATCGCCGCTGATGCCGAAATCGGTGAGCATAGCCCAAGTATCGTCGCGCAACAGCACATTCTCGGGCTTGAGGTCGCGATGAACGCGCCCGGCGCGGTGCAGGTCGCCGAGGCCTTCGAGTATTTGGCGAGACAGCAGAGCCAAGTCTAACGTGCGCTCGGCGGCGGCGTGCCACAAGTCACCCCCGCTACAGTATTCCATCACCATATAGGGATTACCCTCGGCCGTACCCTTGAACAGAGCGTGCACAAGGTGGCGGCTGACAATACGCGAGGTGTCATATTCGCGGTCAAAGCGGCACAGCAGCCCTTCGCGCTCGGCAGGCATTACCTCCCAGACTTTCAGCAGCTTGAGCGCATATACAGTGCCATCCGCATCGGTCACGCGAAAGACCTTACCGTATGTACCCTCACCCAAAAACGCCAGGACCTTCCATCGGCCGTCGATAACGTCTCCGACAGCGAAGTCGCAGCGTTGGGCTATAATCGGGTTGCTTTTGCTCATGGATGTATATACGTGCAGGTCAATGAATTGTATTATTCAGGCGGGTATGACACACGGGGCAGTGCTGCAACAGCGACGACACCGGGTAGCCGCACTGCGCACACGGCGGAACATTCGTGTGCGCCGACTCATGCTCTTCGGCATCGGGAACGTCCGGCAAACGGCCTCCGCATTTGGCGCACGTGGCTTCTTTGTCTCCGTTGGGCCAGCCGCAATTTCTGCAAATCTTCATATCTGTGTCGTGTCTGTTGTTTCGCGCCTGTTTTTGTATCAGCGTCGTGCCCGATGCGCCGCCAAAGTGCGCGTCTGAAGGGCCGACAGCCTATTAACTTACAAAAATATACATTATTTAAGAATTACGGTGATAGGCTGATGTTAATGAATATTAAAACGCGGTGTCTTTGCAAATCAGCGTGACCCGCCCCACAAATTTTCGCCAAAATCGCCGCGTAGTTTTGCGTCGTCATCAAGCAAAGACAAATTATGATTAAAGCGACCATATTCTTGCTATGCAACGCATTAAGCGCAATCGCCGTGGCACAATCCTCGTCCGTGCGAATAAACGTATTGCACACTTATTCGTACGTAGAGATATCTGAAATTCATTTTCGGGTTGGCCGGTAGTGCTATCTATGAGGCGCTCCGTGTATTTTCCAAATCTATGCCAAAGGAGCCCAAAGCCGGAAAAACCGCGTCAACTACGATAGTTAATGTTTTCTTTACAACAACTCAGTACTTTCGCATTGCCAAACAAAACGCTTTCAGTATATGTGGAAATATTATGTACTGCTCTCGGCATTCTTTGCCGCACTGACGGCGATTTTCGCCAAAATCGGCGTCCGCAATATCAATTCCAATCTTGCCACGGCGATACGCACCACGGTAATACTGCTTATCACCTGGGGCATAGTCCTGGCAAGTAGCCACCGTGCCGATATCCGCGGCATTACGGGTCATATCTGGTTGTTTCTGATACTGTCGGGCATAGCCACGGGCCTGTCCTGGCTGTTCTATTTCAAAGCTATACAAGAGGGAGATGTGTCGCGCGTGGCGCCCATAGACAAGCTCAGCGTGGTCATCACCATCTTTCTGTCGTTCCTGCTGTTGAAGGAGCAAATCAGCCCCAAAGTCATCCTCGGCGCCGCCCTCATCACAGCCGGAAGCATCGTAATGCTCATCAAATAGTTCAAGAAACAAATAGCCTGATGAAACTGCTGATTATCGAGGACGAACGCCGGCTGTCGGACAGTATCGTGGCTTATCTCGGCAACGAGAAGTACCTCTGCGAGCAAGCCTTCGACTATGACCAAGCCATAGAAAAGGCCGGGATGTACGACTACGACTTGATACCGTCGCATAGACGTTCGGCACACGAATGGATGAATACTCTGGCCCTCGGCTCGGCTTTTATGATTACTTTCTAATCCGCGGCACTCATTTTTTTTCTTAAAAAAAACGGTCTATATGCAAAAAAACGGGCAGCGCACGGCTGTATGTCACAAAAAAGCACTAACTTAGCCGTTGCATCGCGGTACGTGTCGCTATGCACTATATCTACCATCCACATAACAGCACAAACCATCTATGAAGAAATCTCTACTTATCCTTTTGGGTGCCACGGTATTGGCCCCCATGGCTTACGCCGGCGTAGAAACAACCGAATACCCGACCGTTGACGGCCTGACTTGCCAAAACATTTGGCAGGTAAGCCGCGCATTGGACAACACCGAGTACGCCACCGCCCCGTATGCAGCCTACACAAACAAGGCTCGCACTATGGTCATCAAAGACGGACGCATATTACTGGCCGAAAGCCCGACAATCACCGAAGGCGACAGCTCCAACGACTATGGCCGCATCGTCATCTTTGATCTGGCAACGGGCAAGTACGAAAAAACGGTGCAAATCACCGTCAACGGCACGCCCCTCACCGGACTGCTGTGCGCCAACCAAATAGGCGTCGATGACTTCGGTAACGTTTGGGTCACCGGAGTGGTGGGCGATGCTTCCAAACGCCCGTTCAACATCTATCGCATCAAGGACTTGGACACCGGCGAGGCCGAATTGGCATTATCGCTGTCCGTACCCGAAGACGAGGAAGTCATGGCAACACGTCACGACTACTACGACCTCGTGGGCGATATCACCGGCAAGCAGGCCGGAACGGTATTCATGACCCCGGCAGCCCCGGTAAGCGGAGCCACACTCAAGGCATACAGCTATGTCTTCGGATTTACCCGCGAGCAAGGCAGCGAGGAATGGCAACCGCACATGAATGACGGCATATACTATACCAGCATCTACGACGACACCTATCCCGAAGGACAATCCACCTGGGACGGCGCGCCTATGATTCGCATCGTGCGCAACGAGGAACACTCGGGCGATATGTTCTACATCGATGCTTTCACCACGCACCCGACACTGTACAACAACTCGGGCACACTCATCGAATCATTCCGCTCGTGCCCGGAACTGGCACCTTCGACCACCAACGTCAACGGCGTCAACGAATTTGCCTTCGGCGACGACCACTACCTGACCTTCACGCTGGACGATGCGTCCACGCTCAATTCACAGATTCGTGTATGCAAATTGGGCGCCGGCGGGACATTTGAAGGTTCGTCATTGTTGTGGGATCTTCCCAAGAACGGTCTGGGCGCAGTACGCGACGGCGGCACTCGTGCCTTCGCACAGGAAGTCGTGGTACGCGCCGACGCCAACGACAAGTACGGCTGCTACCTCGTCATATTCAAGCCCAACAACGGCATGGCGGCATATCGCATCGCCCAAGAGGGATGGATTGACACCATCGGCGGAATTGACGATGTAACCACCGACGAGGACAACAATGCTCCCGTAGAGTACTACGACCTTCGCGGCATACGCGTCAATCCCGACGATGCAGCCGCCGGCCTGTACATCCGCCGCCAAGGCAGCACCGTCAGCAAGGCCGTCATCAAGTAAATCCGTCGCACCTACGACAGATATAGTTTATTGAGTCTCAGGACAAATTCTATCATAAGACCCTTTTGTTGTATAACCATAGGAAGCCGATATATCTATTATATCTGCCGGATATTCCCCAATTTTGCATCGCGAACGGAGGCCACATTCAACGTCCCGGCACGGACGGCAAATTGACAAACCGCCGCAAACGCATACTGCATTTCAACTTATGAAGAAAGTCTTATTACTCCTAATGCTTTTTGCGACAGCCGTTGTCGCAATGCAAGCCAAGACACTCGTGGCTTATTACAGCTACACCAACAACAGCCGCACCATAGCCAACGCTCTCGTCGGGCTGTTGCCTGACACCGATATCCTGGAAATTCAACCGGCAGAAGAAGGGCTCGACTACGCCGCCAACGGCAACGCGCTCGGCAATCAGCTCGTACGAACCATCCTCAACGCCCCCTACGACTCGAGCTCTTATCCGCCTATCAAAGACGTTGACTTAGACCTCGACTTATATGACGAAATAGTCATTGTTGCGCCTCTATGGTGGACGCATATGGCACCACCTATGCAGACGTTCCTTTTCAAATACGGCAATAAAATGGCCGGCAAGGGAATCGGCCTTGTCGTATCCAGCGGTGGAAGTCCCATCTATGATGTAGAAAGCGATGCCAATCGTCTGATTCCGCAAGGTGTCTTTTTGGAAAGTCTTTTGATATATTCTTACCAAACATCCTCCTGCGGCACGATACTGACCGATTGGATTACCCGAACGGGCATCGGAACACTGGGCATCGCAGACGCCGAAACAGCGTCGGAGGCTATTTCGATTGACGGCACACAACTGACCGTCTACGGCAATTTCGACCGCATAGCCGTATATAACACTGTTGGTAAGCAGCTTATCGCATCGACAAGTCGCGTCACCGACCTGAGCAGCCTCCCTATCGGCCAGACCTATATCGCGATTATTCAAGGCGCCGATAGCACTATACGACATAAATTCGTACTCCGATAAGCGCTCGCGCACAAGAGATTAGTAGCGCTTATCCATTCGTTTTAAGAAAGACCCCCGGTCGTCGGGGATTTGTTTGTTTTACATGAGTCCCTATTTTAGGGAGACACTCCTGCCATAGGCAATTGCTGTGGCAGGGGTGTTTTATTCTATGTTTTTTCGCTATGTGTCAGTCGCTTACCTCGATACAGCAGCATCAAGACAGAACGACAGCATGCACGGTCGAAGTGCATGTATATGGGTCTTTGGTCAATTGGAGCTGCACCGGAATCATCTCGCGCAGCGAGGCGTTGTGGCTGATGAGCACCACGCGGCGGCAGGTGTCGCGCTGCAATGACTGCAATAGCTCTACGGCATTTTGCAGTGGCTGGCCGCTAAGCGTGCCGAAACCCTCGTCAATAAACAGGGTGTCCACGGCAAGGCTGTCGCTAATCTCGCTCAAGGCCAACGACAGCGCCAGTGACACCAGGAAGGTCTCGCCGCCTGACGGGGTATTGCCCGAGCGAACGACTCCGCCGCGACCGATGTCGCGAATATTTATATTAAGCGTACCACGCACGCCCACAAGGTCATACTGCGGCGTAAGCTTGTGCAAATAAACATTGGCACGCTCCAGCAGCGACTCGAGGACAAAACTCAGAGCGATGCGGCGGAAGCGGTCGCCGACCGAATCGCCGAGTATGGAATTAAGCTGATCCCATTTGTCGTACTCAGCCTTGGCCGCGGCCACGCGCTCCAGCAGTTCCTGATGCTCGCGGTGCAGCGCATCGTCCGATTCGAGCCGCTCGCGCATTCTGCCTATCTCGCTGTTGGCTGTATCGCGGCGTTGCGACATCTCGGCCTTGGCTTCTTGAAGCAGTCGCACGGCTTCGGAGGCTTCGTCGCCCTCGATTTCAGCCATCGGGGCATTGCCTTCCGCCTTGATATGCTCGGCGGCACGGCGCTGCACTTCGGCAAGACGCGCACAGGCTTCGCTGACAGCCTGTTGAGCCTTATTTATCTCGTTACGTAATCGCTGTATTTCGCGCGAGTCCGTAGCCGCCAGGCGTTCCAACACGTCACGCGAAGTGTCGCTATGAGAGTCGAGATATTCTTGCAATGCCGCCTCGCAGGTCTTGGCTTTGGCCGCAATTTCATCCAAAGCGGATTTGGCCGCGGCAATCTCGCGCATAAGGCGATTGAGGCCGTCCACGCTGACGGCGCTCGCCGACATATCGCCGGGGGCCAAAACCACGTCGTACGGTTGAGCGAAGCCATCTTCATCGGGCATACCTTCGGGCATAGCGTCCAGGGCTTGAGTATACAGTTTTTGCATTTCGCCGAGCGTACGTTCGTGCATCTCGACTTTATGTCGTTGGCTGTCTATCAGGCTTTTTTGCTTTTCATCGGCTTCGCGTGCAGCGAGGTACGCATCCTTTACGACTTGCCCCGACACTTCGCGAATATCGCCGAAAATATGCTCCGTATCAATACTTTCAATCTTATCACGAGCCTCATTCTTAGCGGTCTCGGCATCCTTCAATGCTTTGTCTATCTGCTTGATGGCCGATTGCGTATTCGTAAGGGCATTGACGCTCTTTACGTGGCTTTCGCGCGCCTTGTCCCGAGCGGCCGTGCAGCGGTCCACCGTCTTGCGCGATGCCTCCAAATGTTTCTGCGCCTCGCCTATCGACCGCAATGTTTCCTCGGTGCAACGGGTATCTTCATCCAAGGCCTTAATCAAGCTGTCGATGGCTTCAATGTCGGCCGTCTCGATTTGAAGGTCGTCGACGGACTTATTTACAGCTTTTTGCCGCGCCTCAATGTCGGCTTTTATCTTTTCGAGCGAACGACGGCCCTGCTTGCACATTTCCTCGGCGGTAGTCTTTTGACGCATAAGGGCATTGCGACGGTCGCGTAATTCGTTCAAGCTTTTCTGAGCCTCGTCTTTCTGCGCTTTGATGACGTTACATTCGTCCTCCAAGTCGCGGCGCTGCGGCAATTCGTGCTCTATCTTCTGCCGGCACAACGGACACGTGCACCCGACTTCGAGGTGGCTGCGAAGTTTGTCCAGATCCTTGCCTGCAGCCATATTGGCCAAGGCAAAAGCATTCTCCACCGCTTTCAGCGTCTTGTCCGCCGTATCTATCAGCGGATCTATTTGAGCTATCTCTGTGGCTTTAGAACTGACAATAGTCTCATTTTCACCTATTTTATTCTCGATATCGGCCATCTCGGCTTGACGGGCTTGTAACTCGCCGACGGCAGCACGCAGCGACACCAACCGTCCTCGACGAGTCGCCTGACGGGTGCGATTGGCATTGACCTCATCGGGATTCAGCGAGGCCAGTTTTTCCTCTCCGTCCTTGACCGCCGAGACGGCATCGTCCAAGGCTTTCTGCGCGGCTTCCAGCTCTTTTTCGGTCTTGGTCTGAGTATCTTTGGCTTCGGCCTCGGCTTTATGTTTTGCGTCAAGGTCGAGCCGATATTTTCGCATCGAATTATCGGACAGCACAATAGTGTTGAGTGCTCCGACAAATTGTTCGTCTTTGGCGAAAACTTCGCGCTGCTGTGCTCGGGAGGCGTAATCCGTCTCATCGGCGTTCAATCGTGCTTTTTCGTCATCAAGACTCGAACGCTGTTTTTCGAGTCCACGAGCGGCACCGGCAAGTTTCATTGCGCACATTTCAAGCGTACGGCGGCTGTCTTCGCCCCGTTTTTTATTACCTTGAACCTCGCGCAATCCGTTGATGACGGCAGCGGCATCATCATACAACGCCACCTGCGCCGCAGCGGCAACGTATTCCGGGGCGGTCAACGTCTCCTCGGCCGATTTTTTTCGGGCGGCGGCGACAGTCTCCGCGGACTTGATATCTGCATCGGCTGACAACCACGCAAGACGTGTATCGACCTTACGGCATTGCGCGTCGGCAGATGCAGCCACGGCTGTCTGCTCGGTGATAGCCTCAGAGACGGCTCGACGTTCGTCATCGGTCATAGGTTTGAGGTCGCCGAGACGGTCATTGAGTTGCTGCCAGGCGTTTTTGCGGTCGCGCATTTTTTCGTAAATACGCTTGCCGACACGCGAGTACACGTTGTTGCCCAGGATTTTTTCGAGAATCACACCCTTGTCTGCATCCGAGCTTTTGTAGAATTTGGAGAACTGGCCTTGCGCCAACATCGTCGTGCGGCAAAACTGGCTGAAATCCAAGCCGACAAGTCGTTTGACCTCGTCGTGTACACGCTTGTCTATAACATCATTACCGTCTTGTATGCTCACCGTCCCGGCCTCGGTAATTACATCGCCCGGCACAAGGAAATTGACGGCGTCGCGGTATCCGTTATTGCGATTTTTTCGGCCGGTAACGCCCTTAACAAACGCGTCAAAAGTACGTCCGCTGCCGCAAGAGCAATACCACCCGGCAGTGTACAGGCGGTCAACCCCATCGGCCTTAACCGCAAATGACATCAGCGCCCACGACTCGGAAGTGCCGGTGGTCATCATCTGTCGCACATCGTCCATACCCAATCCGGAGGGGTCCTTGTCCTCGGACTTGCCTCGACGGGCAGTCATATCGGTATCCTCCATACGCGGAGCCTTGCCGTATAAAGCCAGGCATATTGCATCAAGTATGGTGGTCTTTCCGGCGCCGGTCTCTCCGCATATCAGCACCAAATCGGCAGTACGCAGCGGTGCCTGCTCCACGTCAAGCACGTAATCGGTGATAGTGGCGATATTATGTATTGCTATTTTCTTGATTTTCATCGGTTAATATTTTTGATTGGCACAAATAAAGCGACTTAATCCGCGCGTAATATCCAAGCGACAGGCATCGGCACCTGCGACTGCTATGACGCAATTTATTTGCTGCGGTCCTCCTCCTCGATTTCGTCAAGGATTTCCTGCAACATCTGCTGCTTTTCGTCATCCCAATTGGCCAGCTTTCTTTCGCCGACGTACATACGGGCTATGTCCTGAGGTGATTTATTTTCAAAATCGCTAAAACTCAGAGCCGTATCATCGGACGCGCCTTCGGTTTCGTCCAATTGTTGCTTGTAATTGACGGTACTGATGATGCAGCGACAGCCGCGGTCTTCGACGACCTTACGTGCTTGCATCAAATAGCCCTGTGGCAATGCGTCTTTCTGCTTAATATTCAGCCTCACGTATGACATCTCCGAGGGTTCATATTCCTTGAGGGCATCGATGGCCCGGTCCCATGTACACGTGCCGAAACTCGGAATGGTCACCATCGGCCTTAGCGGCTTGATTTCTCTGAATTCCATAGTTACGGGACCGTATTTGCGTCCGGGGACATCCACAATGTACACTCCGTGCGGCGCGTAGGCTTGGTCGAAACTCGTAGGCAGCAGACTGCCGCTATATGCGGCGGTGGCGTGCGTCGTATCGTCATAGTACACATATCGGCCGTGTATATGACCCAAGGCGAGGTAGTCGAAGCCGTTGCCCCATACGCCCAAGGAGCGGCCCTCGATAGTGCCTATAACTGGATGCACCTCACCGTCGTCTCGATGTACCTCCGAGACCTCACCGCCGTAGCTTGCCTCAACATCGTCGCGGTTTGCAGCAATCAGTTCGTCCACAGTGGCATGGCCCACCATAACCACTGGCAAGTCATTGACATTTAAGCGGCTGACTATTGCAGTGAGACGAGTACACAGACTTTCGAGGTCGACATAACGGTTGGCATACGGTACGGCAATAATGTACCCGCGCCCGGGAACGTCAAAGATGTATTTGCCGCGCAAAATATCATCGGGCTCCGTATCAATATCGGAAATCTCGGTGTTTTCGGAATTCTCGGCACATTCGGTATCATACAAGGTGTTGGACACGATGCTGCCGACGACATGCACGCCGGCACGTTCCCACAAGGGGCTTTGCGCGTCCTGGCGGCGAGCGCTGTCGTGGTTTCCGGCGATGGCCGCAACCGTAACGCCCGGAACGGCGTTCGTAAGCTCAAGTATGGTTTCTACGAAAAGCTTCTCAGCATCAGCCGAAGGAGCGCCCACGTCATATATATCACCGGCAATAATCACTGCATCAGGACGTTCGGCCTTAGCTACGTCAATCAATCGGCGGCACGCATCGCGTTGCTCGGCCAAGCGATTGCAGCCGTATAGAAGGTGACCCAGATGCCAGTCTGCTGTATGGAGAATTTTCATGGGATATGAAGGGGGAAAATTTGTTTGCTTTGGGAGATGGCGGCGGATACGAACTCTTAGGTGAATGGAAGCACTGAGATATCGCAATCCGAAGGTATTGTTCGACTGTCGAGCCGTGGAGAGGCGTCCACCGGGAGGGTGGCGGGGAATACGTATGCCGCACAGCCGGCATCATATCTCTGTCGGCTGTGCGGCATGGCGTTATATCGTCAGATGGAAAGACGGCGAAGCGTCTCCAGAAGGTCGCGATTGATGGGTTTGTCGTTCTTGATGGCTTTGGAGAACGGCACGTACACAATCTCATCATCCTTGATGCCGATCATCACATTACGCTGGTCTTCCATAAGCGCATCTATGGCGGCGGCGCCCATGCGCGAGGCAATGATACGGTCGAACGCCGTGGGCGATCCGCCGCGTTGCAGGTGACCGAGAATGGACACGCGCACATCATAGCCGGGATATTCGTTCTTGACACGTTCGGCCAGACCCATAGCGCCACCCGTAACGGGGCTTTCGGCAACGAGTACTATCGAAGAGTTTTTGCTCTTGCGGAAGCCGTTCTGTATCAGTTCGGCCAACTGGTCGACTTGGGTGCTTATCTCGGGAATAATGGCAGCCTCGGCGCCGGAAGCTATAGCTCCGTTGAGGGCCAGAAAACCGGCGTCACGGCCCATAACTTCGACAAAAAACAAGCGTTCGTGGCTGGTGGCCGTATCGCGGATTTTATCGACGCATTGCATGATGGTGTTGAGCGCCGTATCATATCCTATGGTACTATCCGTGCCGTAGAGGTCATTGTCTATGGTGCCGGGTAGACCTATGATGGGGTAGTTGAATTCGTTGGCAAAAATGCGGGCACCGGTCAGCGAACCGTCACCGCCGATAACGACGAGGGCATCGATACCATGGCGACGCAATACATCGTATGCCAATTGGCGGCCTTCGGGAGTGGTAAATTCCTTGCAACGAGCTGTTTTGAGGATGGTACCGCCCTGCTGGATGATATTGGAGACATCCTGAGTGTGGAACTCCTTGATTTCATCGGCTATAAGTCCATGATAACCACGATATATACCCTTGACTTTAAGCCCATTGTATATGGCTGAACGGGTGACGGCACGTATAGCGGCGTTCATACCGGGGGCATCGCCTCCGGAGGTCAGGATTCCGACGCATTTAATGTTGTCCATAGCGCAAATGAAGTATTATTTGTTTTTAGTAAGTATGAAGTCTGCTGTGTTTCGGCGGTCGCCGCGGCGACAGATTAGGATGCTGTCCGCTGCAAGCCGCTTTTATTATTTGGCGTCATCACCACCCTTGTCCTTGGGCGGCAGTGTGCGTTTTTTCCATCCGCGGTCGCGCATAATAGCGCCTGTTGCCGGCGGCAGTTTGGGACCCGCACCTTCTATAGACTTGAGCGCGTGTATATTGCGGCGGCGTGCCAGCGGATTTTCGCTGTCGGGTGCAAAGTTCTCGGTTGTCGAATCACGGCGGTCGTCGCGGTCGAAAGGTCGACGGCGGTCATCGCGATTGTCACGGAAAGAGCGGCGGTCGTCGCGGCGTCCGTCACGATCGAAAGGCCGACGGCGGTCATCACGATTGTCGCGGAAGGGGCGGCGGTCGTCTCGACGTCCGTCACGGTCATCACGGGACGTGCGACGGTCATCGCGGTCATCGCGGCGGAAGGCCTTGCGCTCGTCGCGGCGCTGTCGGTCGGAGCGGTCTTCTATGGTCTTGATTCGGCCTCCGGCAGCGCGGAATTCGCGCTTGGTGCCTGCAAATATTACATAATGGCGCAACTGGCAATCCAGCGAGCCATTGTACAAGTCAATTTTGGTCGTGGGAGCCAGACCGATGCAGCGGAAGTATTCTTCACGATAGCCGATAATCCATGCTTCCCATCCGGCAAAAACGTGTTTCAGTTTAGAACCGATGGTCTCGTAAAGAGCCTCCATATCGGGTGCGCTGATACGTTCGCCGTAAGGGGGATTGGTAACGATAATACCCTCGGGCGCAGGCGCTTCCTCCCATGCGGATATAGGCTGTACGGCCAAGTCCACATCTTTGGCCACTCCGGCAGCGGTGAGGTTGCGGCGTGCAATATCGACAGCCGCCGGCGAGATGTCGCGGCCGATGATGGGATGCGCTATGGGGCGCTCTTCGCTATCGTCATTGACCAGACGGTCAAAGAGATCGGCATCAAAATCGGGCCACTGCTCAAAAGCAAAGCTTTGGCGGAATACACCGGGCTTGATATTGGCGGCAATCAATGCAGCCTCCACCAGGAATGTACCGCTGCCGCACATCGGGTCGACAAAGGGTCGGTCGCCTCGGTATCCGCTCAGCAGCAGTATTCCGGCTGCAAGGACCTCGCTGATAGGCGCCTCGGTGCTTGCGCGACGCCAGCCACGCTTGTGCAGGCTCTCGCCCGACGAGTCCAGAGATAGTGTAACCTTGCGCCCCGAGATATGGACATTAATCATCACATCTGCATCTTGCAGGCGCACGCCGGGGCGCTTATCTTCGCCGTAACGGTCCTTGAACCAGTCGACTATGGCGTCCTTGACACGGTAAGTAACAAAACGCGAGTGTGTAAATTCGTCGCTGTATACCGTGGTGTCAATGCTGAAGGTCTTGGCAAGTGTCAGAAGCGAACCCCAATCGTAGGCCTTGACGGCATCGTAAAGCTCGTCCGGGTCGCCGGCCTCGAATTCGTAGAACGGCTTGAGGATGCGCAATGCCGTACGGCAGCACAAATTGGCTTGATACAGCGTTTCCAAGTCGCCGCCGAAAGACACCATACGATGTCCCGGTTCGACGTCAAAAGCCCCTAAGGCACGAAGTTCGTCAGCGAGTACGGCCTCAAGTCCCTTGAGGGTCTTGGCCACCATCTTGAATTTATTCTCCATAATTATCTGTCGTATGTGTGACGGGAGGCTTCCGAGACCGCCACCGTGGCTGCTGTCGTCGCTCCGTATTTCTTATCCGCAAAATTAACCAAAAACGGCGACATAGCCGCAGACGCGATGCAAAAAAGACGTTAAACACGTCGGCTTATTTTCGGATAAGAGGCGTCTCGCCTTGTTTCATCACCTGTCAGCGGCCGGAGGAGCCGACAGGACGGCACCGCACAGCAGTATCAGTGCCGGATATACGCCCATAGCAAGTCGCCCGTAGTCATCAAAGCCGCCTATGATGGCCGTGGCTATGCCTCCGCAAACGAGCACCCACAGCGCCCACAACTGCGACTGTCGCCGCACGGCGGCAACGGCACGGCGGCGAGTTGCGCACAGCCATACGAATAGAGCCAAAAGGACTGCGTACACGACATAAAAACTGATATGCAGGGCGTTGGTATAGTATTTAAGTCGATCGCTACCGTGTATGGGGAAGGCGTTGGAGGGCATGGACTCGAAAAGGCGCACAAGGATGCCGCGATGCCACCGCGCCGGGTCATAGGCCTTGGTGGCTGACATGACGGAGTGTATTTGGGCATACGTCAACGACTCGGTACCAATGAAGGCCATCTGGCGTCGCCGCAGATTGGTGACGGTGTCGGCGGCATTGATACGCCGAAAGAGGTCGGCGGTGGCACTGTCCGGAGCCAATTCGGGCACGAGCTTGCGGCGCTGGGCAGCGTTGCCCAAGTCGTTGATGTCGGAAACTACCGAAACGGTATAGTAGCCGGTTAAGCGCTGCACCAATAGTCCGTAGCCGCTCAGGACCACAGCCATGGTAAATGCAGGGACAAGATAGCGCCACCAGCATCGGTTACGCCGCAGTAGTAAGGCCATGGCTATCACAACCCACCATATCGCGATATAGATATTGGATGGCTTGAGCAGCGTCAAGGCTATGGACACAACAACACACCACGCCAAGGCTTTACGGCCTCCGTGTTCGGCAAAATTTTGAGCCACGGCAAGAAGCACCGCCACGCCTATGACGCACCAAATGTCGGGCATGACAAACATGGCATATGACACAAAAGTCGGGCACCAGGCATAGGCCCCGGTGGTTAGGAGCGCGGCTCGCGCCGACATGAGCCGTGCGGCCACACGCCATATCACAAGAACAGTGGCCACGAAGGCGCCGAGTTGCAGAATTACGAGTGCATACACCCACGCCGTCTCACCGGGCAAAAGGCGGCAAAGTCCTACTATCAATGGGTATACGGGGGTACGGATGGCATCGGCGCCATGCCGCAAGATATTGCCGCCCGCATCTATATACGTTTGAGTGTCCCAAAAAGCGATGTACGAATGCCCGGCCAACCACATAGCAAAGGCCATAATTATTGTCCCGGCGGCTATGACCGCCAACGGCTTATATGGAACGGGGATTTTGCTCTCGAGCACGGTGAAAACGGTTGTTTATAATCGAATAAGCGGAGAAGTTATGACCCACGTAGGGGAGGATGACTTATGCGGCGAAACAGCTTTCATAACCATGATAGCTACTATAGCGATGAATGCTATAACGGCTATCTTAGTATAGTCGGCCTTTACAACAGGGGAGCAAGGACGTCGGCGACTTCGGCGGCAGTGAGACGCCGCTGACGCTGCAAAGTGTCGGCAAAACTATTGGCTACCGACACCACGCGGTTGTGCATAAACACGCGTTCGAGATTGTCATGCACTTTGTCGTACAATCGGTCGATCTCGTCAATTTCCAAGTCACAAGTGTCGTTGCCGACTCGCACGACTACATCGCGAATGGCTTTGCTGACAGTGGGCGTCATACGTATCTTGCGTCCTACATATGCACGACACAGGGCATTGCCGACAAGCATCGCAGCCGTCAGTTCGAATTGCTTGACGGTATGCCGCCACGCAGCTCCGACACTCAGTGTGGGGTTGCCGGAGAAATGAAATTCGGGTGCCATCTCGGCACCGTCACCGGGAGCATTGTCAAGGCAAAGCGCGGAGAGCATATCTTCTCCGTCAAAGACTGTCAATGATATAGCCATACCGACAAGCCCGTATGAGCGGTCTTTTTCGTCGGCATATTTCAGAGGATGCTTGTCAGAATCCATAATTGTAAGCGTGTATGTGGTCGATTGGTAGTCGTAATGTGCCGAAGTCTACGGGCAGGAGCAAACTTGTCGGCAAAAACTTCGGCATAAACTTCACGGCAAAAGTCGTGCCTAAATGCGCATTGCGGCCATTTCTGCAAGCAGAACGGCCGCAATGACGTTATGACGGGTGTCAGTTAATAGTCGCTATTTTCAGTTGATGACTACGATTTTGGTGACAGTGCCTTCGGATGAGCCGGTGGCATTCTGCGAAGCAAAGACGTAGTATACGCCCGAGCGTACGCGGTTACCGCCGTTGTCACAGCCGTCCCAGGTAATCATTCCGCCGTTCGAACGGGTCTGATAGATGACATTACCGGCCGCATCGGCAATCTTCACCAGCGACTGGTCCATAAGACCTGTAACGGTAATCCAGCCGGTGTAATCGGGGCGTACCGGGTTGGGATATGCATAGACGTTGTCGTAGGTGTCTGCCGCGGGCGACGAGGTGCTGTTGAAGGACACAAGTCCGGTCTTCAAGCCGAAGTATACGACATTGTCCACGGGGCTGCACAGTACGGAGTATACCGTATTGGAGGGAAGCGCCGAGTTGTCGGTGGTGTAATGAGCGATAATCTGGTCACCGTTTTCGCTGACGAGGTATACACCGGAGTTTTCGGTGGCTATCCATTTGCGGTTGGCCGCATCGGTAGACATATCATTGATTTGCTCGGTGTCAAGCAGATAGTCGGCATAGTTGGTGCCGTCATTGCGCGGCACTTTCAGTCGGGTGATACGCGAAGTGGGATCGGTAGCCTTGCTGGGGTTGGTAATTTCGAAAGGTCCGGAGGTTGTACCCACCCATACGCGACCGCGCTGATCTTCGATGGCGCAGGTGATACGGTCGCACGAGAAGGTCTTGCCGTCCTGGTCTATCATATCGGAGAGCTCGTAGATGACGTCATCCGAAGTGTTGGTGTACGTACCTTTGGTGTCGTAGGCGCATATCGGGTTGCCGTATTTGCTGTGCCAAGTGAACACCATATTCGATTTTTTGCACATCAAGCTGCCCATATCCTTATTGCCTACATCGAATCCGAGGTGCTTGGTGGCAATCCAATCGTCTTTGGTGATGGTAGACAAGTCGCCTTTGAGCTTGGCCTTGGGCAGAATGTAATAAGGCGAAACCTGCGTATTGTTGAGCGTCCAAGCGCCCACCCACAGATTGCCTTCGGGGTCGATATTGACATCGTGTACCTTGACGCCCCACCACGCATACATCGGCGAATTCTTTTCGTTGAATTTGGCTATTTCTTTATCGTTTTCGATGACATACACGCCTTCGAAGTTGTTGCCTATGTAGTAGCGGTCGTCATTGTCGGGGTCGACCACAAAACGTGTGACGCCGCCGAGCATGGCCGTAGTGTTGCGCTTTTCTTGTTCTTTCTTGACCGTGGAATTGTCTGCCGAGGCCACTGTCAAGGATATATCGCGCGGCACGCCGCCTTCGATGACGTTGGTATGCTGGGGTATCCACCAAATATCGCCGATGGTGATGATGCTCTTGTAGTTGGTCACGCCGAGATTGGAGATATAAATCTTATTGCCGGCCGAATTGGTGCGTATGAACGCCACGTTGTCGCACGTCGTAGCTACGGGCTTAATCCTGTCGGCCAGGACGGTGAGCATCGCCCCGGAAATATCGTAGTTGCCAAGGCCTTCGGGTCCGGCAGCCCAAACGCTATTGAGGCCGCTGTAAGTGGCTATTTTGTCGTTTTTCAATTCATCGGGAATGGCATGGCGATCGGCCACCTTACCCTCGCCGTCAAGTATCACAATTTCGCCGGAGGTGAGGTAGTAGGCCGACTGCGGCGTAACCACGATATCGCCCACAACGACATCAGTGCCTATATCAGCTTTTACAGTGTTTGCCCCCCAATCTATTGTATACGAAATAAATGTATTGTCGTTACCATTGATGCCAACCATCTTAGTCCCTGTGGTTGTAAGTCCTTTGACGTATGCACCGCCGAGATTGGTAAATTTACTTATGGCGTTGTGTCGTCCGGTGACCGGTGCACTCCACAGGGAGTAATCGTTACCCACGCCTTTTTCCATGAACATGACAATATGGTCATCCACGATGGTCACGCAATCCACTGCCTTGCCAAAGATGCCCGATTCGGACACTTCGTGGCGGCTGTCGTCAAAAATGACCAGACCGAAATCGGTGGCGACATAAATTTTTCCGTTATAGAAAGCGACATCGCGTATGCCTTTGGTATAAGTCAACTGGGCATTGAGAATGTCCGGCATATTGACCACGCGGCCGTCATCGTACACCAGGTCAATGTTGCCGGTATCGTACGTCAGCATCACGTAACGGCCGTCATAGTTGTAGTATGCGCCGGTGACATTGGTGTCACTGAGCTTGTTGCGCGTGTTGTACGAATAGCTTTCGTGAGACTCTTTGTCGTAAGAGAATAGACGCGACGAGCAGGTGTAGTACACCATCGAGGGCGACTCGACGATATACGACACTTCGCCGCTGTACAGCGGATAGATGTTCCAGTCGCCAACGAGGCCCTGGGCAAAGGCTCCGGCGGCACAGGCTGCCATAGCCGCTATCGTGAATAGTATTTTGCGTATCATCTGTATGAATGGGTTTGTAGTTTCTTCTTAGTCTTGGGGTGTATCTGTTGGAGAGGTGATTACATTATCGTCAGGCAAATCATACCTAAGAGTCCGCCGCGCGGAGGTATTGCATCAAAGCCTGCGTAGCGCGTGCTCGATGACTCACGGCATTTTTGGCTTCTTCTCCGGCTTGGGCGAAGGTCTCGGTCCATCCTTCGGGAACAAAAACGGGGTCGTACCCGAAGCCGCCGTCACCATGCGGTTCGGTGGCTATAGAGCCTTCGATGACGCCGTGGAAGACGTGCTCGTGACCGTCGAATATGAGCACGATGACCGTGCGGAAACGTGCCGTACGGCGCTCGACGGGGACATCTCGCAGGTTGTGCAACAGCAGTCGCACATTGGCAGCCGAGTCATGCCCCGGACCGGGAGCATATCGGGCACTGTGCACGCCGGGGGCTCCGCCTAAGGCATCGACCTCCAAGCCGGTATCATCGGCAAAGCAATCTACGCCATAGCGCTCGTAAATCCACCGGGCCTTTTGCCGGGCATTGCCTTCGAGCGTGTCGGCATCCTCGGGGATGTCGTCATGGCAGCCTATATCGTTGAGGCTGCGTATATCGAAGGCATCTGCGGCTATGGCACGAAGTTCTTCGAGCTTATGGGCGTTATTAGTGGCAAATACCAGTGTCTTCACAATGATGCTTAACGGGTGGTTATATCTTAACTATAAACGTGAATTTGTATCTCTTTATTGCTTTTGACGGCCGGAAGGCGTTTTCAGGGCGCATAACGGCTGCCTGTCGGTCAGAAGGCTGCCTCGATGGTCTGCCGCGGCAGGTCTTGCCGCAGTGCGGTGACAGCCGTATCCCGGGCGTTGTCGATAGTGATAGCTCCTATCCGGATTTCGGCGAGTGTCCTATCCATGGCCTGACGCTTGGCCTTATCATCAAGACCCAGGGACACCAGCAGAACGTTTTTTTTGCCCGGAGGCGGAGCATTGTAAGGCTTAGCGCTGTCGGTCACGACAATACCCGCATCCTCGGCGGCAAACCGTATGACGGGGCTGTATGCCCGAAAGACATCGGTGACGGCTTGACGCATATCGGGGGCGTCTATATGTGACACATCGGCAGTGCGGACGTCTGCAAAGGCGGCCAGACGAACAAGCATTCGCGCACGGGCGTTGCAGAGGACTCCGCCGCCGAGGTTCGGAGCTTGCTCGGCGTGGTAGGCGTAGCCGTGCTGCTTGCGCAGCACGTCCATAACCAGCGCATACGCCAACGGCGAATGAACGCCGAAGCCGCGGCCATGCCGCCATCTTTTATACCATCGTCCGAAACCCATCTGATTATTATTTTCGCAGTATGTCTCGGTGGCTATTAGTTCTTGTCGCGAGTTTTTTGCTTGTCGGCGCCTATGCAGCAATTGACACGACAAGTCACGCGTGTGCCCAAAGCGGAAAGTACCAGCAAGTATATCAAAACGATGCAAACGTATGCGCCGGTAGTGGTGGTGTGCATAGATTGAGGATCGAAAGTCATCTCAACCTTGTGCGTACCGGCCGGAACACGGATGGCACGAAGTACGTAGTCGGCACGTCCTATGGGCACGTCTTTACCGTCGATGGTTGCTCGCCATCCCCACGGGAACCATACCTCGGAGCATACCATAATGCCGCCGCGAGCGCTCGTCACCTTGTATTCCAAGGTGTTGGGCGTATGGCTCGTCAATGCAACGGTGTCGCCGGGTGCCGTGGCTACGGCCTGGCCAAGTGTGGAGGCGAAGCGGCGATCGACCACGGCGACATGGCGCGAGTCGAGGCCTTTAAGCACGTTTATCTCGGCACGCGCTCCGGTTACATAGCGGACACTGTCCACCAGCCATGCCGGACCGCAAGCCCGTGGATTGGACTCGAGGCGGCCGTTGAAGATGACGTATTTGGTATTGAGCATATCCAGTACGGACGGTTCATAGATTGTGTGCGTGTCTATGAGGTCGTTGTAACGATTGAGCTTGGCCGCATGGTACCCGCCCACCATATTGTGGTAGTAGCTGCGGCGATATCCGCCGAAGTTGTCAAAATCGACTACGCGGTAGTAGCCTTTGTCCTTGAGTATGACGTTGTCTATCGAGTCGGCGGCCAATGGGTCGGCGTAGAAGCTCTGCACAAAGGCGTTGGCGCTGTTGACATAGGAGTCGGAATTGATGTATCGCTTATCGACGGCGTACATGTCCACGACCACCAGCAGTCCGAGGCCGGCAACGGCATAACGGCGTTTAAGCTTGCCGCGTGCAGCGACAAATATGAGCGCGGCTCCCAGTATCAGGAACAGGGCGGAACGCAAGGCGTCGGCGCTGACAATATCAAGACGTACTTGCTTGATGTTACCGACAGTAGCATCTATATAGGCGTAATATTCGGCCGGCGCACCGCTTTGAGCCATTTGCTCTTTGGCTTGGACGAGCCATTGGGCTTCTTCTTCACTGATGGGCTCGCCGAAAAATCCGGGGGCGATGCACACAAACAAGCACAGGATGATACAGAAGCCGAAGGAGGCTATCACCTCGTTTTTGTAGCGGCGCAAGCCGTCTTTGTCTTCCATCAACTTCTGCAGTCCGAGCATCGCCAACAGCGGCACGCATACGCACGCGATGACCAAGGCGGTCTCGGCCGCTCGGAATTTATTGTACAGCGGTACGTTGTCTATCATAAAGTCCGTGAGTGCCTCAAAATGGTTGCCCATGGCCAGAAGTATGGAGAACAACGTCAGCACAAGCAACGCCCATTTGGTGGGGCCGCGAACGATGAAGCACCCCAGGATGAAGAGTGCCATAATGATGGCACCGAGGTAGAATGGGCCGTTGGTCATTCCCTTGCCTCCGAAGTATTCGGTGAACTGGGACATCAGCCCGAATTGGTCATCGCTCTGCATCTTGAGGTCGTAATGCGAATTCTTGTCGAGCGTCAACGGCACATTAGCACCTTTCTCGGGACGTATCGAGGCCCCGCCCTTGATGTTGGGTATCAATAGCGACAGGCTTTCGGAAGGCGTATTGCTCCATCCGCCTATTTCTTCGCGCGGCAGTCCCCCGGTCGGGCCTTTGGGGTCGGCGGCTTTGGCGGATTGGATGCCGTGAGCGGCGTCATCGGCCACCAATTCGCTCTGTGCGCGCTTGGTCTCTTTGGAGTACTCGTAGGTGTGGTATAGCGCCGGGAGATTGGCACCGAGAGCCAAAGCCGCGGACGCCAGCGAAACGACTGTGGCGATGCACCAGCGGCGCATCTGTTTTTCTTTAATGTCGCGTACCAGCCAGGCAATCACCAGAGCGCCCATTACGAATGCGCTGTAATACGTGATTTGGGGATGGTTGGCATTGAGCTGCAGCATAGCGAAGAGTGCCATGATGGCCGCGCCGGCAAGGTAACGCCCGCGATAGGCCAGATACAGGCCGCCGATAACGGGTGGCACGTAAGTCAGCGCCATGAACTTCCATATATGGCCGGCGCCGATGATGATGACAAAATAGGACACAAGACCCCACGATAGGGCGCCGATAAGCGCATACCACCAGCGCAAACGCCAGCAATACAGCATTATCAGCATTCCGAACATCATCATAAACATCAACGATGATAGTCCGGGCAGGCCGAGGCCGTAGACTCCGTTAAGCCAGGTAAACAGGCTGTTGGAGGGGTATTCGGGCGCTATCTGGAAGGTGGGCATTCCGGAGAATAGGCTGTTGGTCCATAGCGCTTTTTCGCCTGTTTGCTGTTCGTATTCCTGGGCGGCATGGCCGTTGGCGGCACCCTGCTGCATATCGTACTGCTGCAAGGTGTTGCCTTGGAAGTTGTCGGGAGCGAAGAAGGCCAACGAAACTATGGCACAGACGGCCATACTCAGGAAAAATCCCCAAACTTGCGGCCGCGACAGCCATTGGACAAGACTCGGCTTGGCATTGCCGGGGCGTGCGCTTGACGGTGCGGGCACTGTCGTTTGTTCTGTATCTTTTGTTTCCATTTCGGTATGGTTGTTTCGGTATGTATTTTTACGTTCTATTTGTCAGCAAGAGTCATAAGATAATCTGCCGCAAGCACATAGCTGTGTATCCCGAAGCCGGCGATAACACCGCGGCATACCGGGGCAATGAGCGAAGTATGGCGTATGCCCTCGCGTGCATGCACATTGGATATGTGCACCTCTACCACCGGAGCATCCATAGCCGCCACGGCATCGGCCACAGCCAGGGAGGTGTGTGTCCACGCTCCGGCATTGAGGATGACCCCGATATATGCGGAATCATGGGCTTTGGCGTTGAGTGCGTCTATAAGCACTCCTTCGTGGTTGGTCTGCAGATGCTCGACGGTGACGGCATCCCCCACGCGGCGACGTACGGCCTTGATGATGGCGTTAATGCCGTCTGTACCGTATATGCCGGGCTGGCGCTGTCCGAGTATTCCCAAATTGGGCCCGTTGGCTATCAATATCTTGCGTTTCTGCGTCATATTATCTGTATCTCTTGTATTTCTATGCGGTAGTGTATCAATGCTTTACCTGTACGATATGCGTAGGCGGCAGCGTGGCATTGCGGCGCTCGACAGCATCGGTCACTTCGTGTGCCAAGTGCATAAATGCCTGTGCGCCAAGTCCGTCACCGGCAGCCACGGGTGTGCCGTCATCGTTGTGCTGACCCACGGATGCCACCAGAGGAATTTGCGCCAATAGGGGTATATCCAATTCTTTGGCCAAATCGACGGCGCCGCCGTTGCCGAAGATGTAGTATCGCTCGTCGGGATGCTGTTCGGGCGTGAACCACGCCATATTCTCGACGATACCCAATACGGGGACGTCAACCTTGTCGCCGCGGAACATGGCTATACCTTTGCGGGCGTCGGCCAAGGCTATCTGCTGTGGCGTGGAAACGATGACCACACCTGTAATGGGCAGCGTCTGCACCAAGGTCAGGTGTATATCGCTGGTGCCCGGAGGCATATCAATGACGAAGTAGTCAAGGTCGCCCCAATCGCCTTGGGTGATGAGCTGACGCAGGGCGGTGGAGGCCATAGAGCCGCGCCAAAGCACGGCGCTATCGCGCTCGACAAGGAAGCCTATACTCAGCAGCTTGACGCCGTAATTCTCGGCCGGAATAATCAGGTTTTGACCGGCGTCATCGGTGCGCATGTACAGTTGCTGATCTTCGACGCCGAAAATCTTGGGCATGGAAGGCCCGAAGATATCGGCATCAAGGACGCCGACTTTGTAGCCTTCGCGCGCGAGGGATACGGCAAGATTGGCGGCAACGGTGCTCTTGCCTACCCCACCCTTGCCCGAGGCAACGCCTATGATGTTACGCACGCCGGGAAGCACGGGCGCCGGAGCCTTAGACGCCGGAGCTTTGGTGGCGATGGCGATATTGCCTTTGATGTCGACGTCGTCGCCTATATGCGTCAAGATGGCAGCTTCGGCAGCACGTACCACCGAGCGGGCAAACGGGTCGGTATTCTTTTCAAAAACTATGGAGAAGGACACGCGGCGACCGTCGATGCGGATGTCATCGGCCACCATGCCTTCGCTGACAATGTCCTTGCCGGTGCCGGGATAGCGCACGGTGCGCAGGGCGTCAAGGACGAGATTGGGATAGATTGTGTCGTTGTTCATAATATTGAGAGTTATTAGGGAGTGTCAAGGTCGTTTACGGGCGGCGTCGGACAAATGTCCGGGCACTGCACCTGTCCGCGGCTGTAGCTGCGGTATGTGTCTTCGGGGATATCCCCGGTATACTCGACAAGCGGCGCATCGGCTTCTTCCGGAAGGCCGAAATGCAAATATTTGATGGTAAGTCCGCGGTCAAGCCACTGACGCTCGTAATGGGTGCGTATATCCATAATATCGGTCATATTGGCCGGGATATCAGCCCCCGGAGCGTATAGGTCGGGTATATCGGCATATACGGGCAAGCCGTTGAGATGCACCAACTCGCGCGTATATGTGTATAGGAAGGGGCTGTCGGTCTTGAGCCGCACACTACCCCCGGCGCCGGTCAGGCGACGATACATTTGCAGGAAACGCGTGGAGGTCAGACGTTTGCGCACTTTCTTCATCTGCGGATCGGGGAAAGTAATCCATAGATGGTCTACCTCACCGGGAGCGAAGAAGGCCTCGAGAAGTTCGATGGACGTGCGCACAAAGGCAACATTGGTCAGCCCGAGGTCGCGCGCGGCAGTGGCGCCGGAGTGCATACGGGCGCCCTTGATGTCCACGCCTATGAAATTGGATTCGGGGAAACGGCGAGCCAGAGCAACGGTATATTCGCCTTTGCCACAGCCCAATTCGAGCACTATAGGCCCGTCGTTGCGGAAGAAATCGCTGTGCCAACGGCCTCGCAACGGGAATGTCGAGCGGTCGGCCACATCGGCCGCTGTCATGGGGTTACGGCCGCAAGTGTCCTCGTCCGTCCCCTCGGAGACAAGACGTCCGTAGGGATACTGGAAGACAAAGGGGATAGTCTCCATCTCGGCAAACTTGCGCAACTTATTTTTTCCCATATCTAATATTCATTCAATCAGTTAGGCGACTTCGTTCGTGATGCGCGGCACGTAGTTTAGTCCCGCGGCACTTACGATGCGGACGTATGTCTTCGTCAGCGCATTATCTTGACTGCCGCGCGGTTTCCGTTGGCCAAGAGGACATTGACTACATATACGCGCGTCGAATAGTCTGCTGTCGGAATAACAACTTCGCTTTCGGAAGTATCGACAGCCGTCAGAAGTGCGCCCGAAACGTCATACAACTCGACGCGATTCATCAGGACACCGGCAGCCACGACATGCAGGTCAGTACCTTCGAAGCGACCTTTGACAGACACTCCCGTGGCTTCGGTCGCGATGTCATCGGTACCGCTTACCATCTCGATATCAAATTCTTTCCACTGCTCGGCAGTCTTGAATTCGCCGTACATATCGTCGGCTACTATCAACTTCACGTGGGGCTGATCTACGTCCGACCACACGTCCGCACCTATGGACGGAATAGCGTGGTGATTGGACACATTGATGCGCTTCAGTTCGGACATATCGGACATAGCTTCATCGCCGATGTAGAACACCGAGCCGGGTATATCCAATTCGGAAACGGCGGCTCCGGTCAGGGCGTAACTGCCTATGGTCATTGACATTTGAGGTATCGCCAGTTTCCCGTCAATAGCTGTATTGGAAAGCATTGCAGTGCTGATACCGCTAAGAGCTGTAGGCAATTTGATTGCAGCCAGCTTTTCGCAATTGAAAAGAGCTCCGTCGGATATGCTTACCGTATTGTCCGCGAACAAAGCCTCGGTAAGGTCGCCGCAATTGGCAAAAGCATATTGACCTACGGCAAAAAGGTTTTGACACGCCGTCATGTCTACTTTCTGCAAGCCCGAACATTCGAATGCAGAAGCCTGCAAAGAGGTCAACGTCGAAGCAAAATCGAAGGACTTCAGAGCCTTGCAGCCGCGGAAAGCAGCAGTTCCGATGGTAAGACAATTAGGATTGGCGGTCACGGAGGACAGCGAGGCACAGCCGTCAAACATACGCACGGGCACTTCGGTTATCGCCGAAATATCAGCCGAAGTCAAGGATTTGCAGTTGGCAAAAATGTCTGTACCCAGACCCGTATTCGTCTTTACGACTACGGACGCCAACGCCGGGCATCCGGCAAAAGCACCGTCACCGACTTCGCCGACAGTCTCCGGGATGGTCACCGCCGTAATCGCCGAGCCTACGAAAGCGCCTTCGCCGATGCGCAACTTGGCTGTCGAAGGCAACGTGAGAGTCTTGGCCCTCAGCCCGGCAAAAATCATTTCGGGCAAGAGATTGGCCTCATAGCGCTGTACGCCATTGATGTCGTGTCCGGCGCCATAGTACGCTTCGATGGTTGCAGCCTTGAGATCAAGGCTTTCCAGCGATGTCATCTTGGTGTTTATAAACTCCAAATCGCCGGCATTCACCGGGCCTTGTACGATAAGGCCGGTCACCTCGTCAGGCGCGGTTGTGAGTACGGACTTAAGCGTGCCGGCAGCCGTTGTGACAGCCGTAACGGTCTGTGCCGAAACCGCAACAGCGGCGACGGCTACTGAAAAAAGCGTGGTCAGTATGCGTTTCATCTTTTATAGTGTCTCGTATTTTTGTTTCTCGTATACGTTGCTTGATATCCTTTGCCGTTACTTGCGGCAAAGGCATTCTCTTGCAATCAGCAAAGTTACACAAAATATGCGACACTCCTGCCCTTATCCACCCTAAATTTCCTTTATGGAAGCACAATACAACAATATGAAAACATAATCCGACACTTAACTTGCAACGCAAGCACTAAACAGCGAGTCGGGCGGCGGCTTACTCGCGTAGGCGGCTATCGATAATGATGGTGACGGGGCCGTCGTTATGCAAGGCCACATCCATATCGGCACCGAAAATACCGCGGCCGACCGCAATGCCACTATCTTCCTGTAATTGACGGCAATAAGCATCATAGAGCGCTATAGCCTCCTCGCCATGCATGGCGCGTATATAGCTGGGACGGTTGCCGCGACGTGTCGAGGCTGTCAACGTAAACTGACTCACGGCAATTATCCCGCCTTGAACATCGCGGACACTGCGGTTCATAACTCCGGCGTCATCGTCGAAGATACGTAATGCGGCGGTTTTGCCGGCCAACCATCGGGCATCATCCTCGGTATCACCGTTTTCGACACCTACCAGAATCAACATTCCGGCATCTATGGACGCCACTGTTCCGTGCCCTTCAACCGTCACGGACGCTCGGCTTACTCGCTGTATGACTATTCGCATATCGACTGAAAAATATTTAATTCGCTTATAATGTGCCGTTTATATATAATATGTCCGAAGTGGCGGCCACCCCGGACATATCACACAAGGCGTTATCTTTTGTCGTTACGTCCTATGTTTCAATACACAAGGCCTACATTATCCACCCAGAAGGTGAGGTCAATGGTGCCTACGTATGCCTCGCCGCTGCTGGCCGAGAACATCACGATAATGTGCGTGGGCTTTGCATCAGGTTCCCAGCCCATTTCCTTGACCGGGACCATCTTGCCCTTGGAATTCTTGGCGTAATAGCTGCGGTCAGCCGGAATAAGGCCGTATGCGCTGCTCTTGCCGTAAGTCACTTTGACGTCGTGACCGTTGACCCACGAGCTGCTGTGTCCGAAGGCTTCGTATCCGGTGCCGACACGGTTGGCATAAAGGTTGCCCTTGCTGTCTTCCCAGCGGCGTTGCAGCAGTATTATAGCCACGGCTTTGTCGCTGCCGGCCAGTGTCTTTTTCTTGCCGAAACCGGAAGAGTACACGCGAGTGTTGCCTGCAGGTACCGAGACTTTATAGTCGAAGCGCAAGGCCTTGGGACGACGCGTAAACGGTATGCCCATCTCCATCTTGCTGTACGGATTTTTGGTGGATTTGATTGGCTCGATCATCTTGCCCAGGAATATAGAGCCGCCGGCTACGACGTCTATATTAATCATACCTATGGCCTTGCAATGCTCATATTGGCATACGAGCTTGGCGCATTTGCCTTTGCCGCGAGCCTCGGGATAGACGGCATTGGAGGCCTTGGTGACACCGCCAGGTTTGGCCAGAACGTTCGAAGTGGCCCACGGCGACCCACCGCGGTTGGTATATGCCTTGCCGCTGTCATCCGTTCCGGTAGGAGCGATAGCATACAGTTGTTTGGTATGACCTCCCAAAAGTTTGGACTCCTTAATATTGCGAGTCAGCCATTGGTCAAAATTGCCAAAGCTGAACAACTCGAAGGTTTCGGCCCACGAGCCCAAAGAAACTACGGCGCCAATCACGGCGGCTACAATTCTTTTATTCATATTTACTTAGCTATTATTTCCGTAACTGAAGCGTACATCTGCGTACGCGTTTTTAGACTGCAAAGTTAGGCATTTTTGTCTGACTAAGACCTCATCTGTCGACCAAAAGGCCAATATATAGGCCATTTTAACCAATAACATCGCATTGTTTAGAGTTTTAAGGACTTTAAAGACCTTAAGGACTTTAAGGACCTTAGGGTCTTTAATGCTCATCCCAAGTCGACAATGCAATCGCTCGAGACGCAGCACGCCCCCACCCTGCCGTCTAAGCGGCAGATGCGGGGGCGTGCGTCCTTGCGGAGGTCTCGAAGACCTCTAAATCGGAGGGTCCCGAGTTATCGGAGAGGTTCGGAGTACTCTGAGTTCTCCGAACTCTCTGATGTCGGTATTACTCTTTGAACTTGGCCTTGAGGTACTCGCGGTTGAGACGTGCGATGTTGCTCAGGGGGATATTCTTGGGACATTCGGCGGCGCAAGCACCGGTGTTGGTGCAGTTGCCGAAGCCGAGTTCGTCCATCTTGCGCACCATTGCGCGAGCGCGGCGGGCACGCTCCACCTGTCCCTGGGGCAGCAGTGCAAACTGGCTGACCTTGGCGGATACAAAGAGCATAGCCGAACCATTCTTGCAGGCAGCGACACATGCGCCGCAGCCGATGCAAGTAGCGCTATCCATTGCCATATCGGCCACCTCCTTGGAGATGGGTATAGCGTTGGCGTCGGGTGCGCCGCCGGTATTGAAGGATACATAACCGCCGGCTTGCTGGATTTGGTCGAAGGCGTTACGGCTGACCATAAGGTCGCGGATAACGGGGAAAGCGGCAGAGCGCCACGGTTCGATGGTGATGGTGTCGCCGTCGTTGAATTTGCGCATGTGCAGCTGGCAGGTGGTGATACCTTGCACGGGGCCGTGGGGATGGCCGTTGATGTACAGCGAGCACATACCGCAGATACCTTCGCGGCAGTCGTTGTCGAATACTACGGGTTCTTCACCGGCTTCGACAAGCTGCTGATTGAGCATATCGAGCATCTCGAGGAAGCTGCTGCCGGTGGAAACGCCGTCGAGGTGGTAGTTTTGGAATTGCCCTTTGGTTCTGGGGCCGCGCTGGCGCCAAATGCGCAGGTTTACGCTTATAGTCTTTTCCATAATTGTGTTCTGTGTGATTGGGGGTGAGGTTAGGACTTATAGTTGCGGGTCTGCACGTGTATTGCCTCGTACTTCAGGGGTTCCTTGAGCAGTATGGGCTTGGCGCCTTCGCCGGCGTACTTCCAGCAGGCGACGTACATATAGTCTTGGTCGTTGCGGGCGGCCTCGCCGTCAGCGGTCTGATATTCTTCGCGGAAGTGTGCGCCGCAGCTTTCGTTGCGGTTGAGGGCGTCGATGGCCATCATCTTGGCTATCACGAGGAAGTCCTCGAGGCGCAGAGCCTTTTCGAGCTCGGTGTTGAGGTCTTCGGCTTCGCCTACGATGCGCAGGTCGCTATAGAATTCTTTGCGAACTTCTTCGATTTCCTTGGTAGCTTCCACCAGGCCTTGGAGTGTACGACCCATGCCCACGAGGTTCCACATGATGTGGCCCAGACGTTTGTGAATTTGGTCGGGGGACTTGGTGCCTTTGATAGCCATCAGGCGAGCGATACGGTCGCGCACGCCCTGCTCGGCCTTGTCAAACTCGGGCGAATCGGTGCCGGGGCATGCAACCTTGATTTGGTCGGACAGATAGTTCTGCATTGTGTAGGGCAGTACGAAGTATCCGTCGGCCAGACCCTGCATAAGTGCGGAAGCGCCGAGGCGGTTGGCACCGTGGTCGCTGAAGTTGCATTCGCCGATGGCGAAGAGGCCCTTGATGGAAGTCTGCAGTTCGTAGTCCACCCAGATGCCGCCCATGGTGTAGTGGCTGGCGGGGAAGATCATCATCGGGGTCTCGTAGGGATTGTCGTCCGAGATCATCTGGTACATATCAAAGAGGTTGCCGTAGCGGTCGCGAACGACGTCCTCGCCCAGGCGCTCGATGGCGTACTTGAAGTCGAGATATACGGCGTTGCCGGTACCTACGCCGTAGCCGGCGTCGCAGCGCTCCTTGGCGGCACGCGATGCGATGTCACGGGGACACAGGTTGCCGAAAGCGGGATAGCGGCGTTCCAGATAGAAGTCGCGATCTTCGTCGGGTATATCGGTGGGTTTGAGCTTGCCGGCGCGGATGGCTTCGGCGTCTTCTTTCTTCTTGGGCACCCAGATGCGGCCGTCGTTACGCAGCGACTCGGACATCAGGGTCAGTTTGCTCTGGTCTTCGCCGTGTACGGGGATACAAGTGGGGTGTATCTGAGTGAAGGCGAGGTTGGCCAGGTATGCGCCATGCTTGAATGCCTGTACGGCAGCGCTGCCGTTGCAGCCCATAGCGTTGGTGCTCAGGAAGAAGGCGCGGCCGTAACCACCGGTAGCGAGTACCACGGCGTGTGCGCTGTAGCGTTCGAGCTTACCGTTGATAAGGTTGCGGACGATGATACCGCGAGCGCGACCGTCGATGATGACCAGGTCAAGCATTTCGCGACGGTTGAAGGACTTAACGGTGCCCTTCTGGATCTGGCGGTTGAGCGACGAGTAGGCGCCCAGCAGCAGTTGCTGGCCGGTCTGACCTTTGGCGTAGAATGTACGGCTTACCTGTGCGCCGCCGAAGCTACGGTTGGCCAGCAGGCCGCCGTATTCGCGTGCAAAGGGAACGCCTTGAGCCACGCACTGGTCGATGATGTTGTTGGACACCTCGGCCAGACGGTATACATTGGCTTCGCGAGAGCGGAAGTCGCCGCCCTTGACGGTGTCGTAGAACAGGCGGTAGATGCTGTCGCCATCGTTCTGATAGTTCTTGGCGGCATTGATACCACCCTGTGCGGCGATGGAGTGTGCACGACGGGGGCTGTCCTGGATGCAGAAGTTGAGCACATTGAAGCCCATTTCGCCAAGGGTGCTGGCGGCGCTGGCGCCTGCCAAGCCGGTACCGACAACGATGATGCTCAAGTGGCGTTTGTTGGCGGGATTGACGAGCTTTTGGTGGGCTTTATAGTTGGTCCACTTCTCGGCGACGGGACCTTCGGGAATTTTCGAGTCTATCTGGTACTCGGGGAGCTTCGACGATTCGATGTCGGCGAATTCCTGCATGATGGGGGTAGAGTCTATCATACCCTCGAGATTTTTGAGATCTGCCATTGCTGTCAGTGGTTTATGTTATTGTTGAGGTTGAATCATTTCGGCGGGCACCTGCTTGGGAAGCATTGAATTGATGGCAGATACCATCTGGTTGAGAGCCTGCATTTCCTGTCCGGGAGCGGCCTTGGAGCACTGAGCGTTGAAAGCCTTTTGTACAGCAGTTGCTTTTTCGACGAATGCGGGTCCGTTTTCAATGATATACTTGGACTGGCCTTCCTGAGCTTTGCGGTTGGCTTCCATGCGAGCCTGCATATCGGCGTTTTCGTCATTGATGACAGCCACATATTGGCCGATTTGGCTCATCATTCCGGCCTCGAATTCTTCGGTCAGGGCTTTAGCTTCTTTATTCCATGCTTCGGAGTATTGAGCTTGCAGAGCCTCGTTCTCGGCGTAGTAGTTGGTGTGTGCGCGATATGTGAACACAAATACCTGGCATACGAAGAGGGCAATCACGATGGAAGTCCACCAGTTGGAGATGCATTTGAGGCGGGGCAGCCATTTGGTATTGTCCCAGCCGGCGGTGTGGAACATGCTCCAGAATCCGTGGGTCATGTGGAACCACAGAGCGACGAAAGCTACGAGGTAGCATACGGGAGCCCAGAAGTTGTTGAAGGCCACTTGCAGGAACATCGTGCCCATTGCGGGATTGGCGGGAGCGCCGGCGAAGTCTACGGTGGTCACTCCGGCGATTTGCGAAGGAATGATTTCGGCGAGCTGCATCTTAGCCCAGAATTGCCACAGGTGAAGCAGCAGGAAGGCGATGACTACGAAGCCGAGCACGAGCATGTTCTTGGAAGACCACTCGACCTGCGCGGGGCGCGAGGTGACAGCGTAACGGTCGTTGCCACGAGCACGACGGTTTTGCAGCGTCAGCCACAATGCATACAAGATGTGGATGATAAACAGGGCGGCAAGGCCGATAGAAGCGACCAAGGCATACCAGTTGGCGCCGAGGAATTCGCACACGGCATTGTAAGCCGTGGGCCACAGCAGCGCTACCGAGTTCATCAGCACGTGAAAGGTTACGAATAGGACGAGGCACAGACCGGTAACGGCCATCACGAACTTACGTCCTATAGATGAGCTAAATAACCACATAAGAAGATGATTAAGTTAATAGAGAATAGTTTTTATAATTGTTTTGTTGTTGTCGGTTGTACGTGCCGGGAAACCCCGGATACGCATAGGGTGTCGGGCGTACAAGGCGCACGGCTCTGCAAAGTTAGGCATATTCCGCCGATGCCGCAACTTTTATTAGCGAAACTTTTCCGCAATTATCGGTGAAAAGCATGGGAAAGATGAGAACAATGAATATGAGAGCTATAAGAGGTATGGGAGTATATATAAGAGCATGGAAGCCATAGGAGCTATGCCACAGCCACCACTGCACTGCTCTCATCATTCCCATCTCCGGAATTCTCATTACTTCCATTACTCCCATTACTCTGGTTAAAAAAGTTGGGGCGCGCCGACGGCGCGCCCCAACCGGGAGTTTCAGTCTAATTTCTTAGGAATATCTTACTTGATGACAACCTTGGTGGCATTCTTACCCTGAACGCGTACATATACGCCGGGGGTCAGATTGTCGGCAGCCACTTGGATGCCTTGCAGGTTGTAGTAAAGCACTGGAGCTTCAGCGTCAACAGCTTCGTCATAGAGGTCTTCAACTGCGGAGGAACCGCCCTTGATGAGGTCGGTGGCGAGAGCCGGAGTGGTCACTACGGGATGTTCCTGTGCGATGGCGTATACTTCGTACTTGCCGGTGGCACGTGCATAGTAGTGGAGGTTGCCTGCATAGTCGAAGCGTGCGGTAGCCCAGTCACCGGCCTTGGTGGGGGTGATTTCGAAGCGCTTGGTCATCGTGGGCACGCCGTCTTTCCATGCTACATCCATTACCAGCATATTGCCATAGGTACCCAGAACGAATGTCTTGCCGTCGGGGCTGATAGCGATAGCGGAGTTGCCGGAGGTAATCCAGAGCTTGTCCTCTTCGTTACCGGAGTTGTACTTCACTGCGTTGTCTTTGCCGATGTAACAGAAGCAAGGCACGCCGAGGCTGTTGTTGCCTGCGCTGCGGCATTGCGACATGAACAGACCTTCGCCGTAAGGTACGAGGTCGCAGTTGGTGTTGGCCCAACGTGCGCCTTCGCCCGTAGCCTTGGGTGCCATGGTGATTTGCCATGCGCTACCGAGTTCCCAGTACAGCAGGGAGTTGGAAGGTGCGATGGAGGTGTCGTGGTCTTCGGAGAAGGCGTACATACGAGTGTTGTCGCCCTTGCCTACGAAGCAGAGACCGCTGTGGCCGCCGCCTACGTTGACGCCGTTGTAGACGTATGCACCGGAGGACTGTTTTTCGCCGGCATACATATTCTGCAGGCCTGCATCGAGGTCCAGAGGATCGACGTAGGTGACACCGGAGGCGTCATCACCCCATGCGGCGAAGACAAACTTGCCTTCGCGTTCGCCGCCACGGAACGGATTGGAGGCATTGGTGGTATTACCGCCCCAAAGTGCATGTTGTTTGAACAGACCGGTAGCAACTTCGTTGCCTTCGGGATCGAAGATGGTAACACCTTGGGCCTTACCGGGAGCAAATGCGCTGTAACCGAACGAGGGTTGGGTCGGGTCGGTGATGGTGAGCACGGATGCACGGAGGTTGCTTCCCGAAACGGCCTTCATAGTCTTAACGAGGCCGGAGGCGGGAATGGTCTTGTTGGTCAAACGTACTTCCCAAGTGTACTCGCTCTTTTCATCGAGCTGGTCTTTCTTGGTGAGAGTGTAGGTGTTCTCGCCCTTGACGGCAGCGCCCATAGGCACTACGATTTCTTTTTCGCCGTCATTGAGTACGAGTTCGGCCTTGGGAGCGGCACCGGTGGCGTGGTATGTAACGTCAACGGTTTCGCCGTTATCCTTGGAGGACAAGCCGTAAGCATAAGCAGCAGCCTCAACGATGGCGGTGGTGCCTTTGGTGGTGAAGCGGCTAACCTTGCCGTCACGTACTGCATAGAGGTTGACGTATGCAGCTGTCACTTCTTCGGTCTGTACATCTTTCACAACCTCGACTTCGCCGGCGACGGCTGTTGTTGCAGCCAAGCCTTCGATGGAGGTATTGGTGGTTGCAACGCCCTGTGCGTTCTTGACACCCTCGGTGATTTCGACGAGTTTGACACCGGCGTTGGTGCCCTCGGCGTTGTCGGGAGCTACCATATAGCTGTGGCCGAGATAGCGGAAAGCTCCGGCAGCGTTTACATTAGCAACGCCTTCGGGAGCCTCGGTATATGTCTGGACATCGTTGAAGCTGACTTCATATACCGGTTTATTGGAGGATACTACCAGGAATTTGTTTTTGTCCAAAGGTGATGTCACAAATGTGTAGTCTCCCAGGATGTTCTGCTTGCTCCAATCGGCAACATCATTGAGATAGCCGTCAGAAGTAAGTTCGCCGCCGGCTATACTGTACACATTATAGAACATAGTGGTAGACGAATACCAGGACTGTGCCGGGACGATGATAACGCCCTCGTCCGAAGTGCCGGTATATGCCATAGTTTCGCCCACGTATGCGCGGTACATATTGCCTGAGCGTTGCGAGCTGAACCACTTGACGGGGGCGCCTGTGGGCAGGCCGTTCTCATCGTTTGCCCATTTGTAGACGTTGTGTTCGCCACGAGTTTCTCCCTCTTCCATTTGTGCATCACTGAATTGGTTGAGTTCCTTGGCACATGCCACCAGGACGCCGTCAGCGGTCACCTGAATGTCTGCCACGTTCTTCTCGGTACCTTCGGTGCCTTCGGTCGATACTTCGGTCAAGACGGTCTTGGCCACGGGATCGTAAACGATGATGGTGGGGTTGGGTTTCGCGGCCTTGTCAAGAGCAAGAATATAGAGCTTGCCGTTGCGAGCAATGACGCGACGGACATTCTTGTCGGCGAGTTGTGCGATAGGCTCGTCTACATATGTCTGGTTGAAATTGAATTCATCGGGAGCGTACATACCCTTAGCTTCGGCTGCCGGGTCGGGATAGTTCTCGTATACGACTGCCGGGGGCGTCCAGCTTTCGCTGACGAGCTGAGCGGTGGGATATACGGCATCAGCAGCCTTGACAGTCACTGCTACAGGCTCTTCGATGGGCTTGTAGCCTTCGGCTTCGAACTCGATGGTGTAGTCGCCGGGCTCAAGACCGTTAAACACGAATGCGCCATTGTAGTAGTTGTCCGTGGTGTAGCGAGCAACCTCGGTGCCGGCCTTCTTGAGGATGGCGGTAACACCATTGAGGGGCTTGTAGGCATCCAAGGTGGTCATATTGGGCTTGTATGCATCATCTTTGAACTTCTCGTGCTTGTCGCGCACAACGCCGTAGATGGTACCGGTAGTCTCTTTTTTCAGCCCGAAGTAATCGGCGATACCGTGAGCGTATGCATCACCTTCGACGCGGCATACGTCCCAGTTCATTGCACGGTGGCGTGCGGGCTGGTAGGTGTGGAAGTAACCTTCTACGAGGAAGCCGGGCACGTGGTGCTTGAGCACGCCGAGGTAACCCTTGGTTCCGTTGGCGCTGGTCCAGCTGCTGTGGTAGAAGTCGATGTCGCCGCGGAGGTTGGTGCCGCCGTTAGCATAGGCCGTCCACATCATATGGGTGTTCCCGATGGCGTAGGGCCAGCATTTGCCTGCCATTTCACGTGACAGGGTCTGGTGTTCGAGGGTCACTCCTTCGTCTTCCACCGGGGTGTCATAACCGCGATAGAGGAACAACGGGAAGTTGGTATTGGTACCTTCGGAAGCAGCATTGGAGTGGATGGAGATGAACATGTCAAAGTTGTTGGCATCCACTTCGGCGCTAATCTCGGAGAGATTGCGGTTGAATACGTACAGGTCGGCGGGTGTTGCTTCGCCGAGCTGACTCGCTGTACCGTTGTCTTCGTGGTACGGGCCGTTCTTGACGCGAGACATGACGATATTATTATTCATGTCGCGGGCGGCGCCGGTGGTGGCGTTATCGCCGGTCTGGTTGAGCGTGCGGTCAAATTTGAGGCCGTACTGTATGAGGCGCTCGAGCACGCCGAAACCTTTCTCGAGGTCGGTATTGGACTCGAAGAAGCTCAATGTATCGGTATTGGTGCGCGAGTATGGACCGTGTCCCACGAGTGTGCAAGGACGGTCATCGGGTGTCCAACCGCCGTGTCCGGGGTTGATGTACACGCGCAGTTCGTCGGCAGTCTTGGCGACGGCGGCGACGGTGGCAGCAAGTGCCAGAGCCGTCAGGATAATATTCTTTTTCATAATATTGCGCGTTATTTGGTGAGTGTTACGATATACAGTTCGCCTTCGGGGGTAGTGAAGGCTATGCGGCTGCCGTCAGCGCTGGCGCTGGGGAACTGAGCCTTAACTGTGTCGTCGGTGATGGTTTGCGAAACGCCGGAGGCCAGGTCGTAAAGACGCAGCGAGGAGGCTTTCACCTGCTGGGCGGTGCCTTCGACTTCGTCCATACCTACAAGGCGGTCATTGCCTGCCCATACGGCTGCACGGAGCTCGCCTACACGTTGCACGCCGGTGCCGTCGAGGTTGCATACGAAGCATCCGCGACCCACAAGCCAATACACGACTTTTTGTCCGTCGGGGCTGATGCTCGGCCAGATGTACGAGCCGCGTCCCTGGGGATCGATGCTGCGGGTCTTGCCGTTGACGGTGATGTCAAGGTGTCCGTAGTTGATGGAAGCCACGGCGCTGCGTACGGCCTTGGTGCCGTCGAGGCTTTGTACCCGGGCTTTGCCATTCTCGACAGCGGTGACGCTGTTGCCGTCAATGCCTACGCCGCTGTTGAGGTGGCGCGAAGCTTTCACGAGTGTACGTACGCTCTTGGAGGCCAAGTTGGCGCTCTGTAACGATACATAACGTAAGTGGTTGGACCGGTATTCGGGTGCATCGAATACTACGTTCTGACCATCGGCAGTGAGGCGCAGGTTGTATGCGCCGGGAACGTTGGCTACAGTGGTGCAAGCACCGTCGGTCGTGATTTTCGCGATACCTTTGGTGTTTGTCTGAGCCACAACGAAACTGCCATCGGCACTGATGACGGGCTTGTCTACGTTGACACCGGCATCCACGCGCTGTACGCTCTGTACAGTCACGAGTTGGGCGCTCATAGACATTGCTCCTAACATCAGCACTGCGGTTAAGAAAATTTTTCTCATAGTGGTGTTGTTTAGGTAGTTGTTTATAGGGTAAAAAATCAGTCTTTCGTGTTCGAAATGTGATATGGCAAATATAGGTATTTTTAAGACAAAGGCCGTCTAATTTAAGACTATTTAGCAATTGTTTGCATTCATTTTATGCTCTACGGCAGGTTTTTTGAGGGAAGTATGAGAACTATGCCATTTTTCTCATCGCTCCCATTGGCTTCATTTTCTCGTCGCTCTCATTTTTCCATTGCTCCCATTTTTCCCGTCACTCCCGCTACCGGCTATTACGGCCGGGCCAGACATATCAGTTGGGGCAGAGGGAAGGCGGCATGAGCAAAGGCGAGGCGCATCTGCCGTCCATCGGGCAACGAAGCGATGCAATCGCCGAGATTGACAACGATATCGGACACTACAAGCGGACGCTTGGCATTAGGATCTATATGTATCGGCGTCTCACATCCGGGGATGCAGGACTCGGCAGCCTTGAAGGCAGCTTCCTTGGCCGCCCACAGATGCAACAATCCGTCAATATCGCGAGCCTGAGTGTCTTCGGCGTTGGTGAAACGCGGTGCCAATGCGGCCAAGCGCGGACGCGGATATTCAATATCAATTCCGAGGCCGTATTTCTCGCCCTCGGGGCCGAGAGCTATGGCGGCGTGCGTACGCGAATGGCTTATTGAGAACGGACGAACCACACCCGGCAGGTAAGGCGCTCCATCAGGCGTGTGCGACACCTCGGGGCATCCTGCGCCCAAGGCGCGCATGCACAATCGGCGCACGGCAAGCACCTCGGCGCCGCTACGCTGGGATGGCGGCACAGCCTCATCGAGGTCAGCCACGTAAATATCTATATCGTGTAGGCGCAGATGCGAAATCATTTTGTTCCGGGGTCTTGATGTTGGCTATTATTGTTATAGGTCGCGTATGGCCGTATGTCGGCTCGGCTTTCGAATTGTTTCTTCGGATTTTTGCAGGGCAAAGTTAGACATTTTTGCAGAAACTGCCGCCCGTCTCCGGCGTTTTTTCATTTCATCCTCGGAGTTCCCGAGTCATTCGCCCTTAAAGTCCTTAAGATCCTTAAAGTCCTTAAGGTCTTTAAAGACCCTAAAGTCCCGGTTCCATCAAGCACCTCGGCGCAGCCCATTCCACATTCCACATTCGACATTCCACATTACCGCAAGGCACATTCGACATTCCACATTTCTTTGTGCCTCAGGCACAAAAAAAAATTACTCGTCATCACGACGGGTAATCTTTCTTAACCTTAAATCTAATACCATGAAAAACACGGTGCAAAGGTAATGCTTTTTTTGATATTTGGCGCCTATGAATAAACCAAAACATCAACCATTAACATTATTTAACTGTCGCGCATTTTCCATACCAAATATAACAAGTTGCAAATCAGGGAATTACGCAACATCTTATCGCACCGCGATTTTCACACAAAAAATTATGAACAATTAGACCTCAACGGCCTAAAACCAAAAAAACTGAAAGCTTTTTTTAACCACTAACTGCCTGCGGTTTTCATTCCGCAAGCAACAAAAACTTCTATTTATAATTTCGGGGTAAATATGCCGGACTCTTCCGGCACCCGTAGGGCTCGGCTGCGGCTTCGCCGCAACCATTCCCCTATTTTACAGATACTTGTCTCCGTATGCAATCTTTGCGTCATTGACCATCTGCTTGATACGCTGCTCCTCGGATTTGGGGCAGATAAGCAGCACATCACCCGAGTCGGCAACGATATAGTCGCGCAACGAGTCGCATACCACGAGTTTGTCGTCCGCCACGGCAAAGATGTTGCCCGTGGAGTTGTAGGCCAATACGGCGCAACGCTGCGTGACGTTGGCATCGCGGTTCTTGGGCGAATTGTCATACAGAGCGCTCCACGTGCCCAGATCGTTCCACCCGAAGTCGACGCGCTGTACGTATACGTTCTGCGCCTTTTCCATGACCGCGTAGTCGATGGATATCGACGGACAGGAGGCGAAGTTGGCGGCTATAAAAGCATCTTCTTCCTCAGTCTTGGCAAAGGATACGGTCGCATTGTCGAAGACGGCGGCCACCTCGGGCGAGTAGGTGCGCAAGGCGGTAAGAATGGCTTCGGCGGTCCAGACAAAGATGCCGGAGTTCCAGAAGAATTCGCCCGAATCGACAAAGACGCGAGCCAATTCTTTATCGGGCTTCTCGGTGAAGGTCTTGACCTTGGCAAAAACGCCCTCGGCGGTATCGACGCGCTCGCCCTGCTGGATATATCCATATCCGGTTTCGGGGCGCGAAGGCACTATACCCAGCGTCAAAAGGGCATCACGCTGTTCCACGAAATCGAAGGCACGCAGTATGGCCGCTTCGAAGTCGCGTTCGCGCGTAATCAGGTGGTCGCTGGCCGCAACTATCATCGAGGCCTGCGGATCGCGGGCGTAGATATGATGGGCGGCCCATGCGATACAAGGCGCAGTGTTGCGACGCGCCGGTTCGCATAGGATATTCTGTCGCGGAATCTCAGGTAATTGTTCCTGCACCAGGGGCAGGTAGCGGTCGTTGGTGACCACGACGATATTGTTTGCAGGGACAATGTAGCGCAGGCGGTCGGCTGTCATCTGTAACAGCGAACGTCCCGTACCGAAGAAGTCAATGAATTGCTTGGGACGATCCTGGCGGCTGTAAGGCCAAAAACGGCTGCCTATACCGCCGCACATGATTACTGCATAACGATGCGAAGGCGTGGCCTGACCGCTCGAAGGTTGTCCCATATTGGTGGATGTTGTCATTTCAGGGGTCTTGTGTTTTTTTGGGGAAGGTAATTTTGGCTTTGTCGGGGAGCGCGGCGGACGCCGGGGCGTCATCGCGTGTCGGCAGGCCGTACATTCGACCGCTAAGTTAATGCATTTTTTTCATTCGCGCAAAAAAGCAGAGGCTAAAAACGCAGAAAAAAAACAGCGAGGCGGACACGCCGATGTATCTCGGCATGTCCGCCCCACTAAGGGGTTGTATCGTCATGCGGCACGTAGACTCAGACTCCGCGCCCGAATATTTGCGATATTACAGTTCGAGTTTGGTGTATTCCAGACCCCACGCCTCGGCTACGGCGGGGAATGTCACCTTACCGTCGACCATATTGACACCTTGTGCCAAAGCGGCATCTTCGCGGCAAGCCTGACGCCAGCCCTTATTGGCAAGACGGATGGCGTAGGGCAGAGTGGCGTTGGTAAGCGCCAGCGTGGAGGTGCGAGGCACTGCGCCGGGGATATTGGCCACTGCATAGTGTACCACTCCGTCGAGGGTGTAAGTAGGTTCGGTGTGGGTAGTGGGGTGCGAGGTCTCGAAGCAGCCGCCTTGATCGATGGCAACGTCTACCATGACGGTACCGGGACGCATCAGTTTGAGCATATCGCGCGTAACCAGTTTGGGAGCCTTGGCACCGGGGATGAGGACGCTACCGATAACGAGGTCTACATCGGGCAATTGGCTCTCGATGTTGTGGCGCGAAGAGTACAGGGTCTTCACGCGAGGCATGGTCTCGGCCACGTGGCGCAGAGTGGGCAGCGAGATGTCGGTGATGGTGACATCGGCACCCAGACCGGCTGCCATCAGGGCTGCATTGCGACCTACGACGCCGGCACCGAGTACCAGCACTTTGGCCGGGGGAACGCCGGGGACGCCGCCCAGAAGCATACCTTTGCCGCCTTGGGGCTTCTCGAGGAAGCGTGCACCTTCCTGTATGGACATACGGCCTGCAACTTCGCTCATGGGGACAAGCAACGGCAGCGAACGGTCGGCAAGGCGTACGGTCTCGTAAGCGATGCAGACGGCACGCGATGCAATCATGGCGTCGGTGAGCTCGCGGTCACTGGCAAAGTGGAAGTAGGTAAACACCACTTGGTCCTTTTTGATGAGCTTGTACTCGGGCTCGATGGGTTCCTTTACTTTGACGATCATCTCGGCGATGTCATAGACTGCTTCGATGGTGGGCAGGATTTGTGCGCCGGCGGCGATGTACTCGTCGTCAGCAAATCCGCTGCCTTCTCCGGCAGTGTGCTGTACATACACTGTATGTCCGTTGTGTACTAACTCGGCTACGCCGGCGGGGGTCATTGCAACGCGGTTCTCGTTGTTTTTGATTTCTTTAGGTACTCCGATAATCATTGTTGTACGGAATTAGATTGTGGTTGGTGTTTATTGGATGGTTTTATATCTTGGTTAAAGATTTTTCTCTTGGGGATATAAATTTGTTTTCTGCGTTTAAGGTCCCGAAAAATGCGGACGAGCAAAGCGTTATGTCGTTCTCGGGGGGGGTCTGCTTATGCTTTTCTCGTCTGTATTGTATGCCGGGATGTTGTTATGGGATTTTGGTTATACTTTTTCAGCGGTCCACGGGCGCGACAATATATCCGCCGGGGGAGAGGGTAATATCCAAATTTTTCGGGTCGGAGGTCTCGTCTTGCGACGCATAGAAGTTTGTGGCCGAAATGTTTGCTGCCATGATATTCCGCGAAGCAGCGACATCTGACGGCAGTGTCACCGTGGCATCTTCCTTGCCGAGGTTGACACACACGATGGTGGAAGACGGCGAGTCGGGACAGGTACGACGGAACAGAAGCACATCTTCGTTGCCGGTATCTATCGGCTCGAAACCGGGGGCGGCTCCGGCACGCAATTCGCGGCGGGTGTGTTTCAGCATCACCAACGTCTTATAAAACGATGTCATATCCGGATTTGACTCAAAGTCGGGAGCAGTGTCTTTCTCGAAGAATTGCAGGGCACGATTCAGCCCCACTTCCTGCCCGGTATATATCAACGGCATTCCCGGAAGAGTGAACGACAATACAGCCATCGCCGAGGTCAAGCGCCCGTAACGCTGAAACTCGGTGCCCTCCCACGAGTTGAGGTCGTGATTGGTGACCATATTCATCAGGTAGGCATCGGCGGGGAATTGCTCGCGCTGCGCGAGGGCCAAACGCGCGATGTCTATGGCATGTTTTTCTTCGAATTTGCGCGGCGCATCGGCTCCGGGAGCGACAAAAGTGTATTCGCCGGCGGTAGCGGCCACAGCGCTGAAAAGGTCTTTCATCGGCCAGTTGTAGGCCATATCAAAGGCGTGTTCGGTAAGGTCGGCGTTAGAGGCCTCGGCAAGCATAAACAGGTCGGGGCGTATGCGCTGCAACTCGACACGCGCTTCGTTCCAGTAATCGGTGGGGACTTCCATGGCCACATCGCAACGGAAGCCGTCTATGCCGGCTTTCTTGAGCCAAAAAGCCATGGCATCGGTCATGGCACGACGCGTCGCCGGATTTTTGTAATCCAACTTGTAGACATCCGTCCAATCATACGGGCCGTACATCTCGCCTTTGGCGTTGCGAGCATAGTATTCGGGGTGTGTCTTGACCCAAGCGTTGTCGCATCCTGTATGGTTGGGCACCCAATCGATGATGACGTGCATACCGTATGCATGGATACTGTCCACAAGGGCACACATGTCGTCCATAGTGCCGAACTCGGGATTGACTCCGTAGTAATCGCGCACGGCATAATAGCTGCCGAGCGTGCCTTTGCGCCCTTCCTCGGATATGGGATGTATCGGCATCAGCCACAGGATGTCCACACCAAGGTCGCGCAGACGCGGCAGGTGACGCGCAAAGGCTTTGAAAGTCCCCTCGGGAGTGTACTGTCGTACATTGACTTCGTAGATAACTGCATTACGGCTCCATTGAGGATGGTGCACCGTAGTAGGATTGACCGGTGCGGCTGCAACGGGCGCGGCGCCGAAGATGGCGGCAACTATAGCGGCGAAGATGGCTTTCATGACATTCTATGTTTGTGTCTTGAGGGACGGTGGTGTTTGTATGTATTGCGGGGATGTCAACCGCGGATTGTTCCGGCGTCAGTCGACATGCAGCGGAATTACGCGGTGTATCGAGTGGTCAAGCGAAATGAGGGTCTCGGTACCTACCACGCCCTCAATATTCTGAATTTTATTGTTGAGCAGGTCCATAAGATGCTCGTTGTCGCGTGCATAGAGCTTGATAAGCATCGTGTAGGGGCCGGTGGTGAAATGACACTCGACAATCTCGGGGATTTTCTCCATCTGGGGCACTACCTCGCGATACAAGGCACCGCGTTCAAGGTTGACGCCGACGTATGTACATGTCGAGTAACCGAGCTTTTTGGGATTCACGGTGTATCCCGAACCGGTGATAACCTGCATGTCAATAAGGCGCTGGATGCGCTGGTGGATGGCGGCGCGGCTCACTCCGCATTCAAGGGCTACGTCCTTGGAGGGAATACGCGCATTACGCATTATAATACTCAGTATTTTGCGGTCAAGGTTGTCGATCTTTTCCATCGTATGATTGTGTTTCGTTGTTTCTAAGGATAATATTCGCTTTCCCGAGCCGGGACGTCACACGTCCGTGCATTTCGGATGTGGCAAATTTACGATTATTTTCGGAAAACAAGGGCTTATTCCTACTTTTTTTGAAAAAAATTTCGGGGTTGCGCCGTTTTTCCATTGACAAAGGGTCAAAATCACACCTCGTAAAGGCAGCGCGGAGGGGTATGCCGTAATATGCATACCTCTCCGCGCCTATATTATACGGGTCTATAATTCTTTGTCGGAGTAATCCGGACTATTTGTCGGAGGAATTAAATCTGTTTTTGCCGGGGGTCGGATTTATTTGCCGGGGGGGGTCGCGGTGGGGGCGTCTTCGCTGACCACCTCAATATCGAGAATCATCCATTCCATAGGACCTACACCGGCCTGAGCCAGTCCGCCGGGGCCGAATGCGAGGTCGCCGGGTATATAGAAGCGACCTTTGCCGCCTATACCGAGCATCTTGATGGCTTCGATGTAGCCCTTGGCAAGACCGCGCGGAACTATAACTTGTTCGGTGTCGGTACTTTGCCATACATCTCCGTTGATATGACGCGATTTCATATTCAGACGCAGATGTGCCTGTTCGGAGATGTCGCCTTTGCCTTTGGTCTCGATTATGGCTACAATGCCGTTGTCGGTTTTCACTGCTCCGGCATTATTCTTGAGGGCGGCTGCGGCTGCAGCTGCTCCGGTGCGGTCGTTTTTGATTGCTTCGGGCGACTTGCGCACGACGTCAAGACGGCGCTGCTCGGCCTTGTCGGCGACGCTCTGTACCAGGGCACCCAGCGCTGCGCCATCGGCCTGTATGCTAGCGACATCGACGCTGTCTGCAAGCAGACTTGCGCGCAAGGCTTCAAGCATTTTTTTGCGATCTAAGGAGATGCCCATCTTCCCATATTCTTCCATATCGCCGAGAATACGCATGGCGCCGGCCACGCCGGAGAGGAAGTCGTTGCTACGTTCTTCGCTGAGAAGGTATTGTAGTCCGGCAAGGTATTCTTCCTTGTCGAGAGTATCTCCGGTCTCCCGGGCGTAGGCATCAAGCTGGCTCAAGATATTTCCGCCGATGGTGCGGCCGTAGTAAATCATAATCGAGTCGTTGGTCTCGTTGCTGACTACACTGTCGTTGTGCTTGTCCGAGGCCGACCCGCTGCCGCACGAGACGGCGGCTGTAGCACCGGCGGCGACAAGCATTAGGGTGACGATTGTCTTTTTCATCTTTTATTATGTGTTTTGGTTGTTGTGCGTGTTGTGCGGCACAAAGTTACGGATTTTCCGCCGCAAGAATGCTGTCTGTTATGCAAATAATTGTTTAAGACTGCGCCCGCAAAGGCGAATGCGGCATTCTAAGCCCATGAGGGGGTATGGGATGCGGGGCAGACATCGGCTGTCAGGGCGAGCACGTTTTCGGCGCACTCGGCGGCGGCATGGGCATAGAATTGGGCGCGTGCAGCATCCGTGCCGCCGTAGACCGTAGCCAACAGTCGATATGCGCCGAGCATCTCCATAGCGGAGCGCACAGTCTCGTCGGAGGTGTCGGCGTCGGCACAGGCGGCGCGGACGGCCGCAAGAGCCGCCGGGGCACATCGCTCCATAGCCGGGCGCAGGCGCACGTCCACTCCGGGGGCTACGTCACTGATATGTGTCTGCAAGGCATCTACCGCCATTGCTGCTTCTATTATGTCTTTGGTGCTTATCATTATCATTCAAGTATTTAATATTAAGTAAATGCGTTTCTTAAAAAAAAACTTCGTCAGCTTCGGCGCAGGCGCAGTGCAAAGGCAAGGGCCAGCAGCGCCGGAGTGCCGGCAAGCATGCTGTCGTGCAAGCGGCGGCGCACTTCGTCGGCCAAGATGCGACGGCCTTGCTCGGGCCGAAAGTAGTAACGCGGAGCACCGTTGTCGGTGAGTACATCGGCGACGGCTCGCGGTATCGAGGCGCGTGGATGTCGAGCGCGGTATTCGTCAACAGCGCGGCGCAGGGCCTCGGCTCGCTGTATGCCTATGCCGTCTTGGTCACGGCAGGTGTCGCTGCAATCGTAAATCAGGCGCAAGGCGCGGTTGTAGGACAGATAATACCCGGCCGCAGGAGTATATATGGCGCGGCGCACGATTACGCCGACATTGACGGGTCGGCCGTGTCTAAGATCGGCATCGGCCATACGCAGACACAGGTCGGCGAAGGCGCGATTGCGTTGTATCGTAAGCGTTTTCATGGCTGAGATATGGATATCGTGTGTGCTGTATCGGTTGTATTCGAGGATGCGTCAATGCCCGAAGGGACATCACGCATAGGCGTCCGGCGTGCCGCCAATGTCGGCGAAGACGTTCTATCACCTTGGCCGCAGAGCTGTATGCGGCGGTCGCGATCGGCCAAAAAGGATTCGTACGTATCGAAGATATCGGCAAGGGCTATGGTGGAGTTACGCACCTGAGCTTCAAAGAGTCCGGCGCCGCCGGCGGCATTAGAGGATTGACCCAGCAGGGCATTGCTGACGCCGCTGACGTCTTCGAAGAGTTTCAGCTCAAGCGACAGCAATTGGTGCGCACCGGCATCGGCTCCCGTGCCCGAAATCTGTGTGGGCAGGGTCTCGCCGCGACCCATCACCGGGATGACGCCGTCGGTACGGCTCCATCTTTCTGCAATTTCTTCCCAGGACACCAGAGGCGATTTCTGCGCCATCGGAAACAGCAGCACGCCTTTGGCGCTGGCGCCCATCATCTTGTCTATGAGTACGACAAGACGGTTTATGTATTTCTGCTGCTCGACAACGTCTTCGACAAACGAATGGACTTCGCCGTCTGTCAGCGGATAGAATTTGATGGCAAAGGGGTGTGAGCCGTGGCCGTAGGGACTATGGTATTGGTCCAACAGGGTGCCGTCTGCCAGCATCCATCGGCAGTGCCATCCCATCGAGATGTCGGTGCCGGAAGGTGCGGCGCTGTCCAAGGTCCATATTTCGAGGACGCGGCAGTATCCGCTACGTGCTCGCGCAAAGCCTTCGCTCGAGGAGTCGCGCACCAGCGGCTCGACCGGGATGTCGTCGCCGCCGGCAATGGCGCGTGCCCGCTGAAGCAGCGCCGACATACGCACTCGGTCGCCGCCGCCGAAGCGTGCGGCCAATTCGACGGGCGTCATTTCGTGCAACATTCCCACCAATCGGATGTCGTGGCCGCGCGGATCGCGGAAGGCGTTGACAAAGAAGTCGCGCGGGCTGACATTGTCCACCCATACGGCCGTGCCGACGGGTACACGGTTTTCGCGACTCACGCGCTGGATGGCACAGCCACTAATCAGGAATTCTTCGAGCATACGCGCATCCAGCTCGGCAAGACTGTTGAGCTGTGCGCCCAAGGCCGGGTCATCGTAGCGGCGGCTCTCGGCGGCCATCGTACGCCAACGTCCGACGATGGTCTTGACAAGGCGACGTATCAGATTGTTGGTCAGCGGTTGGCGACCGCCGGCAGCCATGAGATCGCCTTCGCGTACCAGGGCGCCGCGGCTGTCGCGCACCATATCGCCCCATTGGTCGCCATAGGTGAAGCGTTTGTAGCGCATACGGCGCCGACGCAGGTCGCATTGCGCGGAATAAGCTTCGCGCGCGGCGGCCAAAACATATTTTTCGATAGTATCTGTCATAGTGTTCTTAATGGATTGTTTGAAGGTTTAGACAAAGGTACTCAGATCGACATCTCCGGGAATAGTGGCCAGTGCGGCTTCATCGAGGATGTAGGTTTCATCGCCTGGATCGACGACAGCCTGCGCATCGCTGACCACGGGCAGAGCATCGGCATCTTCGGGTCCGGCGCCGCAGGTCACTATAAGGCTTTGGCCGTGGACAAAGGCACGCGCCGGAACAAAGGCGGATGCTCCCCACGGATTGGCGCGACGGCGCCGGTATCGGGTCACGACCGTCTCGGGAATATCTTCGGCGGTCGGCACAACCATCGAGGTGCCGCAGTCGTCCGTAATACTGAGACGCAGCAGGCGGCGACAGGCGGCGGGTAGCGTGGCGGCATATACGCCGTCGCCTATGCGGCGCAGCGCTATCTGCGAAGATATATCGGAAGTGGCTACAAGTGCCTCATCGCCCGTATCGAGAAGATGCAGATACCATTGGCGCATACGTAGCACCAGCTGGGCTTCGGTGTCTATGCTGTCCCATTGTTCGAGCGAAACAGCGGCGGCGGTGGGTTCGAGCCCTTGGGCGCGGCGCCACAACGACAGCATTTGGGCTTGTGTCAGTGTGATTTTCATAGCATTGTGTATCGTCTTTAGTGTATTGTGTGTTTGCCATATGCCGGCTCGGTGCCGGGCGGCGTTCGAACCGT